>OMBZ01000576.1_pt1 | contig 12337 bp, 12 predicted proteins | sample 1673831 | NCBI WGS metagenome assembly OMBZ01 (sample SAMEA103958129, study PRJEB25191) | human gut metagenome | reverse complement strand
CGGGAAGGATATCTGGGCAGATCCCAAGAAGATCCGGGACGTGAGATTCCGCGTGGGTCTTGTGTTCCAGTATCCGGAGTATCAGCTCTTTGAAGAAACGGTCTACCGTGACATTGCCTTCGGCCCGACGAATATGGGCCTTTCCAAAGAAGAGATCGACCGCCGTGTGCGCGAATCCGCGCGCTTTGCCGGCCTTTCGGAAGACCTTCTGGAAAAGTCGCCCTTCGCCCTCTCCGGCGGACAGAAGCGCCGCGTGGCCATCGCGGGCGTCATTGCGATGGAACCCGAGGTGCTCGTACTCGATGAGCCGAGCGCGGGACTTGACCCGCAGGGCAGGGAAGAGCTGCTTGCCAACATTCGTATGTTCCACCGCGAGCGCGGCACGACCGTTGTGCTTGTGAGCCACAGCATGGAGGAGATCGCGAAAAACGTCGACCGCATCGTTGTGCTGTCCGACAGCCATGTACTCATGAGCGGCACGCCGCGCGAGGTCTTTGCCCGCGGCGACGAATTGATGAGCGCGGGACTCGACGTGCCGCAGGTCACGCGCATCGCCATGGCGCTGCGCGAAAGAGGACTTGCCATTTCCCCCGCTGTTTACACCGTCGACGAGTTGAGCAGAGAACTCGTCGCGCTCAAGAGAGGGGGCGGCAAAAAATGCTGAAGGACATCACGCTTGGACAGTATTTCCCCGGCGACACGCTCGCCCATAAGCTTGACCCGCGCACCAAGCTCCTTGTCACAGTGCTCTACATCGTGGCACTTTTTACGGCGAAGAGCTATCTTGCCTATGGCCTGCTTGTTTTGACGCTCGTGGTCGCCGTGCGCATCTCGCGCGTGAGCGTGAAGGCGCTCTTCAAGGGGCTCAAGCCTGTTTTGTTCATCATCGCCTTCACGGCGGTGCTGAACCTTTTCTATACGCCCGGTAGGGAGATCTGGCATTTCTGGATTTTCCACATGACGATCGAGGGCGTACGCGCGGCCGTCACGATGATGCTGCGCATCACGCTTTTGATCATGGGTACGTTCCTGCTCACCTATACGACCTCGCCCATCCGCCTGACGGACGGTCTGGAAAACCTGCTGAACCCCCTCAAGGCCATCAGGCTCCCCGTGCACGAGCTGGCGATGATGATGTCCATTGCGCTGCGCTTTATCCCCACGCTCATTGAGGAAACGGACAAGATCATGTCCGCGCAGAAGGCGCGCGGCGCCGACTTTGAGACCGGCAGCCTCATGCAGCGAGCCAAAGCGCTCGTGCCGCTGCTCGTACCCCTCTTCGTCAGCGCCTTCCGCCGCGCCGACGAGCTGGCGACCGCCATGGAGTGCCGCTGCTACCACGGCGGTGAGGGGCGCACGAAGCTCAATGTGCTGCGCTATCAGACGCGTGATTACCTGGTGCTGGCATTTTATGCCGCGCTTGTGGCCGCGGTCATCGTGCTGCGCTGAGAAAGGACGCTTTTATGCGAAACATTGCCCTCAAGCTTATGTATAACGGAACGGCTTACCACGGCTGGCAGGTGCAGAAAACGGTTTCAAGCGTCTGCGAGACGATGGAAAAGGGACTTTCGAAGGTCTGCGGCGGGAATGTGAAGCTCGTCGGCTGCGGCCGCACGGACGCGGGCGTGCACGCCGAACGCTACATTGCCAACTTCCATACTGACTCGCGTATTCCGGTCGAGCGCCTGCCCTTTGCCATCAACACGCACACGCCCGAGGATATCGTCGTGCGCGAGGCGCTTGAAGTAGCGGAGGATTTCAACGCGATCCTCTCGTGTCGAAAAAAGGAATACACCTACCGCATCTACAATTCGCGCATCAAAAATCCGTTCTATGTGAACAGGGCCTACTTTTACCCCAAGCACCTCGATGAAGAGGTGATGGATCGCGCGGCGCGCGCCTTCGAGGGCACACATGACTTTAAGGCCGTGCGCTCCGTCGGCACGGAGACAAAGACCACCGTGCGCACCGTGCACTACTGCCGCGTGTCGCGCTCTGGCGACCTTTTAGAGCTCAAGGTCTGCGCGGACGGATTTCTGTATAATATGGTACGGGCCATCACCGGTACCGTGCTCTACGCCGCCGAGGGAAAGCTCACGGCGGAGGACATTCCAGAGATCCTTGCCTCCGGCGACCGCTCGCTTGCCGGCCCCACCGTGCCGCCCGGCGGTCTCTACATGACGAAACTTTGGTATGAGGATGAACGGCTCAATGACTGACCGAAGAGAGGAAGAGAATATCCGCGAGGAGATCCGCCGCTCCCAGGCCGCGCCGCGCCGCGGCAGCGGGCTGAAGCGCGTATTGATGGTGCTTTTGGTGCTCATTGCCGTGCTGGCGGCGGTCGTCGCCGCGGCGTGGAAGGATCTGAGCGGCCTTGACAGTGTGCGCCGCCTGTTCTCCTACAATCATGTCACGCAGGATGAGCAGGGCAAGGTCGAGCTCTATTCCTTCAGCAATGACCGCAGCAACACCTTTGCGCTGCTCGGCGACCACCTGATCGTCGCCTCGACAACAGGCGTTTCCGTTTACGGCAGCAGCGGCGACGTGGTGGACAGCACGAGCGTAAAGCTGACCAACCCCGCTATCGCCGTTGGCGGACAGACCGCCGCGGTCTACGACATCGGCGGGCAGACGCTGCTGCTCTATTCCTCCGGAGGCCTTGTGCGCGATATGAGCGGCGAGTGCAGCGGAAGCATTCTGTCGGTTTCGGTCAATCCCTCGGATTATCTGGCGCTGAATGCCGAAAAAAGCGGATATAAATCTGCCGTCACGGTGTACGACGCCTCGGGTGAAAAGGTGTTCGCCTTCAATTCCTCGGAGCGTTATGTGATCGATGCGGTCGTCATGCGCGACTGCAAGCGCATGGCAGCGGTGACGCTCGGTGAGTCGGGCGGCTCGTTTGCCGACACGGTGAACATCTACTCGCTCGGCAGCGAAAAGGCGGATTCTGTCAATACGCTGACAGGTTCGCTCCTTCTCTCGCTCGACAGCGTGGCGGGGACGCTTTCCTGCCTGACGGACGAGGGGCTGACGCTCTTTTCCGCGAACGGAACGCTTGCGGGAAGCTATCACTATGAGTATCCCTATCTGCGCGGTTCAAGCATGGGCGGAGACAGCTTTGCCGTACTGCTTTTGAGCCGCTACCGCTCCGGAAGCACGCTGAAGCTTGTCACGGTCGCGTCCGACGGAACCGAGATGGCAAGCCTTGACAGCAATCAGGAGATCCTTTCGCTGTCGGCGGCGGGAAAGTACATCGCGGTGCTTTACAGCGACAGTCTGGTGCTTTATACGGCACAGCTTCAGGAATATGCGCGTCTTGACGGGACGGAATATGCCCGCTCGGTACTCATGCGCGCGGACGGTACGGCGGTGCTCGTCGGCTCGTCGTCCGCCTGGCTTTATATTCCGTGATTTCTGTAAATCGCTAAAAATGTTACAAATTGTGACTTGAAAGGAGTGCGAGGAACGTGAATAATGGTCTTATGATCGACGTGGCCTTCGCGCTCGTGTTGGTGCTCGGCATCGTGTTCGGTGCGAAGCGGGGACTCTTCCGCAGTTTCATGGCGCTCGCTGCCATCTTGATCGCGCTCATTGGCGCATCGCTTCTGACCGACCTTCTCACAGAGCCCGTGACCGAGCTTTTGATGCCGCGCGCGGAAAAAGGCGTGGAGGAATGGTTCCGCAGCTGGGACGTGAATGCCGAGGGCGAGATCCCGCAGCCTTCGGAGCAGTCTCCTGCGGCAGAAGGGGAGGGAAGCAGTGTGCTGACCGAACCCGCCGTTTCGGATGGGGAAGAAGAGGGGGAGTATGCCTCGCCGCTTGCCGTGACGGGACTTCTCAAGCAGCTGCTGCACTTCGACCTTGACGGGAGAGTGCGCGAATCGCTGCGCTCTGCCGCGCGTGATGCGGCGCTCGCCGCTGTGCGCACGTTGCTCGGCAGCGTGGTGCGAACGTTCGTGTTCGTACTCTGCTTTCTCGTGCTGTCTGTGCTGCTCCACCTTGTTACAGCGGGCATTGACAAGGTGTTAGACTTGCCGGTTCTGAACGCGCTCAACACCATTGGCGGCGGTGCGCTGGGACTGATCGAGAGCACGCTGCTGCTGTTTCTCGTCTGCGATGTAGCGCCGCGCTTCGGCGTTAAGGCCTTCACCGAATATGAAGGCACCTATCTCTTATCTTTTTTTATGAGCCATACCCCACGCAGCCTGTTTGCTGCGCTGTTAGCTTGATTTTTACCCCCAAGGAGGACATACCATGCAGCCGCAACTTTGTTCCAGATGTAAAAAGAATATCGCCGTTGTGTTCATCACCCGTCAGGAAAACGGGCAGAACGTCAACGAGGGCCTGTGCCTCAAGTGCGCCAAAAATCTCGGACTGCCGCAGGTGGACGAGATGATGCGCCGAATGGGCATTACCGATGAGGATCTTGACAATATCTCCAACGAGATGATGGGCGCCTTCGGCGGCGCGGAGAATCTGGAGGGTCTGACCGATGCCGACGATCCCGACGCTGACAGCGAGGACGAGGACGGCAAGACCGCTACGTTCCCGTTCCTGAGCCGCTTTTTCGGCGGCTCGCCCGCTGCGAACGACGCATCGGGCGGCGAGGCCGAGCAGACGCAGAGCCCTCGCAGCAATAAGAAAGCCGAAAAGGGCAGCAAGCACAAATTCCTGGATTCTTACTGCATCAACCTTTCCCAGCGCGCGCGCGACGGCAAGCTCGACGCGGTTATTGGCCGCGCGGAGGAGATCGAGCGCGTTATCCAGATCCTCAACCGCCGCCAGAAGAACAACCCCTGCCTCATCGGTGAGCCGGGCGTCGGCAAGACTGCCATCGCCGAAGGACTTGCCCAGCGCATCGTGGCGGGTGAGGTGCCCTTCAAGCTCAGAAGCAAGGAGGTCTACCTGCTTGATCTGACGGCGCTCGTCGCGGGCACACAGTTCCGTGGCCAGTTTGAAAGCCGTATGAAGGGTCTCATCGAGGAGATCCGTAAGATGGGCAACGTCATCCTCGTCATCGACGAGGTGCACAACATCGTCGGCGCGGGCGACGCCGAGGGCAGCATGAACGCCGCCAACATCTTAAAGCCCGCCCTTTCCCGCGGCGAAATTCAGGTCATCGGCGCGACGACCTTCACCGAGTATCGCAAGCACATCGAAAAGGACACCGCGCTCGAGCGCCGCTTCCAGCCTGTTACGGTCAACGAGCCGAATATGGAGGATACGCTCAAGATCCTGAAGGGCATTGCCCACTATTATGAGCAGTACCACGGCGTCAAGATCCCAGAGGGCATTCTGCGTCAGGCTGTGCTGCTCTCCGAGCGCTATATCACCGACCGCTTCCTGCCCGATAAGGCCATCGACCTCATCGACGAGGCCTGCTCCGACCTCAACCTGCACGATAAGAACATCAACCGCCGCATGGAGCTGCGCCGCGAGATCGAGGATTACGACAAAGAGCGCGAACTGTTGCAGGGCGCGGAGGAGCCTGATTTTGAGCGCCTCGCCGAGCTCAAGAGCCTTACCATGAAGGCGCAGGAGGAGCTTGATGCGCTCTGCGCGCAGGGTGACCCGCAGCTTTCGATGGACAACCTTGCCCGCGTGATCGAGCTGTGGACGAAGATCCCCGCCTCCCGCATCCGCGAGGACGAGTTCCACCGCCTGAGTGAGCTCGACAAGCGCCTGAAAGAGCACATTGTCGGCCAGGACGAGGCCATCGAGGCCGTTTCCGCCGCCATTCGCCGCAACCGCGTGGGCATTTCACCCAAGCATAAGCCGGTGAGCTTCATCTTTGTCGGCCCCACGGGCGTCGGCAAGACCGAGCTTGTCAAGCAGCTTGCGCAGGATCTCTTCAATTCGCCCGACGCGCTCATCCGCCTCGATATGTCGGAATTCATGGAAAAGCACTCGGTCTCCCGCATCGTCGGCTCGCCTCCGGGCTATGTCGGCTATGACGAGGCCGGTCAGCTGACCGAAAAGATCCGCCGCAAGCCCTACGCCGTCATCCTCTTCGACGAGATTGAAAAGGCGCATCCGGATGTCATGAACATCCTGCTGCAAATTCTCGATGACGGAGAGATCACCGACTCCCACGGCCGCAAGGTGAATTTTGAAAATACCGTTATCGTGATGACGTCCAACGCGGGCAGCGAACGCAAGGAGGGCACCGTTGGCTTTGGCCACACGGTGAACGAGCAGAACCGCGACCGTGCGATGAAGGCGCTCGGCGAGTTCCTGCGCCCGGAATTTCTGAACCGCGTGGATGAGGTCATCTGCTTCAACCGCCTCGACGAGCAGAACTTTGCCGGCATCGCCCGCATCATGCTCTCTGAGCTGCAAAAGAGCCTTGAGGACAAGGGCCTGCACTTTACGTGGGACGAGGCTGTTGAGGAATATCTCGTCAAAAAGTCCTATTCCGCGACCTATGGCGCGCGCAACCTGCGCCGCACGATCCAGAAAGATCTGGAAGACACCATGGCCGCGCAGATCATCGATTCCTACGAGCATCCCGTTACGCAGATCCGTGCGTCGATGGAGGACGGCAAGCTCGTTGTGCGCAGCATGTGACTAGGAAAGGGGAGGGAAGACCATGTTCCATCTGTTCCGCAAGGACATTGAAAAGCACTGCGCCTACTGCAAGAGCGGATCTGTCATCAGCGAAGGGCAGGTCATCTGTTCCCGCCGCGGCGTGGTCGATTCCGCCGACCACTGCCGTCACTTTTGCTATGATCCGCTCAAGCGTGTGCCGCCGAGACCCGCCACACTGCGCGATCAGTATACCTCCGAGGATTTTTCCCTGTAAGGGCGGGCAGCGCCCCGAACAATAAAGAAAGAAGGCCGAATCCCATGAACATTTCTCAGGTTTACGCAGTCTATTTCAGCGCCACCGGCAACACCAGAAAGGTGACCACCACGCTTGCAAATGCCCTTGCCGTCAGCTTCGACGTGCCGCTCGAGGTGCGCGATTTCACGCTGCCCGCCGCGCGCGAGGAAAGCTATGAGTTTGCCGCGGGTGACCTTGTCGTATTCGGTATGCCAACCTACGCGGGCAAGCTTCCGAATAAGCTGCTCGAGTTTGTGAAGTCCGGCTTTCACGGAAACGGCGCGCTGGCTGTACCGGTGGTGACGTTCGGCAACCGCAGCTTTGATAATTCCCTTGCCGAGCTCTGCGCCTGCCTCGAAGGGGACGGCTTCCACACCATCGGCGCGGGCGCCTTTGCCTGCCGCCACGCCTTTACCGACGCGCTTGCCAACGGCAGACCCGACTCTGACGATATGGCGGAGCTTGCAAAGCTCGGCTCGGCGGTCGTGGGCCGCATCGTGAAGATGACGGAGTATCCCGCGCCCGTCACGGTCGACGGCGACGCGGACGCGCCCTATTACCGTCCGCTGGGACTGGACGGCGAGCCGAAGATCTTCCTGAAGGCCAAACCCAAGACCGACACGGAAAAGTGTATCCACTGCGGTGTGTGCGCCTCACTCTGCCCGATGGGCTCGATCAACCCCGATGATGTGACGGAGGTTGCGGGCATTTGCATCAAGTGCCACTCCTGCGTGCGCAATTGCCCGACGGGCGCGAAGTACTTCGACGATCCCGCGTTCCTCTCGCACCGCGCGATGCTCGAGCGCGACTATACGCGCCGCGCCGAGGATAAGATCTTCACGGCGTAAGAAAGTACATAAAAAGGCTCTGTTTGGGTTCTCCCAAACAGAGCCTTTCTTTATTTTGCTGTCAGCTGAGGTGGACAAGGGTCGCACCAAGCTTTTCGGTGAAGCCCAGCGCGCGGTACATTCCCTCGTCGCACAGAGCACAGGTAACGGCAAGACTGGCAAGGTGATTTGCCCTACCGTATTCCTGCGCCGCAGACGCGAGCTGCCGCGCGGCGCCTTGCTTTCGGAACACCGGTTCGACGAAGAAATCCTCAAAGACACCGATGTCCGCACATGCGAATGTCGAAAATACGCGGCTCACGCTGCACATTCCGACCATGCGTGTTTTGCGGTAGGCGGCAAAGAAGGTGATGCGTTCCTCTTGAATGGCCTGCAAAAGCTGCGCTTGCTTTCTCTCGTCGAGCGGCGTTTCACCGATCTCGGCGAGATAGCCGTTTTCGAGTTTCCAAAGCTGCCAGTCGTCCGCACCGGGGACGAACTGACGGACGGTGATGGGGGCGTCTTCCTCCGGCGGGCGCAGCATCAGCGGTATGCTCCACTCGTCGCAGCCATAATGAAAATAAGATGTTCCATTGTCGTCCTCCAAAGTAAAATTTCGGAGGGTCAGGAAGTGTGGACCCTCCATACACGCTGCATCATCATAACAGATCAGTCCTTTCTTCCTGAATTTGCCGCGGTACGCGGCTGAAGAGAGCATAGCATATTTTTTTGCAAAAGGGAAGCGCGCAAACGGACGTTTCCGCATAAGCTGAAAACGAAAAGATTGATTTTGGAGGGAACGCTATGCAACCGTTGCACTTTTTCCTTGGCGCAAACAGCGAAGAGGGATTTTCCTCGCTCTATGAACAGCTCTTGGGCGGACGATTTGACGATCTCTTGATCCTCAAGGGCGGCGCAGGTAGCGGCAAATCGACCTTTATGCGCCGTGTGGGTGCGGCCGTGGAGCGCACGGGCGAGCGGGTCGTATATATCAACTGCTCGGGCGACCCCGATTCGCTCGACGGAGCGATCTTCTTAGACCGGCGCGCCGCCATCGTGGATGGAACCGCGCCCCATGTGCTTGAACCAAGCTATGCCGCCGCCTGCGAGCGATATGTCGACCTGACGCGCTTTTACGATCTGGACGCAGCCAAGGCGCGCCGCGCAGAGATCATTGCGCTGAGCGATGAGTATCGCGCGCACTATCGCAGCGCCTACCGCGCGCTGCGCGCGATGGGCGAGGTGGAGAGCGAACGCCGCGTGGCGATGCACGCGCAGATGGATTTTGCAAAGCTCCGCCGCCGCACAAGCGGGATCCTCGCCCGTGAGCTGAGAAGCGAGGGAGAGGGGAGCGGGCGCGTGGTTCGCGCCTTTCTCGGCGGTGTGACGAAGCACGGCGATATCTGCCGTTTTGACACGGTGGAGGAACTCTGCCCGCGCGTTTACGCGCTCTGCGACAGCGCGGGATTGGGGAATGAAATGCTGCAAACCATTGCGCAGGCGGCGCAGGAGAAACGGTTCGACGTTATCATTTGCCCCAATCCCGACCGACCGGAAGAATGCCAGCATGTGCTGATTCCCGAGCGCGGCCTTGCCTTCGTCACGACGAACGCGCGCATGCTCTATGAGGGGAAGCCCTACCGCCGCCTGCGGCTCGATGCGATGGCGGAGGAACGGCTCACCCGAGCACAGAAAGCGAAGCTGCGATTTATCCGCTGCGTGGAAACATCTCTTCTGGAAGAGGCCGTGAGGACGCTCACAGATGCCGCAAACGCCCATGACACGCTGGAAGCGGTCTATCGTCCCTGTATCGACTTTTCTGGCGTGACTGCGCTTGCAGAGGAAGAGATCGCAAGACTGATAAAGTGAATTTGCTTTACAGAAATAGCCGCCCGAAAGAGCGGCTATTTCTGTCTTGATTCGATTTGTTCAGTCGTTCAGGTCTGCACGGAAGTAGACCGTCCGCTCGGGGAGCGAGAGGATGAGCGTATATTCGCTTTCCTTTTTACCGTCAGCGTCCACGTATTCCGTGGTGCTGACGACAGCTGTGCCGCTCTCACCATCGAGCGAGAGATCATAAAGAACGCTGTTTGTATCGCGCTGCACAAGTGAGTAAGTTCCGCTCTGTTCATTGCCGTCTGCGTCGGTGATCGTCAGCGCACCATTTTGCGCCGCGCAGGTGAGGGCAGGGAGGTCAAGCGGCTGACCTGCGCTGTCGATGGCCTGCGTCGATGTCCAGTCGTGTTTTTCAATGTGCAGACCGTCGCCCGTTTTGATGCCGCAGCCGACGAGCAGGGCAATGAGCAGCAGCGACAGCGAAATCTTCCATTTATCTGTCATGTGTTTTCCCTTTCCACTTATTGATTTCTAATCCGATCAGCACGCTGAACCCTACAGCAAAGAGCGACAGTGCAGCCAAAAAAAGGTGCGAAGGGAACCGGCCTGTGATGTAGATATCTGTCGCCATATCAGCGCCGCCAACAATCGAAATGTCCTCTGGAATAGGCGGCCCCGCAGTAAAATACTGCAAAGCGCATACAAGCAGAATCGGTACGCTGACGGCCAGCAGCGCCCACGCGCCGATGCGCAGGACTTTTACGCGCTTGGCACATGTTTTTTCTGATATGGCTGCTGTGCTCGGCGGGGGAGCAGCACCCTCCGGCGTGCCGGTCAGTTCTGCGAGAGGAACGCCGAAAAAGCCCGAGAGCGCGAAGAGATTCGCCGTGCTCGGCAGCGATGAGCTGTCCTCCCACTTTGTCACCGCCTGCCGCGAGACCTCAAGCGCCTGCGCCAACGCCTCCTGCGACAGCCCGCGTTCCTTGCGCAGCGCGCGGATGCGCGTGCCAAGTTCGTTGTCCATAATTAGGTCTCCTTTGCTTTGATGGCGTTATCGTATCAGTTTTTGCCGCAAAAGTCCACCAAGTATTCCGCTACTATCGGTAGCGAAGCGAAAACAGCCGCCCGTACGGGCGACTGTTTGCCGGTTGATCAGGGCTTGCACCAGTCTGCGCGGAAGTAGAGCGTCTGCTCGGGAAGCGACAGAATGAGCGTATATTCGCGTTCCTTCCCGTCGGAGGCGTCGGTGTATTCTGTGGTGCTGACGACCGCCGTACCATTCTCTCCATATAGCGAGAGATCAAAGTGTTATTTTATCCCACAGCCTGTGTTAGCATACACGTCGTTGTGTCCCACGACATGAACGGCAGAGCGATGCCGTTTTCGCCCCTGCCGATGAGCAGCTCATCGCCGCTTGGACTGATCAGGCAGGGATAGGTTTCGCTCATGTATGACGGGCCGTCCATGAGGGCGTAGTTTTTGCCGCCCACAAGGGAGAGGCTGATGGTCATGTAGCTCGGCCCGTCGAGAACAGGTTCGATCGTCCAGAACCCGCTCCACATCTCTTCAAAGTCGTCCGAGTCCTCATAGGCCCAGTCCAGATCGACGGAACCGCCTGTTTCATCGTCGAGATAAAACCGCAGGGAAAAATACGCACTGCTCTCAACGAACTCCCTCGTTGTTTCTATGAACCAGCCCGTGCCCGTACTTTGTGATCCGGCCAGACCGAGCGCTGTCATTCCGGTCCAACCGTTGGCAAGCCAAAGGGCAAGGTCGGGCGAGGCGCTCTGCCATGCGTATTCCGTAAAGTCCCACAGCGGGTACTCTCCTTCGTCTGTGATGCACGGGGCAAGGTAGCTGTCTGCGTCCAGTGACGGATACCACTCGCAGATATTCCCACTGCTGTCGGTGATGATGACTTGCGTGTCGACCTCATAGGCGACGCCGTTCAGGTTGGCAAAAAGCAGCACCGGCTCACCGTTCTCCGACCGGTAAAGGACCTCCGTGACCTTCTCCGACCTTGTTTTGTTGTCCCACTTCACGCGGTTGATCGCAACGGAGGCATTTTCATCGACCGGTACGATACAGTACAGATAACCTGTGCCGCCAATGATATGGTTTTCGTCGATCTCCGCGATAAAAGGATATTCTCGCAGCATCGCTTCGTTGTTTTCCCACAGCCACGCGGGAAGTTCCTCCTCAAATTCCTCTTCGAAGAGGTCATCGGCATAGCCGAGATATGCCGCGCCGAACATCGTCATCGGAACATCGATCCGATCACGCAGCCACATCAGGGAGTTTTGAGCCTCTTCCGAGAACACGGTCTGCTCCGGCGGCTCGGGTGTCGGCTCGGGCTGCTTTTCCGGCGGCTCACTGTCATTTCTCGTGGGCAATGCGTATTTGCCGCCGCTTCCGCCGGTGCTTGCTGTCGGCTCGTCGGTTTCGGTCTGCTGCGTTTGCGCGCAGGCGCCAAGAGCCAGCAGCAGGGCCAGCGCGCCGCACAGAAGGCGTTTTCCTTTTTTCATAGCTCTCCCTCCGTTCATCAGACCCGCAGGAACCGCCGGATGGCTGTCAGGCTGCCGCCCACGCCCACCAGGATGCCCGCGCCCAGGAATACCAGCGCCACCGGCTGCCATATCTGCTCAAAGGGGCTCACCGTCAGGATCTGCAGGCTGTCGGAGGTGCCGATGCCCCGGGCCACGGCGGTATACAGCAGCCACTGAAGGCCGAAGGCGATGACGGCGCTGAACAGGCCCAGCAGCAGCCCCTCGAACACGAAGGGCCAGCGGATAAACCCGTTGGTGGCGCCCACCATCTTCATGATGGCGATCTCGTCACGCCGATCGAATGT
>OMBZ01000571.1_pt1 | contig 12400 bp, 9 predicted proteins | sample 1673831 | NCBI WGS metagenome assembly OMBZ01 (sample SAMEA103958129, study PRJEB25191) | human gut metagenome | reverse complement strand
AGACCCCCGTGCTGCTGAACGTGAGCAAGAAGTACGGCACGCAGGACCGCGTGTTCATGTTCACCTCCACCAGCAAGATCACCTTCCCCGGTGCAGGTGTTTCCGCCATTGCATGCAGCATGGACTCCATGAAGTATATCTGCAAGCGCTTCTCCGTGATGATCATCAGCTATGATAAGATGAACCAGCTGCGCCATGTCCGCTTCCTGAAGAACAAAGAGGGTGTGCTGGCCCACATGGCAAAGCACCGCCGCCGCCTGATCCCCTGCTTTGATGCGGTCAAGACGGCCTTTTCCGAGGAGCTGACCCCCTGCGGCGACATCGCTCACTGGACGAACCCCAAGGGCGGTTACTTCATCAGCCTGTACGTTATGCCCGGCTGCGCCAAGCGTGTGGCCCAGCTGTGCAAGGAGTGCGGCCTGACCCTGACCGGTGCTGGTTCCGCCTATCCCTACCACAAGGACCCGCAGGATTCCCACCTGCGTATCGCGCCCACCTATCCCAGCCTGGACGAGGTGGAGACCGCATCTGATCTGCTCTGTGTCTGCGTAAAGCTGGCAGTCATCGAAAAGCTGCTGGCCGAAAAGGCAGAGTAAGCGTTTTATTCTGCAAAAAATCTCCTCCGTGCAGAGGTTTTTCTGCGCGGCGGAGGTTTATTATATTTTGGAGGTTTCCTGTTTTTTATGAAGACGAAAGGCAAAGCATGGCAGCTTGTTGTCACAGTGCTCCTGATCGCCGCGTTTGTCTACACGGCATTCTTTGGTGTGGCAGTCAAGTACGGTGATGTGACCAAGACCTACATCAAGGGAGCGCAGGATATCCGCTTTGGCGTGGATATCAAGGGCGGTGTCAACGTAACGTTTGCCCCCTCGGACAACTACGATGCCACCGATGATCAGCTGGACGCTGCCCAGCTGGTCATTGAGAATCGTCTGGTCGGTCTGAACGTGACCGACTACGAGCTGTATGTGGATTATGACTCCGACCGCCTGATCCTGGAGTTTCCGTGGCAGTCCGGTGAGACCGATTTTGACCCCGAAGCCGCCATTGAAGAGATCGGCAGCACCGCCTACCTGACCTTCCGCAAGGGGAGCAGTGCAGACGGCGAACTGATCCTGGACGGTTCCATGGTCGAGAGCGCCGCTGCTCAGTACGGCCCGGTGAGCGGCAGTACATCCGAATATTATGTGGCCCTCAAGTTCAACGACGAGGGTGCCAAGGCCTTCGGGGATGCCACCACGGAGCTCTACCAGAGCAGTGGAACCATCAGCATCTGGCTGGATGATCAGAACGTGAGCACGGCAACGGTCAATGCGGCCATCACCGATGGTGCCGCCATCATCACCAGTTCCGCGTCCAATCCCTTCACGCAGGAGGACGTGGTCAAGATGGCCCGCCAGATCAATTCCGGTGCACTGCCTTTTGCCCTGACTGTGGACAGCTATTCCACCGTCAGCCCCAGCCTGGGCGAGAACAGCCTGAGCGCCATGGTGCTGGCCGGTCTCATTGCCTATGCCCTCATCGTGGTGCTGATGACTCTGCTGTATCGTCTGCCCGGCTTCCTGGCCTGCATTGCACTGGCCGGTCAGGTGGCGGCAACGCTGGCCTTCGTCTCCGGCTATTTCCCGGTGTTTGAGAGCTTTACCCTGACTCTGCCCGGCATCGCAGGTATCATCCTGGCCATTGGTATGGGCGTGGATGCCAATGTCATCACCGCCGAGCGCATCAAGGAGGAGCTGAACAACGGCAAATCTCTGGATGGCGCGCTCAAGAGCGGCTTTGCCCGCGGCCTGACCCCCATCATTGATGGCAACGTGACCATTGTCATTGTGGCGATCGTGCTGATGGGTGCCTTCGGCCCCTCGGACGGCCTGTTCGCCAAGGCCCTGCACTTCGTGTTCTTCGCCTTTGGGCCCTCTACCGCAGGCACCATCTACGCCTTTGGCTACACGCTGCTGACCGGCGTTCTGCTGAACTTTGTGTTCGGCGTGTTTGCCACCCGTGTGATGATCCGCGGCGCAGCCTCCATCAAGGCCCTGCGGAATCCCTGGCTCTATGGTGCTGTCAAGCCCGGCAAGGAAGTCAAGGAAAAGAAGCCCATCGACTTTGTGGGCCTGCGCAAGCGCTTCCTGACCATCTCCACCTGCCTGATGGCGGCCATCATCCTGTGTGCTGCAGTGTTCGGTGTCCGGCTGGATACGGAGTTTACGGGCGGTGCCATGATCACCCTGAGCTATCAGGGTGAGATCAGCACCTCCGAGGTTCAGAAGACCGCCTCCACCGCACTGGAAAATAACGGCCTGACCCTGCAGACCGGCGAGAATGTCGCCACCGGGGAGCAGACCCTGAAGATTTCCATGCCCGGCAACGAGACCGTGACCACCGATCAGGTGGAGAATCTGCTGACCTCCCTGAACGAACAGTACCCGGACAACGCTTTTGCCCAGCTGTCCCTGAGCAATGTCAGCGCTGCCATGGGCACCAAGTTCCTGCAGAAGAGTCTGGTGGCTGTGGCGTTCTCCCTGCTGCTCATCCTGCTGTATATCGGCTTCCGTTTCAAGAAGATCGGCGGCCTGACCGGCGGCCTGATGGCTGTGCTGGCTCTGCTGAACGACCTGATGGTGGTGTTTGGCACCTTTGTGCTGCTGCGCACCCCGCTGGATGGCAACTTTATTGCCGCCATGCTGACCATTCTGGGCTACTCGATCAACGATACGGTTGTGGTCTATGACCGCATCCGTGAGAACCGTGCCCTGATGGGGAAAAAGACCCCCTTCGAGGAGCTGGTCAACCACTCGGTCAACCAGTCTGCCCGCCGTACCATCATCACTACGGTGACCACTGTAATGGCACTGGGTGTGATGTGCGTGGTCTCCAAGCTGTACGGTCTGGACAGCATCTTTACCTTTGCCTTCCCGCTGATGATGGGTATGCTGAGTGGTGTGTATACCTCGCTCTGTGTTTCCACCTACGCCTGGGTGCTGTGGAACGACCGCAAGAGCAAAAAGGCTGAAACCAAAAAAGCCTGACCGTGTTTTGCCCGACAGGCCAAGAACCAACATCAGGAGGAACGATTTATGAAATGTCCCTATTGCGGCGATGAGGAATCCAAGGTCATCGATTCCCGCCCGACCGAAGACGGTGAGCGGATCCGCCGCCGCCGTGAGTGTCTGCGCTGCCGCATGCGGTTTACGACCTATGAAGTGGTGGAGACCGTCCCGCTGATCGTCATCAAAAAGGATAACTCCCGTGAGCCTTTTGATCGTCAGAAGCTGCTCAACGCAATGCTGCGGGCCTGCGCCAAACGCCCGGTGAGCTACGATGCACTGGAACGGGCTGTCAGCAGCATTGAGCAAAGCCTGATGAGCTCCTATGACCGCGAGGTATCCAGTGTACGTATTGGTGAACTGACCATGCAGGAGCTGAAAAAGATCGATGAAGTGGCCTATGTCCGCTTTGCTTCGGTCTACCAGCAGTTTGCCGATGTCGAGAGCTTTTTCACGGAGCTGAAAAAACTGATGGGCGACCGCAAAGAGAAAAACTAAGGTTCCAGCGTTAAAAGCCAGACTTTTTCGTGAACTTCACGAGAAAGCCTGGCTTTTTATTGTGCACAGCCTCATCCGTTCAGCTCAAAGCAATCATCCTCAAAGAATACGATGAGAGAGCCAGGCCAGGGTCTCTACCTGAACCTGCGCCCGGCGCAGTTCCCCGAAGGCTTCCTCAGGTGCGTTCAGTTCCAGATGGCCATCGGCGGCGCGCAGGGCGGCTTCCAGCTCCGTGAAGTCCTGCGTGCGGAGCAGGTGGTTCATGCCCTCCCGCATGGTGTCGCAGAGCTCGGCTCCTTCGGCCAGTGCCTGCCGCGCACCGGTCAGATCGCTGTTCCGGATATCCTCCATAGCAGTGTCGATGTCATCGGAGATATCCTCGGCGAATTGCTGTACCCGGAAGCTGCTGTAAAAGGCTGCCGCCAGCAGCAGAACTACGATGCCAATGCAGACATAAATACGTTTCATGCCGCACCCCCTTGCCGGAACCCCGCTGTTTGACGAGGCTCCTTTTTCAGCAGAAAATAATCCTCGGTATCGTTGCCCGCCAGGATCAGGATCTCTTCCAGAAGCAGGCTGTTGGCCTGTGCGGTGCGTTCCAGCCAGGCAGCATCCTTGCCGCAGGTGGTCAGGTTTTCGGCAAGCACCTGCCCATCCAGCACAAAGGGGATGGTGGCCTGTGCCCGCTGTACCCTTGCCCCAAGGTCGGCGAGGGTGGCAGGTTCCTTTTCCGGGCGCAGAGCCACCGAGAGACTGCCGTTGGTCTCCACGACCGCATAGGAGACATCCCGGGGGTCGAACACATCTTTGCCGCGCAGCGCCTCCATCAGATCGGCGGCAGTCAGCCGCAGGGTGCGCAGAGCGTTCTGATCGATCTCACCATTCAGGATAACGGTTTTGGGCCGCCCGGACATCAGGTTGAAAAAGCGCTGGCTCCTGAAGCTGAGGATCGACCCAAGAAGCTCCAACGCTGCAATGAGAAAGAGGGGAATCAGGCTGGCTGTGACTGGTACTTCTTCAGATTCAATGGAGATGGAAGCCAGATTGGAGATGAGGATGGTGGATACCAATTCCTCAGGCTGCAGCTCCCCTAACTGACGTTTGCCCATCAGCCGCATGGCAAACAGGACGCAGAGATAGATCAGGATGGTACGGAAGATCAAGAGTTTCAAACCGGAACACCTCCCAGCGTATAACCGCCGCCCCGGCGGACAAGCTACCAGAAAGGGGGCGGCAAAATGGAACAGCTTTCCAGCCATCTGGCGGCAAACCTTGCGGAGCTCAACGCTAGGTTTGGCCGATCGGCAGATTTTTATGCGAAGGAGCTTGAGCTTTACCACTGCAAAGGAGCCATCGTTCTGTTTGATGGGATGGCCAGCCTGAAAGGGCTGTGGCAGCTGCTGCTGGATGCCGCCAGCCGCCGCACACCGCCCGGCCCGGCAGAACAGCTGACCGGGGAACAGGTGTTTGCGCTGTTGTTTGAGCACTCCGCACTGCCCGCAGAGCCTGACCCTGTGGAGGACTGGGAGGCCCTGATCCGGCGGATGACAGCGGGCATGGCAGTGCTATTGCTGGACGGATGCGCAAAAGGCATCGCCTTTTCGGTGCAGAGCCTGAACGCCCGCTCGGTGGATGAACCGGCAGGGGAGGGAAATCTCCGCGGCTCCCGGGAAGGCTTTGCGGATCTGCTCCGGGTGAATACCAGCCTGCTGCGGCGGTGCTTCCGCAATGATGCTCTGGTCATTGAGATCGGTCAAGCCGATTGTGAGATGAAAACGGAGTATGCTCTCTGTTACTGCCGGGATACGGCAGACCCAAAAGCGGTGCAAAAGGTGCGGCAGACCTTGCAGCGGGCCAGGCCGCAGCTGCTTTTGGATTCCAGCTACTTTGTGCCATGGCTCTTTCCCTGTAAGATCCGCACCTTTGCTCCTGTGCGCTATACCGAACGGCCTATTGTGGCAGCGGCAAAACTGCGGGAGGGGAAATTCGTCATTCTGGTCAATGGCAGCCCCTCAGCGCTGATCCTGCCCACCCTGTTCTGCGAAAACTTTGAATGCCTGGATGACTATGCAGGAACGGCCTATTTTGCATCCTTTCTGCGGGTGCTGAAATATATCTCGTTCTACCTGAGCATTTTCCTGCCGGGCGTGTTCGTCTGCTGGGCGGTCTACCTGCCGGAACTCCTGCCGCCCCAGCTGCTGTTCAAAATCGAGGCCGCCGAGCAGGCTACGCCGCTGCCGTTGTTCGGAGAAATGCTGTTGGTGATTCTGATGTTGGAGATCATCCGGGAGGCTGGTCTGCGGATGCCCCAGACCCTGGGGCACTCTGTCAGCCTGATCGCGGCCCTTATCATCGGGGATGCTGCCATTGCCGCCGGACTGATGAGCACACCGGTCATCCTGACCGCCGCTGCCGCGTCCATTGCGGTGTTCGTCACGCCCTCGCTGTATGAGGTGGCGACTGTTCTGCGGCTGGTGGTGCTGCTGGCAGCAGGGGTGGCTGGCCCGGTGGGACTTGCTGCCTGCGCACTGGGCGTGTTATTTGGGCTGACCCGGGTCTCGGCGCTGGGTGTGCCCTACCTGCGGGATGCCATCTTCCCCGAGGTGCCGCTCTCGCCGGACGGTGTGACCCGGCGCAGCTACCCAAAACTTTCCTGGCGACCCTTTACCATTTGGCAAAAACGAGGTGGTTGAAGTTGGAACGATCCTGTTTCTCTGAAAAAACACTGACTCTGAGTGTGCTCACAGCAGAGTTCGCTCGGTGCGTGTTACAGACGGGTGCGCCTGTAACAGCCCGCAGTTTTCTGCTGCGCGGCCTGCCCATGACACTGGCGCTGGTTCTAATCACCGCCCTGACAGCCGGGGCGGAGCAGCGTGCAGACAGTTTTTTGGGTACAGACTTGCGTTCCCGGGTAGTCTGCGGAGGGCTGGGACTCTGGTTTGTCTGGGAGGTTGTGGAGACCTTCCGTCAGGCGCAGGAGCTTTGCTGGGGGGATTTTTCTTCCATGGCCATGCTGGGGCTTCTCCCGCTGCTGCTCTGGGCAGGATGGAAGTTGGAACCTGCCGTACTGGTCCGCTGTGCGCCGATCCTGTGCTGGGCGGCGGCGCTGGCGGGTTTGCTCTGCCTGCTGGGGCTGAATGGCCAGTTCCACTGGGAAAAGTTGATGCTGCCCACCGAGCCAGTAACGCTCACTCTGCCCTTGTATCCAGAATACTTCGCCCTACCGCTGTTCTGCCCGGCAAAGCAGGTGCGGTGCGCTGTCTGGCTTCCGGTGAAAGCTTTTATACTGGCTGGCAGCTTTGCGCTCTGCACGGAACTGGTGTTTGGGGCGGGGAATGCCCTGCCCGGCATCGAGCTTTTGCGGGCGGGCAGGCTGGGCAGCATCTCCCGGTTTGATGCCCTTGTGCTGCTGGTTTGGTTGGCAGCGGCAATGTTCCGGTTCTGCGTGCTGGTGCAGGTGGTGCGTCAATTGGCCGGGCGGCTGTGGGGCAGGGCTACGCCTGCGGAGGAAATCGTATGACAGGCCAACAGCGTGCCCTCCGGTGGCTGGCGGCAGGGGTGCTGGTGTTCTGGTGCGGGGTATTTTTGCGGGCAGAGAATACCGAGAAAAGCATGGTGCGTGCCTTGATTCTTACCCCGCCCACGGTGGCGGTGCAGAGTTGGATGGTGAGCCTGCTCTACCAGTTTCCGGAAGCCGCTGCCGATGCTTCTGATGCCGCCGCACAGGTGCAGCTCTGCACGGGGCATGGAAACACCCTGCAAACGGCTCTGACTGAAGCCGAGCGTGGCCTGCCCCGTAAAGCAAGCTACCGGCTGTGCGAGTATCTGCTTTTGAATGCCGAAACAACTTTAAAAACCATTCGACAGGCGGAGACCGTGTTGAAAGAGGAGCCGGTGCAGGGCTTGTCTGCCCGGGTCCTCTGCATGGATCTTTCCGGAGAAGAACTGGCCGCAGCAGACGGAGAAAACGAACTGTTCCCGGAACAGCTTTTGCAGGTCGTGAAAGAAGCTGCACCGCAGGCTCCGCACCTATACGAGAGCCGGAACGCTCTTTTGGCTCCGGTGCTTGCCTTGACCGAAGAAGGTATGGAAAATGCGGAGAGAATGCTTCTGCTCACCGAAACAGGGAACACCCGGCTCACCCCGGCAGAGAGCCAGATGGCACAATTGCTGCTGGGTTCAGAGCGGAGAACACACTTTTCCGCTGGGGAGCGGGCAGGTGACGTTCCGGCGCTGTGTGGTATCGGTGGAAGCTGTAGAAGATGGCTTTGCCGTGACCCTGACCGGCCAGCGCAGGGCGGGCACCGCTCTGCCCACAGCAGCACAGTGTGCGGCGCTGGAGCTGCTCTGCGTGCAGACCGTTCAGCGCTGCTGGGAAAATGGGTATGATCTGCTCTCTCTGGGAGCAGTCCGGGCGCTGAAGCAGGGAACAGGGCGGGAAGCGCTGACAACAAAAAATGCCTGCCCGCAGGTGCAGGCAGACGTGAGCTTTTTGCAGTTTTAGTGGGCGGTCTCAAAAACGACGGTGATGGTGGTGCCAACATTTACTTCGCTTTCCAGCTTGATGCGGGCGTTGTGGATGCGGGCAATGTGCTTGACAATAGCCAGCCCCAGACCGGTGCCGCCGGTGGCCTTGCTCCGGCTCTTATCCACCCGGTAGAAGCGTTCGAACACGCTGGACTGCGCATCTTTCGGAATACCGATGCCGTTATCCTTGACGGTCAGGGTACAATGGCCGTCCCGGGTGCAGGAGGTGATGAGCTGGACCTTGCCGCCGGGTCGATTGTAGCGGATGGCGTTGTCGCACAGGTTCTGGCACAGCTCATCCAGCTGATCCCGGTTGCCAAGCACTCTGGCACTCTCGCCCAGATAGGTCAGGGAGATGAAGGAGCGCTGCGCGTTCAGTTTCTGACGTTCCACACAATCCTTGGCCACGTCCAGCAGATCGACCGTTTCCATGTCGGGCTGTGCATGGGTCTCGCTGACGCTGTCCAGGTGCGACAGCTGCAGGATATCGTTCACCAGCTGGATCATCCGGCTGGCTTCTACATGGATCTTCCGGCCAAACTCGGGCACATCTGCGGGTTTGGCAATGCCGGTCTCAATGAGCTCCGCATAGCCGGAAATACTGGTCAGCGGCGTTTTCAGCTCGTGGCTGACGTTTGCCGTGAAATCCTGCCGCATTTTCTCGTTGTTTTCCCGCAGCAGCCGATCAGAGTGGATGCTCTCAGCAAAGGGGATGAGTTCCCGGTAGGGAACGTTTTCCTGAATGTGCTCAAGGTCATCCGTCATTTTCAGAATGGGCTGGACAAGACTGCGGGTCAGCAGCCCGGCGATCAGCGCTGCGGCACCCATCATCAGGATGCAGCTCAGGATGATGGCGGGCAGGGCCGCGTCGTAGATCGACCAGATGGTCTCGGAATCCTGGGCCACACGCAGGATATCGCCGCCGGGCAGCAGCATGGCGTAATAGTAGGTCTCGTACCCCATGGTCTGGGAATCGCGGCAGTCACGGCCTACACCCTCCCGCATGGCCTGCTGGATCTCCGGGCGGGACAGGTGATTTTCCATCTGCTGGTCAGTGGCGGATTCGAACACCACACTGCCATCTGCCGCAATCAGGGTAATGCGCAGGTCTCCGTTGACGAACACGGAGAGCTGATCCGGAGAGGAAAGCTGCTCGTATCCGGCGGAAACCAGATCGGCCTGATGCTCCAGCGAGGTCCACGCCTGTTCCCGGAACGCTTTGTGAAAGACGAAGAGACAGAGCACGGCGGTGCAGACCAGACCGACGAAGCCCATGAAAAACAGCCGGTAACTGATTTTTTCTTCCATGCTCTGCGGTTTCATTCTTCCTCGCCCTCCTCACTGTCAGCCAGCTTGTAGCCGACCTTGCGCACGGTGCAGATATATCTGCCCGCGTCCCCCAGCTTTTTGCGCAGGGTGCGGATGTGCATATCCACGGTGCGGCTCTCAACAGAAATATCGGTGCCCCATACCACCTGCAGAATGGTCTCGCGGGTCACGACAAGGTTCGTGTTCTCCAGCAGCAGGCGCAGCAGACTGTATTCCTTGTAAGTCAGGTCAATATGGGTGCCGTTCACAGTTACGCTGTGGCGGGCGTTGTCCAGCAGGATCTCATGGAAGGCATAAACATTCTGCTTTTCCTCGGGGGCAGAGCGGCGCAGGGCGGCCCGCACCCGGCTCAGAAATTCCATGATACCAAAGGGCTTAGTGATGTAATCATCTGCACCGCAGTCCAGCCCGCGCACGGTATCCAGCTCGCTGGATTTTGCTGTGACCATGATGATGGGCAGGCGGCGCAGAGCAGGGGTATTGCGGAGCTTTTTCAGGATGGAGAAACCGTCCTCACCGGGCAGCATCACATCCAGAATGACCAGCTCAGGCTCTGCGGCGCGCATGGCCTGCCAGAAAGGCTCAGAGGTTTCAAAGCTCTGCACTTCGTATCCGCTGGATTGCAGTGCATATTGCTCCAGCTCGCGGATGGCGGCATCGTCTTCTACAATGTAGATCATTTGTTGGGTTCCTCCTTTGCGGCTGCGGGTGCAGTGTCGCTGTCAGGGAAGAGATAGCGCTCACGGTAACGATCCAGACGGCGCTGGAACTGTTCGCTTTCCTTGGTCTCGTTGCCGTAGCGCAGGTCGTTCAGGTAAGCGTGGGTATCAAAGCTGTCCTGTGCCACCTCGATCTGGGCAACAGCCACATTGCTGCAGTGGTCGCAGACACGCTCATAGTTGGTCAGCAGATCTTCCAGAACAAAACCATATTCAATGGAACAGCTGCCGGTCTGCAGGCGGGCCACATGGCGGGCCTTGATGGCACGCACCAGTTCATCCACAACGGTCTCCAGCGGCTCGACCTTGCCGGCCAGGTGCAGATCGCCTTTGCGGAATGCATCGGTGGTGCGGCTCAGCACATCCTGCACGGCCCCCTCCAGCACCTGCAGCTCCTCCTGTGCATCCTTGGAAAACTCAATGCTCTTGGCGTGGATCTCTTCAGCGGAGCTCAGAACATTTACAGAGTGATCGCTGATGCGTTCAAAATCGCTGATGGTGTGGAGCAAGGTGTTTACACTCTGGCTGTCGGCATGGCTCATTTCACGGCTGGACAGCTTGACGAGATAAGTGCCCAGTGCATCCTCATATTTGTCCACCTTTTCCTCTTCCTCCCGCACCTTCTGGGCAAGGGAATCGTCCCACTTGTGGGTCAGGCTCATGGCCTGCACCACGCCCACACGGGCCAGCTCGGCCATGTCTGCAGTGGCGGCGCGGGCACGTTCCACAGCCACGGCGGGAGTGTTCAGCAGGCGCTCATCCAGCAGAGCAAAGCTTTCTTTTTCGGCATCGTCCGGAATGGTGAGGATGGCCAGCTTTTCCAGCCCATTTGCAAAGGGCAGCAGAACAGCGGTGGCCGTCAGGTTGAAGATGGAGTGGACCACGGCAATGCCCCAGGCAGTGACTGTCTCATTGACAAAGGCAAAGTCAAGCAGCAGGTTTGCACCATAGAAAATAGCCAGGAACAGGGTGACACCGATGATGTTGAAGTACAGGTGCACCATGGCGGCGCGGCGGGCATTCTTGTTGGCACCCACAGAGGAAATCAGCGCGGTGACACAGGTGCCGATATTCTGACCCATGATGATGGGGATGGCACTGCCGTAGGTGATGACACCGGTGGCGCTCAGTGCCTGCAGGATACCAACGCTGGCGCTGGAGCTTTGGATGATGCCGGTGACAACGGCCCCCACCAGAACGCCCAGCAGAGGATTGGAGAAGCGGATAAACAGGCTGGTGAACCACGCCTCGTTCTGCAGGGGAAGCACAGCATTGGACATGGTGGTCATACCGGTCATCAGTACAGCAAAGCCGATCAGAATGGTGCCAACACCCTTGCGTTTTTCGCTTTTGCCCATGTACAGAAGGATGCCGATAAAGGCCAGCACCGGGCTGAAGGAGGTGGGCTTGAGCATATTGATCAGGAAGCTGTCGCCCTGCAGGCCGGAAAGGCTCAGGATCCAGCTGGTGACCGTGGTGCCCACATTGCTGCCCATGATAACGCCGATGGCCTGATGCAGCTCCATGATGCCGCTGTTGACAAAGCCGACCACCATAACGGTGGTGGCGCTGGAGCTCTGGATCACGGCAGTGACGCACAGACCCAGGAAAAAGCCCTTGAGCGGGTTGTCAGTCAGTTTGCTCAGGTTCTTTTGTAGCTGGCCGCCGGCCTGCTTTTCCAGCGCCTTGCCCATGATGTCCATACCGAACAGGAACAAGGCCAGGCCGCCCAGCAGTGAAAAGACATTGAAAATTGTCATAGAGTGGTTCCTCACTTTTGATTTGACGTGTAGCGTGTTTTCGGTGTGTTTCTCCTGAATATGAGTATACCGGTGCAATGTAAAATCCAAAATCGAGGGAATGTAAAATCCGTGTAAAGGTAAGAAAAACGTAAAAATCAGGTGCATGACCGCGATGCTGCGCCGGTTTCTGGCGGGGTGCGGAAAAAGGGCCGGGACAATATTGTTTTTTGAGAAGGGTTCTATTATAATAAAGAAAGAAATGCTGTCCCGGCCTGCGCAACGGCAGTGCCGCCCAGCAGCGGGAGCACAGGAGGAAACGAAGGATGGGTACGTTCAACGTCTCGCTGAAAACGCTGATCGAGCGTGTCAGCATGGAAGTGGTCTATACGCCGAAGGAGCTGGATGACATCTGCGTGGAGATCGCCGAGGTCAATCGCCCGGGTCTGTTCCTGGCGGGCTACTATGATTATTTTGACAAACTGCGTCTGCAGATCATGGGTCTGGCAGAGATGAACTTTCTGTCCGGGCTGTCGGCGGA
>OMBZ01000567.1_pt1 | contig 12474 bp, 10 predicted proteins | sample 1673831 | NCBI WGS metagenome assembly OMBZ01 (sample SAMEA103958129, study PRJEB25191) | human gut metagenome | reverse complement strand
AGCTCCCATTGACGTTTGCGCGCGGGGCTTGTATCATAAAAATCGGAAGCTTTCCAATATCCCACCCGTTTGAGCCGCAGGCCGTTTGCGCCCGCGGCCCTTTTTTTGCCTGCGCAGAAAAAAAGCGCCCCTCAGGGCGCTTTTCAGGATGATGCCGCTTAGTTGCTCACATCGTAGAAAGACTTCTCGCCCGGCGTGACATAGCCGAGCTGATCGCGCGCAAGCTCCTGCAAAAACTCAGGATCGTCGGCCTTTTCGAGCGCCGAGGCCAGCGCGTCGTTCGCCTGCTTGGCGCTGTCGAGATCGCTCTTGAGTGCCGTGAGCTGATTCTGCGCCGATTCGATCTGCGTTCTGAGGTGAATGAGCTGCACCCCCACGAGCGCAATCAGGATCGCGATGACAAGCACCGTGAGAAAACTGGTGTGCCTTCTCCCTTTTTTGACCTGTGCTGCCATGCCGCTGTTCCTCCTTTTTCCGGGTTCGGCGCAGTGCAAAACGGGCGCTGCGCTCATACGACTTTATTATAAGCCGGTTTCTGGAAAAAAGAAAGTATCTTTTGCAAAGTTTGGCAAGTTTACCATAAACTTTTTGCAGCCGCCGCAGCGGGGCTGCAAAAAGACGGAAAACAGCGAACAATACCTCTGCCCAGAAGTCCCAGAGCGGGCGCAGCAGCCGCGCGCAGAGGGCAAAATAGCACACCGCGCCGAGCAGGGCGGCAAAGAGCATATAAAGCCGCAGCTCGCCCCCGCCGACGCGCAGCGCGAAGAGAAAGGTGAGAAGCGCGGCAAGCGCGCAGTAGAGCGCGTCGAGCGCGCCGGTCAAACGGCGCCTTGCCGCCCGCCGCAGCCGCACGGCGCGCAGCAGGTCGTAGAGCAGCGAGAGCGAAACGCCGAGCAGCAGCGCGGCGAAAAAGCCCTGCGCCTGACCGGAGAGCGAAACGCCCACGCCCTCAGCCCCCGAAAAGGCGCGCGAGGAAGCCGCCGCGGCCGATGGGCGCGTCCTCAAAGGCAATGGCATCGATGCGCCCGTCGACGTGCAGCTCGCCGCCGTCCAGGCTGAGCTTGCCGATGTGCAGGCTGTCGCCCGTGACGACAAGCACGCCGAGCGACGTATTCATCACGATTTCCGTTTCATCGAAGCGCTCAACGTCCTCCACGCCGGAGACCGTCAGGCTTTCGCGTCCGGATAACTCGATGCGCTGGGGAGAAGCGGGGAAAGCGTCATTCGTCATGGTAGTGTCCGTCCTTTCGCTTTGGGCGCAAAAGAAAGCGCCCTCCATACGACATCGTATGAAGGGCGCGTCCGGAATAGTACGCTTACTGTGCGTTCACTTCGCGGTAGAGGAGCGAGGCCTCGCTCTTGCCGGCGGTCTCGGATACGTTCAGCACTTCGACCGCGAGCACGCGCTCGCCGAAGTGCAGAGCGATCACGTCGCCGACCTTGACGTCGTAAGACGCGCGGGCGACCTTGCCGTTGACGGTCACGCGGCCGCCGTCGCAGGCTTCGTTTGCCACGGTGCGGCGCTTGATGAGGCGCGAGACTTTGAGATATTTGTCAAGACGCATGGGATCAGTCTCCTTTTCAGAAAGATGCGGGGGTAATCGGGGGGATCGTCCACCATACTCAAACGGCGGCGCAGTGCGCCGCCGTTTTGATGATGAAAGAGCTTGACTGGGAAATTACTCCGCGACAGCGTCCTTGAACGCCTTGCCGGCCTTGAAGGTGGGGACCTTGGAAGCAGCGATGGTGATGCTCTCCTTGGTCTTGGGGTTGCGGCCGGTGCGCTCAGCGCGGTGCTTGGTCTCGAAAGAGCCGAAGCCGACGAGCTGAACCTTTTCGTCATTCTTCAGGGAGTCGATAATGGTTTCGAGGGCGGCGTTGATCACGACCTCGGACTCCTTCTTGGAAATGCTGGCTTTTTCTGCCACGGCAGCAATGAGTTCAGTCTTGTTCATCGTTAGATCCTCCTGAAAAGTATCCGGAAGCGGAGCTTCCGGGGTTATATGAGCAAAAAGCAGTTTTGCTTTTGATCATCGGGTCTGGTCTTTGGCGGCGTTCCAGAGGGCCGTCAGCTCTTCGAGCGGCAGAGAGGAGAGCGATTCTCCGCGGGCATCGGCCGCTTGCTCTACCTTGCGGAAGCGCGCAATGAATTTTTCGCAGGTCTTTTCAAGCGCGGCCTCGGGATCGACGCCGCAGAAGCGGCCGACCTTGACGGCGGCAAAGAGCACATCGCCAAGCTCTTCTTCAAAATTGGTGCCGGTTTCCACGGCAGCACGCAGCTCCTGCGTTTCCTCGTCGAGCTTATCGAGCGCGCCGGAAACATCGGAGAATTCAAAGCCCGCTTTTGCTGCCTTGCTCTGAAGCTTGTCCGCCCGCCAGAGCGCGGGGAGCGAACGCGCGACGGAATCCATGGCGTCTGCCGTGGTGCGCTGGCCCTTTTCCTGCCGCTTGAGCTTGTCCCAGTTGACAAGCACTTCATCGCTGCTGTCCGCCTTGCCGCTTGCAAACACGTGCGGGTGACGGAAGATGAGCTTGCGTACCACGTGGTCGGTCACATCGTCGGTCGTGAAGCGGCCGGCTTCCTCTTCCATGTGGATATTGAAGAGCACCTGCATCAGCATATCGCCGAGCTCTTCCTCCATCAGCTCCGGATCGTCGAGATCGAAAGCCTCGGCAGCTTCGTAAGCCTCTTCTAAGAAGTTGCGGCGGTTGGACTGATGCGTCTGCTCGCGATCCCACGGGCAGCCGTCCGGTGCGCGCAAAATGCGCAGCACATCGACAAGATCGTCATATGTGTAGACGGCTTTCTCAGGATAATTTATCATACATTCCCTCCCATTGCAAGGCATTTCTCGGAAATTCCTTGATTTTTCAGGCCTTTTTAGCGTACATGAAGAACGCGGGCGAGCTTTTCGCCCTTGGGCAGCAGCGCGAGGTCGTCGCGCGTGACGATCCGCAGGGCAAGGACAAGTACAGCGTATACGACGACGGCCACAGCGATCGCCGCGCCCACGCAGACGAGCATGATCGTTCTGCCGCTATCCTCGGAAAGAAGAAAGTGCGCGCAGAGCGCATACACGCCGCGCGCGGAGAAGGCCATCGCAAGGGAGGCCAGCAGCGGGCGCAGGAAGTAGCCGGGATAATTGAGATGGAAGGCTGCGACGCGCGAAACAGCGATGAGGTTTAAAATGGCTGTGAGCGCAAAGCACACGAGCGTGCCGATGGGCGCGCCGTGGATATTGATGGACGGGACGGCCGTGAGGTTATAGTTGAGCACGATCTTCACAACGCCGCCGATGAGCATGGTGAAGATGGGAGCATTCACCCGCCCGTAGGATTGCAGAATGGAGTTTGTGATGAGCATCAGGCAGACGAAGATGCTCGCGATGCCGAGCACTGAGAGCAGCTGCCCGCCGAGCGCACCGTCGTAGCGGGGATAAAAGAGACGGAAGATCGGGCCGCTGAGCGACCACAGGCCAAGCCCCATCGGGAAGGCGAGCAGCGCCGTGACGCGGAAGGACGAGCGCACGATGCGCGCGGTCTGCTTTTCGTTGTGCTGCGTGATGGAGGCGGAGACTGCCGGAATGACCGAGGCCGTGAGCGCGACCATCAGCGAAGAAGGCAGGTTGTAGAGATCCATGCAGGCAGAATAGTTGCCGTAGAGCGCGCGGGTCTCATCGAGCGAGTAGCCCAGCGCGTTCTGGAGCTGTCCCTGCACGAGCGAGGTGTCGATCAGCGTGATGATGGACACCATCGACGAGGCGATGGTGATGGGAATGGCCAGCGCCAGCAGGCGGCGCACGATCGCGCGGCCCGACGCGCAGCGCTCGCCGCTTTGCAGGGCGGGACGGTGGCGCAGATAGTTAGCCGCCATGTAGACGAGCGAGAGAATGGTGCCGATGGTCACGCCGCCGATGGCGCCTGCCGCGGCGATGTAGTCCGGCTGACCGATCTTCAAAAGCCACAGCGAGAGCGCGAGACCGAAGACGAGCTTACACAATGCCTCTAAGATCTGCGAGACGGCCGTGGGCGTCATATACTGCCGGCCCTGCGCGTAGCCGCGGAAGGCGGACAGGCACCCCACGCACACCACCGCGGGCGCGAGCGCACGGATGCCGTAGGCCGCGCGGGGGTTATTGAGAAGGGAGGCAAGATAGTCGTTGCCCCACCACATCAGCGAAAACGAGACGAGCCCCAACAGCAGAAAAACGGTCAGAGAGAGGTTGAAGGTGCGCTGCGCCTGCCGCGTGCGGCCGCGCGCGTAGGCCTCGCTCACAAGCTTGGAGAGCGCGACGGGGAGACCCGCGGTCGAGATGGTCAGCATCGTCGCGTAGATGTTGTAGGCGTTGGAAAAGTCTGCGCTTCCGCCCTCGCCGAGAATGTTGCGCAGCGGAATCTTAAACACCGCGCCGATGACCTTGACGGCCATGATGCCGAATGCCAGCACCGCTGCGCCGCCAAGAAAAGATTGCTTTTTTTCGGTAGCCATAGAAAATACGACCTTTTGTTCCAAAGAGTTGCGAAGCCTTACAGCCGCTCAAGGCAGCCGAGGATAAGAGAGGAGAAATGCGGGGCGGACTGCTCTGCCATTTCGTTGACCTCCTCGCCCGAGAGCGGCTGGGGGAGAACGCCCGCGGCCATGTTGGCGCAGAGTGTTACGCCGAGAATTTCATAGCCGCAGTGCGCGGCGGCGATGGCTTCCGGCGCGGTGGACATGCCCACGGCGTCCGCGCCCAGAATGCGCGCGGCGCGCACCTCGGCGGGCGTTTCGAACTGCGGGCCGGGGAAGTACATGTAAACGCCTTCCTGCAGCGTGAGCTCCTGCTCGCGCGCGACCTCTTTGGCAAGGGCACGCAGGCGCGGGGAGTAGACATTGGACATATCGGGGAAGCGCGTGCCGAATTCCTCGATATTCGGCCCCCAGAGCGGGCCAAAGTCGAAGAGCTTGATGTGGTCGGAGATGAGCATGAGGTCACCCGCCTGATAGCCTGTGTTCACAGCGCCCGCGGCGTTCGTCACGATCATCGTCTTCGCGCCAAGCAAGCGAATGACGCGAACGGCGTAGGCGGCGTCCTCCATGGTGTAGCCCTCGTAGCAGTGCATTCTGCCCTGCATGACCGCGACGCGCTTGCCGCAAAGCGTTCCGAAGACGAAGCGGCCCTCGTGTCCCGGCGCGGTGGAGGCGTGGAAGTGCGGAATGTCGGCATAGCGCATAAAGATGGGATCTTCGACCTGATCGCCGAGAAAGCCGAGGCCGCTGCCGAGCACGAGCAGCACCTCGGGGCGAAAAGAACCGAGGTGAGAGGCGATCACGTCCGCGCTCTCGCAGTAATCGTCATAGGTGAAGTGCGGCTTGACAAGATCTGCCGACAGGTAATGGGAGCGTGAAGAATTATAAATCATGGTCGTCATTCTCCTTGTTCGGCGTAAAAGCGGGCGAAATCCATCAGATTCGCGCGGCGCTTTTCCGGCCGGTCGATGTATTCACGCGGATACTTTGCGTTGAACGCGCGGCGGATCTGCCCGCCGCCGACCATCTTGGTCGAGCCGCCCGCGCCGAGCGAGAGAATGGAGTGCAGCTCTTCCATGATGTAGATGTTGTAAAGTCCTGTGCCGCCGGGCTTCGTCCAGCCAACGTTTTCAAAGCTGCCGGACATGTACTTCTGGCGGTAGAGGTAATAGGGGGCAAAACCATGTTTACGCAGCGTGGGGTCGGCATAGTCCAGCATTTCGGCAACTTCCTCCGCGCCGGGAATGCGGCTTCCCTCAAGCGTGATGCGGCTGCCCTTTTTGAGGGACAAGGTGTGCACCGTGATGTTGTCCGCGCCCATGGAGATAACCTCGTCAAGGCTCCTTGCAAAGCCCGCGGGCGTATCCTCGGGAAGACCTGCGATGAGATCCATGTTGACGTGCGGGAAGCCCGCGGCGCGCACCTGCTCCATCGCGCGGCGGATATCGTCCGCCGTGTGGCGGCGGCCGATGGCCGCAAGCACGTTATCCTCCATCGTCTGGGGGTTGATGGAAACGCGCGTGGTGTTGTGCGCGCGCAGCACGCGCAGCTTTTCTTCGTCGATCGTGTCGGGGCGGCCCGCCTCGATCGTCAGCTCGGCGAGACCCGCAAAGTCAAAATTCTGCTCAAGCTTTGTGAGAAGGCGATCCATTTGATCGGCCGTCAGCGTGGTCGGCGTGCCGCCGCCCATGTAGAAGGACTTGATGTTCAGCCCCATCTCGCGCACGAGCTGCCCCGCGGCGGCGATCTCGTCAAAGAGCGCTTCAAGATACGGCTCGACGAGCGAGAAGGACTTTTCCACGCTCTGGGCGACGAAGCTGCAATAGGCGCAGCGCGTAGGGCAGAAGGGAATGCCGACATAGAGCGAAATGTCGTTCGGCTCCAGCTCCGCCGCCGCGCGGATGCCGGCGTCCGCCGCCTCAATGGCGAGGCGGGCGCGGGCGGGCTGCACGCAGTAAAGCTCCTGAAGCTCCCGCTCCGCCTTCGCCTTTCCGCCCTCGCGGATCAGCGAGAGCGCGACCTTTGCCGGGCGCACGCCCGTGAGGCTTCCCCACGCGGGGGAGATGCCGAGCAGATCCTTCGCCGCGCCGAAAAAGCTGATGCCGACAGCATGGCGGCGCTGTCCCTCTTTTTCATAGTCCGTGCCGGAGAGGGGATAATCGTAGCTGTGGGCGGCGGAGCGGCCGTCGATGCCAAGCTCCGTCGTCACCTGCACGCGCTCGTCCTCTTCGGTGAGCGTCACGCGCACCCAGTGTGCGTCGGCCGTTTCATCGACCGTGCCGTAGACGGGCTTTTCGCCGGGGAAGAGCGTGAGCAAGCTCTGCTCCAGCGCGTATTTTTCATCATGCCCAATGAGCTCAACTTTCATGTGAACAAGTCCTTTATCGCAGTGCCTGACGCAGATACGGATTCATGGCCTTTTCGCGCGCCAGGGTCGTAGTGTTCATGTGGCCGGGGTAAACGGTGTAATCCTCCTTGAGCTCGCCGAGGCGGCGCAGGGAGAGAAGCATCTGCGCGTCGTTGCCGCCGGGAAGGTCGGTGCGGCCCATCGAGCCTGCAAAGAGCGTGTCGCCGGGGAACATCGCATCGCCGGCGAGCAGCGTGACGCCGCCGAGCGTGTGGCCGGGGGTGGCGAGCACCTTGATCGTGAGCGTGCCGAGCGGGAGCGTATCGCCCTCGCCGTAGAATTTGAGGTCGGGGACGAGGTCAGCCATCGGGTAGTGGTAAATGCCGGTGGAATGGGCGTCGGCCTCGCCGATGTAAACGGGAACGTCCGGCAGCGCCTTTTTGAGCGCGGGCACGGCGAGCGTATGGTCGCGGTGGCCGTGCGTCAGCAGAATGTACTGGAGCGTGACGCCCTCGCGCTCGATGAGTGCAAGCAGCTTTTCCGCTTCGTCGCCCGGGTCGATGAGCGCGGCGCACTTGGTCTCCTCGTCGATGAGCAGGTAGCAATTCGTCTGCAAAGAGCCGACAACGGTGGTGATGACTTTCATCGGAAATACCCCTTTCTTTACTGCTTTTTCGGTGCGTCCAGATCGGCGGAGTCCACGATCAGCGTGAACGGCCCGTCGTTGAGCGATTCGACCTCCATGTAGGCGCCGAATTCGCCGGTTTCGACGTGGTAGCCCTTCTCGCGGCAGATGGCCACGAACTTTTCATACATCGGGATCGCAATTTCAGGGCGAGCGGCGCTTAAAAATTCGGGACGGCGGCCCTTGCGGCAGTTGCCGTAGAGCGTGAACTGCGAAATAATGAGCAGCTCCCCGCCCACATCGTCGAGCGAGAGGTTGATCTTGTCATTCTCGTCGTCAAAAATGCGCAGCGAGCAGAGCTTGTCCGCCATCTTGCGGCATTTTTCGTCCGTATCGTCGGGCGCGACGCCCAGCAGGATCAAAAAGCCCTTGCCGATCTTACCTTTGACTTCTCCGTCGATCGTGACGGAGGCATGCTTTACCTTGGTCAGTACTGCTCGCATGGTAGTTCTCCTTTTTTGCCCCGTGAAAGGGGGAAGTGTTGTTAGCCCGCGGGACGATCCACCTTCATCACGCCGCTGATCTGGTGGAGCTTACGCATGACGGCGGCAAGGTGGTTCGCGTCGGAAATGAAGATGTTGAGGTGAATGACGGCAAACCCGTCAGAGGTCGTCGTCGCGTTGAGAGACGCCACGCGCGTCTGCGAGGTCGAGAGCGCGGCGGAAACGTCGAGCACGAGGTCGAGGCGATCCTTGGCGTAGATATCGAGCGCGGTCTGGTAGGACTCCTTGACGTCCGTGCCCCAGCTGACCTTGATCCAGCGGCCGCGCTCCTCGGGCTTTCTGCGCTCGGGCGCGGCGTTGGGACAGTCGCAGCGGTGAACGGACACGCCGTAGCCGCGTGTGATGAAGCCGACGATCTTATCGCCGGGAACGGGGGTGCAGCACTTGGAGAATTTGACAAGGCAGTTCGAAAGCCCCTCGACCACGATGCCCTGCTCGCTCTTCGTGCGCTTGGGGATGGCGGGGCGCGTCGCGCCGGAATTGTCCACCGGCACCGTGGCGGCGCGCTCGGCCTGGCGCTGCTTTTCGAGCTTGACGATCTCGTCGTGGATGCGGTTGACGGCCTTCTGCGCGGAGAAGCCGCCGTAGCCGATGGCGGCGTACATCTCGTCCATCGAGCCGAAGGACGTTTTCTTGAGCAGCGCGGCTTCCAGATCCGTGCCGAGCACATCGCTCATCGGAATACCGAGGTGCTTGAGCTCGGCCTCGAACGACATGCGACCGTTGATGATGTTCTCTTCGCGGCGCTCCTTCTTGAACCACTGGCGGATCTTGCTGCGCGCCTCGCTGGACTTGGCGATCTTGAGCCAGTCGCGGCTGGGGCCGTGCGCATTCTTGGAGGTCAGGATCTCGACGATGTCGCCGTTTTTGAGCTGATAGTCGAGCGGAGCGATGCGGCCGTTGACCTTTGCGCCCGTCATGCGGTTGCCGATGGCGGAGTGGATGGAGTAGGCGAAGTCGATGGGCGTTGCACCGGCGGGGAGGTTCGTCACATCGCCGCGCGGGGAGAAGACAAAGACCTCGTCGGCAAACATATCGACCTTGAGCGTGTGGACGAATTCCTCCGCGTCGGTGTTCTCCTGGTTTTCGAGAAGGCGGCGTACCCATTCGTAGTTGTGCTCGCCTGCGCTGCCGGAGATGCCCTGCTTATACTTCCAGTGCGCGGCAACGCCGTATTCGGCGATCTCGTGCATCTCCTCGGTGCGGATCTGCACCTCGAAGGGGATACCGTCCGCGCCGATGACCGTGGTGTGGAGCGACTGGTACATGTTCGGCTTGGGCGTGCCGATATAGTCCTTGAAGCGGCCGAGGATCGGGCGGTACAGGTCGTGAATGATGCCGAGCACGTTGTAGCAGTCTGCCACGGTGTCGACGATGACACGGAAGGCGAAGAGGTCGAGCACCTCGTCCATCGTCTTATTCTGCGCATACATCTTGCGGTAGATGCTGTATGGGTGCTTCATGCGCCCGTAGACCCTGAGATAGGGAACGTGCTGCTCTTTGAGGCGCGCCTCGATCTGCGCCTGCACGCGCTCCATGAAGGACTCGTGCTCGCGCTGCTTTTTTTCAAGCGACTGGGTGATCTCCGTGTAACCGACGGGGTCGAGATATTTGAGCGACAGATCCTCAAGCTCCCACTTGATGCGCTGCATACCGAGGCGGTGGGCGATGGGGGCGTAGATCTCCATCGTTTCAAGCGACTTCTGGCGCTGCTTTTCCGCCGTCTGATACTCCATGGTGCGCATGTTGTGCGTGCGGTCAGCAAGCTTGATGAGAATGACGCGGATGTCCTTGGCCATGGCCATGAGCATCTTGCGCAGGTTCTCCATCTGCTCTTCTTCCTTGCTGGCATACTGCACGCGCGTCAGCTTGGAAACGCCCTCAACAAGATCCGCCACCGCGGGAGAGAACTCCTTGGCAATCTCGGCGTAGGTGGCGGAGGTATCCTCGATGCAGTCGTGCATGAGGGCGGCCTCGATGGACTCAGAGTCCAGCCGCAGCTCCTCGGCGATGATCTGCGCAACGGCGAGCGGGTGGGTGACGAACGGCGAGCCGTCCTTGCGGAGCTGGCCGTTGTGATGGGTGTCGGCATAGCGGAAGGCCTTGTCGATCTGGGGGAAGTCAGCGCTGGGATTATACTCGCGCACCGTCTCGACCAGATGGTCGTACATGCCGAGCACGAGCTTTGCCTGCTCGCCGGTCTCCACGCAGGTGCCGGGAGCGACGATGGGAAGGGGAGAAGACGCGGTATTCTCTTTTAGCGTTTTGTCCTGTGCTGTCATATCCGAATCATCTCCTTTGGTTATGAAAGAAAGCCGTGCAGGGCGGAAAGATAGGGGCTTTTGTCAAGCTCTACCTTTTTTCCGTCCGCCGTCAGGCGAAGGGTGAGGGTCGTATCCTCGTGTTCAATGGTCAAAAGTCCGCGCTCGGCAAAGACCTGCAAGCACATCGCCGTGCGCAAAAAGGTTTCCGCGCCGACCATTTCCGCGCTGAGCTTCCTCAGCAGCGGCAGCATGGGGGCGCTGACGCCGCTGCCGCCTACCTCGCGCTCTAAAATGCGCCAGGCGCGCACGAACTGATCGCGCGAAGGAAGCGCACGAGCCGCGTCGCGCGGGGAGAGCGCGCCGCCGTCCAGCACCGTGCGGCAGAGGGAAAGCGCCTCGTTCTCGCGGCCGCTGGGGTCGAGCGAGGGGCGCAGGTCGATGAGCTGGAGCTGAATGGAGCGCTGGGAGCGGAACTCGTTCACCTGCAAGTAGAACGCCGCGTCCACGCGCATGCCCGCGCACACGCCGCACTCGTCGGCGGTGACGGAGAAGAAAATGCCGTCGAAATTGACGTGGCTTTTCTGCAGTTTCAATTTTAAGTGCCGGTTCTGGCCCACGCCCTGCACGCTTTCAAGCGTTGCGCCGCGCAGGCAGAAAACGGGACGGTTGTTGCCCGCACCGTAGGGCTCGAGGAGCGAGAGTGCCTCGACCTCCTCAAGCGTGATGAGCGAGGGGTGCTGCAAGTCAACGTCCACGTCGAGCAGCGACACCGGCGCATGCTCGCCCGTGTGGGCGCGCACATACTGGTTCATCCGCGTGCGGAAGGCGGGGATGTTTTTCTCCTCGATGGTGAAGCCCGCAGCCAGCTCATGCCCGCCGAAGCTCACCAGAAGATCGGAGCAGGCTTCAAGCGCGTTGAAGAGGTTGAAGCCGCCGTAGCTGCGGCACGAGCCCTTACCGGAGCCGCCGGAGAGGTGGATCATAAAGCTCGGGCAGGAGAATTTTTCGGAAAGGCGGGAGGCCACAATGCCCACAACGCCCTGGTGCCAGTCCTCGCTCGAAAGCACGAGCGCGCTGCGCTCGCTCTCGGGCAGAGACTCCATCTGCTCAATGGCGCGGCGGAAGATATCCTGCTCCACGCTCTGCCGCTCACGGTTGAGTTCGCACAGCTCGCGCGCGAGTTTTTCCGCGCGGGCGGGATCGTCGGTGAGCAGAAGCTCTGCGGCAAGCTCGGCCCGGCCCATGCGTCCGGCGGCGTTGATGCGCGGGGCCAGCACAAAGCCGATCTGGATCGACGAGATGGGACGCGACGTGAGCCCCGCCTCGCGCAGCAGCGCGTGCAGGCCGATGAAGTCGCTGCGGTCGATCCCCTCGAGACCGCACTGCACGATGGTGCGGTTCTCGCCCTCCATGCGCATAACGTCTGCGATGGTGCCGATGGCGGCAAGTGTGCAATAGCGCGCAAAAAGGGGCGCTTCGCGCCCTTCGCCAAGGGCTAAAACGAGCTTGAGCGCCACGCCCACGCCCGCCAAATGCTTGAACGGATACGGGCAGTCCGGCCGGTGGGGGTCGACGACGGCCACGGCGGCGGGGAGCTGCTCTTTGCACTCGTGATGGTCGGTGATGACAAGATCGACGCCGAGCGTTGCGGCGTAGGCGGTCTCATCAACGCCCGTGATGCCGCAGTCGACCGTGACGATCAGCGTGACGCCGGACTCACTCAGCGCGCGAATGGCGTCGCATCCGAGACCGTAGCCCTCTTCAATGCGGCGGGGGATATGCATGGTCACATCCGCGCCGCGGGAGCGGAGATAATCGGTGAGAAGGCAGGTGGAGGTGATGCCGTCCACATCATAGTCGCCAAAGACGGCGATCTTTTCGCCGCTTTCCAGCGCCTTCGAGATGCGGGATACGGCTTTGTCCATGTCCTTCATCAAAAACGGCGAACAGGTGAGCGACGCTTCACGCTCGAGCGCTTCGGCGGCCTGTTCACTCGTCTGCACGCCGCGCGCGGCCAGCACCGATGAAACGAGATAGGGGTATCCCGCGTCCATCAGGGTCTTGATGGCGTCCTCCGGCGCGGCGGGGATCTGCCAGTGCTCGTACTTCATGGTTCGGCTCACCTTCTTTCTTTTTGGAAAATATGGGGCATACTATCTCAGACA
>OMBZ01000560.1_pt1 | contig 12544 bp, 12 predicted proteins | sample 1673831 | NCBI WGS metagenome assembly OMBZ01 (sample SAMEA103958129, study PRJEB25191) | human gut metagenome | reverse complement strand
CAAACAACAGGAGGCTATGATGTTCATGACAAAAAAACAGGCGCAGCTGCTTTTGCTTGCCGCCGGGGTTCTGATGCTGCTGTTCGGCTTATGGCGGGGCGAGGCAGACACCGTATTTTCAAAAGCCATCCGGCTGTGTATGGAGTGTGTGGGCATTGGATAAGAAAAAGAAAAAGCTTTCTCCCCTTGCCCGCTTCCGGGGCTTTATACAAGCCGGGGCTACCCTGCTGACCAATCTCCACCTGCCAAACTTTGCCAAAGGGACGTTGTATCAGGGCGGCGGAAAATACGTCTGCGTCCCGGGGCTGAACTGCTATTCCTGCCCGGGCGCGGCCGGTGCCTGTCCGGTGGGAGCATTCCAGGCGGTGGTGGGCTCCTCCAAATTCCGCTTTTCCTACTACATTACCGGCATCCTCATCCTCTTTGGGGTGCTGCTGGGGCGGTTCATCTGCGGCTTTCTGTGCCCGTTCGGGTGGTTTCAGGAGCTTTTGCACAAGATTCCCTCTCCCAAGCTTTCCACCAAGAAACTGAAGCCGCTGCGCTATTTAAAGTATGCTGTGCTTCTGGTCATGGTGGTGCTGCTGCCATTGCTGGCGGTCAACGAGCTGGGCATGGGTGACCCGTTCTTCTGCAAATATCTCTGTCCGCAGGGCGTACTGGAAGGCGCCATTCCCCTCTCCCTGACCAATGCGGGCATCCGCGCCGCGCTGGGCAAGCTGTTTACATGGAAGGCCTGCATTCTGTTGGCAGTCATTGTGGGCAGCGTGGTGTTCTACCGCCCCTTCTGCAAGTGGCTCTGCCCGCTGGGCGCGTTCTATGCGCTGCTGAACAAGGTTTCGCTGTTCCAGATGCGTGTAGACACCCACAAATGCGTCTCCTGCGGCGCCTGTGCAAAGGCCTGCAAGATGGACGTAGACATTACCAAGACCCCCAACCACGCCGAATGTATCCGCTGCGGGATGTGCATGAAAGCCTGCCCCACAGATGCCATCCAGTATAAATTCGGACTGGGAGACAAATCAAACACTGAAACAACAAAGGAGTAAAACCATGAAGCTTAACCGTGTAACCGCACTTTTTCTTGGCCTTGTGCTGGCCTTCAGCCTTGCCGCCTGCGGGCAGGGCGCATCCTCTGCCTCTACTGCATCTTCTTCCGCTTCCTCTGCGGCTGCGGAAAGCAAGACCGAGGAGCAGCTGCTGGCCGAGGAAAACGAGATCCTTTCCGCAAACGATGCCCTGTGGGAGAAGGTGTTCTCTTCCATGGACAAAAACGTGACCGAGACCACCCTCAGCACGAACTACGGCGATTTTCTGCTGAGTGCCGTGGAAAAGGCAAAAGATCAGTTCTCGGACGAGGAGTACAAGACCCTGACCGCCGATGCCGAAAAGATTCGGGATATCGAAAATCAGATCGCTGCCCTTGCCCCCGCGGAGGATGCCGCTTCCAGTGCTGCCGCACAGGGCACCGCCTTCCCTCAGTTTGAGGGCAACGATTTAGAGGGCAACCCGGTGGACAACAGCCTGTTTGCGGGCAACGCCTTTACGGTGGTGAACTTCTGGTTCAACGGCTGCAAGCCCTGCGTGGAGGAACTGGACGACCTGAACGCCCTGAACGAGAAGGTCAAGGCACAGGGCGGCGAGGTGATTGGCATCAACACCGAGACGCTGGACGGCAACCAGCAGGGCATTGATGCCGCCAAAAAGCTGCTGGCTACAAAGGGCGCAAGCTACCGCAACATCTACTTTGCCTCCGGCAGCGAGGCCGGCAAGTTTGCACTGAACATCATGGCTTTCCCCACCACCTACGTCTTTGACCGGGACGGCAACGTTGTGGGCCAGCCCCTGCTGGGCGGCATTGACAAGGAAGAAAACCTTGCCGCTCTGCAAAAAAATATCGACGCCGCCCTTGCCAAGGACAGCGCCAAATAAGCGATTCTCCCCTGCCGCCTTCGGGCGGCTTTTTTGTTTGCTGTGGGCATTGCCATGCACGCCCGGGCGCCGGACGGAATACGCTGAGGCAGAAGCATACTTTTACCAGCAAAGGAGCGTATCTCCATGAAAAACACCGGAACTCTCCGCATCCAGACCTTTGCGGCACGCCAGTCTGCCCCCGTGGAGGGGGTGACCGTTACCGTGCAGGGGGACGGCTTTACCCTGCACCGCATCACTGATACCACCGGCAGCGCCGCCGATATTCCCGTTGAAGCCCCCGCCTGCACCCTCTCTCTGGACGAGGACAACACCACCCGCCCCTACGCCATTGTCAGCCTGACCGCCGCAAAGCCCGGCTACCGCACCGTGCGCATTGAGGGCATCCAGATCTTTGCCGGGCAGGTGACGCTGGCACAGCCCCAGATGCTGCCCGACACCGAGGAGGGCCGGGACATCCCGAACGCGCCCATCATCATCCCGCCGCACGCTTTGTTTGCGGGCAGCGGCGGCAGCGGCCCGCAGCCGGCGCTGCACTGCACGCCCCGGGTGCTGGATCAGGTCATCATCCCCAAAAATATCACGGTGCATCTGGGCAAACCGGCAGCTTCCGCCCGCAACGTGACAGTCTCCTTCCGGGATTATATTGCCAACGTAGCCTCCAGCGAGGTGTATCCCACCTGGCCGGAGCAGGCACTGCGGGCGAATATCCACTGCCAGATCTCGTTGGCGCTGAACCGCATCTATACCGAGTGGTACCCCAGCAAGGGCTACACCTTCAACATCACCAACTCCACCAGCTACGACCAGTACTACGTCCACGGACGCACGGTGTTTGAGGTGATGGTGCGCATTACGGACGATATCTTCAACACCTATCTGCGCAAAAGCGGCACGGTGAACCCCTATTATTCCGAGTACTGCGATGGCAAGTCGGTCACCTGCCCCGGGCTCAAGCAGTGGGGCACGGTAACGCTGGCCAACAACGGGCGCAGCGCCTTGCAGATCTTGCGCTACTACTACGGCAGCAGCATTGAGATCGTGCGCACCAAAAATATCCGCTCTATCCCGCAAAGCTACCCCGGCACGCCGCTGCGGCAGGGCAGCCGCGGCGCGGCGGTATTCACCTTGCAAAGGCAGCTGAACCGCATCGCCAAGGACTATCCCTTCCTTGGCAAACTGACGGTAGACGGCGTATTCGGCAGCCGGATGGCCGCAACGGTGCGGGCGTTCCAGAAGCAGTTCAATCTGACCGCCGACGGCGTGGTGGGGCGGCAGACATGGTACAAGATCAGCTACATCTATGTATCGGTAAAGGACCTCGCCGAGCTGACCAGCGAGGGTGAGACTTCCACCGGCACCCTGTCCAACGGCACATGGAACGGCACGGTGCTGAGCACCGGTGCTTCCGGCAGCGCGGTGGAGCAGGTACAGTTTTGGCTGAACACGCTGGCGCAGTACGACAGCGCCATTCCATCCGTAAAAGTGGACGGCGTATTCGGCACCGCCACCGCCAATGCGGTACGCGCCTTCCAACGCAAATACGGCCTTACGGTGGACGGCATAGTGGGCCAGACCACTTGGAAGGAGCTGTACGACGAGTTTTTGAGCATCCAGTCCGACAACGGCACCCCCAACGCCTACCCCGGCACGCCGCTGCGGGAGGGTGCCTCCGGGCAGAATGTGAGGCTGGTGCAGTTCTGGCTGAAGATCGCACGCACCGTGTACACGAGCCTTGAAAGCGTGACTGTGGACGGAAAATTCGGCGCGGGCACGGCGGCGGCTGTTCGGCGGTTCCAACGCTACTTCGGGCTGACGGCAGACGGCGTGGTGGGGCGCACCACATGGCAAAAGCTGTACGAGGTGTACAACGATATCGCCAACCGGCTGCTCTCCTCTTCCCTGCGCCCCGGCGAGTACCCGGGCGTGCTGCGCAACGGCTCCACCGGCACGCCGGTGCGGGAACTTCAGTTTTACCTCTACCTCATGAGTGCCTACGAAAGCAGCATCCCGCCGGTAAGCATTGACGGCAAGTTCGGCGCGGATACCGAGCGGGCAGTGCGGGCGTACCAGCGGTTTGCGGGGCTTACCGTGGACGGCGTGGTGGGGCGCACCACATGGAACTCTCTCTATGGCCGCGCCAGCCAGCTGCGCTCCTCCGGCCCGGTGGTCACCTTAAAGCGTTTGCCCTACCCCGGCACCCCGCTGACGGTGGGCAGCAGCGGTGATACCGTGCTGTACTACAATCTGCTTTTACAGCGCATCGCCTATTATTTTTCCAGCGTGGAAGCTCCGCCCCTTGCCGACCGCTATACCGAGGAAACTGCCACCGCCACCCGCAGCGCCCAGCAGCTGCTGGGGCTGGAGCAGACCGGCATTGCCGATGCTGACACATGGACGGCGGTGGAGGCGCTGAGCTTGCAGCTGGCCGCTCATGCCCCGAACCCCGATAGAGACACCCCTCCCGGCACCGCTTACCCGGGACGCGCCATCGCCGAGGGCAGCGCCGGGCAGGAGGTGGGACAGGTGGAGCGCTGGATCAACCGCCGGGCACAGCTTTCCTGCGGCGAGGGCTATGTGGCCGATAACAACCGCTTTGGTGCGTCAGACGCCGCTGCTGTGCGGGCTGTCCAGCAGCAGGCGGGGCTGCAGCCGGTAAACGGCATCGTGTACCGGGAAACATGGCACGCCTTGCAAGCCCAGTGTACCGACCCCTGCGGCTGCGAAAAGGAGGAATGAGGGATGGCACGCCTTTTGATCTATGACGCCTACGAAAACAAGGTGTACACCTACGCAAACCTGAACGAGAACGACCCCATGCCTTACAGCACCCTGACCACCCTGCGGCTGCGGGAATTCCGGGGCAAATCGGCCAGTCCTACCCTGTGGACCACCATTGCCGCCATGGAGGCGTGGAACCTGACCCGCCGCAAATACGGCAGGGGCATCCCGGTGGGGTATGCTTTCCGCCGCATCTGGGAGGGTGGCCACGGCACCCGCAGCCAGCACTACGCGGGGGTAGCGTTCGATGTGGGGCAAAGCCTTGACCAGCGCCAGCGCACCGCCATTTACAACGCTGCCCGCACTTCCGGCGCATGGGGCTATGTGGAGCCGCTGAGCCAGACCCCCACATGGGTGCACTTTGACCGCCGCTACGGCACCCCGGCCTGCAGCGGCACCACCGCCGGTTACCCCACCCTGCGCCGGGGCAGCCGGGGCTGCTATGTCATGATTTTGCAGGATGCGCTTTCCACCCTTGGCTACCAGACCGGCAGCCGTATCGACGGCATTTTTGGTGCCCGCACCGAGCAGGCTCTGCGCGGCTACCAGAAGCGCACCAGCCTGCGGGTGGACGGCGTGTGCGGCTGCGACAGCTGGAAAAAGATCTCCACCGCCGTCATCGGCATCGGGCGCACCAAAACCACCATTGACTAGCGTTTGTCCTATATAGCTTATACAGAAAGAGCGGCCGCACAAAACAATGTGCGGTCGCTCTTTTTCACTCACTTTACAGCCTGTTTCAGCTGCTCGAGGTCTGCGGCGTCCGGGTGGGAGAGCGCCTTATCGAAGTTTTCGATCAGGGCATCCAGATTGGGGATGTGCAAAGGCTTTGCCTTCATGGCCTCGTACCGCTGCCGGACGGACACCGGCATTTTGCCCTGACACATAAAGCTGCCGATGACAGTGTTGCTGCCATCCAGCGCCTTCCGGGTGGCGGCAAGGATCTTTTCGAAGTAGGGCGCACTGCCGCCAAAGCCTGCGGTGCCGAACAGGAATACCCGCTTGCCGTGCAGCTGCTGCAAGAAATCCAGCGTGTCGGCGTCCGCCTTGCCCTTGTCCGTCCAGAAACCCACATACAGGGTGTCTGCTGCCAGCGCGGCAGCATCCGGTGTGCCAAAATAGCAGCAGTCTGCCTGCGGCAGCTGCTCCTGCAGGGTCTGTGCCAGCAGTGCGGTGTTGCCGGTTTTGCTGCTGAATACGATAGCGTAACTCATTTTTACCTCCCTCAGAGCAGCGGCAAAGCGGCCGGATGCTCTTGTGCATACGTTATTTTTACGGCAGTTCCTTTGCCGGGAGAGCCTGAAATCATGGAACAGTATAGTACAGTGCCCTGCCAAAATCAAGGGTTGACGATATTCTCGCCTTTCCCGGCCAGAAAGCTGCGCAGATTGCCGGTAGTGATATCCATCAGCCGCTGCAATGCTTCCTTGGTGGTCCATGCGATATGCGGGGTGAGCACCGCGCCCGGCAGACTGCGCAACCGGCTTTGGGGCGGCAGCGGCTCGGTGGCAAAAGCATCTGCGCCGTAAAAGGCAAGCTTGCCACTTTCCAGCGCATCGGCTACGGCTTCTTCGTCCACCAGTGCGCCCCGGGCAGTGTTCAGCAAAATAGTGCCGGGCTTCATTTTTGCAAGGGCTTCCCGGCTCATCAGCCCGCGGGTTTCCGGGGTGGCCGGGCAGTGCAGGCTGAGCACATCGCTGCGGGCAAGCAGGGTGTCAAAGTCCACGAATTCCACCCCATCGGCGGCGTACTCCGGGCGCACCGTGCGGGTACACACCAGCACCTCCATGCCAAAGGCCTTTGCAATGCGGGCGGTCTGGCGGCCGATGCTGCCGTAGCCGTAGATGCCAAAGGTCTTGCCCAGCAGCTCCACCTGCGGCAGCAGACCGTACTCTGCCGGGATGCCCAGCTGCCAGTATCCGGCCTTTACTGCCCGGTCGTACCGCTGGGCGCACTGGCAGATGGCCAGCAGCAGGCTAAAAGTCATCTGGGCCACGCTATAAGTAGAGTACCCCGGCACGTTGGCCACTGCCACCCCATGGCGGCGGCAGGCTTCAAGGTCGATATTATCCGTACCGGTGGCGATGATACCCACCCACTTGAGGTTCGGGCACTGCGCCAGCACTGCTTCGTCAATGCGGCACTTGTTGATGAGCACCAGTTCTGCATCCCCGATGCGGGGCGCGATGTCGGCGTAGTCGGTACGCACATAACTGGTGGTGTCTGGCACCAGTGCCTTTACCCCGGACCAGTCCAAGTCCCCTTCTTCCATCACATAGCTTTCCAGAATCACTGCCTTCATAATTTCCCATTCCCTCTCTGGTTTACGTTATTCCGTTTCTTTCAGCGGATAGAGCGCCAGTGCAAGACTGCCGCCGTAGGGGCGGCTGTCCAGCGCGGCATAGCCCTTTGCCAGCAGCAGCGCCAGCTGTACCCTGTCCTCCAGCGGCACCCACACCGGTGCAGTGCGGACGGGCGCGCAGCCGGTGCACAGCAAAAAGCAGGGCGCAAGGCTTTCCAGCGGGCGCAGCGCCCGCAGCCCGAAGCCCTGCCGAAAATACAGCGGCAACAGCGCTGCCGCCGTTTCGGTGCACTCTACCACCGCCCATACCGTGCCCTTGCGGCGCAGCCGGTCTGCCCGGGCTGCGGCAATTTCCACCAGCCGGGCGGGCAGCTCCTCGCCGGTATTTACCGGCGGGGTGAGCAGGCAGCCGCCCTCCAGCTGCCGACGTCCCAGCCAGCTGCGCAGTGCCGCTGCGGCGGCGGTATCGGCGGTAAGGGGCAGCACCAGCAGCGCTGCCCCGGCTGTGCCCCACGCCTCGCCTGCGGTCAGCATCCGCAGCACCTCGGAGCAGGGACGGTAAAACCCCGCCCCGCCGCAGCGCACCAATGTAAAAAATTCCTCGGCGGAAAGCCGCCGTATCTGCCGCTGACGCGGCGGGTCGCATACCTGGATCATTTGCAGTTCCTCCGTTCTGTCGTTCTTTCCATCAGCATACGGAAAACTGCGCGCGAACCGGCGCGAAACAGCGCGCCTTACAGTGCAAAAATCAGTCCAGCGAGATGTCCTCGCTCAGTACCTGCCCGATGGGCTTTGCGATGCACAGGTCGGCAGAAGCATCCGCTCCGGTGGGCTGCATATTGATGACCACCAAATTATCGCCCCGGAAATACCGGATGAGCCCGGCGGCGGGGTACACCACCAGACTGGTGCCGCCGATGATAAGGGTATCGGCATGGCGGATGGCATCCACCGCGCCGGACAGCACCTCCTCGTCCAAGCCCTCTTCGTAAAGCACCACGTCCGGCTTTACGATGCCGCCACACTCGGTACAGCGGGGCACGCCGGTGCTGTTTGCGATGAAATCCACATCGTAGAACTTGCCGCAGCGGGTGCAGTAGTTGCGCAGGGTGCTGCCGTGCAGCTCGTACACGGTCTTGCTGCCTGCCGCCTGATGCAGCCCGTCGATGTTCTGGGTGACCACCGCTTTCAGTTTGCCTTCGCGTTCCAGCTTTGCCAGCCGCAGGTGGGCAGCGTTGGGCTTTGCGCCCTTCACGATGAGCTTATCGCGGTAAAAGCGATAGAACTCCTCCGGGTGTTCCTCCCAGAAGGTGTGGCTCAGGATCGTTTCCGGGGGGTAGGCGTACTTCTGGTGGTAAAGCCCGTCCACACTGCGGAAGTCCGGGATGCCGCTCTCGGTGGAGACGCCCGCCCCGCCAAAGAACACGATGCTGCTGCTTTTTGCAAGGATGTCTTCCAATGCCTGTACCATAAACAAAACCGCCCCTTTCGCTGTGCGTGTGTTTGTGTTAAGATAATTCCAGTATAGCACAAACCCACAGGAAAGGAAGCGGAAACTTTTGAACGTCTGGTATGTGAACAGCCTTCTGGGCACCTTCCGGCTGGAGGAGGACAACGATGCGATCTGCGGGCTGACCCTCTGCCCGGACGGCGTGCCGGAGCTGGAGCCCTTGCCCCGCAAGGTGTGTGAGACGCCCCTGCTGCAGGAGGCCGAGCAGCAGCTGAACGAATACTTTGCCGGTGCCCGGAAGGAGTTCGACCTGCCCCTTGCCCCGAAGGGCACGGCTTTCCAGCAGGCCGTCTGGGCCGAGATGAACAAGATCCCCTACGGGCAGACCCGCACCTACGGCCAGCTGGCCGCCGCCATCGGCCGACCCAAGGCTGCCCGCGCCGTGGGCGGGGCGTGCCACTGCAACCCCATCGCCATCATCCAGCCCTGCCACCGTGTAGTGGGCAGCAATGGCAAGCTCACCGGCTACGCCTATGGCGTGGAGATGAAGGAGTATCTGCTGGAGCTGGAACAGCAGGACGACAGATCGTTTCTCCTTGCAACTCAGCCTTGACAATATGGCAGATATGCCATATAATAAAATCGAGAAATCAAAATGGATCAGTTTACCGTTGAATTTTATGAAACAGCAGCCGGTGAGCGGCCTGCCGAAGAATTTCTGGATTCACTGGACGTCAAAATGCGCGGAAAACTTGTCATGACCTTGAAAGTTCTGCAGGAGCAGGGCAACCGTCTGCGGGAGCCCTACAGCAAGCATCTGGAAGACGGCATCTTTGAGGTGCGCGGCAAGGTCGGCTCGGATATTTCCCGTGTGCTCTATTTCTTTTACTATGGCGGGCGCATTATCCTGACCAACGGCTTTATCAAAAAGACGCAGAAAACGCCCCGCAATGAGCTTGAAAAGGCAAAGCTCTGCCGCAAAGACTTTATGGAAAGGTTGGGTTAATGAGATGAAAACACTGGATATGTACCTGAACGAACAGCTGCAGGACGATGCTTTCCGTCAGGAATGGGAAGAAAATCAGCCTGAAATGGATATCATCCGCGCCATGGCCGACGCACGCATTGCGCAGAACCTGACCCAGAAAGAGCTTGCCGAGCGCACCGGCATCGATCAGGCCGACATCAGCAAGCTGGAAAACGGCAACGCAAATCCTTCTCTGCGGACGCTGCAGCGCCTTGCCGCCGGTATGGGAATGCAGGTCAAAATTGAATTCATTCCTGCTCCCGCAAAATAGTATATGGATGAGAGGAGAACCGCTGTATGGAACATTCCGTACAGCGGTTTCTATTTCCTTACACAAAAATACGCCCCGTTCACTATAAAGTGAGCGGGGCGCTAAAAACGGATTCGTTTTTGACTGCGGCAAGATCCCTGCAGGGCAGGTCTTATGCAGCAGGCGGAGCAAGGTATCTGCACGCAGACCTTATGCTCCTGACACACGCGGGGTGTGCTCTCAAGGGCCCTCGCGGGCGCTTTGGTATCTCAAGCCCCTGCGCAAAAGGAGGGGAATGAAATCAGGTTTTTCGACCGTTCTGTCAGGTACAGGGCAAAACGTTCAGCCTGTTCTGTGCACGGCAAAGGCAAATTCCACAGTTCCGCACCGCTGCATTGCGCAGTAACCGCCGATGCGGGGCTGCCGCTCTTCACACGGGAAAGAGCAGGGGCCGCTGGTTCATTTGGTGTCTCTGCCGCTGCTTAAAAACAGCTTACTTGTACAGCTCGACCAGACGGGTCAGGTGCTCGTAGCGGTCGTTTGCAACCTCCTGGTTGCGAGCGAACAGCTCCTTAGCACGCTCGGGGAAGGCGCGGGTCAGACGGCTGTAACGGGTCTCGTTTGCCAGCAGAGCCTGATACTTCTCGTTGTCCACAGCCTTGGAGGTCAGGGTGAAGGGGTTCTTGCCCTGAGCCTTGTTGGCGGGGTTGAAGGTGAACAGGTTCCAGTAGCCAGCCTCGACTGCCTTCTTCATCTCGTTCTGGCAGTTGGTCATGCCGCCCTTGACACCGTGCAGCTCGCAGGGAGCGTAGCCGATGATCAGAGAGGGGCCGGGGTAAGCCTCAGCCTCGGCAATAGCCTTGACAGCCTGGTTCATGTTAGCGCCCAGAGCGATCTGAGCAACATAGATGTAACCGTAGGTCATTGCGATCTCGGACAGGCTCTTCTTGCTGATCTCCTTACCAGCAGCAGCGAACTGGCAGACCTCACCAATGTTGGAAGCCTTGGATGCCTGTCCACCGGTGTTGGAGTACATCTCAGTATCGAAGACCATGACGTTGACATCCTCGCCGGAAGCCAGGACGTGATCCAGGCCGCCGAAGCCGATGTCGTATGCCCAGCCGTCACCACCGAAGATCCAGACGGACTTCTTGGCGATGAACTCCTTGCTCTTCAGGATCTCAGCGGACTCGGTGCAGCCAGCGGCAGCAGCCTTCTCCAGCTCAGCGATCAGAGCCTTGGCGGGTTCGTCGTTTGCCTTGGTGTTGTTCTTGGTCTCCATGAACTTGTCGAAGGCAGCCTTCAGCTCAGCGGAAGCCTTGTCAGAACCAGCAACCTCAGCAATGCGCTTGATCAGGTTCTCACGAACGGTCTTCTGGCCGAGGTACAGGCCCAGACCATGCTCAGCGTTATCCTCGAACAGGGAGTTGCACCATGCAGGACCATGGCCGCTGTCCTTGTTGACGGTGTACGGAGAGATGGAAGCGGTGCCGCCCCAGATAGAGGAGCAGCCGGTAGCGTTGGAGATGTACATCTTCTCGCCGAACAGCTGAGTGATCAGGCGAGCGTAAGAGGTCTCGGCACAGCCTGCGCAGGAGCCAGAGAACTCCAGCAGGGGCTGGTTGAACTGAGAACCAATGACGGTGTCATCAGCAAACTTGCTGGGCTTCTTGGAGATGTTGGCGACGCAGTAGTCGAAGACTGCCTGCTGATCGGCCTGGCTCTCCTGAGGAACCATGGTGATAGCCTTGGTGGGGCAGACGGTGACGCACTCGCCGCAGCCCATGCAGTCCAGAGGAGACACAGCCATCACAAACTTGTACTCGTTTGCGGGCTTGTTGTCGCGGCTCTTGGTCTGTGCGGGAGCTGCTGCCAGCTCGTCAGCGGTCAGCTGGAAGGGACGGATGGTTGCGTGAGAGCACACGAATGCGCACTGGTTGCAGCCAACACACTTGGAAGCATCCCACTCGGGGACGTTCACAGCGGTGCCGCGCTTCTCGTAAGCGGAAGCACCCTGCTCCCACTCGCCGTTTGCGTTAGCAACGAAAGCAGAGACAGGCAGGCTGTCGCCGTCCATACGAGCGATGGGCTCCATGACGTCGCGGATCTGCTTGACCAGCTCGGGACGGCCAGCCAGCTCCTTCGGAGCGGGATCGGCCTCGGGGTTGGACCAGGAAGCGGGGACGTCCACCTTGTGGATGGCGTCAACACCGGCATCGATGGCCTTCCAGTTCATCTCAACGACGTCCTGACCCTTCTTGCCGTAGCTCTTCTGAGCTGCCTGCTTCATGAAGTTGACGGCGTCCTCGATGGGCATAACGTCAGCCAGCTTGAAGAAAGCGGACTGCAGGATGGTATTGGTGCGCTTGCCCATACCGATCTCGATTGCCTTATCGATGGCGTTGATGGTGTACAGCTGAATGTTGTTGTCAGCAATGTACTTCTTGGCCTCAGCGTTCAGGTGCTGGCCCAGCTCCTCATCGGTCCACTGGCAGTTGATCATGAACACGCCGCCGGGCTTGACATCCTGGACCATCTTCATGCCCATGTGGATGTAAGCGGGGTTGTGGCAGGCCACGAAGTCAGCCTGGTTGATGTAGTAGGGGCTGCGGATGGGCTTGTCGCCGAAACGCAGGTGGCTGATGGTCACGCCGCCGGTCTTCTTGGAGTCATACTGGAAGTATGCCTGAACATACTTATCAGTGTGGTCGCCGATGATCTTGACGGAGTTCTTGTTTGCGCCGACAGTACCGTCGCCGCCCAGACCCCAGAACTTGCACTCCTTGGTGCCAGCAGCTGCGGTGA
>OMBZ01000528.1_pt1 | contig 13031 bp, 10 predicted proteins | sample 1673831 | NCBI WGS metagenome assembly OMBZ01 (sample SAMEA103958129, study PRJEB25191) | human gut metagenome | reverse complement strand
GGTTTTTTCTTAACAAATTACGGCTTTATACCGTTAAATTACCGCACACCGAAAATTTTGGTGAGCGTTTCAAGCGGAGCGGAACTGTTTTTGCACTCAACCGCAACACACGGTTTTGCTCCTGCAACAAGCTTTGCTTTTCCGCCCAAAGCGATGAGCAGATCGGCAACCTGCGGTGATTTAAGCTCGTTTACATAGAGCATAAGCATTGTGCCGTTCTGTCTGATTTCATACACACCCATTGAGTAAGCACGGTTACGCACAAGGGCAATGTCGATAAGTCCGAGAACCGAGTTTGGAATCTTGCCGAATCTGTCCTGAAGCTCGTCGATAACATCGCCTGCATCCTCATTACTGCGAATATCAGCAATTCTGCGGTAAACATCAAGGCGGAGCGTAAGGCTTTCGACATAGCTTTCGGGAATGTGAGAGTCAACCGAAATGTCAATAAGACAGTCAAGATCCTTGGCAGTATTTTTCTCGCCCTTTTCCTCGCTTACTGCCTCATCAAGAAGCTTGAGATACATATCGTAACCGACCGACTCCATATGACCGTGCTGCTGTGCGCCCATAATATTGCCCGCACCTCGCAGTTCAAGGTCACGCATTGCAATGCGGAAGCCGCTGCCGAATTCTGTAAATTCCCTGATTGCGGCAAGCCTTTTCTGCTGAATCTCCGTGAGAACCTTGTTCCGTCTGAAGGTAAAGTAGGCATATGCCCTTCGTGAACTTCTGCCCACACGGCCTCTGAGCTGATGCAACTGTGAAAGTCCCATACAGTCGGCATTTTCTATAATAAGGGTGTTGGCATTCGGCAAATCGACACCCGTTTCGATAATTGTTGTACAGACAAGCACATCAATCTCCTGTTCAAGCATCTGCCGCCAAACCTCGCTGAGCTCACCCTCTTTCATTTTGCCGTGACCGATTGCAATTTTTGCCTCTGGAATTGCCTCCCGTATTTTTGCGGCACATGATGAAATTGTTTCAACATTGTTGTGAAGATAGAACACCTGACCGCCACGGCGGAGCTCACGGCGGATTGCCTCGTTGATAACCGCATCATCGTGTTCAAGCACATAGGTCTGAACAGGCTGACGGTTTGTCGGAGCTTCTTCGATAACGCTCATATCACGCAGACCGCTCATTGCCATATTGAGGGTTCTCGGAATAGGCGTAGCCGAAAGCGTAAGCACATCTACATTTTTGCACAGTTCCTTGAACCTCTCCTTTTGAGCAACACCGAAACGCTGTTCCTCATCTATGATTGCAAGTCCGAGGTCACGAAATTCAACATCCTTCTGCACCAGTCTGTGAGTTCCGACAATCATATCAATTTCTCCTCGCTTTAGCTTTTGGAGAATTTCTTTCTGCTGTTTTGCGGTACGGAATCTTGAAAGCAGTTCCACACGAACGGGATAGCCCTCAAAACGCTTGATTATCGTCTGATAATGCTGCCATGCGAGAATTGTTGTGGGGCAGAGCAATGCGCATTGCTTTGAATCTGCAATACACTTAAAAGCGGCACGGAGTGCAACCTCTGTTTTGCCGAAACCGACATCACCGCAGAGAAGTCTGTCCATCGGCGACGAACGCATCATATCGTGCTTGATTTCCTCACAACAACGCAGCTGGTCGGGAGTTTCGTCATACTCAAAGCTGAGTTCAAAATCTCTCTGCCACTCGTTATCAGCCGAAAAGGCATAGCCCTTGGCTTTCACGCCCAGCGCGGCGATTTCGGCTTCGGTAGCCTTGCCGTTCTCGTCGATCACCAGGTCCGTGAAGGCAACGTCGGCACCTTCCGAGGCGAATTTCAGTGCGATGGCCTTGCCGATGCCGCGGGCGGCACCCGTAATGACAGCCACTTTTCCTTCGAGTAATTTCATAGTATGTCTGTTTTTTGGTATAAATGTCCGATTTTCCGGCACAAAGATAACGAAAATATTTTAATGTGAACCAAACCCCGCCCGCATTCTTTGGCTGCGCATGCCCGGCGGAGTGTTCCTCCGATGACGCTCCCTCGACGTGTGTCGTGCCGGCGGCGACGGAGGGCGTCGGCGGCACGCCCGGCACTTTTCGGCAGAAAAAGTAAAAGTTCGATAGATTTCCGACAAATTTGCTTATCTTTACAAACTGAAAAGGTAACGGATTTCAAAAACCCAAAGTAAAACATGAAAAGAGATTCCCAGATTTTCGATCTGATCGCCGCCGAGCGCAGCCGTCAGATGCGCGGCATCGAACTCATCGCTTCGGAGAACTTCGTCAGCGATCAGGTCATGGAGGCCATGGGCTCGGTCCTCACGAACAAGTATGCCGAGGGCTATCCCGCCGCCCGCTACTACGGCGGCTGCGAGGTTGTCGACAAGGTCGAGTCGCTGGCCATCGAGCGTCTCTGCCGCCTCTACGGCGCCGAGTATGCCAACGTGCAGCCCCACTCGGGCGCACAGGCCAACATGGCCGTCTTCTTCGCCGTGCTGCATCCCGGCGACACCTTCATGGGCCTCGACCTGGCACACGGCGGACACCTCTCGCACGGTTCGCCGGTGAACATGTCGGGCAAGTACTTCAAGGCCGTGGGCTACCGCCTCGACGAGGCGACCGGCCGCATCGACTACGACGCCATGGAGCGGCTGGCCGAGGAGTGCCGGCCGAAACTGATCGTCGGCGGCGCATCGGCCTATTCGCGCGAGTGGGACTACAAGCGCATGCGCGAGATCGCCGACAAGGTCGGGGCGCTGCTGCTCGTCGACATGGCCCACACGGCGGGTCTGATCGCTGCGGGGCTGCTGGAGAATCCCGTGAAGTATGCCCACATCGTCACCTCGACAACCCACAAGACCCTGCGCGGCCCGCGCGGCGGCATCATCCTCATGGGCAAGGACTTCGAGAACCCGTGGGGCCTCACCACACCGAAGGGCGCCGTGAAGATGATGTCGCAGATTCTCAACTCGGCCGTCTTCCCCGGCATCCAGGGCGGACCGCTCGAGCACGTCATCGCCGCCAAGGCCGTTGCCTTCGGCGAGGCGCTCGAACCCTCCTACCGGGAGTACCAGATGCAGGTGCAGAAGAACGCCCGCGTCATGGCCGAGGCCTTCGTCAAGCGTGGCTACAAGATCGTCTCGGGCGGTACGGACAACCACCTGATGCTGGTCGACCTGCGCACGAAGTTCCCCGAGCTGACGGGCAAGCAGGCCGAGAAGAGCCTCGTGGCCGCCGACATCACGACGAACAAGAACATGGTACCGTTCGACAGCCGCTCGCCGTTCCAGACCTCGGGTCTGCGCTTCGGTACGCCGGCCATCACGACGCGCGGCCTGAAGGAGGACAAGATGGACTACATCGTCGAACTGATCGACCGCGTGCTGGAGAATCCCGACAGCGAGGAGAACATCGCTGCCGTGCGCCGCGACGTGAATGCCCTGATGGCCGACTATCCGCTCTTCGCCTGGTAGCATGGAGCAGGTGCTCGATTTCCTGCGGCGGCTGCACGACAACAACGACCGCGAGTGGTTCGATGCGCACCGCGCCGAGTGGACGCGCGTGAAGGGGCGTTTCGCCGATTTCACGCGGCGGCTGATCGACGGCATCGCGTCGTTCGACGATTCGGTGCGGGGGCTCCGGCCGCAGGACTGCACCTACCGCATTGCGCGCGACACGCGCTTCTCGGCCGACAAGACGCCCTACAAGAACTACATCAGCGCCTTCATCGCACCGCGCGGCAAGCAGTCCGGCTATGCGGGCTACTATCTGCATGTCGAGCCTTCGGGCGACGGGCTGCTCGGCGGTAGCCAGCTGGGCGGCGGGGTGGTCTGCCTCGAACCGGTCGTGCTGCGCTCCGTGCGCGAGGAGATGCTCGACAACGGAGCCGAAGTGCTGCGGGCCGTTTCGGCGGCCCGCGGCTTCCGGCTCTGGGAGGGCAACAAGCTCAAGCGCGTGCCGACGGGCTTCCCTTCCGACAGCGAATATGCCGAGCTGCTGAAGCTCAAGGATTTCTACGTCGAGCGGCCGCTCGACGAAAAGGAGTTGCTGCGATCAGACGCCGTGGAGCGGCTGGTCGGGCAGTTCCGGCTCACGCAGCCCTTCGTGGCGATCTTGAACCGGGCGATCCGCTACGCCCACGAGGAGATGATGTGATCGGGGCCCGGTGCATGTCCGGATCGACCGCAGCACTTCGCGCCGACAGACAAACGGCAGGCTGTTCCGCATGGAAGGCCTGCCGTTTTTTCGTGCACCGACTCGCGGTGCCGGATCAGCGGAGCCGGTTGGCAAGGAAGCTCCGGCGCGCGTAGAGGAAGTAGAAGATCACGCCCGCGGCATTGACCGCAAAGGCGAGCCAGAAGGCTGCCGCGTAGCTGCCCAGGTGTTCGGCGACGCTGCCGCCGCCGATGATGCCGATGCCGACGCCGAGATCCCACGAGGTGAGGATCGTCGAGTTGGCCGTGCCGCGGCGTTCGTGCGGCGCGAGGTTGATGAACATCGTCTGCATGGCGGGATACATGTGTCCGTTGCCCAGACCGATCATCAGCGCCGCGGCATAGTAGCCCCAGAGATTCGGGACGGCCGAGAAGACGAGGTAGCCGCACAGCGACAGCACCATGCCCGCCGAGGCGTTCTGCACGATCTTGCCCTGCCGCAGCGACTTGCTGCCGATGAGCCGCGAGAGGATCAGTCCCACGGCCAGCAGCATGAAGAAGGTTCCCGATCCGGAGGTGACGTGCAGCACCTCCTGGCTGTAGATGGCAATGTAGGTCGAGATGACGCCGAACGAGAAGGCGAAGGCCGCGATGCAGAGCCCTTCGCTCCACCCCTTGAGCAGGACGAAGCGGTCGAGCGACAGCTTGCGGTCGCGCTGCACGGGCTGGCGGTCACGGCAATGGATCGTCGAGTCGATGGCCAGTCCGGCGAAGGCGATCAGGAGCGAGAGGGTGAAGAGCAGGTTGAAGTTGTGGATCGTGTGGTAGATATAGAGTCCTGCCGAGGGGCCGATGGCCATGGCGATGTTGTTGCTCAACCCGTAGTAGCCGATGCCCTCCGACCGCCGCTCGGGATGGAGCACGTCGATGGCCATCGTGCTGCTTGCCACGGTCGTGGCGCCGAACGGTGCGCCGTGCAGCGTGCGGATGACGGCGAAGAAGAGCAGCGAGCCGGTAATGTAGTACCCCGCGAAGAGCAGGGCGAAGCAGAAGTAGCAGAGCAGCAGCACCTTCTTGCGGTTGAACGTGTCGACGACAAAGCCGCTGAAGGGGCGCACGCAGAGCGCCGTGAGCGTGTAGCCGCACAGTACGAAGCCGATCATCGCCTTGTTGGCCGCGAAGGTGTCGCGCAGGTAGAGCGGCAGCAGCGGCGCCAGCAGGTAGAAGGCGAAGAAGAGCATGAAGTTGGCGATCCACACCTTCAGGTAGTTGCTGTTCCACAGGGCCGGTTGTTTCGGTTGTCCGCACGTTTCGTTCATGATAGCCGATTTTTGGGGCCCTGGGGACAGGACCCGGATTCCGGGTACAAAAATAACGCTTTTGGGCTTATGTTGGCACGACCGTCCGCCGGAAAGTTCCCCGAAGGCCCGCAGACGGGGTTGCGGAGGGGGTCAGATGCCGCCGCATTCAAAGGGCGATATGGTCGCCCGGCCCTGCACCACGCGCGAGTGGGGCGGCAGGTCGGTGGTCTGCCAGACGTTGCCGCCGATCACCGTGTCGTGTCCGATGCGCACCCGCCCCAGAATCGACGAATTGGAGTAGACCACCACGTTGTCCTCGAGAATCGGGTGACGCGGCTCGCGCAGGATGTTCCCCGCCGCATCCATCTTGAACCGCTTTGCACCGAGGGTCACCCCCCCCCTGGTAGAGCCGGACGTGGTTGCCGATGATGCAGGTTTCGCCGATCACCACGCCCGTGCCGTGGTCGATGCTGAAGAAGTCGCCGATCTCGGCTCCGGGATGGATGTCGATTCCGGTTTCGGCGTGGGCCATCTCGGTGATCAGCCGCGGAAGGATCGGCACGCCGAGTTGCAGCAGGGCGTGGGCAAGGCGGTAGTGGGTCATCGCCGTGAGGGCAGGATAGCAGAGAATTACCTCCTCGGGAGTTGTCGCGGCGGGGTCTCCGTCGAAGACGGCCTGAACGTCGGTGCCCAGACGGCGCCGCAGTTCGGGAATCCGGCCGAGGAGCCCCGCGGCGGTCTTCTCGCCCAGGCGCCCGGCCTCGTCGCCGGCCTCGTCGTGGCAGGTGCGGTGGGCCAGGGCGATCTGTTGCGTCAGGATATCCGACAGCCCGGCCAGCAGCTCCTCGACGGGCCGCGGGTCGAAATATCCGGCGAAGACCGCCGAGCGGAAGAGCCCCACGGCCCGACGCAGGGCCGCCGGGTCGATGCCGGTCGGGGCGGTCGGAGGAATGTGGCGGTCCGGAGCGGCGAGGGCCGCGGCTACCTGCCGGAGCCGCTCGTCGGTGTGCGGTGCAGTCATAGCGGAAGATCGGTTTTATAGGTGTCAAATGCGTAGAGCGGTGTCGAAAGGTAGCGCTCGCCGGTGTCCGCCAGCACGACGACGATCGTTTTGCCGCGGTTGCGGCGCTCCCGGGCCAGTTGCAGGGCGGCGCAGACCGCAGCGCCCGACGAAATGCCGACCAGCAACCCTTCGCGTGCGGCCAGCAGACGCGCCGTGCCGATGGCCTGCTCGTCGGTGATGGTCACCACCCGGTCGACCAGTGCGGCATCGAAGTTTTCGGGGATGAAGCCGGCGCCGATGCCCTGGATCTTGTGGGCACCGGGCTTGCCGCCCGAGAGCACTGGGGACGAGGCCGGTTCGACGACCACAAGGCCGATTTGCGGATTCAGCTCGCGCAGCCGGCGCCCGGTGCCGCAGAGCGTGCCGCCCGTGCCGACGCCGGCCACAAGCAGGTCGACCCGTCCGTCGGTGTCGCGCCATATCTCGTCGCCCGTCGTGCGGTAGTGCCGCTCGGGGTTGGCCGGATTGCTGAACTGTCCAAGGATCACGGCTCCGGGAATCTCCCGGCGCAGGGCCTCGGCCCTTGCAATGGCCCCCTTCATCCCTTCGTCTCCGGGCGTGAGGACCACCCTGGCTCCGTAGGCGGCCACCAGGCGGCGCCGCTCGATGCTCATCGTCTCGGGCATGGTCAGGATCAGCCGATAGCCCTTCAGGGCGCTGACCAGCGCCAGCCCCACGCCGGTATTTCCGCTCGTGGGTTCGATGATCGTACCACCGGGGCGGAGCGTGCCGCGGGCTTCGGCCTGCTCGACCATGGCCAGGGCAATCCGGTCCTTGACGCTTCCGGCCGGATTGAACGATTCGACTTTGGCCACGATACGGGCCTCGGCCCCGGCTTCGCGGCCGAGGCGGATGAGCTCCACCATCGGGGTGTTGCCGATGAGGCGGAGCACGGAATCTGCAATTTTTTCCATTGTCTGAATTCGGTTTCGGGACAAGCAAAACGGGGCAGCAGAAAACCTGCTGCCCCGTTTGCGTATCGGGTTCGATAAAGTATGTCTGTCAGATGTTGCGTTGTCGGGAATGGATTCCCATCCGGACGGCAGGCACGACGAGGCGGCAACGACAACACTTCGTTGCACAACAACACATCGTATGGTTCATGGCCGTCATCGGTATGTTCGATCGGGGGACAAATATAACGTATTGTCGGGAAAAATACAAATCCGGGAGGCCGTTTGTGCGGGACATTCCGCACACGACCCGGCGGCGAGTCACTCCTTCGGCCGATAGGCGTTCCACGAGCTGATCTCCGCGATCGGCTTGCGCACCTTCTCGCGCGTCGCGGCGGCCGGATAGCCCACGGTGACAAGCAGCGGAATCCGCCTGCTGCGCGGCACGCCGAGCAACCGGGCCGCCTGCGGTTCGTCGAACCAGCCGAGGATGCAGGTGCCCAGACCCAGCTCGGCCGCCTGGAGACAGAAGTGTTCGACGGCGATGCCCACGTCGAGCAGGCTGTAGTCCTTGCGCTTGAGCATGCTGCCGATGCGGGCCGTGACATTCATCCTTTCGAGCACCACGGCGACGATGACCGGCGCCTCGGCGGCAAAGCGGTTCATGCCGAGCCCCTCGGCTGCCCGGGCCAGTCGGGCCTTGAGCTGCGGATCGTCCACCGCGACGAAGTGCCACGGCTGCGAGTTGCAGGCCGACGGGGCGAGGCGCGCCGCCTCGATGCAGCGCATGACCAGCTCGCGCGGCACGGCCCGCTCCTCATAGCGGCGGTCGCTCTGGCGTTTGCGTACAAGTTCTGAAAAGTCCATGTCAGTAGATTGTTTCGGAGATCAGGGCGGCGATCCGCTCCAGCCAGCAGCGGTCCGTCTCGTCGAAGGCTGCGGGGCGGTCGCTGTCGATGTCGAGCACGCCGCGTACCGTGCGGTCCGATCCCGTCGAGAAGAGCGGCACGACGATCTCGGAGCGTGAGAGCGAGCTGCAGGCGATGTGCCCGGGGAACTGCTCGACGTCGGGGACCACGATGCTCCGCCCCTCGGCGAAGGCCGTGCCGCAGACGCCGCGTCCCTTGCGGATGCGGTAGCAGGCGACCGTCCCCTGGAACGGTCCGAGGCGGAGCTCCCCGTCCGCGGCGCGGTAGAACCCGACCCAGAAGAAGCCGAAGGCCTCGCGCAGGGCGGCAGCCGTATTGGCCAGCACGGCCACCTCGTCGTCGATGCCCTCGATGAGCGCCGCAAGGCGCGGCAGGAACGCCTCGTAGCGCGCCTGCTTCGCAAGTTCGGGCGAAAGGTCGAAACTTTGTTCCATGTCCACGTGTCGTTTGTCCGGCGTAAAGATAACCATTTATTCCGGATTGTTCGCATCCCGGCCGTGCTGCGCCCCTTTTCGTCCGCCGCACCGGAGACAAAAAAGGGCAGGGACCGACCCTGCGATCCCTGCCCGATAGGCGTTGCGCCTTGCCGGAGCGCCTATTCGACGGTCACCGACTTGGCGAGGTTGCGCGGCTGGTCGACGTTGCGGCCCTTGTAGACGGCGATGTAGTAGGCCAGCAGCTGCAGCGGCACCGACACGACGATCGGCATGAGGCACTCGGTGATGACCGGCACCTCGATGCAGTAGTCGGCCGAGCGGCGCACCTGCTCGTCGTCGCGCGCCATCACGGCGACGATCTTGCCGCCGCGCGCCTTGATCTCCTCGATGTTGCTCGCCGTCTTCTCGTAGGTGTGGTCCGGCGTGGCGATTGCGACGGTCGGCATCTCGGCGTCGATCAGCGCGATGGGGCCGTGCTTCATCTCGGCGGCGGGGTAGCCTTCGGCGTGGATGTAGGAGATCTCCTTGAGCTTGAGCGCCCCTTCGAGCGCCGTGGGGTAGTTGTAGCCGCGGCCCAGGTAGATGAAGTTGTGGGCGTAGGTGAAGATCTTGGCCAGGTCCTTGATCTGGTCGCCGACCTTGAGCACCTCCTCGAGCGTCGCGGGCAGGTCGAGCAGCGCCTGCGCCACCTCGTGGTAGTAGGCGTCCGTCACGGTGCCCTTCTCGCGGCCGATGGCCAGCGCCAGCATCGCCATGACGGTCACCTGGCCCGTGAAGGCTTTGGTCGAGGCCACGCCGATCTCCGGCCCCACGTGGATGTAGGCGCCCGAGTCGGTGGCGCGGGCGATCGACGAGCCGACGACGTTGCAGATGCCGAAGACGAAGGCTCCGGCCTTGCGGGCCAGCTCGACGGCGGCCAGCGTGTCGGCCGTCTCGCCCGACTGCGACACGGCGATGACGATGTCGTCCGCGTGGATGATCGGGTTGCGGTAGCGGAACTCCGAGGCGTACTCCACCTCGACGGGTATGCGGCAGATGTTCTCGATGAGGTGCTCGCCGATGAGCGAGGCGTGCCACGACGTGCCGCACGCCACGAAGATGATGCGGCGCGCCGCGAGGAACCTGTCGCGGTGGTCGATCACGCCCGAGAGCTTCACTTCGCACGTGTCGGGGTTGATGCGCCCGCGGATGCAGTCGACGATCGTGCGCGGCTGCTCGTAGATCTCCTTGAGCATGAAGTGGGGATAGCCGCCCTTTTCGAGCTGCGAGATCGAGAGCTGGAGCTTCTTGATGTCGATGCGGCTCTCGTGGTTGTCGAGCGTCACGACCTTGAGGGGCTGGTGGCGGTTAATGACGGCGATCTCTCCGTCGTTGATGTAGACGAAATCCTGCGTGTATTCGATGATCGACGCGGCGTCCGACGAGAGGAAATACTCGCCCTGGCCGATGCCGACAACCATCGGGCTGCTCTGACGTGCGGCGATGATCTCGTCGCGGTTGCCCTTCTCGATGACGGCGATGGCATAGGCGCCGACCACCTGCTTGAGGGCCTGCTGCACGGCTTCGAGCAGCGTGCAGCCGTTCGTCGTGCGGACATATTCAATCAGGTTGACCAGCACCTCCGAGTCGGTGCTGCTGCGGAACGTGTAGCCGTTGGCCGTCAGGGCATCCTTCAGCACGCGGAAGTTCTCGATGATGCCGTTGTGGATCAGGGCGATGTTCTCCGATTCGGAGTAGTGGGGGTGTGCATTGGCATCGTTCGGCACGCCGTGTGTGGCCCAGCGCGTGTGGGCGATGCCGATCGTGCCGTCGAGGTCCTTGCCCGCGAGGAAATGCTCCAGGTCGGAGACCTTGCCCTTGCACTTGTAGACGTTCAGCGCGCCGTCACGGTTCACGAGGGCGACGCCGGCGCTGTCGTATCCCCGGTATTCGAGGCGGTGAAGCCCCTTGATCAGAATGGGGCAAGCCTCCCGCTCACCCACGTATCCTACTATTCCACACATTTTTTTGCGATTTTGACTGCCAAAATACGAAAAAAATTTAGAAACTACATAAAAGTAAGGGCGAAAATTGCTTTTCGCCCTGTTAAAAAATCGTTACAACTCGTTTATCTCGCTGTGTGACAGCACATCAACGGACATATTGCAGCATCTCGCCGATCAGTGTTTCGTTGCCCGCGACGATCGAAACGCCGCGGTCTTCGCGCAGGCTGCGCACCGCACCGCCCGCCTCACGGACGATCAGCTCCCCGGCGCAGACATCCCACACGTGCAGCGCCAGCTCCCAGTAGCCGTCCAGAAAACTCGCCGCCACGCAGCAGAGGTCGTAGGCCGCGGAGCCGTAGCGGCGGATGCCGCGCGTGCGGGGCAGGATGCGGGCGAGGTTGTCGGCATTGTTGTCCGGGTTGGTCACCTTGTCGTAGGGAAATCCCGTGGCGAGGACCGCCTCTTCGAGCACCCGTTTCTCCGCCACGCGGATCGGATGCTGCGCCCCCTCCATGCGGCCCGCGCGGGCGCCGCCGCCGAGCGTGGCGGTATACAGCTCGTCGAGATAGGGCGCATAGACCACCCCGACGACCGTCTCGCCGCGGTGCTGCAGGGCGATCGAGACCGTGAAGACGGGCAGTCCCTGGCTGTAGTTGGTCGTGCCGTCGAGCGGGTCGACGACCCACAGCCATTCGCCGTGGGCATCGCCGCGCGTGCCGCCCTCCTCGCCCAGCACGGCGTGGTCGGGGAAACGCTCCGCGATCATACGGGCGATGAGCGCCTCGCTCTCGCGGTCGGCGCGCGTCACCACGTCGCTGACGTTCGACTTGGTGCGGATCGCCAGGTCGCCGCCGCGGAAGTAGGTCAGATGGATCTTCCCCGCTTCGCGCGCCATGCGCACGGCCGGTTCCAGATACTCCTCGTACATTCTGCGCTCCTCCGGTTATTTGCTCTCGGCGAAATACTTGTAGAACCACGGAATGGTCTCCACGCCGCGATAGAACTGCTCGAGCCCGAAGCTCTCGTTCGGCGAGTGGATCGCATCCTCGGCCAGTCCGAAGCCGATCAGCAGTGACTTGATGCCGAGGATCGACTCGAAACCGCTGATGATCGGAATCGACCCGCCCGAATAGAAGGGCAGGGGCTTCTTGCCGAAGGTCCTGGCCACGGCCTTTTCGGCCGCCTTGTAGGCGGGCATGTCGGTCGGTGCGACGTAGGGCATGCCGCCGTGCAGGGCGCGGACCTTCACCTTCACGCTGCGCGGCGCGATGGCGCGGAAGTGGCGCTCGAAGAGCTTGGAAATCTTGCGGTAGTCCTGATTGGGCACCAGGCGCATCGAAATCTTCGCCGAGGCCTTCGACGGGATCACCGTCTTGGTCCCCTCGCCGATGTAGCCGCCCCAAATGCCGTTGACGTCGAGCGAGGGGCGGATGCCCGTGCGCTCGATGGTCGTGTAGCCCGCCTCGCCCTCGACGTCGCCGATCGCGAGCGAACGCTTGTAGGCCGCCAGGCTGAACGGCGCACGGTTGAAGGCCCGGCGCTCGGCCGCGGTCAGCTCGCGCACGTCGTCGTAGAAGCCCGAGATGGTGACGTGTCCGTTCTCGTCGATCAGACTTGCCACCAGACGCGCCAGCACGTTGGCCGGATTGGCCACCGCACCGCCGAACAGCCCCGAATGCAGGTCCTTGTCCGGTCCCGTCACCTCGACCTCCATGTAGGCCAGTCCGCGCAGTCCGCAGGTGATCGACGGCGTCTGCATCGAGATCATCGACGTGTCCGACACCAATATAATATCGGCCTTGAGCAGCTCCTTGTTCTGCTCGCAGAAGCCATAGAGGCTCGGCGAACCGATCTCTTCTTCTCCCTCGAAGATAAACTTCACATTACATTTCAGCAAATCCAGATTCAGGGCTGTCTCGAAACCTTTTACCTGCATCATGGCCTGCCCTTTATCATCATCCGCACCACGCGCCCAGATACGGCCATCCCGGATTTCGGGTTCGAACGGGCGACTCTTCCACAGGTCAAACGGCTCGGCGGGCATTACGTCATAGTGCGAATAGACCAAAACGGTCTGCGCCTCAGGAGAAACCATCTTTTCCCCATACACAACCGGGTTGCCTTCGGTCTGCATCACAACCGCTTTATCGGCACCGGCTGCAAGCAAGAGTTCTGTCCAGCGTTTTGCACAAGCCTCCATATCAGGCTTATGTTCATGTTTGGCACTTATCGATGGAATACGGATCAAAGAGAAAAGCTCTTCGATGAAACGGTCTTTATTGGACTCGAT
>OMBZ01000526.1_pt1 | contig 13043 bp, 6 predicted proteins | sample 1673831 | NCBI WGS metagenome assembly OMBZ01 (sample SAMEA103958129, study PRJEB25191) | human gut metagenome | reverse complement strand
CTGATCGTCATCGGCGGCGGCATCACCGCAGCCCGGCGCTACATCATGCCGAGCCTGCTGCGCGAACTGCGCGCAAAGATTCACCAGCTGAATGGCAACGAGCTCAACCGCGTCCAGATGAAGGTCTACGACCTGGACAACGACGAGGAGTTCGCCGCCTTCGCCAAGGGTGACCTGCGCACGCTGAAGGTCTACGGTACGGACCGCTATGTGGCCTACGACCCGCAGAAGCGCGTCGGCGTCATGATCTCGAAGCTCGGAGCCAGCAAGGCTATCTCGGTCGGCGCCTACGCCTTTGCGTTGAGCCAGCTGGACCAGGAGGCCGGCAAGGAGCAGTAATCGCGTCAAAACGCCCCGAAAGACCGAAAAAAGGGACTCCGGCGAAGACCCGGGCGGAGGCAAAAGCTGCCCCGGCAGGCACGACGGACGGATCCCCGGCGGGCGCGACAAAAAGAGAGGAAACAAAGATTTCAAAAGATACAGACGAGTCATGTACAAGTTCAAACCCATTCTGAAAACCATCATCTGGGGCGGCGAGAAGATCGTGCCCTACAAGCAGATCAAGACCGACCAGCACTCCGTCGGCGAGAGCTGGGAGCTGTCGGGCGTCAAGGGCGACGAGTCGGTCGTGGCCGAAGGTCCCGACGCCGGCATGACGCTGCCCGCGCTGATCGCCCGCGACGGGGCGAAACTGCTCGGCAAAAAGAACTTCGAGCGCTTCGGCGAGGAGTTCCCGCTGCTCATCAAGTTCATCGACGCACGGCAGGACCTCTCGATCCAGGTGCATCCGAACGACAAGTTGGCCTGGGAGCGCCACCACTCGAAGGGCAAGACCGAGATGTGGTACGTCGTGGCAACGGACGAAGGTGCCCACCTGCGTTCGGGCTTCGCGAAGCAGGTGACGCCCGAGCAGTACGAAGCCAGCGTCGCGAACCACACCATCACGGACATTCTGACCGACTACCGCATCGCCCCGGGCGACGTCTTCTTCCTGCCGGCGGGCCGCGTGCACGCCATCGGCGCCGGGTCGTTCATCGCCGAGATCCAGCAGACGTCGAACATCACCTACCGCATCTACGACTACGGCCGCGTGGGTGCCGACGGCAAGCCCCGCGAGCTGCACACCGAGCTGGCGAAGGAGGCCATCGACTACACCGTGCTGCCCGACTACCGCACACACTACGAAACGGCCAAGGACCGCCCCGTCGAGCTCGTGTCGTGCCCCTACTTCACCACGACGCTCTTCGACCTGACGAAGGAGTACACGCTCGACCGGACGGCGAAGGATTCGTTCCTCGTCGTGATCTGCATCGAAGGCCGCGGCACGCTCACCGACAGCAAGGGCAACACCGTTCCGGTGCACCAGGGCGAGACGGTGCTCGTGCCCGCCACCGCCACCTCGCTGCGCTTCACGCCCGAGGGGGGCATGAAGGTGCTGACCAGCTCGATCGACTGATCCGCCGCAGACGACATGCGGCAGCGGCCCGACCGGTCCGGACCGCAGCCGAACTCCGACAAAAAAGGGCTGTCCGCAATGCGGACAGCCCTTTTTCACATCGGTATCAGGACTACTCGAGCGTTGCCCCGTATCCCGCATACTCAGCAGCCACGACAAACGTGCCGGTTGCCGGATCGTTCGTCGACAGCGGACTCTCGGTCTTCTTGGAATAGGTGCCCTTCTCGGGATAGTACGACGTCGGGTTGTTGCTTCCGTCGAAGTACATCTTCCAGCCGCTGGTGCCGTATACGATGTTGCCCGCTTTGTCGAGGTCGATATTCGGCCACGGACCGTTCGTATTGTAATCGTAGGTCACACGCATGATGGAGACATACTTTGCCGCTGTAGCGTAGAGGACGTTCTTCGAGAAGAGAACCGAACCGATCTGGTCCATCTGGAAGTAGGCCGAACCCATACCGGCCGGGTTGGAGGCACCGCTGCCATAGCTGATCAGGTCCACGAAGGTGTTGTTCGTACAGGTGATGCTCAGGTTGGAGAGCGAGCCCGTAAGCGAAGCCTGGTGCGTCTGGAAGAGCAGCGTAAAGGCGGAGCTTACGTTTTCACCCATGCGCGAATAGAGCACGTTGTTCTCGAAGACCATCGTCCTGAAGCCCGAAAGGCCGCTCTTGAGGTGCTCCGTGAGCTTGAAGAGCGCGTAGGAGGTCTCCGTACCCGGCTCATAGCGCAGCTTGCAGTTGCGGAAGATGATGTTCTCGACATACGAACCCTCCTTCGTCGAGCTGTACGATGCGAGCAGGCTCTTGCCGTTGCCGAAGGTGATGTCGCAATCCTCGAAGATCAGCGTCCGGGCACCGCCGACGTCGTTCGTCATGGTGAAGAGCTGCGAGTTGGCGCCGTTGCGCATGTCGATTTCGAGGTTCTTGAAGGCGAAGACGGCATCGCGGTTGCGCAGGTGGAACTGGTTTTTCAGGTTGAGCTTGGTCTTGCGGTCGGCATAACGGCCGATGAAGACGGCATCGTTCTGCATGTAGTTGTTCGCCGTGGTGATGGCAAACGAATTGTTCGCCTCGCCGCCGTCAAGGAAATAGACCGAAAGCGTACTGCTCAAGGCCAGTTCCGTATCGGGATTCTCCGCCGTAACGAGCTTGAGCCTCTCCGAATCCTGGCTGTAGACCACCCCTTCGATCTCGACACCCGACACGTAGTAGTCGTTGGGATCGAGCGCCTCGGCAGCCGTCGTTCCCTCCGCCGAGACCACTTCGCTGAAGAGCTCGCCGGCATAGGCCACCACGTAGATCGTATAGGCCGTCTCGGCCTTCAGCCCCTCGACCGTCACCGAGGAACCCACGACCGCCGTACCGTCGGACAGCACCTTCGCGGCATCGGGAGCCGTCTCGGCCGATTCGAGGCAGAGGTACTTCCAGCCGTCGGCATTGGCCGATACCGTCACGTCGAAGGTCAGCGTCGAAGCGGTCGGGACCACCATCCCGGAGAGGGCGACCTCCACCGTCGGAGCCACGGCCTCGGCGCCCGTGCACTCTACCTGGATCTTCGAGATGCACGAATACTTGCCCGACACGGCCAGAATGGCCACATCCTGCTCGGAGTTGGCCGTGGCGCGCGTCCCGGCAGCCGGAGCCGTCACGACGAGTTCGGCCACCCCCTCGACCGCCTCGGTCAAACGGGCCGTCCACCCCTCGGGAGCCGTCACGATCGTCTGGTCGACACCCGTCATCTTCACCTCGAAGCGCTTGGTCGCACCCGCATCGAAGAGCTGCACGCCCTCGGTCGGGGTGACGATCTGGCAGAGGAAGTCCTTCAGGATGGGGATGAGCATCTCGCGGCCGTCGAGCAGCTTGATGTAGAGGCAGTCACCCTCGATGCGCACCGCCTCGAAGAACTTGTCGGTCACCTCGTTCGAGCCCACCGCCTTGACGGGATTGCCGGCCGTGTCGAGCACGTTGTCGTAGGTCTTGCCGCCGTCGTAGCTCACCTGCCACATGCCGTTCTCGTCGATGCCGATGACGGGAATCACCGCCTCGGCCTCGCTGCCCTGGACGAGTTCGATGGTCTCGCCGTTGGTCAGCGTAATCACATACTTGCCGTCGACGACCTCGACCTCGGAGATCGTGGCGCCGCCGTAGAGCGCCTGCAGGGCCTCGATGTTGCCGTTGAGCGCGTCGACCTGCGTTTCGAGCGCCTGCACGCGGCTCTTCAGGTCGTCGATCGCATCCCACAGGTCGTCGTTGTTGTCGCACGACTGGAAAGAGGCAGCCAGCGCGACGAAGAACAGGATCAGATACTTTTTCATAATGTTTATCGCATATTGTTATTTATTTCAGTGAATTGAGCCATCCGGGCACATACCCGAGGCGCTCGCGCAGCTGCGCCTCGTAGAGCGACTGCGGCTCGACGGGCGTGCCGTTGCTTTCGAGGTAGAGCGTCTGCAGCTCGTCGCTCGACTCCGACTCGGCCCAGCCGCCGGCAGCCTCGGAGTAGACGCCGAAGTTGACCGCGGCGCCGTGGAAGCCCACGATGATCGGCGGCATGATCTTCCACCAGTCGTTGTTCGGGAGCCACCACTTGAACACCCCGCCGCCGAAGTCGTGCTTCGCCCGCGTGGCATTGAGGTTCCAGAGCGTCAGGTCGCGCAGGTGGTTGGGCACGTTCGAGACGTCGCCGCCGAAGCGCCACTGCACGAAGCCGCCCGTACAACGGTCCACGAGCGTGGCCCGCGGCTGCTTGGAGTGCGACTCGAAGAGGGCGTCGTCACCCCACGTGTTGTTCCACAGCACGGTGCCGATCGACTGGTTCGAGACACCCGAGGCGTGGTACTGTCCGGCATTGTCGAGGAACGTGCCGCCCGGCAGGCCGCTCGACGTCGTGCACTCGTAGCCGCTCGTGCGGTCCACGACCTTGCCGATGAAGACGCGCGAGGAGCCCTGCGCCCGCACGGCCGAGTGGCCGCGGTTGCCCGTGATCGTGATGTCGTAGGCCGAGCAGTTGGCCGCCGAGGAGAAGGTCAGGGCCTCGCTCACGTCCTCGAAGTCGACGCGCCGCACCCACGAGTTGGTCAGACGCATCATGTTCAGGGGCTTGAAGGCGCCGTCGTCCTCCCACGAGACGTGGTGGCCGAAGTTCTCCTTCGCGTCTCCCACGAAGGTCAGGTCCTCGACGCCGACATTTTCGTAATGGGGATACTCGCGGATCTCCCAGTTGTACCGGGCCTCGACCTCGTGCATGATCGGCTCATGGAAGGTCACCGTACCGTTGCCGACCGACTTCACCTGATGGTAATCGTAGACGCAGACGGTCTGGATGTCGGTCATGGCGGGTTTGTCCACGGTTTTTGGGGCCAGCTCCTTGGCCACCAGCTCGGGGTCGTTGTTCTGCAGGTAGAGCATCACCCAGTCTCCTGCCGAGATGCCGGCCGTCGAGGCCACCTTCACCGAGAAGGCACCCTTCGCGGCATCTTCGGTCACGCTCGTCAGGGCCGAATAGCTGTTGCCGATGCGCGTGCTGTTGTGCTTGATGTTCAGCATCACGGGCGACGACCACAGATCGGACGTGGCGGGATAGTTCTTCGTCTTCATGATCAGGCGCGTCTTGTCGCGGCCGGCACCCTTGATGACGAAGTTGCCGCCCAGAAGGATGATGTCCGAGCTGCTGTACTCGATGGTCTGCCCCTCGTTGACGATCGGCGTGTCGCGCCGCGCATCGTCCGTCTCGTCGTGCAGGACGTAGTCGCCCTCGGGGAAGTAGATGATCGCCCGCGCATTGGCGTTGGCATGCGTGTCGCCCGGGGCACGGTAGAGCTTCAGCTCGCGCAGCAGCGCGCAGAACGCCTCGCGCGAGGAGGTCTGGCCCGTGGGATCGAGCCCGTAGTCGAGGACGTTGTAGACCTTGTAGCCCAGGCCCCAGACGTCGGGCGGCGCCACCTCGCCGTGTCCGTAACCGGCATACGAATAGTCGAGCAGGACGTTATCCGCAGTTCCGGCCTTAAAATTTCGCCACGCCGCGCAGGCGTTGGCATCCAGCTGCTCGTTGAGCAGCACGACTTCCAGCGGCACGATCTTCAGATACCCCTTCGGAGAGGTCACGACAACCGACAGCGTCACCGGCTCCTCGGCCTGACGGGCCACGGCGGGTGCCGTGACGATCAGCTCGGTCTCCGTAAGCTCGGCGCGCCAGCCCTCGGGGGCTTGGATCACCGCCTCGGCCACGTTCGACTGCACGACCTCGAACGAACGCGTCTCCCCGAGGTAGAACTTCTCGCTCTCTCCGGCCACGATCTCCAGTCCGAAGTCGTCGCAGACGGGCAGCGTCAGCTTCCCGCCCGAGAGCAGTTCGATGGAGAGCAGTCCGCCCGCCTCGTCGTACTCCACCTCCTTGAAGACGGAGCTGTAGCCGATGACGACGTTGCCGCCCACGGCATTGACCGGCTCGCCGTTCTGCAGCAGGGGTTCGTAGGTGGCGCCGCCGTCGAGGCTCACCTCCCACGTGCCGTCCGCCGCGACGCGCAGCCGGGGCGTGATGCCGGACGCATTCTCGGCGTGCTCCCCGTCGGCCACGGGCCAGGCGGGCACTTCGCTACCGTCGACCAGCAGGCGCGTGAAGGTCGCCCCGCCGTCGAGGCTCACGATCCAGTAGCCCTCGGCGTCGATGTTCAGCAGGGGCACCAGCGCATCGAGCTTTTCACCCTCGATGATGAGGTACTTGCTGCCGTCGCTCAATTCGAGCACATAGCCTTTCTCGTCGGGCGTGACCCCGACAATGACCGTCGATTCGTCCATCAGCCGATGGAGCGCCTCGATGCTGGTATTCACCTCGCCGACCCGGGTCTCCAGCGCGGCCACCCGGTCGCTCAGTTTCCCGATCTCGTCGCGGATACCGTCGGTCTTCTCACACGATTGCAGCACCAAGGCCGAAGCGGCCGCAATCCATAAAAACAACCTGTTCATATTCGATTTGCAGTGATAAATTAGTGTTCCGTATCGTAGGGGAGCACCCCGGAGAGCACCCGCTCGCGGTACCAGACGTCGTCGTGGTCGCGCAGCAGCACGGCCAGTTCACCGCAGAGCGAGGCGAAGAGTTCGGGATGCTCCGCAGGGGAGAGCGAATGCAGCTGGTAGGGGTCGTTCACGTCGTCGTAGAGCAGCACGCGCTCCAGCGCGCCGCTGCGGTCGATCTGCAGCTCCATGGTGTGGGTCAGCGTCTTCAGACCGCGCGCCTGAGGGAAGAAGCCGCGGACCAACCCTCGGGCATCGCGCTCGCCGTCGAGGTTGCGCAGGTAGAGCGCCGCACGCGGCCGCTCGGGCTGCACGGCGTCGTTGCGCAGCACGGCCGAGAAGTCGCGCCCCTCGACGCTCGCCGGGATGCGGTCGGCAAGCCCCGCCAGGCCGAGCAGCGTCGGCATGATGTCGGGCGACGAGAGCAGCAGGTCATCCACGCGGTGCGCGATCCGCCCGGGATAGCGCACGACGAAGGGGATGTTGAGCGACTCGCGCCAGATCGAGTTCTTCGGGTCGGTGACCGAGTGGCTGGTCATCGTCTCGCCGTGGTCCGAGGCGAAGACGACGATCGTGTTGTCGGTCAGCCCCTCGCGGTCCAGCGTCGCAAGCAGCCGCCCGAACTCGCGGTCGATGCCGCTCACGTTGGCGAAATAGTAGCGCGCCGCGGCCGCCTTGGCCATCGTCGTGTCGGCATTGTCGCGCACGAGCAGCTCGCCGAGCGACTTGTCCTTGTAAAGTTCGTAACCCTCCAGGTCGCAGTCCTCGGTCGAGGCATAGGGCGAATGGGGCGGGTTGATGCCGAGCATCAGGAGGAAGGGCTTGCGGCCGTCGCGCTCGCCGCCGCGGTTCTCGATGTAGGCGATTGCCTTCGAGACCTCATGCTGCGGCGACCACTCGTCCACGTCGTGGCGGTTGCCCTCCGTATCCCAGTAGTGGGGATGCTTGTGGACGTCGTAGGTACCGTAGGAGTACCAGTAGTTGAAGCCATGGCGCCGCTCGGGCGGCGTGTAGGCATCCCACTCGGGCACGGCGTCGCTCACGTAGGTGCCCGGGCGCTGGGGGTTGTTCTTCGTCGGATGGTCCACGTGCAGCTTGCCGATGTAGGCGCAGTCGTAGCCCGCCGCGGAGAAGACGTCGCCGATGCACTCGGCATCCTCGCGCAGCGAGCTCTCGGGACGCTCCGACATGCAGTTCAGCACCACGCCGCTGCGCTCGGGATACATGCCCGAGAGGAGCATGCCGCGGTGGGGGCTGCTCACGGGGCAGTTGCTCACGGCCTCGCTCAGCACGACGGACTCGCCGGCAAAGCGGTCCAGGTTGGGCGTGTGGACCGGATCGCCGCGCCAGGCCACCTGCTCCGCATATTCGGGATCGCTCCAGAAGCCCAGCGACGAATTGCGGAACTGATCCGGAAAGACGTAGATCACGTTCGGATACTCGGTCGCCGCCGGAGCGCAGGCTGCCAGGGCAAGCCCGGCAAAAGGAATCACTCTGTCAAGTTTCATCATCGCTTATCTCTTTTCAATGAGTCTAACCTCGCGTGTCGCACCCTCGCGGCACGTGAAGGTCAGTACGGTATTCTTCCGTCCGGTCTCGACCCGCACGCCGGCCGTTTCGCCCTCCGCCTGCCAGCGGCCCCGGAGTGTCACACGCACCTCGGAGGCGATCGACGGGTTATCGATCCACGAGCGCGAATAGATGCTTCGCTCGATGCGCCGGCCGTCGGCATCGAACTGCTCGTCGCTCGGGCCCTCATAATAGCGCAGGTCGGGATCGGCCACAGCGACCGTCAGGGCGTCCTTGCGCTCGTCGATCATCACCAGCGACGGCAGCGACACCTCCACGAGGCGCCCCGCGCCGACCTCGCCCCCGCGGAAGAGGGCATAGGCCTCGATGCCGGTCGGGATGTCGCGCACGATGTGGGCCGCCGCGTCACAGCGCACCACCTCATAGGGCAGGCGGCGGGCATAGCGGGCCGCCTCGTCGTCCGTGGCGTGCACGACCATCAGGTATTCGTAGTCGCCGCCCGAGACCTCGCCGCTGCCGTGGTCAATCCACGCCGTGGCAAAATTGTTCTCGGTCGGGGCGTCGGTCTCCTCGTGCAGCGAGTGCTGGAGGCTCTTGGCCACATGCACCCGGCCGCGCGGGACGATGTAGAGGTTATGCAGGTTGTCGCGCAGCACGGCCCCGTTCGTCAGCTCCGCCTCGTAGGGGAAGGTGCTCACCTCGGCGCCGTCGACGACGACCGGATCGGATTCGCGCTCCAGAAAGTTCTGGAAGAGCGTCGTGTGCACGCCTCCCTCGGCCGCGTTCTCGATGTCCGAGCCGAGGCAGACGATGCGGTTGTCGAAGAGGAAGACGCTCTTCTGCGCCCGGAGCGTGCCGTTGTACTTGTCGTGGTCATGGAGCCGCATGGCAAAGAGTCCGTTGCGGCCGCCGAGGCTCACGCCGCCGGCAAAGGCCTCGTCCGAAAGGAGCATCTCCTCGTAGCCGGAGAAGGTGTCCACGTTGCGGATGTCGGCCTTCAGGCGCTCCATCGGGATTGCCAGGGCCGTCGTGCCGGGGATGTGGCACCAGTCCCACCCCTCCTGCCGGAATCCACTGCCGAAGGCGCTCACGGGATCGCCGTCGCCGAGCAGCTGCACGCTGCCGTTTGTCAGGTAGCGTCCGTAGTGGTTGGCCCCCTGGTAGATCTCCGCCGACCAGACGTAGCGGCTGTGTCCGGCGACGGTCACGAGCCAGTCGCCGCGCCGATGCGAGAGCGAGGCGTTGTATCCGTAGACGTGCGTCCCCTCGGGCGAGGGTTCGGCCGCGATGCCGGCCGCGCGGAAGCGCCGCGTATAGGCATCCTCCCCCGCAGCCAGCCGCAGGTAGGCGGCCGCCAGCTCCGTGTCGATCGGCTGACTGCCGTCGGGCGATCCGGCCACGGCAAGGCGCGCATAGTGCCACGGCACCAGCGCGCCGCGTCCGTCGGGATGACGGCCCGAGAGGGCCAGCGGGAACGACCGCAGGTTGCAGTAGAAGCGCATCTCGAGCAGCGCCCGCTTCAGCACGGCGTGGCTCTCGGCGCTTACGGCAAAGCGCGTCTTCGAGAGCAGCCACACGGCATTCACCGCGCCACCGCTCAGTCCGTCGACGGCGTAGGCCGGGTAGTGGTGGCGGTGGTGGAAGACCGTGCCGTCGCTCTTGAAGCAGGGCGACGTCCCCTCAGTCAGCTTGTAGCCATTGTCCACCCAGCGGGAGAAGGCCTCCAGATAGGCCGCCTTCGCGGGCGTGTCGGGCAGCATCACGATGCTCGCCAGCCGGCCGATGAGCGACGTGTTGAAGGCGTCGATGTCCATGCCGGGCACCTCGGGCGGGAGTTTCACCTCGCCCACACCCGAGAACCACTCCATGGCCTGCTGCACGTCGTGCTCCAGGCCGGCGCGGCGCAGCACGTCGCGCATGATGACCGGCGCCGTATAGAAGTTGCGCATGCTGTAGCCGAGGTGGTGCAGCGTACCCTGTGCACTGCCGGCGGCGAAGCCCTGGTCGAGCAGGTGGCGCGTCAGCAGCACATACATCCGTGCCAGCTCCCCGCGCTCGGCCGACCCCTCCGGGGCAGCATTCCAGGCCACGGCCAGCTGGAAGAGGAAGTCGTTGCAGCCGCGCAGCGTCTGGCGGTTCGCGTTGTAGAGTTTGGCAACCTCCGTGTGTCCGAGGTTGATATAGGTCTCGGCATAGCGCACGAACCACACGGGCGTGCCGTGCAGCGTGCCGTCGGCATTCTCCGTGATGCCGTAGGCGGCAAACTGCCGCCGCAGGGTCTCCAGCGGCAGCGGCCTGCGCCCGTCGAGCAGCAGCTCGCGCAGGCGCTCCTCGACGGTGGCCATGTCGCGGCGCTCGTCGTCACCGATCGACGCCGCAGCCTCGGGCATCGGGTTGCGCCACGACTGCAGCAGCACGAGCCAGTGCATCGTCGTCGCGGCGTTGATGAACGGAGCCTGGAAGTCGGCCGTATGGTGCCGCACGTCCTGGAACGAGGCGAGGATCCAGTGGTCGAAGAAGAGCTCGCCGGCCGGAGCCCCCTCGACGGTCACGGTCACCTCGTCCATCCCCTCCTCGGGCGTTCCCTGCATGTCGCGGTCGAAGGCGACCCAGGCGCCGCGCCAGCCAGTGAATCCGAGTCCGTAGTCGAACCACGCGCAGGTGCGTCCCTGCTTGCGGAACTCGAAGCGCAGCGACCCCTCCAGCGCCTGCGGGGCATAGACCCAGAAGACGAACGAGGAGACGGAGGTTTCGCGCGGATTGGGGTTCTCGGCGAGGTACTCCACCGGAGAGGCGATGCGCACCTGCGCATCCGGCTGCGACCACTGCCAGCGCACAGAGCGGCTGCCGTGCTTGTAGTGGTCGCCCGAAAGGCTCAATGTCGAGCCCGGCGACGCCTCCATCGGCGCCGCAGACTCCTCGAACGAGAGAATCCGGTCGTCGGCGACCTCCTGCACGGGCTGGGCCGACGCGCCGGCAAGCCACATCGACGCTATGACAAAAAAGAGCAGTCTACGCATTGCAGATACGGTTTAACGGGGTTTTCGGGAGCTGCACGCAGGGTTAAAAGAGCGGTTCGCCCCTGTCGACATGCGCCTTGCGGATCAGTGCCTCGAGGAAGTAGTAGTCGGCGTAGTTCAGCGGCACGTCGATGTTGCTGCCGTGCGGGATGCTGCCCACGGAGTGCATCAGCAGGAAGCCGCCGTTCTCACCCACCGGAGCGCGGTAGGCCGGCGACGAGAGCGACTCGATGATCTTGTCGGCCTTCTCGCGGTAGAGGGCGTTCTGCGTATAGGTATACATTTCGTAGAGTGCCGAGGCGAGGACGGCGGCCGTCGAGGCGTCGCGCGGCTCGTCGGGAATGTTCGGCGCGTCGTAGTCCCAGTAGGGCACCAGGTCGGCGGGCATGTTCACGTCGTTGAGCATGAAGCCGGCCACCTTCTCCGCGTGGTCCAGGTAGCGCTTGTCGCCCGTATAGCGGTAGCAAGTCGTGAAGCCGTAGACGGCCCATGCCTGGCCGCGCGCCCAGGCCGAATCGTCGGCGTAGCCCTGCGCCGTGCAGCGGCCGCGGACGTGTCCGTCCGTGAGGTCGTAGTCCACGACGTGGTAGCAGCTGTAGTCGTCGCGGAAGTGCTCCTTCATCGTGCGGTCGGCGTGGCTCACGGCAATGTGGCGGAAGGTGCTGTCACCCGAGAACTCCGACGCCTTGAACATCAGCTCGAGGTTCATCATGTTGTCGATGATGACCGGGCACTGCCAGCCGCGCTCGCCCTGCCAGCCGCGGTCGGCATCCCACGACTGGATGACGCCCGGCACCTCGCGGAAGCGCGTCGCGAGCGACCTGGCCGTCTGGACGATCACCTCGCGGTAGCCGGGGATGTTCTTCAGCCGCAGGCCGTTGCCGTAGCTGTCGTAGATCATGAAGCCCACGTCGTGGTGCCACTGCAGGTACTGGATCGAATCGAGGATCTCAGTATGCTTCTGTGCACGCGCCGCCCACGCCTCGTCGCCCGTCAGTTCATACATGTACCAGAGCGTGCCGGCAAAGAAGCCGCTCACCCAGTCGTCCGTCGGGACGTAGTCGATGCGCCCGTTCTTGTAGGTCGACGGGATGCGGATCACGCCGCCCGTTTCGCTCGAATCGGCCAGCATCGCGATCTGCTGCTCGGCCACGGCCACGTTCTCGTCGATGATCGGCGCGCGGCCCGGGGCCTGCGCACACGACGCGACGCCGCCGGCCAGCAGGGCGACGACCGCACATTTCGACCATACACTCTTCCAATAGTTTCTGTCTGCCATATAGTTAAAGTATTAATGTTTCCATCGCACGGCGGCCGCACCGAGAAAAAAACGACTCCGCATCCGATTCCGCACCGGACGCAGATCGCCCCGTCGCCAACGAACGGGCGCATCGGCCTCACTCCCTCTGTCACAAGTCCCGCGGGACTTTATCCACAAAGATAAAATAATTTCGAGACTTACGCCATTTTTTCGGACTTTTTTCCATTTCGGACTTTTTTTTCATCAATTTCGTTCGCATAAATTTTGTCGGTAAGATTCTTTTGGCTAATTTTGAATAAATTTCATTTTTCCCCGATATGACCAAACTACTGCTATACGGTGCAAGTGCCGCGCTGGGACTCCTCTCCCTGTTCGGGAGCCTGACGGCACAGGCCGCCATCGACGCGAAGATCACCTTCGAGACCGAAATCCCCAAGGCCTTCGTCTGCGGCGAAAACAGCACGATCGAATTGAGCGACCGCCACTTCAAGGACGGACGGCAGTCGCTGCACTGGAGCTGGACCGCCCCCTCGACCCTCCGCTACAACGACTTCGGCGAGCTCATCAGCTCGTTCCGCGTCAAGGGTGCCGGCATCATGCTCTGGATCTACAATCCCAACGCCGTCGACGCCGACCTGCACTTCGCCTTTGAGACCCCGACGGGCGAAATCCCCTACCACTTCGACTTCCACCTCGACTTCACGGGCTGGCGCGCCTGCTGGATCAAGTACAACGACATGCCGGGCGACCACGCCTCGCAGCAG
>OMBZ01000519.1_pt1 | contig 13124 bp, 7 predicted proteins | sample 1673831 | NCBI WGS metagenome assembly OMBZ01 (sample SAMEA103958129, study PRJEB25191) | human gut metagenome | reverse complement strand
GCACCCCTCACATGGCTGTGAAGGGTGCTTTGGGGAAGTTTTCTTACTCCGGCTGAGCGGTGTTCTGGGCGATATACTCGGCGGCATCATCGGGGATGTCGTCAAGGTTCTCATCGCCGATATCCACGTTCAGCGGCGGCTTCTTGAAGAGGATGTCGTACATCAGGGGCACAACGTACAGAGTCATCAGGGTGGCGTAAGTCAGGCCAAAGATGATGACGATGGCCATGCCGCTCATCAGCTGGCTGGCCATGTCGCCGCTGAACACCAGCTGGAGCATGGCCAGAACGGTGGTCAGGGTGGTCATCAGGATGGGGCGCATTCGTGTTTTGCCGGTGGCGATCAGGGCCGCGCGGCGCTCCATGCCGCCGATGCGCAGCTGGTTGGCGTAATCCACGAACACGATGCCGTTGTTGACGACCGTGCCCATCAGGACGATGAAGCCCATCAGGGAGATCATAGTCAGCTGCTGTCCGGTGAGCAGCAGGCCCAGCAGGCCGCCGGTAAAGGCCAGCGGAATGGTGAACAGAACGATGAAGGGGGAGAGCAGGCTCTGGAACTGGGCCACCATAACAAGGTAGACGAAGGGCAGCGCCAGGAACATCCACTGACCCATCTGATCCACCACCATGCCGTTGATCTCAGAGCCGCCGCCCATATAGAAGCTGCAGCCCTCGGGCATTTCATCGGATGCGGCAAACTCGTTCAGCTTCTTTTCCAGTGCGCGGGTCTCGGTGGTGGTATTGGTGCCCTCCACCGCGTCCGCCGTCACACTGATATAGCGGGTCTGGTTCTTGCTGGTGATGGAGTCCGGGGCGGAGCCGGTGACCCAGGTGGCCATATCGCCCAGCGTGCAGGTGCCGGTCTCGGTGGTGCCGTCGGCGGCCATAACGGAGGTCGTAAAGGTCATATCCATCATGTTTTCCTTGGTCATGGGGTCCAGATTGTTGCTGATCTGGACGTTCATGGTGGAGCCATCGATGGCAACGGGGGTCTGGGCCGTGGTGGTGGTGGTCAGCTTGGCGGCGATCTGCTGGTAGACCTGCGCCACGGTCAGGCCGTAGGAGCGGACCTTATCCCGGTCGATCTGCAGGTTGATGGTGGCATCGCCGCTGCCCAGACCGTTGGTGGCATTGGTAAAGCCGTCCATCTCGTTGACCATATCCACCACCTTCTCGGAGAGGGCAGTCATGGTGTCGATGTCGTTGCCGGAGACCTGAACGGTCAGGCCCATATCCAGCTGGCTGGTCAGCTCCTGCATTCCGCTGATCTCAACGGTAGCGGTGCAGTTCTCCACGCCGTTCACAGCTTCCTCCAGCGCCTCACGGGCCTGTTCGATCTGCCGGGAGGAGAGGCTCTCGTCCAGCATCACGTTGATCTGGTAGGTGCCGTAGCTGTTGGCGGCGTTCAGCAGGTCGGTGATGGTCTGGGGCAGGCCCAGCTGGCCGACATCCATTCCGGCCACGCGGCTGTCGGTGGTAACGCCCACCTCTTCCACGTTGTCCACAGCCAGCAGGGCATCAATGACTTTCTCAGCCACGGCATAGGATTCTTCCTTGGTCATATCCTTCTCGGTGGAGAGGGTGACGATGGCCTCATTGCTGGTGATGGTGGGCAGCATCTCAACGCCCATGGACATCACGCGCCAGCCGCAGAACACCAGCAGCACCACTGCCGCGCCCAACGGTGCCCAGCGGTGCTGGAAGCACCATTCCAGGCTCTTGACGTACTTTTCCTGCACCTTGTCGAACCACTTGAGCTCTTTGGGCTTGGAGTTTTTCAGCAGGGTAGAGGAGGCCGCCGGGGCAACCGTCAGGGCCACGATGAGGGAAGCAGCCAGACAGTAGCCGATGCACATGGACATGGGCTGCAGCAGGCTCTTGATGACACCGGAGGTAAAGATGACGGGCAGGAACACGCAGACAGAGGTGAGGGTGGAAGCCATGATGGCCATGCCCACCTGCTTGGTGCCCTGGACCGCCGCGCGGGCTGCGGGCACGCCGCGGCTGCGCAGACGGTAGATGTTCTCGATGACGACGATGGAGTTATCCACCAGCATACCAATGCCGAGGGACAGGCCCGCCAGCGTCATAATATTCATATCCAGGCCGGTGAAGTACATGAGCACCACGGCAAACAGCACCGACAGCGGGATACTGATGCCGACCACCAGCGTGGGCTTGATATCCTTGAGGAAGATGGCCAGCACGATGATGGCAAGGGCCGCACCGATGAGCATACTGCTCAGGATGCTGCTGACGATGATGCTGATGTAGTTGCCCTGGTTGGACAGCACGACCACATGCAGGCCATCGTATTTCTGTTCCAGCTCCTTGAAGGCAGCCTTGCAGTTGCCGGAAACTTCACCGGCGCTGGAAGAATTGCTCTTGAAGATCTTCAGCACCACGGAGCGCTCGCCGTTCAGGCGGGTAAAGCTGTCCTCCGCGTTGTCAATGATCTGCACATCGGCCACGTCAGACAGGCGGACATCGCCAAAGCCATCCACATGGAGCAGCAGGGCACCGGAGATATCCTCGATGCTGTCGTACTCCTCGCCGACCTTCAGCAGCCAGGACTTGTTGCTGGAATCCTTGACATAACCGGCGGGCATGGAGAAGTTCTGGGCATAGATCAGCTGTGCCAGCGTGTCGATATCCAGCATCTTGGCCACGTCGGAGTTCTCCATGGCCATCTGCTTGGCATCCTCATACTGCTGCTTGGCATCCTCCAGCTGCTTCTCGTAATCGTTCAGCATCTCGCGGGCCTCGGTGAACTTGATATAGGCCTGTAGCTGCTGCTGGGAATAGGAGCCCACGATCTGGGTAAACTGGTCCATCAGGCCGGGCACGTCGTCCATGGCCTTGATGGTGCTCTCCAGCGTGCTATAGATGTTGTTCAGGCTCTGCTGCACCTGCAGGTCATCGGCCAGCTCCCCGGCCGTTGTGCCGGCGGTGTCGCCCTGCGCGTTCAGGCGCTGCTGCAGCTCCTGCAAAGCGGTGGTCACCTTATCGGTGATATCGCGCAGCTCCGCAACGATCTCGATCAGAGAATCGATATCCTGCATTCCGGTCTCGTTGAACTTGTCCACGACCCGCTGCAGGCCGTCCCGCACATCGATCAGGGCCTGCTGGATCTCCGGCTCGTTGACCACGGCAATGAGCTGGTTGACGCTCTCCAGAAGGGCCTGTGCCTGCTTCTTGACCAGCATGAAGGAATCCTGCAGCTCGCCGGAGTACTGGCTGTTGATGGTATCGCTGACCAGCTTGTCGTAATTGGCCAGCTGGGTCTCGTACTCCTTTCTGCCTGCCTCGATCTGGGCCTCGGCATCATCCAGCTGGGCCTTTGCATCGGCCAGCTGCACGTCAATGACCTCCAGCAGCTTTTCGTTGATGGCATCGATCTTTTCCTGATCGAGCTGCACCTGCACCATCCGGGTGACCAGGCCATTGGCGGAAATATTGGAAACGCCGCCCTGACGCTCGATATAGGGGACCATGGTGTCGTTGACGAAATCGGCCAGCTCATAGGAATCGCTGCCCTCGCGGCTGACGGCCACGGTCATAAAGGCGTTCATGTTCAGGGTATATTCAATGATGGAGGGGGTCATGCAGGTGCTTGGCAGGCTGGCGGTGGTCTGATCCACCTTGTTGGACACCTTGACCACGGCACTGTTCATGTCCGTATCATCCTCAAACTCCATCAGCAGCAGACTGTAGTTTTCTGCCGAGGTGGCGGTGACATTTTTCACGCCCGAGATGGTGCCCAGCGCACTCTCCATCACGTCGGAGACCTCGTTCTCCACACGCTCCGGGCTGGCACCGGGATAGACCGTGACCACCATCAGGTACGGTGTGTTCACGTTTGGCAGCAGGTTGGTCTGCATATTCTGCACGGACACAAGGCCCAGCATGATGACCATGATGACTGCTCCAGTGCCCTGCGGGGCATGGGCGATGCCCACATGTAGGCCGTGGGCAGCCGCTGCAGGATCGAGAACTGGCTGCACCGCTCATACACATGGATGCGACGCTCCGGGTTGACATGCCAGCGCACACCGTCGCCGCCCTCCTCGCCGGGCAGCTGGAAATCATCGTGGAGGATCTCCATATACTTGTCCAGCTCAGACAGGTCGCGGATCGCCTTCCGGGCCAGCGGGCCGTCCCGGTTGGTCAGCAGACTGTATTCAAAATCCATAATGGGTTCCATTTTCAGGCCCCGCCGGGCGCAGTAATGGGTATAGTGCTCGTCATCCTCCACGGCGTACCGCAGCAGAGCCAGATGATACCCCTGCCGCAGGACATGATCCAGTGCCTCCATGGAGCCGCCCTCCCGGATGTGGATGTGGAGCCGCTCAATGGAGGCCGCCTGCTCCAGATAATCCACCGCCGCATAGGAGGCATAGGTGGCGTGGGGGATCATTACCCGCAGTTCGGCGCAGCGCTCCTGCTCCTCCTGCACGCTCCGGTCCAGCCGGTCCACCTCCCGCAGCACCCGCTCGGCCTGCTCGATGAAGTGCCGCCCCTGCTCCGTGGGGATCATGCCGGTGGATGACCGCTCAAAAATGCGGAGATGGTATTCTTCTTCCAGATTTTTCAGCGCCTTGCTCACATTGGGCTGAGCGGCATACAGCCGCTTTGCCGCCGCACTCACAGATCCGCATTCCATGATGGCGACGAGATACCGCAGTTCTGTAATGTTCAACTTTTTCTCTCCTTTTGGCGTTTTTATCCCTTGCGCCTAGTTTATCAGGCGGCACACGGGGCTGTCAAGCGTTGACGGGGCCCCGCTGCCGTTTTATAATGTAAGAAACAATCTGCCCGAAAGAGGTCGAAGAGGATGGAAGAAAAAAACTACCGCGTTCTGCGCATTGAGGAGCAGCTTTATGGCTGCGAGGAGCTGCCCGAGGGCCAGCCCGTGCTCTGTGATGTCCTGCTGGAAGCTGCCGACGGCACGCAGCGGGTTCTCCCCTACCCGGATGCCGAGCTGACCCGGCTGGACATCAACGAGGGCAGCACCGTCACCCTGCGGGATCACAGGCTGACCAAGGCGGCGCACAAGGTCTATTTCACCCGCCACGGCGAGACCGTGTGGAACGTAGAAAACAAGATCTGCGGCATGACCGACAGCCCCCTGACCGAAAAAGGCCGCGCCCAGGCCCGGGAGCTGGGCGAAAAGCTCCGGGCCAGCGGTCTCCGGATCGATGAGATCCTGTACTCTCCCCTGTCCCGCGCCGCCGACACCGCCCGGGCCATTGCGGAGGCCACCGGCATTCCTGCCCGGTGTGAGCCCCGGCTCCGGGAGCAGTGCTTTGGCCGCTACGAGGGCACGCCCCGGGACGGCGAGGAGTTCCGCATCTCCAAGACCCACTTTGCCGACCGCTACTCCGGCGGCGAGAGCATGATGCAGCTGGCCCAGCGCATCTACAACCTGCTGGACGAGCTCCGGGCCGACACCGACAAGACCTACCTGCTGGTGGCCCACAACGGCATTGCCCGGGTGGTGCAGTCCTATTTTTACGATATGACCAACGAGGAGTACGCGGCGGCAGGCATCAAAAACTGCGAGTTTGTGGAGTTTACATTCTGAACAAAGAAAGGACCCTCGGCGGGTCCTTTCTTTGTTTGCGGTTATTCTGCCTTGCGGTAATGGAACTGCTGGTCTCTGGTGATGAACAGGCCGATGCTGACCAGCAAAGCGGCCAGCTCGGCGGCAGTCACGGCCAGCCAGATGCCGTCGATGCCCAGCAGGAGCGGCAGCAGCAGAACCGCCGCCACCTGGAACAGCAGGGTGCGCAGGAACGAGATGAGCGCACTGGTCACGCCATCGCCCAGGGCCGTGAAGAAGGAGGACGCATAGACGTTGAACCCCATGATGAGGAAGCTCAGGCCATAGAGCCGGAAGGCCCGGGTGGTCAGAATGAGCAGGTTTTCATCATAGCCCACAAAGAAGCGGGCCACATGGGGGATGATGAACATGGAGCCGATGGTCATTACCACCGCAACCACACCGATGAGCTTCAGGCTCTTGCGGTAGAGGTTGTTGACCTCTTTGCGGTTATTTGCACCATAGTGGTAGCTGACGATGGGCGCGCTGCCCACGGCGTAGCCCACAAACACTGCCACGAACAGGAAGGATGCGTACATGATCACACCATAGGCGGCCACGCCATCCTCGCCCGCAAAACGGAGCAGCTGATAGTTGTACAGGATGTTCACCAGCGACATGGAAAGGTTGGTCATCAGCTCAGAGGAGCCGTTCACACAGGCTTTCAGCAGCACACCGGCCTCAAACTGCGGGCGGCAGAGGTGGAGCAGGCTGGTGTTTTTCCGGTTGAGGAAGTAGAACATCGGCAGCAGGCCGCCCACCACCTGGCTGAGCATGGTGGCAATGGCGGCACCCTCCACGCTCCAGTGCAGGATACCCACCAGCAGCACGTCCAGCACCATGTTGGTGCAGCCCGCGCCCACCGTAAAATAAAAGCCCAGATGCGGCTTTTCAGCGGTGACAAAAAAACTCTGGAACATATTCTGCAGGATAAAGGTGGGCAGGCTGAGCATCAGCACCCGGCCATAACGCAGGGCGTAGTCCAGCATCTCACCTTCTGCACCCAGCATCAGGGCCACCGGCCGGAGCAGCAGCATCCCCACCACGGACAGCACGATGCCGGCGATCAGCGCCGTTGACATAAACAGGCTGAAATAGCGGTCGGCACGGGCTTTATCGCCCTCACCCAGCGTGATGCCCACAATGGCGCTGCCGCCGGTGCCCAGCATAAAGCCCACTGTGCCCACCAGCATGGGCACGGGCATGATGAGGTTGACTGCCGCAAAGGCCGTTTTGCCCACAAAATTCGAGACACACAGGCCGTCCACGATGCCGTAAATGGAGGTGAACAGCATGGTGCCGATGCAGGGCAGCACAAAACGGATCAGCCGTGAATAATCAAAGTGATCCGAAAGTTGGATTTTCTGTTTTGACATGGATTCTCCTTTTTGCAGGGATGGATCACATCATCCCGCCGGGCCGCCAGCCGGTGCAGTAGCGGGCGTAATCGCGGTCGGCCTGTTTGACGTAAAGAAGGAACTGTTCCCTGCCTTCCTTGTCCGTGACCTGACGGACTTTGGTGGGCAGGCTCTGGCGCTGGAGCAGCTCCAGCTCATCGTTGAGCTCCTCCTCGGTATCAAAGGCATCCAGCTTGGTCCAGTGGGTGGCAAAGAGCCAGATGTTTGCAAGGGTGTTATTCATATTCAGTCTCCTTTTCCGGGGCATCGGCAAGGGTGCCGGCCCGGTAGAACGGCGCAATGGCGTTGGCATCGCCGTGACGCACGATGGAATAGGTAATATCGCAGTAGGGCTGGATGGCCGTGCTCTTTTCCACGGTGGAGATGAGCAGCACCTGCAGCTGCAGGCGGCGGAACAGCTCCATCATGGGACGGATGCGGTCACTGGTCATCTTGCTGAAGGCCTCATCCAGCAGGACAAGGCGGATGCTGTTCTCGCTCTTCTGGTAGATCTGCAGCAGGCTGGCGCAGATGGCCACATAGAAGGGAGCCTGATTCTCGCCGCCGGAGGAATCGCGGCTGACGCGGGAAAGATAGGCCTGCTGGCCCGAGACAGTGTTGGTCACCTTGATGTCATAGTCCAGATAGGTGCGGTAGTCCACATAATCCGAGAGGGTGGCACCGGAGGTGGTGCGGCCCTCCTGCCGGGCCCGGGTGTTCTCGTCCACATCAGCCATGATCTTTTCCATCAGCGCGTCCACCTGCCGCTCGTAGACGGGGTCGGCGGTGGCGGCAAGGTTGTCCAGCGAGTCGCCATCGGTCATCTGCTGGTTGCCCTTGTCCACAATGACCTGATAGAAGGCGGCCAGCTGGGGGTCACGGCTGGGCTCCAGCTCAAAGCGGTAGACTTCCTCGCCGTAGGTCAGCTGCTCCATCACCTTGTTCAGCTCCCGGAACTGGCGGCGGGCGTTGAAGATATCATCCTTCATCCGGAAGAGGATATCCTTGCGGAAGCGATCCTTGCAGTCCCGCTGTGCCTGCTCCAGCCGGGCGGCGTAGCGTTCCAGATCAATGCGGACAAGGCTGTCGTGCTGGGCGCGGTACTGCTCCACTCCGGCCAGACCCAGCGGATAATCGCAGACGTAGTGTTCGTTGTAATCCCTCTGGGCAGGTTCCAGCGTGGAAGTGAGATAAGCTCGCAGGGCATCGTCCAGCCTGGTCTGTGCCTTTTCGGCAGTCTGTGCGGCGGCACGGGCAGTGCGCCCGCCCGTCATCAGGCCCTTTTTGCGTTCCTGTGCCAGAGGCTCCAGCAGCGGGTGCTGTGCAAAGAATGCCTCTGCCGCCTCCCGGCTCTGTGCGGCGGTCTCCACCGCCTTACCCTGCTCTGCCTCGCAGGATGCGATCTGCTTTTCGCAGACGCGGATATCGCCGCCCACCTGCTCCACGGCCTTGCGGGCAGTCTCCCATGCGGCTTCCCGGGCTTCTTCCTCGCGGTAGAGCTGCTGCAGCATGGGGTTCTCGCGGCAGTCCGCCAGCTTCTGCTCCTGCGCGGCGTAGTCGGCACGGGCGGCATCCAGCGCGGCCCGGCTGGCCCAGAGTTCGGCCAGCTGTTCCAGCGCATGGCCCCGCAGGACGTTCTGGTACTGGTCGTAGGCAGATTTCAGGGTCTTTTCGGTCTGGGCGGCTTCGCGGCAGCGGTCGGCCTGAGCGGCAAGCTGTGCTTCCAGCGCGTCGGCACGCTCCCTGCGGGCATCCAGGCCGATATAGCGCTGGGGCCTGCGCAGGCGTTCCAGCCGGAAGGGGTGGTGGCGCAGCAGGTCCCGGGTGGCACTGTCGGGGAAATGTTCCAGCGTATCGGGGGTGTCGCAGCAGACGATGCGGCGCAGGATGGTGTCCGCATACTGTGCAGCCAGCGGGTTTTCGCTGGTGACCTGGGCGGCAAGGCTGTCGGCGGGGGCTGTCTCCGCATGGCGGTCCGCCTTGCGGATGCCCGGGGTATCCAGCAGGCTGATGGGCCCCACCCGGTCGCCCAGCGCCACAAAGGCGCTCTTGGCGGCGGCGTAGTGGGCAGGCGGCACAAGGATATCGAACCGGCGGTCACCCAGGCAAGCTTCCACACAATCCTGCCAGCTCTCGTCGGCCACGGTCAGCAGCTCACAGAAGATCTTTGCATCCGCTGTCATGCCGCGGCTTTTCAGCTCGGCATTCACGGCATCCCGCACTTTGGTGGCGGCATCGCCGTGGGGGTAGACCCACTTGCCGCCGGACACGGCGTTCAGCTCGGCCCGCAGGCCCTCCTGCTCTTTTGCCAGATCCGCCGAAGCCTGCCGGGCAGCGAAATACTGCTCCTCCAGCGGCTTTTCGATGCGGGCCAGTGCCTCGGTCAGGGCGGGGAGATGTTCCGCTGTCAGGCGCTGGGGCCAGAGCTCCTTCTCCACCGCAAAGCCGCTGCGGTTCAGCTGGGTCAGCAGGCCGGTGATGGTATCTGCAGTCGCTTCCAGACCGTTCCTTGTCCGGGCTGCTGCATCCAGCGCGCTCTTTTTCCGGGCCAGCTCCTCGGTCAGGGCATCCAGCGCCCGGCCCGCGCCGCTGTCACCGGCCGCACCGTGGGCCGCCAGATAGGCCCGGCGGGCTTCGGCTTCGGCGTTCTTGGCAGTCTCGTATTTTGCGTTCAGGTCGGCCAGCTGGCGGCGGCCTGCATCCAGATGGCTCTGCCAGGAGGCATCCTCACCGGCATCCGCTTCGGCGCGGGCCAGCAGGGCCGCGCCCTGGTTGACAAGGGCATCCGTTTCTTTGGCAGCAGCTTCCCGGCCATACGCCACGATCTGTTCCAGCGCGGCGGCACGGGTCTGGGCCTCGGCCAGAACGGCGTGGAGGTTTTCCAGCTCCACCCGGTCGCCCTGCAGCGCTTCCAGATCCAGCTCAGGCTGGGGCAGGATGTACTGGTACAGGAACTCCCGGAAGTTGGGGATCTCGTCCATGCTGGTGCCCATCTGGAACACTTCGTTGAACTTTTTGCCCAGCGGGCTGGAGGCGCGGCCAATGCCCAGGGCACGGCAGATGCGGTCCCGGGCCTCGCTGGGGCTGCGGGTGTAGGACAGACGGCCCACGGCGGGCTTGAAGTTCTCCTTGGCGCTGGGGGCACCGGTGCGCGGATCAAGGAAGGGCAGCTTTTCCAGCGTGATGCCGTCCTCGGAGATGTACCAGGTCTGGTCGCCGGGGTGAAGCTCCTGCATGGGGCCCTCGGATTCCACCCGGACAGCGATGACAAAGTTTGTCCGCTTGACGGTATCCCAGAACTCTGCACCGATGTATGCCACCGTACGGCCCGGGCGGCGGTAGGCGTTCTCGCCGCGCTGCTTGGCGTGGACAGAGCCCTGTAGGGTGCGGCCGCTCTTTTTATTGCCCAGGGCATTGAAATTGCGGTTGGTGGTCAGGCAGTAGCGGATGGCATCCAGAATGGTGGTCTTGCCCACCGCGTTGACACCGATCATATAGGTCAGACGGGCACAATCGAAGGTGACATTTTCAAAGTTGTGCCAGTTGATGAGCTTCAGGCGCTTTAATTCGATCATTCTTCTTCCTCCCCGCTGGCATCTCCGTCAGGCCGCTCGTAGAGGGCCAGTTCCTCCCGGGTGCGGCTGCTCTCGGCGGCGGCATCGGCAAGGTCTGCGTCCGGCAGAGCCAGCAGCACAGTGGGGAACACCTCGATGCGGCTGTCCAGACCGGTCAGCCGCCCCACCGGGCGGGCCAGATTATACCTGCGCAGGGTGCGCATCAGCTCCTCCAGCGTGCGCTGATCCAGCCGCCGGGGCAGGTTCATCTTCTGCAGCTCTGTCTGCACCTCTTCCACCGTGACCAGCACCTGATCGGCGCTGGCGGCAAGGCTCTCCCGCTTTTGCAGGTAGAGCAGGCGGAGCACCAGCAGCAGAATGCTCTCGTATTTCAGCAGCCGTGCCTGGCTGCCCTCATGCTCGTTGACCAGCGCCGCCGCCTGCAGCGGAGCCGGGTAAAGCGTTACCGCATAGCCCAGCGGCGCGAACACGGCCCGCACCTCGGGCAGATGATCCTGCACATAGAGGTATTTTGCCCGCTGATCCTCCACGCCGCCCAGCACAAAGCAGTGGTTGAGCAGATAGTTTGCGGTCTCTTCCAGCATTTTATTCGGTTCGGCCATGGTCAGCGTCCTCCCTGCGGGGTGTCAGAATAAACTCTTCAAACCGGAAGCCGCCCCGTTCGACCCAGTTTCCGGTAAGGGTGATATCGTAAGCCCGGCGCGGCGACTGCGAATAGGTGTGCAGGCCGATGATGCGGGCAAAATCGCGGGGGTATTCCTCCGCCAGCGTGGAGGCAGCCACCGCACTGCGGGCGGCAAGGGCCTGTTTTGCCAGCAGGCCCACGTTTTCCTCAGTCACGGCCATCCGGGCGTAATCCAGCAGCAGCTGCTGTTCTTTGCGCAGCTGCTCCTCGTCCAGCCCCGCCTGCCGCACCGGGGCCAGCGGCGTTTCGCTGCGGGGCGCGGCAGGCGGGTAGAGGGGCTTTGCCCCGAACACCGCCGCCGGGTAGAGGTGCAGGTGCTTTGCCACCGGGCCGTCATCCGGCGCAAACAGCTGGTCGGGCGTTTTGATCTCCTCAGCATAGCGGCGGAGCAGGGCGGTGACACTGCCCTGCGAGGAGCGGTCACTCAGCAGCAGGAACTGGGCCCGCTGCACGGCCCGCTTGCGGTAGCGGATGTGGCTCTGGTCGATCTGGCGCATCAGGGTGCTCATCTCTTCCAGCGAATCCCGCAGTTTCTGGATGAGGGCACGCACGGCAGGGGCTGCCTCGCCGGGGGCACAGTGCTCCACCCGGGCGTAATCCAGCGCCAGCCGGGGCAGGTGCTCTGCCTCGCAGTCGTCCAGCTCCTCTTCCAGATAAGCGCGGTAGTTGAACAGGTTATCACTGGTCTTGAAGCGGTGGTAAGCGGCGGCCACCACCTTTTCCTCGTACTGGTCGAAGAGCTCCAGCACCTCCTGCGGGGTGCGGTTGCGGGTGAGCCGGTCGATATAATGCCCGATGGATGCGTTCAGCGCCCGCAGGGACTTGTTCAGTGCTTCCAGATCGGAGGCCACCTCCCGCAGAACATTCTCATAGGGGCTCTTTTCCTCCCCGATGTTCTGCAGCAGCTGCCAGGCCTTGTACAGCTTGCCGGTGTAGGTGACAACACGCGGGTTCAGGATCTCTTCCAGCGCTTCCAACAGAGGAGCCACCTCGGGCACAAAGGCAAGGGCAGGCTCTTCCTCATAGCTGCCGGGCTGCTCTTCCAGCCAGCCGGTGCGGCGCAGGCGGAGCAGAAAGCCCAGCGCAAGGGTATGGGGATCCCGGGTGGGCTGTTCGGCTTCATCGCCCGCGTCATCGGCATCCAGTGCCAGCGGCTTTGCCAGCGCCGCAAAGTAATCCTCGGCCCGGCTCACCGCTTCTGCCCGGGAGATGGAGTAATCCGCTGTGTGGCGGCACTCCTCCCACAGCAGGAGCAGCAGCTCCGCATAAAACGCCCGGTTGGGCCCCGCCAGCGGGCGGAACAGCCGCGGGCTGACCAGTTCAAACAGCTGCATCCAAAGGTTCCTTTCTTTCGATAAAATCTATCTTTTATTGTACCACAATCAGAAGGATTTTGCCACAAATACAAAAAGCCCCGGAGGGCGGCCTTTCAGCCACGCTCCGGGGAGTGTATTGCTGTATCCTTATGCGTTGGGATTAACCTGAACAACGATAGAAATGTACATGTTGCCCTTGATTGTCTTTGCGGCTACACCAACCTTGGTCCACTTGCCAACTGCGCTGATGTTCACATCCTTATTCTCATTGTTTATCCGGTTAAAGAACTCTTCCAACAGTTTACCGGTATACTCATTCTTGACCACGAACTTGACCGTATAAATACCATTATCACGATTGACCTCTATTCTAGAGCCTAAATTCCAAAAACCAGTATCGATGTTCACTTTCGAATCCAAGAACTTTTCAGCTTCCTGTTTGAGCTCGGTGTCATTGCACAGCTGTGGTGCCGAACCACGCTTTGCATTGATCGTGCTCATCATCTGAGCTTCTGCCTGAGCCTCAGGGGTCGATGGGGTATCACCG
>OMBZ01000518.1_pt1 | contig 13165 bp, 14 predicted proteins | sample 1673831 | NCBI WGS metagenome assembly OMBZ01 (sample SAMEA103958129, study PRJEB25191) | human gut metagenome | reverse complement strand
GTGGCAAGCATTGCAACGACAACGGCAACGATGACGGTAAGACGCATCGCGATGTTGAGAACGTATTTTATATCTTTACTTTTCACTTGCGGCAGCCTCCTTTTTTCCGTATCTGCGAGGCTTGGCAACGCGGTCGAGAACAAAGGCGAAGACATTCATTATCAAAATCGAATAACTTACGCCCTCGTTCATTCCGCCGAAGTAGCGGAGCGCCACGGTAAGAACGCCGCAGCCGATGCCGAAAATAAGGCGTCCGCCGTTTGTTGCGGGAGACGTGCTGTAATCGGTCGCCATAAAGAACGCACCGAGCGGGTAGCCGACGAAACTGATCACGATCACGGCGAGCAGGGCGAACACGCCGCCCCAGACGAACATATCCTTCGGCGTCGTCCAGCCGGAGCCGATGGCGACCGTATTGATCGTGGACTGCCCCGCGGGCGTCATGTTGCAGATCGCAGCACACATGCCGACGATGCTGAGCCCCGCGGCCATATTGACCGTACCGGCGGGAAGCGCCAGAAAGACGGCGAGCGCCACGGAGCAGACAACGTTCGTCGTGACGATGTTTGAAGAAACGTTCGTTTCAAGGATCGCCCATGCGGCAAAAAACACGATGAGCGCCATGACCGGCAGACCCGAGGTGACGGGAGAAAGCGTTTCGCTGAGCCACGCGGAGATACCGGTCGCCTCGCTCGTCAGACAGGAACCGAGCATTGTTGCTGCGGCGGTCATCAGGATGGACGCCCACATGACGCCCTTTGAGGCCGCCTCCGAGAAGTTCATGACGCGCTCGCCTTTGTCGAGACAGATGAAGAGGATCAGACAGCCGACGAGTGGCGGCATTGCGGTCGTCCAGCCGTTGATTGCCTTGTAGACATCGGGCAGGATGTTTTTGAACAGACTCGGCAGCACCCAGAGACAGACGGTGAGGATCATCGCGAAGAGGATGATCCTCTCCTTGCGATCCGCAGGCGGCACGGTGCCGCGCAAAGCCAGGCATTTCTCCGGATCGATCTGGCGAATGTCGTCGGGACGATAAAGGAATCGGAAAACGAGCAGTAGAAGGACGAGCAGAAGGAGCCCTGTCGGGATGCCCCATGCCATGTACTGAAATTGGGAAATGTCGGAACCCGTCGCGCCCTTGTAGAAGCCGACCGCGAGCGTTGGCCAAACGTGGCCGATCATGGTCATTCCGGAGGAGAGACTGATTGCAAACGCGCAGCCCACCATGAGCATGTTGCCGGACTTTCCGCCCTTTTCAATGCCGAGAACATCCAGAATGTCGAGCAGGAAGGGGAGAAATGCGACAAAGAGCACGGAGGGCGAGATAAACAGTCCCATAAAGGTGACTGCGGCCAGCAGGAAACAGGTAAAATACCAGGGCCCTTTGCGCGCGATGCGGTTCGTAATGAAGGCGATGGTACAGCGGCGCACAAAGTTCGTCTTGGACAGCGGATAGACCAGCATGAACGTGAAGATCAGGAACGCGACGGTGGAATTGCCGAACGCGCCCTGAAAGGTCTTTCCAAAGCCGAAGCTCGGCAAAAAGCCGATCAGAAAAATGGTAATGAGGCTCGGCCAGTCAATGGAGATCATGATCCACATGAGCAGCGAACCAAAGAAGATGCCGAGCACAGCCAGTCCTTCCGCAGTCAGAGAGCCCGAGGGCGGGATGAGCCGGAATGCAAATACGACCAACATAGCAATCGCCAGATAGATGTTTTTCTTAGCAGCCTTAGACATGTCACTGCTCCTTTCAAAGCGGGAATTTCTGTCAAGTATGACCACGATCGCGGCGTGTCGTGCTTGCAATGCGGTGAACGCCGCCGGTCGGCAGCATGCACGGCGTGTCGTCAAACGTGTGGCAGCGGCAGCAGAAAGAAAGACGCTGCGGGCGCTGCGCGGAGACGGACGCACAGCGAACGCATTTGCGGCAGACACAAAAAAAGGATATGCACCGCTTTGATGCATACCCTTTTGCATTTACGCTTGCCGTTCGGAACGCACCGCTTTACGGAATAGGCGTGCCGGACGGGATGTCGGCTTCGACCGTGATGAAATCTGCTTTCATGTAGCCCTTTTCACCGGTCAGCGCCATTTGCACATAGTACCAGTCGCCCGATTTAAAGAAAACGTATACGGGATCGCCTTTCACATATTGGTCGATCGCGCCGTAATCCGTACCGGGGCCGTTGCGCAGCATGGCTTTGGACGCGCGTATGCGTCCGCCGATTGCTCCCGCAGGCGGTTCCGCGGTCGCGACAGGCTGCGGCGTGAAGCCCGCAACGCTCACAAATTTCGAGGAAATGTAGCCGTAGCGCTCTTTGGCTACGATCTGCACGAAATAATAGTCGTTTTCGAGGGCATAGACTTTGACCTTCGTTCCTTTGGCAAAGTCCGTGCCGATGATGTTATCGTTGGTCGAGGGACCTGCACGGAGGTTGACGCCGCCCGTGGACAACTTTCCGTCGACTGCGCCCGCGACCTCCGCCGGGCTCGGCGTGCGGCTTACGCTGGCAGGCGTGGGTGACGGCGTCGGCGAAACCGTGGGATCCGGTACAGGCGTGATGTAGATGGTCGGCGTCGGCACGGGGGTCGGGACCGGGGTCGGCGTCGCGATTTCCGTGTCCGCCAGCGCGCCGTTCACCAGTCCGTTCAGCGCGTCGTCCACAACAGAGGAGTCCGGCGAAGCGTTCGGATCGGGAACGTTCAGCGGGTTGCCGGAGCCGGTGATCTGCCCGCGCGGGGTAAGCGAAGCCCCGCCCGCCGCGCGTGCGATCAGATACACGCTGCCGAGCAATGCGGCGATGAAAGCCGAAAGGACAAGATAGCCAAAGGGCGTCAGGCGTATCCGTCGCTTGCTTCTCGATGCGTTCATGTTCCCCCTCAAACCGAAGCCAAAGGCCAACTACTACATAGTCGTGCCGTCTTGACGACACATATACAAGATGTAGTATAAACCATTCGTATAGGAAAAGAAAGCGATTTTTGTAAAAATATCGCAAAAAGGCCGGATTACAAGAAATTTCCAGAAGAAAAGGAGCCAAAAGTCGCGGCTACAGCATGGAAAGCAGCGTGTGCTCCAGCTCGTCCACGGAGTCGCAAAGTGCATCGGGACCGGCTTCACGCAGCGCTTCCCGGCCGGAATAGGAGGCGTAACTGACCGCGACCGCACGCATGCCGAGACGTTTTGCGAAGCGGACGTCGGACGTCATATCACCAACATAGACCGCGTCGGCGGGCGTCAGTCCGAATTGAAGCAGCGCTTCCTTCGCACGCAGATCCTTGACCTCGTGTGTGGGATCGCCCGCACCGATATAGGAAAAGCAGGCTGCAAGGCCGAACTGCCGCAGCGTGATGTCGAGCGTTTCACGGCAGCGGCCGGAGATGAGGCCGAGCGGGAGGCCGCGATCGCGCAGCGCGGAGAGCAGACGAGGAATGCCGGGAAAGGGCGCGGGACATTCGACTGCATGTACGCGTTCGATCTCGGCGACATACCGGCGGAACCCTTCTTCGGCGCGGCCGCCGAGCAGTATTTGCATCGCGCCGGGTTCCGAAAGCCCGAAGCCGCGGCAGACCTCCTCACGCGAAACGGGACGTCCGAGGACAGATGCGGCGGCGCGCTGCTGGCCGCCGATCAGGCAGTCGAGGGTCGGTCCGAGCGTACCGTCCATGTCGAACAGAACGGTGCGTGCAGGGTTCGTGCGTATTGCCTGATCCATAGCGGTCGCCGTCCTAAAACAGTTTGTCAGGGTATAGCCCCGCATCCGTCATGGCGGCCATGGCGGCCATGACGCCCGGTTTATCGTCGCGGTACGTCACGCCGTACCAGCGATCCGGCGAGGACAGCACCTCCACATCGGCCTTGCCCTCGCGCAGCAGCCGGCCGACCTCGACAGGGATATAAATCTCGGCTTTTTCGGGGTTGCCGGGCACGGTGTTTTTGAGAAAGCCGGGGAATGCGGCGCGAAACTCCGAGAGAATGCTCGGCGTAAACCCCCACATATTCATGGAAACGAGATTGTCCGCGGACAGACGCGTGAGCGTTGCGCCGCCGTCCTCGCTGTAAGCGGGACCGTCCGGTGTGCGGACGATATAGGTGCGCTCGTTCACGTTGCACAGCCTGCCGGATGCGTCGACCTCGCAGACGCCGCGGGCGACGGAACCATGATCGGTGAGCGTATTGTCGAGCAGAAAGCCCACCATGCAGTACTGATAGCGTTCCGGCCGGTCCTCCAATGTCACGAGCCGGTCATACAGCGTTTTGAAAGCGTGCTTGCCGTAATAGTCGTCCGAATTGATGACGGCGAAGGGACCGTCCAAGATGTCCTCGCAGCAGAGAATCGCGTGCGCCGTGCCCCAGGGCTTTTTACGCTCGGATGGCGGAACGTAGCCTGTGGGCAGCTTTGCGTCCAGCTCCTGGAATACGTAGTCTACCTGCATATGCTGTGCGATGCGGTCGCCGATCGCGGCGCGGAAATCCTGTTCAATGTGGTGGTTGATGACGAAAACGACCCGCTCAAAGCCCGCTTCCATCGCATCAAAGAGGGAATAATCAATGATGATCTCTCCGTGTCTGCCCACGGGATCGATCTGCTTCAGACCGCCGTAGCGAGAGCCCATGCCGGCAGCCATGACGACAAGCGTCGGTTTTTTCATGGAACGTTCCTCCTTCAAGATCAAATGGCGATATGTCTGTCGTATCTAAAGTTTATACCACATTATACCCCGTATCGCCGCCCGTGGCAAGAGAGGGCGCGCACGAAAAGGGGGGGGACGGCGGCGCGCAGGGAACGATGAGGATCAAATCAGCGGCGGTTTTAATATTCTTGCTTTCAATATTGATAAATCAGTATGAATACTCTTCCTATTTTCGGGAATGTATGTTAAAATATTTAACAGTGTAGATATAATAGATAGCGCTCCCTGCAGGGGCGCGGCCAGATTCCAACAATACGAGGAGGTCACTATGGCAAAACAGAAGACCGTGGTTCCGTTTAAGGGTACTGCGGAACAGGAAGCAAAGCTGCGCGAGGTGATCGCGGCCCATCGCGACATGCAGGGCGCGCTCATGCCCGTGCTGCAAAAGGCACAGGACATCTACGGCTATCTGCCCATCGAGGTGCAGAGCATCATTGCGGAGGGACTGGAACTGTCGCTCGAGCAGGTGTATCAGGTCGTTACGTTTTACAGCCAGTTTGCGCTGAATCCGACGGGAAAATACCGCATTGCCGTTTGCCTCGGCACCGCCTGTTATGTTAAGGGCGCGCAGCAGGTGCTTGACGAGCTGGAAAAGGAGCTCGGCGTCAAGGCGGGCGGCACCACGCCGGACGGACTGTTCACGCTGGAAGCGACCCGCTGCCTCGGCTGCTGCGGACTTGCGCCGGTCATCATGGTGAACGACGAGGTCTACGGCCGCCTCGTGCCCGAGGACGTCAAGGGCATCATTGCCAAATACCGCTGAGACCCGTATGGGTTCGACTGCTTTTTGCCCATCCCTTACGCTTACAAACCGGTTTGGAGGTTGCCAATGAAGATCCGGGAGATCGCGGCGCTGCTCGGCGCGGAAGTGCTTTGTTGCGCGGAGCGGCTGGACGAGCAGGTCCATGCCGCCTGCGGGAGCGACATGATGAGCGATGTGCTGGCCTATGTGAAGGATCAGGCCATTCTGCTGACGGGACTTGTCAATCCGCAGGTGATCCGCACGGCGATGATGATGGACATGCACTGCGTTGTGTTTGTCCGAAACAAGAAGCCCCCGGCTGAGATTGTGGAGCTTGCACGGGACAACGGCATCGTGGTTCTGCGCTCGGCCTGCCGCATGTATGAGGCCTGCGGCAGACTGTACGCGAGCGGGCTTGGGACGGAAGAGAGCGCCCTATGAGAGAACCACTCCGCTTCCACTACAGCGTTGACGGCGAGAATTTTACTTCTGCGGGCGAGGCCTCCGTGGACGTCAAGAAAAAGCTCCGCCAGCTCGGGTTTTCGCCGGAGCTGATTCGCTGCGTGTCCGTCGCCATGTATGAGGGCGAGATCAACATGGTCATCCATGCGCGCGGCGGAGAGGCGGACGTCTATGTGTACCCGGATCGCATCGAGATTGTGCTCGCGGACCATGGCCCGGGCATCGAAAACGTTGCGCTCGCCATGCAGGAGGGCTACTCCATCGCGCCGGACAACATCCGCACGCTGGGCTTTGGCGCGGGCATGGGACTGCCCAACATGAAACGCTACACCGACGATATGCAGATTGAATCCACCGTCGGCGTCGGGACGACGATACGCATGAAGGTTCTCGTGCGGTAGGAAGGAGGCGTTAAAAATGACCGGATGGTATCGGCACTCGGTCTCGCTGGACGTGGAAAAGTGCAAGGGCTGCACCGCCTGCCTGAAGCGCTGCCCCACAGAAGCCATACGCATCCGCGACGGCCGCGCCGTCATCAACGCCGATCTGTGCATCGACTGCGGCGAGTGCATCCGCGTCTGCCCCTACAAGGCCAAGCGGGCGACCTTCGATCTGCTCGACGATATCCCGAAGGAAAAGAAGCTCCGCATTGCGCTGCCGCCGCCGTCGTTCTACGGCCAGTTCGATAAGATCGACGACGTGGACTACATCCTCGATGGACTGCTGCGCTGCGGATTCGACGAGGTGTTCGAGATCGCGCGCTGCGGAGATCGTCTCCGACTACACGCGGAACTATCTGCGCAACCCGGACGTCCGGCGGCCCGTCATCAACTCGGCCTGCCCGACCATCATCCGGCTGATCCGAATGCGGTTCCCCTACCTCTGCCAGCATGTCATGCCCATGCTGCCGCCGATTGAGATCGCAAGCCGCATGGCAAAGGAGGAGGCGAAGCGGAAGCATCCGGAGCTTTCGGATGATGAGATCTGCACCGTGTTCATCTCGCCTTGCCCGGCAAAGGCAAGCTATGTGAAAAACGGGCTGTGGGGGCTCCAAAGCTCCGTGGACTACACCGTTTCCATGAGCGAGGTCTATTTCCGGCTTCTTCCGCAGCTCAAGCAGATCGAGACGCCGGCCTGTGCGAGCCAGACCGGGATGATCGGCATCAGCTGGGCAAGCACGGGCGGTGAATCCTCCGCGCTCATGAACGACCGATACCTTGCGGCCGACGGCATCGAAAACGTTATCCGCGTGTTGGATGAGATTGAGACGGGGCATTTCCCGGATCTTGAATTCGTGGAGCTGAACGCCTGCAACGGCGGCTGCGTCGGCGGCGCGGCCACGGTGGAAAACCCCTACATTGCGCGGGTGCGTCTGCAAACGATCCGCCGGTATCTGCCCGTGTCGCACAACCGGATTGAGGGCTGCCCCGATGATTATGTCCCGGAGAGTTACCTGTTCTCCGGCCCGCTGACCTATCGCCCCGTCGGGCAGCTCGACGAGGACATGGCGCAGGCCATCGAAAAGATGCAGGCCATCGATCAGCTTACGGAACAGCTTCCCGCGATCGACTGCGGCTTCTGCGGCGCGCCCACCTGCCGCGCCTTTGCGGAGGACGCGGTGCGCGGCGAACGCACGGTTGACGAATGTATTGTACGCATGCGTGAACGAATGAACGAGTTTTTGAAAATGCAGGAGGAAAGATCGTCATGACAGCGGCGCAACTGCGGCAGCGGCTCGAACTGACCGTCTTCTCCGAGGCGGAGCCTTCGCGCGAGATTACGGGCGGCTATGCGGGTGACCTGCTTTCCTGGGTGATGGGCCGGGCGGAAAGCGGCGACGCCTGGATTACGATCATGTCGAACCAGAATATCGTCGCCGTTGCATTGCTTGCCGACGCGGCGCTCGTGCTGCTGGCAGAGGGCGTGCAGCCGGATGAGGGCGTTGCGGAGCTTGCAAGGACGAACGGGGTGAACCTGTATGGCTCGCGCCTTCCCACCTTCCGCCTTGCGGCGGAGCTTGCTGCGCTGCTATGAGCGCGTACCGCTACGATCTGCATCTGCACTCCTGTCTGTCGCCCTGCGCGGACGACGACATGACGCCGTACAACATCGCCGGCATGGCGATGCTGCTCGGACTTCAGCTTCTGGCGCTGACCGACCACAACAGCGCAAAAAACTGCCCGGCCTTTTTTTCCGCGTGCAGGGAGTACGGCCTCGTTCCCGTGCCGGGCATGGAGCTCTGTACTGCGGAGGAAATCCACCTGATTTGCCTGTTCCCCTCGCTTGCGGACACCATGGCCTTCGACGCGGAGGTGGAGACGACGCTCTCCCCAATCAAAAACCGGCCGGAGGTGTTTGGCCGGCAGTGGATCCTCGGCGAAGGCGATACGGTGATCGGAGAGTATGATAAGCTGCTCATCGCGGCCTCCGCACTGCCGCTTTCCGAGGCGGCGGCGCTCTGCGAGGCCTACAACGGAGCGTGCTTTCCGGCGCACATCGACCGCATGTCCAACGGCATCCTCGGCGTGCTGGGCGTCCTGCCGGAGAGCCCCCGCTTTACAACGCTTGAGCTGAGCCTTGCCGCGGATGAGAAGGTGTATGCCGGGCGGCCCGACTGTGCCGGCAGACGCTTTCTTCATTCAAGCGATGCGCACCGACTGGACGCAATCTCCGAGGGCGCGCATACGCTCCGAATTGCGGACACGCCCTATAGCGGCGATCGTGTGCGGCGCGGACTGATCGAGCTGCTTCGGAAGGGGAAGCTTTGAGGGGGATCCCGCTGCCTTGCGGGGCGGCGGTTTCAAACGGAAGTAAAACACGGCTCGGGCGGCGTTCGCCGGGGGCCGACGGACGGTTTTTTACTACCTTTCTTTATTTGAGAAGAAGGGGGAGGGGTATGAAGGAACTTGCGCTGAACATCCTTGATATTGCCAAAAACTCCGTCAAAGCGGGTGCCGCGCACATCGGAATCTCCATTGTAGAGGAGGGAGCGCTCCGTACGCTCACGATCCGGGACGACGGCTCCGGCATACCGGAGGAGATGCTCCGCACCGTAATGGACCCGTTTACGACCACGCGCACTACGCGGCGGGTCGGCATGGGGCTGCCGCTGCTGAAGGACGCGGCGGAGCAGACGGGCGGTCGCGTTGAAATCCTTTCCCAGCAGGGCGAAGCGCACGGCACTGTCGTGACCGCGACATTTTTCACGGACAATATCGACTGCGTGCCGATGGGCGATCTTGCAACCACCATGGTCACGCTGATCCAGGGCAGTCCGGACGTCGATTTTGTCCTGACATACAGGACTGCCGCCGGCGAAAAATCGCTCGATACCGCGGTCATGCGCGAGATCCTCGGACAGGAGGTGCCGCTTAACACACCCGCGGTGCTCCTCTGGATCCGGGATCAGATCGACGCGCCCTTTACGCCCGGAGAGGAATGAAGCTGCGTTCAACGAGGTCATCGCACCTTTGAGGATAATCCCAATGACGTAAGAAGAAAGGAACGGAACACAGTATGAAATCTTTGGAAGAATTGCAAGCGATCCGCGACCGGATGAAGGGGAAGGTCGCCCTGCGCGAAGGGCTCGGCGATATTCGGATCGTCGTCGGTATGGCGACCTGCGGCATCGCTGCGGGCGCGCGGCCGGTCCTCAACGCCTTTGTCGAGCAGATTGAAGCGGAGGGGCTCGGCGGCAAGGTGATGGTTACGCAGACCGGCTGCATCGGCATCTGCCGTATGGAACCCATCGTCGAGGTGATGGAAGCGGGCAAGGAGAAGGTCACCTACGTTCACATGACCGCGGAAAAGGCCAAGCGCGTCGTTACAGAGCATATCAAGGGCGGAACGCCGGTCTATGAATATACTATCGGCGAAGCGCAGAAATAATTGGAGGTAGCCCATGATTCGTTCTCATGTACTCATTTGCGGCGGTACCGGCTGTACCTCGTCCGGCAGCCCGGCGATCCGCGAACACCTGGAAAAAGAGCTGACCGCACACGGCCTTGCCGACGAGATCAAGGTCGTGCAGACGGGCTGCTTCGGCCTGTGCGCACTCGGCCCGATCATGATTGTGTATCCCGAGGGTACGTTCTACAGCCGCGTCACGGAGGAGGATGTCACCGAGATCGTCGAGGAGCATCTGCTCAAGGGTCGCGTCGTCGATCACCTTGTGTACAACGAGCCCGCCCCGGGCAACGCAAAACACGAGGTCGCGTCGCTGTCCGATACGGGATTCTACAAGACCCAGATGCGCGTTGCGCTCCGCAACTGCGGCGTCATCAATCCCGAGGACATCGAAGAATATATCGGCATGGACGGGTATCAGGCGCTCGGCAAAGTGCTCACGAGCATGACGCCGCAGGAGGTCATCGACCTCATGAAAGCCTCCGGCCTTCGCGGCCGCGGCGGCGCAGGCTTCCCGACCGGCATGAAGTGGCAGTTTGCCGCGAACAACGCTTGCGACACCAAGTATGTCATCTGCAACGCCGACGAGGGCGACCCGGGCGCGTTCATGGATCGCTCCGTGCTGGAAGGCGACCCCCACGCTGTGCTCGAAGCCATGGCCATCGCAGGCTATGCCATCGGCGCGCATCACGGCTATATCTACGTCCGTGCGGAGTATCCGATCGCGGTCAAGCGTCTTGAGATCGCCATCCGCCAGGCGCGCGAATATGGAATGCTCGGCAAGGATATCTTCGGATCCGGCTTTGATTTTGATATCGATATCCGACTCGGCGCGGGCGCGTTCGTCTGCGGCGAGGAAACCGCGCTCATCACCTCCATCGAGGGCAACCGCGGCGAGCCGCGCAACAAGCCGCCGTTCCCGGCGAACAAGGGTCTGTTCCAGCAGCCGACCATCATCAACAACGTTGAGACGCTTGCGAACATCCCGCAGATCATCGTGAAGGGACCCGAGTGGTTCGCCTCCATGGGTACCGAGACCAGCAAGGGAACGAAGGTCTTTGCGCTCGGCGGAAAGATCGTCAATACGGGCCTTGTCGAAATCCCGATGGGAACGACGCTGCGCGAGATCCTCTTTGACATCGGCGGCGGCATCCCCAACGGAAAGAAGTTCAAGGCCGCGCAGACCGGCGGCCCCTCCGGCGGCTGCATCCCGGCGCAGCACCTCGATACCCCCATCGACTATGAGAACCTGAAGGCCATCGGCTCCATGATGGGCTCCGGCGGACTCATCGTTATGGATGAGGACAACTGCATGGTCGACGTCGCGCGCTTCTTCCTCGAGTTCACCGTGGACGAGAGCTGCGGCAAGTGCACGCCGTGCCGTATCGGTACGCGCCGTCTGCTCGAAATGCTCAACAAGATCACAGAGGGCAAGGCCACGCTCGAGGACCTCGATAAAATGGAAGAGCTTTGCCACTACATCCAGAAGAACGCGCTCTGCGCACTCGGCCAGACCGCTCCAAACCCCGTACTCTCCACGCTGAAATACTTCCGCGACGAGTATGAGGCGCACGTCGTCGAGAAGCGCTGCCCGGCAGGCGTCTGCAAGAAGCTCCTCCGCTATGAGATCGTCGAGGACAAGTGCAAAGGCTGCACCGCCTGTGCAAGAAAGTGTCCGGTCGGAGCGATCAGCGGCGCAGTCAAGACGCCGCACAAGATCGACCCGCAGAAGTGCATCAAGTGCGGCGCTTGCATGGATACCTGCAAGTTCGGCGCGATCATCAAGAAGTAAGGAGGCCTACCGATGGAAAACGTACATGTGAAGATCAACGGGATCGAAGTCGAGGTCCCTGCAAACTATACCATCCTGCAGGCCGCGCATGAGGCGGGCATCCGTATCCCGACCCTATGCTATCTGAAGGACATCAACGCCATCGCCGCGTGCCGCATCTGCCTCGTGGAAGCCACGGGCGTGCGCGGCCTCGCCGCTGCCTGCGTCCAGCAGGTCGCGGACGGCATGGAGGTCAAGACCAACACGCCGGAGCTGCGCAAATCGAGAAAAACGACGCTGGAGCTCATGCTCTCCAATCACCGCATGGACTGCCTCTCCTGCGTCCGCAGCGACGATTGCGAACTGCGCCGGCTCGCGCATGAATACGGCGTCGATCAGTATAAGTATGTCGGGAACGAAGAACTGCCCAAGGCGGAAGAAGCGGCCGCAGGCGCGGTCGATTCCCCGCGCATTCTTCGTGACAATTCCAAGTGCATCCTCTGCCGCCGCTGCATCGCGGTCTGCCAGAAGAACCAGCATGTCGCAGTGATCGGCGCGAATGACCGCGGCTTTGAAACGCACGTCGCGAGCGCGTTCGATATGCCGCTCACCGAGACGCCCTGCGTAAACTGCGGCCAGTGCGTCGCGGTCTGCCCGACGGGCGCGCTGCGTGAGCGCGACGACACGGATAAGGTCTGGGAAGCGCTTCAGGATCCGACAAAGACCGTCGTGATCGCGCCTGCGCCGTCCGTGCGCGCGCAGATCGGCGAGTGCTTTGAGTATCCGATCGGAACGAACGTCGAGGGCAAGCTCGTCGCGGCCATGCGCCGTCTCGGCTTTGACAAGGTGTTCGATGTGGATACCGCAGCCGACCTGACCATCATGGAAGAGGGAACGGAGCTGCTCGACCGTCTGAAGAACGGCGGCGCGCTGCCGCTGCTCACTTCCTGCTCGCCCGGATGGATCAAGTTCTGCGAAGAGTATTACCCGGACATGATCCCGAACATCTCCTCCTGCAAGAGCCCGCAGGGGATGTACGGCGCGATGATGAAGACCTATTACGCTGAAAAGAACGGCATCGACCCGAAGGATCTGTTCGTCGTCTCCGTCATGCCCTGCACGGCGAAGAAGTTTGAGATCGGCCGCGACGACATGAGCGCTGCGGGCGAGGGCATCCCGGACATCGACGTTTCCCTCACAACGCGCGAGCTTGCCGCCATGATCAAGCGCGCGGGCATCCGTTTCCGCGACCTGCCAGACGAGGCGTTCGATCCTGCGTTCGGCATCGCGTCCGGCGCGGGCCATATCTTCGGCGTGACCGGCGGCGTGATGGAAGCCGCGCTCCGCACCGTTGCGGAGATCGTGACTGGCAAACCCTTGGAGAACGTCGAGTTCCACGAAGTCCGCGGTCTCAAGGACATCCGGGAGGCCGAGTACGATCTCGCCGGCACCAAGGTGCGCGTTGCGGTCACCTCCGGCCTCGAGAACGCGAAGAAGCTCCTCGACATGGTCAAGTCCGGCGAGAAGCAGTATCACTTCATCGAGGTCATGGCCTGCCCGGGCGGCTGCGTCAACGGCGGCGG
>OMBZ01000512.1_pt1 | contig 13210 bp, 6 predicted proteins | sample 1673831 | NCBI WGS metagenome assembly OMBZ01 (sample SAMEA103958129, study PRJEB25191) | human gut metagenome | reverse complement strand
ACGCATGGCAGATTCATATGAGATAGAATTTGCCTTAATGGTCAATGGAAAAGAGATTGTGTTCGGTACAGACGAAAAGACAGCGTTACGATACATGGTCGGTTTTTGCAGTCTTGACCCCATTTTCGGCATTGAGCATTATCATAACTGCATTGCCACAGGCAGCTATGCCGAAGCCTTAAAGGAGTTTGGTGAGCGTGTTCTAACGGAAGCGGAAAAATCATTTTCCATACAACAGGAACGCGGCATTTTTGAAACACTTTCCTATGATGATTGTATTCCCGACAGCGAACACGAACATTATGCAGGCAAGCTCATTGTTGTCCGATCTGAAATTCTGCAAAGGGACAAACAGACAGCGGATTATCAGCTTTGCAGAGCAGAGAGTGGCTTTGGGTGCAGCGGATCTGCACGTGGCAGAGCTGTTTATGTAAGGACTGTGTACGATAACCGTGAAATGCGCTATAACCGAGAGGATATCCTCGGTGTAATAAAACCGGAACGTATCCCGAACTGGGCAAAAGAGCGCTTGGTTGAAGAACAAAAAAGAAACAGGATCAATTTGAACGATAAGGAGGCGACAGAATTGGCGACAAAACTGCAAAAGGTATCCGAGCTTACACGCGATACCATGAACAGGCTTACCCATTCTACCGATGAGTGGTTGAGCTTTTTAGATTCTGCGGCGTGGCTGTACAAGTATCCGTGGCATGAGCAGGTCATGATATACGCACAGCGGCCGGACGCCACTGCCTGCGCTCCCATCGAACTATGGAATTCACCCCAGTTCAAACGCTGGGTAAACAAAGGCGCAAAAGGAATTGCCCTCATTGACGATTCCGGTGATCGAACGCGACTGCGCTATGTCTTTGACGTGTCAGATACCCACACGCGGAGCAATATTCCGTTTGCACTCTGGCAGCTTCAAGAAGAACAGGAAGAAAGAGTCCTGGAAGAACTCGCAAACAGATTCGGTGAGATTGACGAGTATGCGGAGCTGCCTTTTTGCGATCAGCTGAACGGAGTGATTCATAATGCCGTGCAGGATAACGGTGCAGATTACAGGAGCGCGCTTTTGCAATCCCTTTCCGGCAGCAATCTGGAGGAATACGACGAGTTTAATATCTCCGTATGGTTTGAGGAAATGTTGGAGAAAAGCGCCGCCTATGTGGTCATGAGACGTCTTGGGCTTTCCCCACGGGAATACTTTGAAAAACAGGATTTTATCCCGGTGATGGATTTTAACACGCCTGCGACAATCTCCCAGCTTGGCGCGGCAACGGCGGATATTTCCGAGATGGTATTGCGGCAGATCGAACGCAGCGTGAGAAGCATTGCATTTGAAAGAAGCCGTACACTTGCAAATCAAAACCGCGTTTTGCAAAATAAAGATGAAAATACAAAGCATGAAAGGAGCCGTGAATATGGAACTGACATACAGGCAGAACGGAGATTATCTGATTCCGAATCTGGAGATGGACGAACAGCCAACGGAACTGATCGGAAAATACGGGAGAATGCGCAAAGCGTTTCTGAGGGAGCACCGCAAGGGAACCTACAACGAACTGCTGCTGACGGGGAAACTGGACGAACATCTTCTGGAGATGGACAGATTGGCGAGGACGCAGGTCGAACAGATCGTGGAGCACATGGCGAAAGCCGAGGGCGTGACGGAGGAGCTGAAAGCCCGCGATCAGATGAAATGGGTGGGGCTGATGAACAATCTGCTGCACACGGCGGAGGAGATCGTTCTCCAAGAGGTGATCTACAGTTAACCCAGCTATTTCCCACAGAAAAAGAACAGCTTTCCCTTCTTGAACAGGCGGAGGACGAGATTTCCTCCGCCTTTTCTGTCTCTCAAGCGGATTTTGATAACGAATTGTGCTCCGGGAGTGGGATTTTTCATGGCAAGTATCGTATCTATGCTTTCTATCAAACGCAGCCGAGCAAAGAGAGCGCCATTCAATTTTTGAAAAAAGAATACGGGATCGGTGGTCATTCCCACACCTATCTGGACGGCAGCAGCGGTTTTGTTGGTCACGACGGAAAAGGGATTGAGTTTTCGGATAGTGGATTTCACCATAAAAAGCTGTTTCGGTGGAACGCCGTACACTCCCGCCTTTCAGAACTGATTGCATTTGACCGTTACTTGTCCGAAAAAGAAAAGGCAGGTTTGCCCGCTTATGAACAGGAAGAAGCGCAGCGCCGTACTGTCATGCGCGAGGAAGCAGCAGCACGGGAAGCCTTGCAGTCTGCCGCCGCTGCCATGGACGAGAAGCGCAAAGACGCGCAATACCGCTATTCCCTTGGCGACGAAGTACAGCTTGGCACACAAAGTTATACCGTACTCGGATACGACGAGAATACCGTTACACTATCCGACCCGAAATACCCCCTGCTGTCGGAGGATATGCCGCGGGACGTGTTCGAGAGGCGTTTACGGGAAAATCCACAGAACGACTATCTGATCGTGGAAAACGCAGAGCAACCGACGAAAGCGCCTCAACACACCGAAGAGGAAACCCCTTATGTGTACGCTGTAGGAGATACCGTCTACCTTGAAGGTACCGCTTTTCGGATTACACAGATTACAAACAGCGAGGTACAACTCCTTGACCCCACACTCCTGTACCCTGTTTTTCGGGCAGAAAATCGCGAGACATTCCATCACTTGCTGGAGCAGGACGAGCGCAACGCACCGTATATGCCTTCCATGCCCTATCGAACCGTTACAGAGGCAAATGTAAGAGAGGATGTTCCCGCGAAGCGTTCGGAACAGCCGTTTGCGATTGACCCCACAGTTTTTTACCCTGCCGAAAAAAACAAAATTCCTTTTGATATTGAAGTTAGAAAACTGAAGCCAGTGGCTGAGCAGGAAAAACCAATCAAACACGATTTCCATATCACGGACGACAACCTCGGTCTCGGCGGCGCAAAAGCCAAGTTCCGCATGAACATGGACGCCATCAACACCTTGCAGACCATTGAACTGGAAAACCGCCTTGCCACCCCCGAGGAACAGGCGGTTTTATCCCGCTATGTGGGATGGGGCGGTATTCCCCAGGCCTTTGAAAAAGGCAATGACGCATGGGCTTCTGAGTTTTTGGAACTCTACACAGCTTTATCCCCCGAAGAGTATGAGGCAGCAAGAGCTTCCACGCTCAACGCGCATTATACCAGTCCCACGGTCATTAAGGCGATTTACAAGTGCATTGAGAACATGGGCTTCACCACGGGCAATGTGCTGGAACCGTCCTGTGGGATCGGCAATTTCTTTGGCTTACTGCCCGAAAGCATGAAGAACAGTAAGCTCTACGGTGTGGAACTGGACCCGATCACGGGCAGAATTGCAAGACAGCTCTATCAGACAGCGAACATTGCGATTGAAGGTTTTGAAGAAACCAGTCTGCCCGACAGCTTTTTCGATCTCGCCATCGGCAATGTTCCGTTCGGAGATTATGGCGTAGCGGACAAGCGGTACGACAAGCACCACTTCCTGATCCACGATTATTTCTTTGCCAAAACTTTGGACAAGGTGCGCCCCGGCGGCGTGGTGGCGTTCATCACCTCATCGGGTACGATGGACAAAAAGAACCCCGCAGTCCGCAAATACATTGCAGAACGGGCGGAACTTCTTGGCGCAATCCGCCTGCCGAACAATGCCTTTCTTGCCAATGCAGGTACGGGCGTCGTCACCGACATTCTGTTTCTGCAAAAGCGTGACCGCCCCATTGCCATCGAGCCTGCATGGGTACACCTTGGGAAAACGGAGCAGGGATACACCATAAACCAATATTTTGTTGATAATCCCGACATGGTGCTGGGTGAACTGACCGAGGAAAGCACGCAGTACGGCAAACAGGAATGTACTGTGAAACCTCTTGCCGGTGCAGAACTTTCCGACCAGCTTGCGGACGCCATTTCCAATATACATGGCAGCATCACGGAATACGACCGTGACCAGCAGGAAGAATTCGCCGAAGAGACGGAAGAAAGCATTCCCGCCGATCCGTCTGTGCGGAACTTTTCCTTTACGCTTGTGGACGGCAATATCTATTACCGCGAAAACAGCCGCATGAAAAGGATAGAAATGTCGCTCACTGCCGAGAACCGCGTGAAAGGCATGATGGAGATCCGCGACTGCACAAGGCGCTTGATCGAATACCAGCTGGAGGGCTATCCCGATGAAGTGATAGAACGCGAACAACAGAAATTAAACGCGCTATATGACGAGTATACGAGCAAGTATGGGCTTCTTAACTCCCGCGCTAACAGGCTGGCTTTTTCAGATGACAGCAGCTATCCGCTGCTCTGTTCTCTCGAGGAACTGGACGAGTATGGCAATTTGAAGCGCAAAGCGGACATGTTTACAAAGCGCACGATCCGGCAGCAGAGCGCCATTACGTCGGTCGATACGGCTTCGGAAGCGCTTGCCCTGTCCATTGGTGAAAAGGCTAAAGTGGATATGGCATATATGTCACTGCTTACAGGGAAAGGCGAAGAAGAACTGTTTTCCGAATTACAAGGCGCCGTTTTTTTGAATCCACTCTATGTATCCGGCAGCAATAAGCATGAGCAATATCTACTGGCCGACGAGTATCTATCCGGCAATGTCCGGGAGAAACTGGCGGTTGCAAAAAACAGCGCAACCTATAACGCTGCATTTTCTGTGAACGTGGAAGCATTGGAGCAAGTCCAGCCGAAAGACCTTGCTGCCAGTGAGATCGACGTGCGGCTTGGCGCAACCTGGCTTCCCGTGGAGACGGTTCAGCAATTTATATTTGACCTTCTGTCCCCCTCTTATTACGCCAGAAACAAGATCAAAGTACATTATTCCAAACCGACGGCAATCTGGAATATCGAGAACAAAAACGCCGACTACGAAAATGTCGCGGTCAATATTACCTATGGGACAAAACGGGTAAATGCCTACAAGATCATCGAAGAAACGCTGAATCTCAAAGACGTCCGTGTGTTTGATACCGTGCAGGATATCAACGGCAATGAGCAGCGGGTGCTGAACAAAAAGGAAACGATCCTTGCACAGCAAAAGCAACAGGCAATCAAAGATCAGTTTGCCGAATGGATTTGGAAGGACGCAGCGAGGCGCGATTCGCTGACCAAACTGTATAACGAGGAATTTAACTCCATGCGTCCACGGGAATACGACGGCAGCCATATCCGATTTGTGGGTATGAACCCCGAAATTGCGCTGCGGCAGCACCAGACAAACGCCGTTGCAAGGATACTGTACGGCGGCAACACGCTGCTTGGTCATGTGGTAGGCGCGGGCAAAACCTTTGAAATGACCGCTGCCGCGATGGAGAGCAAACGGCTTGGTCTTTGTGATAAAAGCCTGTTCGTTGTTCCCAATCATTTAACCGAACAATGGGCAAGCGAATTTTTGCAGCTTTATCCGGCGGCAAATATCCTGGTTGCGACGAAAAGGGACTTTGAAACGCACAATCGCAAGCGGTTCTGCTCCCGAATCGCCACGGGCGACTATGACGCCGTTATCATTGGCCACTCGCAGTTTGAAAAAATCCCGCTGAGCAGGGAAAAACAGGCGGCAATATTGCAGGAGCAGATCGACGAAATCACGCAGGGAATCGTCCAGGCGAAACAGGAGCGGGCGGAACGATTCACCATCAAGCAAATGGAGAAGCTGAAAAAGAATTTGAAACTGAAGCTGGAAAAACTGAACGACCAGAGCCGCAAAGACGACGTTATCACCTTTGAGGAACTCGGCGTAGACAGATTGTTTGTAGATGAGGCGCATTTCTACAAGAACCTGTTTCTTGTCACCAAAATGCGCAACGTAGCAGGGCTGTCTCAGACCGAAGCGCAAAAAAGCAGCGATCTATTTATGAAATGCAGGTACATGGACGAACTGACGGGCAGCAAAGGCGTTGTGTTCGCAACGGGAACGCCCATCAGCAATTCTATGACGGAGCTGTATACCATGCAGCGCTATTTGCAGTACGACCTCTTAAAGAACAAAGACATGACGCATTTTGATGCATGGGCTTCCACGTTCGGAGAAACGGTCACAGCCATCGAGCTTGCGCCCGAAGGAACGGGCTACCGGGCAAAAACGCGGTTTTCGCGGTTTTACAATCTGCCCGAGCTGATTTCCATGTTTAAGGAGGTTGCGGACATTCAAACCGCAGATATGCTGAATCTCCCCGTACCGGAAGTAGAGTATATCAATGTGTCTCTGGAACCGTCGGAATACCAGAAAGATATGGTATCGGCTCTTGCAGACCGGGCAGAAAAAGTGCGCAAGGGTGAGGTGGAACCGCATATCGACAATATGCTCCGTATAACAAATGACGGGCGCAAACTCGCACTCGATCAGAGACTGGTAAACAGTATCCTGCCCGATGATGAAAACAGCAAGGTGAATATCTGTGCTGCAAACATTTACTCCATATGGGAAAAGACGAAAGAACAGGCATTGACACAGCTTGTCTTTTGCGACCTGTCAACCCCGAAAAACGTGAATCCGGGAGAAAATGCCGAAAACGAGCTGGAAACGCCGCCAATCTTTCAGGACGTGTATACGGATTTGAAAGGAAAGCTCATGGCGAAAGGGATTCCCGAGTACGAGATTGCCTTTATCCATGATGCAAAGACCGAGGTACAGAAAAGCGCCCTCTTTTCCAAAGTCCGCGCCGGACAGGTGCGGGTGCTGATCGGCAGCACTTTTAAGATGGGCGCAGGAACCAACGTCCAGCGAAAACTTGTCGCACTGCACCATCTGGACATTCCCTGGAGGCCGTCGGATATTGAACAGCGCGAAGGGAGAATAATTCGGCAGGGAAACGAAAATGATCATGTGGTGGTATACCGATATGTGACCAAGGGTACGTTTGACGCCTATATGTGGCAGACCATTGAAAATAAACAAAAATATATCGGCCAGATCATGACTTCCAAAACGCCTGTTCGTTCCTGCGAGGACATCGACGAACAGGCGCTTTCTTATGCAGAGGTAAAGGCGCTTGCCGTAGACAACCCGTATATCATGGAAAAGATGACGCTTGACGTGGAGGTTGCACGGCTCAAACTCGTAAAAGCCAACTACTTAAGCCAGAAATATGCGCTGGAGGATAAGGTGCTCAAATACTTTCCGAGTGAAATCCGTTATATGACGGAACGGGCGCAGGGATATGCTGCCGACATTGCGGTATACGGGCAAAACAAGACGGACGACTTTCCGGGCATGACCTTGCAGGATCGGCAATATGCGGAAAAGAAAGACGCCGGTACGGAGCTGATCGGTATTTGTAAGTCCATGAGCAATCCCGAGCAAAAGGAGATCGGTATGTATCGCGGATTTACTCTGCTTTTGCAATATGACACGATTGCAAAAACCTTCCGCTTGACGATGAAAGGTACAGTGTCGCATACCATCGACCTCGGCGCAGATGTGCTTGGCAATATCCAGCGCATGGAAAACGCACTGAGCAAATTGCCGGAGCGTTTGGACGCCTGCAACAAAAGCATACAGGAGTTACAGGCACAGATGGAAAATGCAAAGCAGGAGATTCAAAAACCCTTCGGGCAGGAGCAGGAGCTTGCAGAAAAAACAAAGCGGCTTGCCACACTCGACGCACTATTGAGCATTGACAAACGGGAGCCGGAAAATCTGGACGCCCTGCCGGAAGAGCAGGAGGAAATATCGCCGCTATGTGTCGGTGCAGAAAGGTAAAAAATATGTTATCAGAAAAACAGGTATCAAAAGAGCAGATCGAGCAGGCACGAAAACTCGATCTGCTTTCATATTTACAGCAGTATGAACCGTATGAGCTGGTAAAAGTAGCGTCGGGTGTGTATTCTACCCGCTCCAACGACAGCCTTAAAATCTCCAACGGCAAGTGGTATCGCTGGTCACGGGGCTATGGCGGTGTGTCCGCCCTTGATTATCTCGTAAAGGTGCGGGAAATGGGCTTTGTAAGCGCCGTCCGCTATCTGTGTGATAAGTCGGGATATGCTCCGCCTCCCCCCGTCTACACGGCGAAGCCACCTGAAAAGAAACCGCTTGAACTGCCGCTCGCCAATGATAATAATGACCGCGTGGTAGCATACTTAACAGCCCGTGGTATTGATCCAAGGTTAATACAGTCCTGCATTCATACAAAACGGCTATATGAGGACAAAAGGCATAACTGTGTGTTTGTCGGCTTTGACCACATGGGAAGAAGCCGTTTTGGATTTCTGCGCAGCAGCGATTTCAAATCTACTTTTATGAGGGAAGCGGATGGCAGTGATAAGCGGTATTCCTTTTCTCTGTCTCCACCGGAAAGTACATCAAAGCTGCACATTTTTGAAAGCGCCATTGATTTACTCTCCTATGTAACGCTTGAAAAAATGCACACTGGCAAATGGGAGAAAGCCCACTATCTTGCTCTATCAGGTGTGTACCAGCCTAAAAAGGAACTAAACGATAACCTGCTGCCCCTTGCTCTTGGCCAATATCTGCATGACCATCCTGAGATTGAGCAAATCGACCTTAGATTGGATTATGATCGAGCCGGAGAGCTTGCCGCACAAGCGATATGCCATCTTCTGCAACATCGCTGCGATATGCGCTATCTGCCCCCCGCTTACGGCAAAGACTACAACGAAATGCTTATGAAAGTGAAAGGAATTGGTGCTGACATCAGAACGCGAAACTCAAAAAACGTTCAAAGGAGGAAAGATCACGATGAAAACCTATATGAAAGATAGTTTTCTTTCGGGAAGTAATCATTGGGGAAACGCTTTTGCGTTTCACTAACGAGCATTGGATTGTGATATCACAATCCGCCCGTAAGGGAGCGCCCTTAAACCCCGATACAAACAGGAGGTGCAGGTTTGAAAAGAACGATTGGGAAACTGGTACGGTTAACTGCAAAAGAACAACAAAGACTTAGAAACCATGCAAAGAAATGCGGACTTTCCGAGGAAGCATACTTGCGTTTCCTGCTGAATGGTCATGCTCCAAAAGAAGTGCCGCCGCTTGAGTATCACCGTCTGATACGGGAACTGAATGCCATCGGTAATAACCTCCATCAGATTGCAGCCCGTGCAAACGCCACGGGTTTTTTCTTGAAAGAGGATTATGCCCTAAATTACAGACGGCTCATGGAAAAGGTACTGGAGATACAGGCGGTGGTCACGCAGCCGGAAAGGTTATGATATGGCGACGACGCGAATCTGGAAAGTCGGCAGCAACCTTTCGCGCGTAGTGGATTACGCAAAAGACGAAACAAAGACGGAAAACCCTGCGTGGAGCAAGACGGATTATCAGACCATGAGAGATGTGATGGACTATGCAATGGACGACGCGAAAACAGAGAAGCAGTTTTATGTGACCGCCTTAAACTGCAATGCCGACTATGCTCGGGAGCAAATGCAGATGACCAAACGCCGGTACGACAAAACGGACGGGATTCTTGCATGGCACGGGTATCAATCCTTTGTCGAAGGCGAGGTGGACGCAGACACGGCGCATAAAATCGGCGTGACGCTGGCAAAGGAGCTGTGGCCGGATTTTGAGGTGATCGTGGCGACGCATCTCAACACCCACTGCTTCCATAACCACTTTGTTCTCAATTCCGTATCCTTTCTGCATGGCAGAAAATTTAACGCCTGCCGGGAAAGCTACAAAAAAATGCGTGCGGCCTCCGACAGGCTGTGCCGGGAATATGGCTTGTCGGTCATTACGGAACACCAGGCGTATTATCCCAAACATTATGCAGAATGGCAGGCAAAACAAAATGGACAGCGCACATGGCGCAGCGCCATTCGCGAGGACGTAGACCGGGCAGTGTTAGTGTCCATGACGTGGAGCGCCTTTCTGCGTGCGCTCAGAGAACAGGGCTACGAAGTAAAGACAGGTGTAAAGCATATCGCAGTGCGTCCACCGGGAAAAGAGCGTTTTGTACGCCTGCGCTCCTTAGGTGAAAACTATACGGAAGAAGCTATCAGAGAGCGGATATTACGACAACGCTCTCCACGGAAAACATATGAGCCAAAGCCTAAAAGAGTCATTCATGTAAAGGTGTATGGAGATTTTCGATTATCCAAGATTACCTGGAAAGGGCTTCGGGCGTTGTATTTCTTCTATCTCAGAAAGCTGCGAGCTGCACAACATCAGCCCTCGGAACGTGTGTCCTATCTCATACGGGAAGATCTACGGCTACTTCATAAGATCAGCAAGCAGAACAAATTTCTGATCCGACATAAAATAGATACGCCCGAGCAGCTTGCCGTTTGGAAGGAGAGCGCAGAGCATAGCATTAAAGAATTATCTTCTCAGAGAAAGGAACTGACGAACGAAAAGCGGCGCACAAACACTTCCCCCATGCGGGAGGCAGAAATCATGGCGCAAATGAGCAGTATCTGTGCCGAGCTAAAAACAATGCGCCGAGACGTGCGGATGTGCGCCGATATTGCCAAGCGAGCAGAGACGATTACACGAAAGTATGAGCAGCTGAAAGAGCAAAGCCTGTATCATAAAAAATATGCGAACAGGCAAACCGAAGAAAAAGAATATTCCATCTTGAAATAGGACATAATTAGAAGTAAAATAGAAAATAGTTAGAATGAAAGTGGAGAACTGCTATGCGTGAAATCGTAGAACAATATTTGAAAAACTATCTTCCAAGGCGGGAGATCATTCACCGCCTGCCGGTATCCATGCCCATCTCCAGGGTGTGGCCCGAGCTTAAAAAGGCAAGAAAGGAAGTGTCAGAGAAACTGCCGCTTTCTGCGATGGACGGAAGCGCCTTTTGGTGGGTTCTTACGGATCATATCATAGAGGAATCGGAGAAGGTCATCGCTCTTGCCCGGCGCGACATCATATTTGACCGCCCGGAATATCAAGCGGCTTTTGAAGAAGCTGTTTTAGACGAAGCTGTGTATTCGAGCGTCATTGAGGGTGCGTTTACTACCAGAAAAGAAGCGCAGGCATTTATCCGGGAAGGCCGCACGCCGAAAAACAAATCGGAACAGATGGTAAAAAATAATTACGAAGCGCTGACCTATGTGCTTGAAAATATTGACGCGCCTATCACGAAAGAGACGATATTTCAAATCTATTCGCTGGTAACAAAGGATACCCTGGAGGAATCGGCGGCAAGCGACCGTTACCGCGACGAGCCGGTGTTTGTCCGCTCCCAAAGAGGCGAAATCGTGCATACCGCTCCCAGGGCAGAACAAGTGCCCCAAATGATGGACGCTCTTATCGCTTTTATTGCAGACAGCGAACTTTCACCGCTGATTAAGGCGTGTGTGGCACACTTCTACTTTGTGTATGTTCACCCGTTCATAGATGGAAACGGTAGAACTGCCCGCGCTCTTTCGTATATGATATTGCTGCAAGCGGGGTATGATTTCTTTCGGTATTTCTCTATCTCCGGCGTCATTGCAGAAGAACGGTCGAAATACTACAAAGCGATCAAAGATGTGGAAGATGACGATTTTGATATGACGTATTTTATCGACTATTCTATCGGTATGCTGGCCCGCGCAGTAAAAAAGATGGAAGACAGGCTGGTAAACAAGGTCGTCATGGAGGAACGATTGAACCAGCTGAGGGCGTCCGGCGCAAACGAACGCCTCCTTGCAGGCGCAGAGTGGCTGCTGAAAAGCCCCAATCACAGCGTGACCATCAAAGCATGGGAACAGAAATTTGGCGTCGTAACGGAAACCGCGCGACAGGACTTATTCAAGCTGGAAGAAGCGGGAATTGTAAAGCGTAAGCTGGTAAAGCGGCGGTATGAATTTGAGGTATTGAAATAATTGAAATAGACCATGGCAAGTATTTCATACACGAGGAGGAACCAACACATGAAAAAATTGGTCAGAAACCGAATCAAATGTAATCTTTGCGGTGATGTGATTGAATCGAAGCACAGGCATGACTTTGTTACCTGCCGGTGCGGCTGCGTATCCGTGGATGGAGGTCTTGACTATGCACGTCGCTGTTTTATCCATTCGAAAAATGATTATACAGATCTCAGCGAGTACGCAGAGGAAAAACAACCGTATAACTCTTTTGAAGATTGATGTTATGCCGACCGGCACAACCTGTTTTTCATTATCTGCGAATTAAAATTTAATTTCTGGAGTTTTTACGCAAGACGCTCCGAACCGGAGCGCCTTTTTCTATCCCTCAAAATACATAAAAAGGAGATGATGAACATGTCTGCACACGGAGAAGCAGCGGAACAAGTGGTCGATATGGCGACAAAAGCAACCGTAAAGGGCGTTGAGGTTGTTGCAAACTTAACCGGCAAGGGACTGATTTCCCTTGCTACTTTTTTAATCGCCACACTCAAAGAACAAAAACGAACCAAAGGGAAAACCCGCATTGAAGCCTTTCGCGGAAAACCGACCAAGGTGTTTGTCATGCGGCGGGAGGATTTTTCGCAGTTTGCTGCGGAAGCAAAGAAATACGGCGTCCTGTATGCCGCGATCATGAGCAAAAAAGACAAGGACGGTATGGTAGACGTGGTTGTCAATGCCAATGACGCGGCAAGGGTAAACCGTATCTCCGAACGATTTGCCATGTCAGCCGAAGAAGTTGAAAAACTGAGAGAAACCATACTCAAAGCAAAGGAGGAAAAATCCCAAAATACAGCTTATAAGGAACGCACAGACCCCACCGCGGAAAAAGACGCTCACACCGTAGACGACGCAACGCTGGACGAGATGATGGGCAATGCGACGCCTCCACAACAAACACAGCACAAGCAACCTGTGGAGATTTCGGAAGATGTCCCAAACCCTATGAAGGCGGGGACGGCGAAATCGAGTCCGTCCGCGCCTTTATCCGAGCACAGCGAAAATACAGAAATGGCGAATACTCGTGAGCGTCCGTCTGTTAGGCAGCAGATTAAAGAGATCAAAGAGAAACGCAGGGAGCGTTCCTCTGCACCTGAAAAGACGCCGCAGACCGCATATAAACAGTCCAGGAAAAGAAAGAGAGAAAAAATAAAATAGGTTGTATTTCTCCTAAATATAGCATATACTATGATTAGGAGGTAAAAGCAATGAACATCAATACAAATAATCTGGTGTCTATTACGGAAGCCAATCAGAATTTTTCCCGCGTTGCCCGTATGGTAGACGAAAACGAGGGAAACAGCAGAAAATAAAAAGATAGCAGAAGAAAAAGAAGAAGAAAAAAACACAGCTGAACGTAAAAGAGCAGAATACA
>OMBZ01000502.1_pt1 | contig 13421 bp, 10 predicted proteins | sample 1673831 | NCBI WGS metagenome assembly OMBZ01 (sample SAMEA103958129, study PRJEB25191) | human gut metagenome | reverse complement strand
CCTCTCCCGCGAAAAAACGATCCCGGAAAGTCCGCAGACTTTCCGGGATCGTCCAATTCAAAAATATTTTTCCGCCGGTTTATGTGCTATAAAGATGCTTATGCCGCGGGCTGCTCTGCGGCAGCAGGCTGCGGGTCAGCAGTCACCGTAATGGTGCGGCTGATGGTACTGCAGGAGTAGTTGCCCCCCGCCTTGGCGGTCTGGGTGTAGGTGCCGGGCTCGGTGGGCACGCCGCTCATTTTGCTGCTGAACCACAGGAAGGTCTTTTTCTTGTAGGTGTAGCTCACCTTGCCGTTTTCAGCCACCTGTCCGTCCGAGATCACCTTAGCGGTCAGATCGGCGTTTTGCAACTCAGAGACGGTCATGCTGGCCGGGGCATCCGCTGTCCAGCTCAGGCTGACGTTTTCGGTCTTGGGCTTGATCTTGAACATGGCAAAGCCGGCGGCGTTGATATCGCTGCTTTCCAGCGCGATGGCACCGGCAAAGTACTTGCCGCTGTCCTTGGGCTGCTCGTCCAGATAGATGCGGCTCAGCGCACCCTCGGGCAGATACTTGCGGATCAGGCTCAGCGCCAGCTTCATGCCGTTGGAAACATTCTTCACCGTGGTCAGGTAGCTGGCCGGGACAAAGAAGCTGACGGTGTCCATCACCGACACTACTTCGTCCGCCACCCGCAGCAGCACGCCGACATCGTTGCCGTCGATCAGCTGCTTGAGGTAGCTGTATACGTTGAATTCCTCGGCCTGGTCCGGGGTCTGGGACATCTTTTTGGGCAGGGGGATCAGCTTGAGCAGGGTGCGCAGCTTATCCGAGATCATCAGGGTCACATAGCCGTAGGCTTCGCCGCTGGTGCCCAGCACCACAGCGATATACTGGGTGTTTTCGGGCCGGGTCTCCACCTCCAGCTTATAATCGGAGCCGTAGACAAGATTTCCGGTCGCCCGGATGCGGATGTTGACGATATCATTTTCATCCTCTGCCGCGCTCAGCGCTGCGGCATCGGGCAGTTCCTCGCTGACAACAGCGGTGCTTTCCGGCTGCTGCGTTGCAGCTAAAGCAGGCATCGCCAGTACACCAAGCATCATGCTAACCGCAAGCAGCAGCGAGATCCATCGTTTGGCCTTCATACGAAAACCTCCTTTGTTGTTTGGTATCATACCCACATTTTACCGCAAAATAATCCTAGGGTCAATAACGGGATTCAAGCCGGGCGCGTCACTCCCCGATATAGGTAAAGCGGGGCTGGGTAACGCCGTCCCGGGTCACGGTTTCCAGCCACATGGCGGCGGGGCGCACCCACAGCCCGCCCTCGCCGTACAGGGCGCGGTACACCACCATTTCCTCCTCGGTCTCGCTGTGGCGTGCCACGCCCAGCACCTGATACTCGTTGCCTTTAAAGTGGCGGTAGCGCCCGGGGCGCACCGGATATTGCAGTTCCTTCATAACAGTTCCTTTCTATTCCTGCAAAAAGGGCTGCTGCGCCGGGCGGGTGCAGCAGCCCACAAACCTTATATTATAAATATTACAGCGTGCTGTCCGTTCCATCGCCGGGGGTCTGCTCGGCAGAGTACAACAGCATCAGGTGGTTGGCCGAGGCTTCCAGCTGGCTCTTGGCCTGCCGCAGGGCGGCTTCCTCGGTCTCGTTCATCTTTTCGGGCTTATCCTTGCGCAGGCAGTGGCGCAGGTTGGCAAGGTCGGCCTTCACGCGGGCCTTTTCGTCCTTGTCCAACTCCTTTTTGCACTTGGAAAGCGCTTCATCCACCTTGTAGGCCAGCACCTCGGCCTGATTGTGCAGGTCCAGACGCTCCTTGCGGCGGCTGTCCTCGGCCTCGTAGGCGGCGGCATCTGCCATGGCGCGCTGGATCTCGTTTTCGGAAAGGTTGGTGCTGCCGGTGATGGTAATGTTCTGCTCCCGCCCGGTGGCAAGGTCTTTCGCAGATACCTTCACCACGCCGTTCACATCGATATCAAAGGTGACCTCGATCTGCGGCTTAGACGAAAAGCTTGCCCGGATGCCGTTCAGCTTGAACTTGCCCAAAGACTTGTTATCCCGCGCAAAGTGACGCTCGCCCTGCAGAACGTTGATCTCCACGCTGGTCTGCATGGGACGGGCGGTGGTAAAGATCTGGCTCTTGCGGGTGGGGATCATGCTGTTGCGGGTGATCAGCGGGGTGGCGACCCCGCCCAGCGTCTCGATGGACAAGGTCAGCGGGGTCACGTCCATCAACACCAGCCCCTGCGCTGCCGCGCCGGTGGCACCCGCCAGCTTGCCGCCGCCCTGCAGCAGTGCACCCTGCACCGCTGCGCCCATGGCAACGCACTCATCCGGGTTCAGGCTGTGGCTGGGCTCCTTACCCAGCAGCTCCCGCACCTGCCGTTCCACGGCGGGCATCCGGGTGCTGCCGCCCACCAGCAGCACCTTGCCCAGCTGGCTGGCAGAGATGCCGGCATCCCGCAAAGCGTTCTGCACCGGGGTCACGGTGCGGGACAGCAGGTCTCCGGTCATCATCTCGAACTGCGGGCGGGACAAAGCGATATCCAAGTGATGGGGCCCGTCCTTGCCCACCGCGATAAAGGGCAGGTTCAGCTGGGCAGAGGGCGCACTGGAAAGCTCCTTCTTGGCCTTTTCCGCTTCCTCCTTCAGCCGTCCCATGGCGGCAGGGTCGCGGGTCAGGTCGATGCGGTCAGACTTTTTGAACTCTGCCACCGCGTACTCCACAATGCGCTGGTCAAAGTCGTCGCCGCCCAGATGGGTGTCGCCGCCGGTGGCCAGCACCGTAAAGGTGCCGTCCTCGATCTCGATGATGGACACGTCAAAGGTGCCGCCGCCAAGGTCGTAGACAAGGATCTTCTGCGCGGCTTCGTTGTCCAGACCGTAGGCTACCGCGGCGGCGGTAGGCTCGTTGATGATGCGCAGCACGTTCAGCCCCGCAATGCGGCCGGCATCCTGCGTGGCCTTGCGCTGGCTGTCGTCAAAATAAGCGGGCACGGTGATGACGGCTTCGGTGACCGACTCGCCCAGATAGCTCTCGGCGTCCCGGCGGATCTTGGCAAGGATCATGGCGCTGATCTCCTGCGGGGCAAGGTCCTTGCCGTCAATATGCGCCCGGTAGTCCGAACCCATGTACCGCTTGATGCTGGAGATCGTGCGCCCGGAATTCGTGGCGATCTGGCGCTTGGCCGCGCCGCCCACCAGACGCTCGCCGTCCTTGGTAAAGGCCACCACGCTGGGGGTGGTGCGCTCGCCCTCTGCGTTGGTGATGACTACGGGCTTGCCGCCCTCTACCACCGCCACACAGGAATTGGTCGTACCCAGATCAATGCCGATCACTTTGCTCATACTGTTTCCTCTGTTTCTTGTCCGCCGTGTCTGCGGGCTGATTTTTCTCCAGTCTATCTTACCGGACGGCTGTGACCATTTTTTAGTCCAATTGTAAAGATTCTATGTTATATGCTGCCGGAGCCGTGGGCGGCTCGTGGGTCAGCGCATAGAGCAGCTGCTCGGCCTCCTGTAACCAGCGGTCGGCGTCCGGCTCGTGCTCCTGCTGCAAAATGGTAAAGGCCTGCTTTGCCTCTGCCGCCTGCGCCAGCGCCTTTTTGCGGGAGGTGTAGCGGGTCTCGTACTGCGCCAGCCGCAGGCAGACCCGGGGCGTATACTCGATATCCGGCACCGCTGCCGCGTTCTGCCGCGCCCGGCGGTACCACAGCAGTGCCTTGCCGTTGTCGCCCCGGGCGGCGCAGTCGTCGCCAAGGTTCAAAAGGGCGATGGGCTCACCACTTTCGGCTGCGGCTTTCCACAGCTTGCGCGCCTGTGCAGCGCTTTTGGGTACGCCGCGCCCCTGATACAGGCACTCGCCCAGCAGCGATAGCCCGGCAGAACTGCCCTGCTCGGCGGCTTTCTGGTAGCACTCTGCCGCTGCCGCCCAGTGTCCGGCGCGGGCAGCTTCTTTACCAGCTTCAGCCTCCTCTGCGCCGGGACCCTCCGGGGTGTGGCCTGCGTGCAGCAGACCGTTGAGCAGCGCACCGTCCAGCGAGGCGGAATTGCTCCACGGGTCCAGCACCACGCCGTCGATGCCCGGGGTGTCCAGCGCCAGCTGCATAGCCTGCTCCAAGGTGCGGTCAGCCATGGGGCGGCTGCCGGTACTGCGGTCCGCACCGGCCGCTGCCACCGAGGTGAACAGCGGCAGCCAGCAGCGCCCCTTATCGTTGCGCAGCGTCCACAAGGCAAGGCCGTCGGCCTTTTCCGCCGGGATGGGATGCTCCATCCACGGGGCGGGCGCACCCTGCACCGAAAGCGCCGTTTGCAGCGGCACCAGCACATGGGTCTCCAGCTCCAGCGCATAGTTCAACGCGTTCATCAGGGTCCAGAAGCTCTCCTCGTTCTGCCCCTTGTACAGCCCCTGCACCGCCTGCTCGATGGCCGGGCAGCCGGTGCCGCGCGGGCTGTACACCGGTGCGGTGCGGCTGCGTTGGCTGCCCACCGGGCGGAAGCGTACCCCGCCGTCTGTTCGTCTTGCCATTGTGTTCACCATACTTCCCTATCAGTCTCAGCTCTAGTATAACAGGATTTGGCAGCTTGTACAATGCAAAACGCAGCTGCGGCACTGGATTTTCAGTATACATCGCGTTATAATAAGGTGTATTTTGACCCCGAAGGAGGAATTTTTTTGAACCGGATGCTTGGCTACCTGAAGGGCTACGAGCGCGAAAGTGTGCTTGCACCGCTCTTTAAGATGCTGGAAGCCACCTTTGACCTGTTCGTGCCGCTGGTCATGGCGGATATCGTCAATGTGGGCATTGCAGCACATGACCTGCATTATATTCTGGTGCGGTGCGGCCTTTTGCTGCTGCTGGCTTTCATCGGCCTTACCTGCAGCCTGACCGCGCAGTACTTTTCCGCCAAGGCGGCGGTGGGCTACTCCACCGCGCTGCGGCACGCCCTGTTTGCCCATATTCAGCGCCTGAGTTTTTCAGAGATGGATACGCTGGGCACCAGCACCCTCATTACCCGCATGACCAGCGATGTCAATCAGGTGCAGAGCGGACTCAACCTGTTTTTGCGCCTGTTCCTGCGCAGCCCCTTTGTGGTGCTGGGTGCCATGGTCATGGCCTTTACGGTCAACGCCCGGGCGGCGATGATCTTTGTGGTCACCATCCCGCTGCTCAGCGTGGTGGTGTTCGGCGTGATGGTGATCACCCGACCGCTGTATAAGACCGTGCAGACCCGGCTGGACCGGGTGCTGGGCCTGACCCGCGAGAACCTGACCGGCGTGCGCGTGGTGCGCGCCTTTGATAAGGAGCAGAGCGAGATCGACCGCTTTGAGGATGCCAACGCCCTGCTGACCGGGATGCAGCTGCACGTCGGTCATCTTTCAGCGCTGATGAACCCGCTGACCTATGTGCTCATCAACCTTGCCATCGTGGCGCTGCTGTATGTGGGCAGCATCGAGATCAACGTGGGCGACATGGCCTCCGGTGATGTGATCGCGCTGGTGAACTACATGAACCAGATCCTTGTGGAGCTGGTAAAGCTGGCCAACCTCATCGTACAGATCAGCAAGGCGCTGGCCTGTGCAGGCCGCGTGCAGGCGGTGCTGGATACAAAGCCCGGCATGACCTTCCCGGCAAAGCTTCTGGGCGAAGTGGCTGAGGACAAGACCGGCGATGCCGTGCGCTTTGACCATGTAGGTTTGACCTACGCCGGGGCGGGCGCACCCAGCCTGACCGACATCAGCTTTACCGCCAAAAAGGGCCAGACCATCGGCGTCATCGGCGGCACCGGCAGCGGCAAATCCAGCTTAGTAAACCTCATCCCGCGCTTTTACGATGCCACCGAGGGCAGCGTGGAGATCTTTGGCCGCCCTGTGGCCAGCTACCCCCGGGACGCTTTACGCGGCAGGGTGGCGGTGGTCATGCAGAAGGCGCAGCTCTTCGGCGGCACCATCCGCTCCAACCTTTTGTGGGGCAACAAGGATGCCACCGATGCCGACCTGTGGGCAGCGCTGGAAACGGCACAGGCCGCAGACTTTGTGCGTGCAAAGCCCCTTGGGCTGGACGAGCCGGTGGAGCAGGGCGGACGCAATCTTTCCGGCGGACAGAAGCAGCGGCTCACCATCGCCCGTGCGCTGGTGGGCAAACCGGACATTTTGATTTTGGATGACAGCGCCAGCGCACTGGACTATGCCACCGACGCCGCCCTGCGCAAGGCACTGGCGGCACTGCCCGGGGCACTGACCGTGTTCATCGTCAGCCAGCGTGCCGCCAGTTTGCAGCACGCCGACCAGATTCTGGTGCTGGATGACGGTCATCTGGTGGGCATCGGCACCCACAGCGCCCTGCGCAGCAGCTGCCCGGTGTACGAGGAGATCTACGAGAGCCAGTTCAAGAAAGGGGAGGCAGAAGCATGAGTGCAAAAGCAAAAAACAAGCTGACCCCGCAGCAGCGCAAGGCCACCCTGAACCGGGTGCTGCACAAGATCCGTCCATACAGTGCCTTTGTGGTGTGCAGCCTGCTGGTGGCGGCGGTCAGCGTAGCCGCCCAGCTGTATATCCCCATCCTGTGCGGTGACGCCATTGATAAGATGCTGGGCAAGGGCAATGTAGACCTTGCCGGGGTGCTGCGCATTGCAGTGAGCATTCTGGTGGTGGCAGCCGTAGCCGCCCTTGCGCAGTGGCTTTTGAGCGTGTGCAACAACCGCATCACCTTCTCGGTCAGCCGTGATCTGCGCAACGAGGCGCTGCGCAAAATTCAGACCCTGCCGCTGTCCTATCTGGACAGCCACCCCTCCGGCGATATCGTCAGCCGCATGGTGGCAGATGTGGACACCTTTGCGGACGGCCTGCTGATGGGCTTTACCCAGCTGTTCTCCGGCATCCTGACCATTTTTGGCACCCTGCTGTTCATGCTGCGGGAGAACGTGCCCATCACTCTGGTGGTGGTGTGCATCACCCCGCTGAGCCTTGTGGTGGCGGGCTTTCTGGCAAAGCGCAGTTACGGCTACTTCCAGAGCCAGAGCACCGTCCGCGGCAAGCAGACCGCGCTGGTCAACGAAATGATCGAAGGCCAGAAGGTGGTGCAGGCCTTTGGCCACGAAGCCGAGAGCCTTGCCGCCTTTGACGAGGTGAACGGACAGTTACAGGACGTGAGCCTGAAGGCCATCTTCTTCTCCAGCCTGACCAACCCCGCCACCCGCTTTGTGAACAACATCGTGTACGCGGGCGTAGGGCTTGTGGGTGCGCTGTACGCCGTGCGCGGCGGCATCACCATCGGTCAGCTGAGCGTTTTTCTGAGCTACGCCAACCAGTACACCAAACCCTTCAACGAGATCTCCGGCGTGGTCACCGAGTTACAGAATGCACTGGCCTGCGCCGCCCGGGTGTTTGAACTGCTGGACGCCGAAGATCAGGTGCCGGAGGCCGAAAACGCCGCCGCGTTGCAGCCGGACGGCCATGTGCAGTTACAGGATGTTTCCTTCCGCTATCTGCCCGACCGTCCGCTCATCGAAGGGCTTTCGCTGGATGTGCAGCCCGGCCAGCGCATCGCCATCGTAGGCCCTACCGGCTGCGGCAAGACCACCCTCATCAACCTGCTCATGCGGTTCTATGATGTGAACAGCGGCAGCATCAAGGTGTCCGGCACCGATATCCGGGATGTGACCCGCGCCTCTCTGCGCGGCAGCTACGGCATGGTGCTGCAGGACACATGGCTGCGTGCCGGTACGGTGCGGGAGAACATTGCCTACGGCAAGCCGGACGCAACCATGGATGAGGTGATCACCGCTGCCAAGGCCGCCCACGCCCATAGCTTTATCCGCCGCCTGCCCGATGGCTACGATACCGTCATTGCAGAGGACGGCGGCAACATCAGTCAGGGACAAAAGCAGCTGCTCTGCATCGCCCGCGTGATGCTCTGCCTGCCGCCCATGCTGATCTTGGACGAAGCCACATCCTCCATTGATACCCGCACCGAGGTGCGTATCCAGAAGGCCTTTGCCCGCATGATGCAGGGGCGCACCAGCTTTATCGTGGCGCACCGCCTTTCCACCATCCGGGAGGCAGACGTCATCCTTGTGATGAAGGACGGCCACATCGTGGAGCAGGGTAACCACGACCAGCTGCTGGCACAGGGCGGCTTCTACGCCAAGCTCTACAACAGCCAGTTCGAGGGCGTGGAGACCTGAGAGGGCTGTTGTATCCTATCCAGCCTGTAATAACAAACAGTGAAAATTCGTTTTGTTGATTAAAACAGGTCGAACGGGCACTCGTTCATAAAATGTTAATAATATATTAACATTCAGTACACCACTTTTCGGTATACATAGGGCAACAAAGGCGCGCAGCGCGCCGAACCCCCGCCAAAAAGGGCAAAAACGCGCAGACCGCTGTGGTGTGCGGCGGTCTTGGAAATGCCCTTGGTACAGGAAAGGAAACGTTACTTATGAAAATTGGTTTTTGGGAACTTATCGTCATCGTCATCGTGGCGTTTGTGTTCATCGGCCCGGACCAGCTGCCTGTCTACGCAAAGAAGATCGGCAAGATGCTCCGCGAGCTGAAGAAATACACCGGCGCTGCTTCTGAGGAGATTCAGAAGAACGTGGTGGAGCCGCTGAACGAGATTCAGGCACCCCTGAAAGAAGCTGTTGCCCCCCTGACCGATATCAAGAAGGATATCGACAGCAGCATGCGGGACGTGACCAAGAGCTTTACCGGCATTGGCAAGACCAGCAAAGAGGAAGCCGCCAAGAAGTTGGCTGAGACCGAGGAGGTCACCGACCTGACCGAGGATGCTGTGGAGGAACTGCCCGAGCAGCCCGCCGAAGCCCCGGCTGAAACTGTGGAGGCTCCCGCTGAAAAGCCGGAGCAGGCCGCTGCCGAGGCCGCACAGCCCGCCGCTGAGCCGGTGGCTGAGCCTGTGCAGGAAGCCCCTGCTGCAGCCGAAGAGGCTGCCGAAGCTGCACCCGCTGAGGAAGCAAAGGTGTAAGCGCCCCTACTTATTTATGGATGCACCCGCGCCCGCGGTTGCCAGATACATTCTGTAATACGCCCGCCACGCGGCGCGGCAAGAAAAAGGAGATATTTATTATGCGTATTGGTACTAATGAACTGCTGATCATTCTGGTCGTCGCTCTGCTGATTTTTGGACCCAAGAACCTGCCGAAGCTGGGCAAGATGTTCGGCAAGACCATCAATGGCTTCAAGAAGGGCATGGAGGACGAGGACGCCGAGCAGTCCGAGGAGACTGTAAAGAAGGCTGATAAGAAGGACGAAGACGAGGAGTAATTGTGGCTACAAACAAAAAGCGCAAAAAGAAAGCCGAAGTCATGGCAGAGGACGGCAGCATGACGCTGACCGGCCATCTGAAAGAACTGCGGAACCGGCTCATCATCTGCGCGGTGGTGTTTGTGGTGGGCGTGGTGGTCTCGCTGGCGTATGCAGACCGTCTGATTGATCTGCTTACCGCCATGGGCCGCGACTATTACCAGTTCGTGTCCATTGCCCCGCAGGAAAAACTGATGCAGTATTTCCGGGTGTCCATTCTGGCCGGTGTGGTGGTAACGGTGCCTGTGGCCTTTTACAACATCTACGCCTTTGCAAAGCCGGGTCTGAAAAAGAGCGAGAGCACCTTTTTCAAGCTGGTCATGCTGCTGGGTCTGATTTTGTTCTGCGTGGGCGTGCTGTTTGCCTATAAGCTCATGATGCCGTTCATGCTGCGGTTCCTCAGCACCGGCATCGAGGGTGCTGAGTACATCCAGACCACCACCAGTATCGAGAGCTACGTCAACCTCTGCCTGACCATGTTCATCATCTTTGGCTGTGTGTTCGAGATGCCGCTGATCACCATCATCCTTTCCAAGATGGGCATCATCAACCCGCAGATTCTCAAGCAGGTGCGCGGCGTGGCCATCGTGGTCATCTTCTTCATCGCCGCTGTGGTCACCCCGCCGGACATCGTGTCCCAGTGCATGGTGGCTTTCCCCATGGTGCTGCTGTATTTCGTCAGCATCTTCCTGAGCGGCATCTTCTATAAGCCGCGTGATACGGATGAGGATGACGAGGAAGAAGAGGCGAGCGAGGACTGATCCCGCTTCCGTTCCGGTTTTCATCAACTGAATCAAACGCCGCTGCACGGCTGTGCAGCGGCGTTTCTTGTTGGCACGGAAACAAAAAAGCTGCCGCACAGCTTTGTGCAGCAGCCTATGAGAAAATAAAGGAGAAACGCAGGTTCAAAAAAGATTATTTGCCCAGATGCCAGATATCGCGGTCGTACTCGGCAATGGTGCGGTCAGAGGAGAACATGCCAGCCTTGGCAATGTTCACAAGGCACTTGCGCCGCCAGCCCGTGGGGTCGCAGGCGTAATCGCTGAGGGCCTGTCCCTTGCGCACAACGTAGGCATTGAAGTCCGGCAAGGTCTGGAACCAGTCCTTGTGGATCAGCTCGTCGTGCAGGCGGGTCAGGTTTTCGGCATGACCGGCGGCCAGCATCTCCGGCCCGGTGAGGAAGCTGATGGCGCGGCGGATGTTGGCATCGCCCTCCACCCACTGGGCGGGGTCGTAATCGCCCACGGCGTAGCGGTGGATGACCTGATCGGAGGTCTGCCCGAAGATATAGATGTTCTCCTCGCCTACCTGCTGGCTGATCTCCACATTGGCACCGTCCATGGTGCCCAGCGTCAGCGCGCCGTTCAGCATAAACTTCATGTTGCCGGTGCCGGAGGCCTCCTTGGAGGCAAGGCTGATCTGCTCGGACAGGTCGCAGGCCGGGATCAGCTTTTCGGCGGCGGTGACGTTGTAGTTTTCCACAAACACCACCTGCAGCCACTTGGACACCTCCGGGTCTGCGGCAATGACCTTGGAGAGGGTCAGCAGCGCATGGATGATGTCTTTGGCAATGGTGTAGGCGGGAGCGGCTTTGGCGCCGAAGATACTCACCATCGGAGCAGCGGGCAGGTGCCCTGCCTTGATCTCGTAGTACTGGTGGATGAGGTACAACAGGTTGAGCTGCTGGCGCTTGTACTCATGCAGGCGCTTAGACTGGATATCGAACACTGCATCGGTGTTCACAGTCACCTTCTGGGTGTGCAGCAGCCAGTCTGCCAGCGCTTCCTTGTTGGCCTTTTTCACGGCGGTCAGCTCGTTCAGCACCGTCTCGTCCTCGGCAAAGGCCAGCAGTTTTTCCAGTTCGGCGGCGTCCTTGCGGAAGCCGGAGCCGATGTGCTTTTCCAGCGTGGCAGTCAGGCGCGGGTCGCATTCCAGCAGCCAACGGCGGAAGGTGATGCCGTTGGTCTTGTTGTTGAACTTTTCCGGGTACAGCTCGTAAAAACCGTGCAGCTCGGAGTTTTTCAGGATCTCGGTGTGCAGGGCAGCCACGCCGTTGGTGGAATGGGTAAAGTGGATGTCCATGTGGGCCATGTGCACGCGGTCGTCGGCGTCAATGATGGCAAGGCCGGTATCATTGGTGCGCTTTTTGGCGGCAGCATCCAGCTTTTCAATCACCGGCATCAGCTGGGGCACAACTTTGTCCAGATAGCTGCGCGGCCAGGTTTCCAGCGCTTCGGCCAGGATGGTGTGGTTGGTGTAAGCGCAGGTGTCGGTTACGATCTTGACGGCTTCGTCAAACTCGATGCCCTTTTCGCCCAGCAGGCGGATCAGTTCGGGGATAACCATGCTGGGGTGGGTATCGTTAATCTGGATGGCGGCGTAATCGGCCAGGTCATGGTAGTTGCAGCCGCGGGCGGCGCATTCGGCCAAAATCAGCTGGGCACCGGCGCTGACCATCAGGTACTGCTGGTAGATGCGCAGCATGCGGCCTGCTTCGTCGGAATCGTCCGGGTACAGGAACAGGGTCAGGTTTTTGGCAATGGCGGTTTTATCGAACTGGATGCCGTCATGCACAATGCTTTCATCAATGGTGTCCAGGTCAAACAGGTTCAGGGTGTTGGTGCGGCCCTCGTAGCCGGTCACGGCCAGTTTGTACAGCCGGGCAGTGTAAGGTTTGCCTGCCAGGGTGACGGGGTAGGTGATATCGGTCTTTTCCGCCCAGGAATGTTCGTTCAGCCAGGGGTCCGGCAGTTCGTTCTGCAAGCCGTCGGCAAAGCTCTGGCGGAACAGGCCAAAGTGGTAACGCAGGCCGATGCCGTCGCCCGGCAGGTTCAGCGTTGCCAGAGAATCCAGGAAGCAGGCAGCCAAACGGCCCAAACCGCCGTTGCCAAGGCTCGGCTCCGGCTCGACTTCCTCGATGTCGGAAAGGCTCTTGCCTGCGGCAGCAAGGGCATCACGCACATCATCATACAAGCCGAGGTTGATGAGGTTGTTGGAAAGCAGTTTGCCGATTAAAAATTCAGCCGAGATATAATACAGCTTGCGGCCGTTGACCGGACGTACCTGTGCGGCGCTCTTGCTGCGCACAAGATCCAGCAGGGCAAGGTAAATTTCCTGGTCGGTGGATTCGACAAGGGGCTTGCCGATCAGCTTCTGTAAAGTTTCCGTCATGGTCTGCATAGCGGGTTCCTCCTAAAAAATGAATTTGCAGAGGCCAAGGCGTTGGTATCGCCTTTGGTTCAGGCCTCAAGTGGGGAAGCTTGCGGTGCGGCCCGCACTTCCTCTTGCTATATCCAGAATATCATACAAAATCGGTAAAATTCTTGTGCAATTCTGCCGGATTGTGGTACAATACAAGCATCAGGAATGCAAAAGGGGGCTACAACATGCCAAACCAGGAACGCTTGCGGGAAACCAAACACCATGGTGCGGTGCGGTTCCCTTTTAATATCTACCCCTGCACCATACCGGGGGACTTTTTGCAGGTGCCGTTGCACTGGCACGACAGTATGGAACTTGTCTATGTTAAAAAAGGCAGCGGAATCGTGCAGGTCGGTGTGAACGCTTACCCGGCGGAGCAGGGCGATATTTACATTTTTGCCCCCGGCACCCTCCACGCCCTGCACCAGCGCGGCCAGGCCGTGATGGAATACGAAAATATCATTTTTGAGCTGGAGCTGCTGGGTGGTGCGGATGATCTGTGCGCCGAGCGCTACCTTTTGCCGCTGCAAAGCGGCCGCATGGCTTTGCAGCCGCGCATCATCCCCGGCGAGGCGGGCTACCCCCAGGCGGCGGCCTGCCTGCAGGAAACGGAGGAAGCCAACAAGGTAAAAAACGCCGGGTATGAGCTGGCCATCAAAGGGGCGCTGCTGCGGTTTTTGTCCATCCTGATTGGCCAGCACGGCACCCTGCTCCCGGCGGATACTACTGACACCCGCCGCCTGAAAACGGTCTTGCAGCTGATCGAAGCGGAATATGCTACCCCGCTGCGGATTGAGGACGCCGCCGAAGCCTGCGGGTGCAGCCAAAGCCATTTTATGCGCTGGTTCAAAAAAATGACCGGCCAGGGCTTTACCGCCTACCTGAACGACCACCGGCTGAACC
>OMBZ01000500.1_pt1 | contig 13432 bp, 10 predicted proteins | sample 1673831 | NCBI WGS metagenome assembly OMBZ01 (sample SAMEA103958129, study PRJEB25191) | human gut metagenome | reverse complement strand
ACATCTCTAAATTGTGCGACGGTACACCGCACATCTCCACACGGCCAGCGCCGGGTATCGCTCTTGTGGTGAGGTTGAGGGCAAGCAGCTCCGCCGCCTGTTTTGCGTCCTCGCCGTACATCTCGAAGAAATCGCCCACCTGAAACAGCACGATGTCGTCCGGGTGGGCTTCCTTGATGGAATTGTAGTCGGTCTGCGCCTGTGTTGGCAGTTCACGCTCCGCTTCCTTTTCCCGCTGAAGCTGGGCGTAGCGCTCCTTTTCCCTTGGAGAGAGAAAGCGGTCCTTCTGAATGAGGCTGTCAATCCTTGCTGCCACCTTCGTCCAGCTCAACTCCACATTGGCACAGTCTGCTTTTTTCAGGACAATGCCGCGGCTGTCGTGGCTTTCATCACTATGGGATGCACCGGAAACGGCGTGGGAGCGCCCGCCTATGCCGTACTCATCTTTGAGGAAAGCTGCCTTTTCCTTGCCGGTATGGTCGGCGGTGAAGTATTCGTAGATTCTGCCCTTGCCGCCCTCGACACCGCTGCCGCGATCCAGCGCGTGGTCGATCTCGTCCTCGGTGATAAAGCGCCCCAGCTCCGGCACTGCGGCCATTTCGGAGGAATACTCCCTGCGGGGCAAGGACAGGTCCCGCAGGCTCTGCCAAATCTGATCGAGCTTGTGGTAGTGGAATCGCAGCAGGCTTCTGTCCTGCTCATGGGCGGCGTAAAACTGCGCGAACTCGCCGGATAGCGTATCGCCGAAATCTGTGTTTGTCAGTTGCTCCGCCAGCCGCGCCGTTTCATCAGGGAATCCGCCGCCCCGCAGCGTATCCATACAGGAGAGATAGCCCTGTTCCCGCGCCTCGTCGCTGAGATCGTGTTTCAGATACCAGAGGGCTTGGGCAAGCTGCATCCGCTCATGCTGCCCTGCTTCGGCAAGCTCCACATTGGAGGCGTATGCGCCGCTGTCCATAAGCTCAGAAATGCGCACGGCGGCGTCCTGCCATGCGATTACCTGCGCGCTGCGCACATACTCCGCGCTTCTGCCGGGAGCGATGTGGATGCCGTCTACGGCGTACCACGCGGAAAGCTCGCCCTCCGGCGTTTTGAAGCCGTTGCCGCCGTGGAAGGTGTTTTGTAGCAGCGCGGCAATGTCCTCCGTGGACTTCTGCTTCTGGAACGCGGCGGCAATGACCATGCGGGTATCGTCCTCGTTGCCGCCCAGCCGCAGCACATGGTCAAGCTGCGCCTGAGAAACGGAAAAAGCGAAGGGCATCTGTGCGCTCTCCGCTTCTTCTATGGCTGTAATTTGTTCCGCTTCGGTGGGGAAAAAGGAAAGCTGACCGCCCCGCGTGGGGTGTTCTGTTATGCGTAGATCAGCTCCGCGAGAATCACTTCCTCCGCCTGCGCCTTGCAGGTGTTCATCAGGCCCACCCATTTCATGGGATCGCTGGCTTTCAGCGCTTCCGTCGCTCCGGCCTCCGCCGCCAGCTCCGGCATCATCTGCTCTAAGCAGCTCTGCGCTGCCTGCTCGATCTCCAGCAGGTGCGGGAACAGGGTTTCCTCCAGAATCATCTGGTTCCAGAGGATGGGCCGATGCTCCTTCAGGTACTTCTGGCGCATCCGCCCGTACTTGCCGAGGGGCTGCTCCGGCACCTCGATCTTCAGGTCGGGAATCAGGTAATCTCCGTTCATCGTGTAAGTCAGGTTGTTCTCCATGCTCTGCCGTCCTTTCCGCGCTGTGTTCGCGCTCATAATTTCGTATGGTGACTTCGATCTGCCGCAAAACCTGTTCGTTGATCTCGCTGACCGCCGTGCCGAGTGCCGCCACCGTGCGCGGGGTGTTGAAATCAAAGATGCTGAAAAAATCCTCGTGTTCAAAGTGATCCTCCGGCTGCATCCCGCAGCGGGACATGAGGGAGTAGGTGATGCTGACCACCGCGGCGTTTTTGAACGCCACCTCGATGTTGTAATCATCATACTCCTCCAGATAGGAATCCGCAACGATGCCGAGGATGTCGCGGGAATGGTCGCGCCAGTATTCCGCAGCAAGCTGAGAAGCGACGCTCTCGAACTGCTCCGCAAGGCCGTTTTTGCCGGAAACGCCGTAATTACGCTCCAGCATGGCGCTCACGCTGTCGGTATGCGCGTCTTTCAGCTCCCACAAGTTGACGCGGCGGGCGTTTTCCTTTCCGCCGGTGTCGGAAACGTCAAAGACGTATTTGAGCCTCGGCTTGTAGCCGGTAGCGTCAATGAGGGCGATGCCCGTGCTGCCGCGCCGGACATAGCGCCCCATTTTCTCGTTCCAGAAGTCATACTCCGCGCAGGCGGTGGCCTCCGGGCGCTGCATATAGATCATGAGCTGCTCGTTGTAGGGGTATTTATACAGCCTTGCGGCGGTGGTCAGAAACGCCGTCCACGCCAGATGGCTGCCGGTGATCTGCCGAGCGGTGCGCTCTGCCTGCTCCGCGTAGACTTGCAGTTTGTTGGGCATAAGCAAAATCCTCCCTTCGTGGTTTTATCGTGGTTTTCGTTCTTCCAAAGGAAACGCGCCGGACGATACATTCTTCGTCCGGCGCGCTCCCAGCGGCGAATCTGCGATTTTTCCGGCTCTTGACCGTAAAACAGTCAGCTTTGCTCAGAGGTCAAAATCCGGCGTCAGGTCAAGGGCGGCGTACTCCGCGTCGGTAATGTCGCGCAGCTTTGCGAGGGCGCTGTCCGTCAGCTCCCGCAGCTCGGCCTCCTCCGCGTCCAGATACCCCCGCATTTCTGTGAGGGCCGCGATCAGGCCCTCGCGGGTGCCTGCCGCGTTGTAGATGCTCATAAGGCTGACTTCATCGTGGGTGAAATGCTTGTCGTTCATATCAAAGCTCTCTTTCCGCGCTCCGTTTGGGCGCTGTTTTGTTTTTCGACTGCTCCGGCGTCCTTTCCCTGAGCTTTTCCAGCACGGAGGGCTTCTTCTGCTCGCGGTGAGAGGCCGCAGCCAGCTCCGTCAGGGAGATGGAAAAGCCCGCCTTGACCTGCGCCTCCAAATCGGCCACGGTGGGCTGCTTGGGTCCGTTGTTGATGATGCCGTCGATCATGCCGTAGTCGTCCTCCATGGCCATCTCCGCATTTTTGAGGTAGTTCTCCGGCTTGAGGAAATTGGGAAGCTCCCGGAAGCCGATGCTGTCAACGTAATGACAGGATACTACGCCGTTTTGCTTCAAGGCAACGATGTCGCTGACCGACAGGCTGTGTCCCTTGAAATCCGCAGGATGATCCACGTTGAACCGCTGATAAATCATATCCAGATTGGTTTTGTTGTCCCCATAGTCGGCAAGCCCGCCGGTGTAGATCGCGTCGTAGCCGCCGCGCTCCGGCGTGACGCCCTTGCTCTGCAAGTAGTCATAGTTCATGAAGCGGTAAGCGTCCAATTCACCGCCGCGCCGAATCTGATAGATGAGGAAAGCGTCCTGCGGGTTTTCCAGAAACAGCTTTTCCGTGTCCGCCTGTTCGCTCAGCGTCACAACGCCGCGCACCGCGTCCCATTCCTCGCGCTCCACGCCGAACACGCCGGTGTGGGAGGAAATGTCCTCTGCGTCCAGCGCCATGGCCTCGGTGCTGTTGGCATAGAGCAGGAACACGGGAATGTCCTGCATGAACAGCTCCATGGCGCGCTCTTTGGTCAGCGGCAGCATGGTATTGCCGTCCGTGTAGCCGTACTGATACATTTCCTGAAAGCCGACGGCTGCATCCGGCATGGGATAGCCCTGCTCCAGCTCCGGCAGGGGCGGCAGCTCGGTCATTTTTTCGTCCATTTCCGCCTTAGCCTCCGGCTGGGGCTCCTCCTTGGCCCGCCATTCCCTGCGGAACAGGCCGTTGAAGCGTTCCAGCAGCCCATGAGAGCCGTCGTCGATGCCGATCTCGTCTGCCAGCTTGACGAAATCCTCCAGCTCCTTCCGCAGCTCTGCGCCCTCTCCGGCAAGCAGCCTGTCCGCAACCGAAGCCGCTGTGGGTCCTTCTGCGCTGTCGGGAACGTTCAGACCCCGGCGCAGGAACGCCGCGTAGTCGGCGGCGAAGGCCAGCGCGTCGGCGCGGGAGGGCGGGATGGTGACAAGCTCATATTCCGTGTCCTTGGGAAGCTCGATGCCGCGCTCCTTGCAAACCTCCGCGAAATGCTTTTCCACGTCGGTGATGATGCCGTTTGCGGTCTTGCTGATGGTGTCCAGACTGGCACGGAACTCCGGCAGCTCGGCGTTTTTCGACCACGTTGCCACATACCCGAAGCTGTTCGCGCCGGTTTCAATGCCGAAGTAGGCGCAGACCATAAAAGAGATGCTTTCGGCCTCCACCTCCTCGGTATTGCGGCTTTTGGCCTTGCGCTCCGCCGCCTGCTGCAAGCCGTAGTTGTGGAGCTTGGCGTGGGCGATCTCATGGACGGCGGCGGATACCGTCTGCACCTCGCTCATACCCTCCCGCAGCGTGATGCTCTGGGATTTGGGGCTGAAATAGCCGTCCACATCGGCGGACAGAGGCTTTACCTCCACCGGCACGGGAGAGGAACGGCGCAGCGCCTCCATGAACGCCTCATAATTCTCCACGCTGCCGGTCAGGTTGGCGACGGGGCTGGCCACGCGCTCCGGCAGGGGCTTTCCGTCCGTCTGGGCGTAGTCGAACACCTTCACCGGGCGGAACATGGGGATTTCAATTTCCTTTTCCTCGGTGACGATTTTGCCGTCCGCGTCCAGAATGGGCAGCTTGGTGTCCGGGTCGAGCTTTTCCTGCTCGATTTTCTTCTTATACGGCGTGGGCGCGATGATGGTGATGCCCTTCTCGCCCCGCAGCACATGGCGGGAGAACTTGTCCCGCCAGCGGTTGTAGCCCGCCACAAGTGTGGCGTCCGGGCGCTGCAAGTGGATGAGCGCCTGATTGTTGAGGGAATAGTTGTGGAACCGGCTCATGGTGCGCAGGTAATTGCGGTACTTATCCATATCGCCGGATTCAAAGATGTCGCGGATACCCGCCTCGATGCGGTCGGTGATCTCCTTGAGCTGTTCTCTGTTTTTACCGGGCTTCTCTGGCATTTTTGCCTCCTTTCATCAGGTCGATACGCAGGAGCTGAAGCCCCTGCGAAAGATATTCCCGTAAATCCGTTTTTCCGCAGAGATAGCGGATGTCGCCTGCCTTGTCCTGCTCACGCAGCGTCCACAGGTCCGCCGCCCACCGGACAAATACCGCGTCCGGCGCGTTGAAGGGCTTTTTGCGGCGCTGATAGAGGTTCTGCCGCCCCAGCACCATGATCGTGCAGACGGTATTGACCACATCGAGAGAACATTCGTTGAGAACGGCGATCCTCCGTTCATACGAGGCCGCTTCCAGCAGCTCGCGCAGCGCAGGCTTGGCATTTTCAATCAATGCCGGATAATCCGCTCTTGTCGGATACGGAGATTTTCGTGTCATAGGCACTTCCTTTCATTTCATGGGCTGTTTACCCCTAAAATGGCAGCGCCCGCGCAGGGGTAGGCTTTCCTGTGCGGGCGCTCGGTTCTTATTCGTTTTCGGAGTATATACTCCTTGCGGGCGGCGTATATCCGGCGTTTTTGGCGCGCTCGCTGGCGGCCCTGCGCCGCTCGTCGCTGAACGGCTCCCGGACGCCGACGCAGCTTTTCGGCACGGCGTAGCTGACCGCTCCGGCATGGACGGCTTTATCCGGGTACACCTTGTCCGGGTATTTCTCCGCAAGGCGCTTGAGCTTGCGCTTCAGCTTGGGGTCGTGGGTGTAGATGCTGGCGGTGGATTCTTCCTCGTTGTAGAGGATGATACTTTCCTGCTCCAGCTTGGAGAGCTTCATGTCCTCGCCCCCTTGTCAAATTCCAAACGGAAGCGGACGCTCTCGCCGGTATCCTCCAGCACGGCGGTGGCATCGTAGGTGCCGCCGGTCTTTTCGGAATAAAGGCCCGTGAGCTTCACACGCCCGTCTGCCAGCAGCGCGGCGGCTACCTTTTTTGTCAGAGCGGCGCGCTTGGCGGCAAAGAACTTGTTGTCCCGCCACAGCCCGAAGCGGCAGTCGTTTTTCTCGCAGAAGAAGCCCTTTTTGCTCTCGGTCACGTCGCTGCCGCAGCGGGGGCATTTGCCGATGACCTCACGGCCGGAGGGGAACAGCACCTCCGCGCCGGAGATGACCTTGTAGGTTTTTACCAGCTCCGTGAGCATATCCGCAATGCCGGTCATGAACTCGTCCGGGGAAAGCTCGCCGCGCTCCACCTGCTGCAAGCGGTATTCCCATTCGGCGGTGAGAAGCGGGGACTGTAGCTGCTCCGGCAGCACGGTGATGAGGGAAACGCCGGTATGGGCAGGCACAAGGCTGACGGCCTTCTTCGCCCGCTTGCGCTCCACAAAGCCCGTGGCTACCAGCTTTTCGATGATGGCAGCGCGGGTGGCGGGCGTTCCCAGCCCCTTCCGTTCCGCTTCTTCCGGCATATCTTCCTTTCCGGCAGTCTCCATGGCGGAGAGCAGCGTATCCTCCGTATAATGCCTGGGCGGTGTGGTCTTGCCCTCCTTTACGGCGGCTTCGCCACACTCCAATACCTGCCCCTCCGACAGCTCCGGCAGTGCGGCGTCCCGCTTTTCCTGCGCGAGATACCGCTTCCAGCCGGTATCAAGGACGGTTTTGCCCTTGGCGGTGAACTCGGTACCGCCGCACTCCAGCGTAACGGCGGTTTCTGCATAGCGGTGGGCGTCGCTGACCGCTCGGAGAAGCTGCCCCGCCACAAGGCGCAAAAGCTCGCGCTCGCCCAGCGGCAGCACCGACACGTCCGCCTTGCCCGCGCTGGCGGTGGGGAGGATGGCGTGGTGGTCGCTGACTTTTTTGCTGTCGCAGACCTGTTTTGCGTTCATGCCCTCCGGTGCGGTGGTTTCGCAGATGGCGGTGGCAACGGCTGCAAGCTCCGGCACAGAGGGTTCCAGATCGTCGGTGAGGAAGCGGCTGTCCGTGCGGGGGTAGGTGCAGAGCTTCTTTTCATAGAGGGCTTGCAGGTAGTCAAGCGTCTGCTGTGCGGTATAGCCGAGGCTGCGGTTGGCCTCCCGCTGGAGCGCGGTCAGGTCGTAGAGCCGGGGCGCGTTCTCCGCTTTTTCCGTGCGCTGCACCGTCCTTACCGTGACCGGCTGACCGGCGCAGGCGGCGGCGAGGGCGTCCGCCTCCGCTTTCTCTTTGAACTTTTCGGACACGGCGGCAAAATCGCCGCAGCGAAGATTTACCGTGTAAAAGGCTTCCGGGCGGAACGCCCCGATCTCCGCCTCCCGCTGGACGATGAGCGCCAGCGTGGGCGTCATGACGCGCCCCACGTTGAGGGTGCGGTGGTACAGCACCGAAAAGAGCCTTGTGGCGTTGATGCCCACCAGCCAGTCCGCGCGGGCGCGGCAGAGGGCGGACTGGTGCAGCCCGTCGTATTCCCGTCCCGGACGAAGGTTCGCAAAGCCCTTTTTGATGGCGGCGTCCTCCATGGAGGAGATCCAAAGCCGCTTCATGGTTTTCGTGCAGCCCGCCATATAGTAGACGGTGCGGAAGATAAGCTCCCCCTCGCGCCCTGCGTCGCAGGCGTTGATGACCTCGGTCACGTCCTCCCGGCGCATGAGGTCCCGCAGCAGCTCGAACTGTTTGGCTTTGTCCGCTTTCAGCGTGAAGCGCCAGCTTGCGGGCAGGATGGGCAGATCGTCATAGCGCCACTTGGCGTACTTTTCATCGTACACATCCGCGCCCGCCAACTCTGCCAGATGTCCGAAGCACCAGCTCACAAGGTAGCCGTTTCCTGAAAGATAGCCGTCGTTGCGTTTGGTCGCGCCCAGCACGGCGGCGATGGACTGGGCGACGGAGGGCTTTTCCGCGATCACTAATTTATGGTGTGTCATATTCATTTTTCTCCTTTTCTGCACAGCAAAAAGCAGCCCCGAAGGACTGCTTTTCGTGTCTGTTTTTCTAATCGTATGTGGGTCAGGGCCGTTCAAGGCATCGCTTCCGGTATCGATCGGCAGCCTCGGCAAAGGCTTTGCGCTCGGCGTCGGTTGGGTCCCGTGTTCCATCCAAAAGGCGGCACTGTTCATAGCTTTCCACCGCGCCGGTCAGCCTGTCCAGCAGCGCCTCCGGCGTGAGGCAAATCTCAGCGGTGTCCCAATTTTCACGCCTGTCATCCCATGTGAGGTAGGTATAGCCGTGCCGGGTCGGCACCACCTCCACGCCGGTATCTTCTGTAAGGTGCTCCCTGAATGCCTCCAGCACCCGTTCAAAGCTCAGCATCCGTATCACATCCTTTTCCGCTGCATTTGGTCTTTCATGGGTACATTGTAGCATCGGTGGGAGAATGCGGCAAGGGTCGGGGTCCTAACGCTCCGGCGCTTTTGCCCGCAGTTTCTCCCGCAGGTCGGTGTCACGGTAGCAGGGACGGAGGCAGACGGTGCCGTAGCGGGAACAGCCGCAGCAGAAATGCCCCTCCGGGGCGATGGGGCGGGGCGTTTCCTCTTTTCCCGGATAGGGGCGCTGCATCATCAGCCGCTCCAGCGGGTTTTTGGTGAAAAGGGTCATGCATCTGCGACCTCCGTTTCCTCCGGCTCGTCCGCATCGTCCTCGTTTTCATATTCCTCGTCCTCATCATCGCCGTAGTCGTAATCGTCCAAGTCCACAGGTCCCTTTGTGTCGGGCTTCTTCTTACGGAGCTTGAACCAATACAGCGCGCCGCCGCCCGCCATCAGGAGCAGCAGCACAATCACAACAAGACCGCTGCCGGACTTCTTTTCGCCGCCGTCCTTGTCGGGGCTGTCGCTCGTATCCGGCGTCGGGTCGGGCTCCGGCGTCTTTTCCGTAGCCTTTTCCTTGCCCATGCACTCCGTCATATTGGTCTTGCAGACTGCGCAGGCGGTGTTGACCGCACCTGCCTCGCACTTGTCCTTGCAGGAGCAGACGGGGGCAGAATCCTCCCTGTCAATAAGCGCCAGCAAATCGCTTTCGTCCACAAGGTTCAAAAAGTAGGTTTCATACTGATCTCCGTCCTCGTCCAGCGGCTTATCGTAGTCAATCACCAGATAGAGGGTATGGCCGTTGCGGGTTTCCACCGCGATGAACTGCTTGTTGGTGTGCTTGTCGTAGAGCAGGTCGCGGGTGACGGCGCTGCCGTTTTGGGAAAAGCCCGTCCCTTTCTCAATGGCGACAGGCGCGGCGGTACCGGCGGGCTCCTGTGCTTTCGCCGGCTCGGCGGCGGGCGTCTGTGCCGCAGCGGGCTTTCCCGTGCTGCCGGAGGCGTTGGAGGGCTTTCCTGCACCGGTATTGCTGCCGTTACTTCCGGTATTGCCGTTGCTGCCGGTATTGCCGGAGGACTGCTTTCTGCAATCGCAGTCCGCGGGACAATGGGCGCTGTGCTGCTCCGGCGTGGGGCTGGGCGCAGGCGTTTCCTTTTCATAGAAGGGGTTGGCGATCACCAGATAGCCCGTGCGGTTGCCCGCGTTGTCCACGCCCATGATGTAAAAGTGGGAATCCCGCGTGTTTTTGTCAATGCGGACGCTGAACTCCCCGTTTTGCAGGGTGGTATAAAGCTCATCGTTCACATAGACCCCGGCTATGCCAGAGAGGGTGTCGGCAGCCTCCACGCGCAGCAGCGTACCGCTGACGCCTGCGCGAAGGACCGGCGCTTCAAGGTCTATGCAGCGCAGCTCCAGCGTCAGCGTATGCTCCGCGCCGTAGGGGTCGGTGACAAAGAAAAACACGATACCGTTGTCCGGCACCGTGTAGCGGGCGAGGCCGTCGTGGGCAAGCTGCTCCGTCAGGTCTGTCCTTTCGGCGGTTTCCCGAAGCGCCGCCTCTACCTTCTGCCAGCCCGCGTTGTTTTTGTCCCTGATACGGACCGTGACCGTCACCGGCGCGTTGTGCCAGCCTGCCGGAATATCTGCGTCCAGCGCATATTCCGCCTCCGGCTGCGGCGTTTCCGTCGTTTCAGGCGGCGCGGGAGCCGGTTCCTGTGTGTCCGGCCCTTGCTCTGCCGGAGGGGGTTCCGGCGTTTCTTCGGGCGTGACGGGAAGCTCTGCCTCCGCGATCTCCGGCGTGCTTTCCGGCACGCCGCCTGCCGGGGCGTCCTCCATATCCGTCGCCATCGCCATGCCGGACATGGTGAAAAACATCAGGGCAAGGCAAAGGACGGCGGCAACGCCGCGCAGCAGCCGGTTGTTATTCTTCTTCATGCACATAGTCCGTATCCTCCTTGGTATTGGGTGTGATAAAGGGCGCGCCGCCCCTTTTGAGCTGTGTGAGGAACTGCGCCAGCTCCTCCATGCTCATGCCGGTGGCGCGGGCAAGACCGATGATGTCGGTGTTCTCAAGTTCCATGATCTGGCTGTCGATTTCTCCGTTGCGGGTCTGGAGCGCGGCGATTTTGCCGTTGTTCTTCTCGCGCTCCGCCCGCAGCCTGCTGATTTTCGGGTTCATATTCGGCTCCTTTCTGAGAGATCAGGGCGCAGGTACGCGCCCGTAGGCAAGGAAGTGAGATTGCCAATAGCTTGAATTGAGGCTTGCGTACTGGATGGGGTCGCCGCAGTGGAGCATCATGTTGTTTCCCACATAGATGCCCACATGGGACGCGCCGGTGGTGTCATAGGTGCCTTGGAAGAACACCAGATCGCCGGGGCGGACATTGGCGGCGGACACCTGCGTACAGATGCCCAGCAGCCCGGACGCACCCAGCCTGCCGAAGCTCCAGCCCACGCCGCAGTTGTTGTAGACATAGCTGACAAAGCCGGAGCAGTCGAACGAAGTAGCGGGCGTGCTGCCGCCCCAGATGTAGGGGTAGCCGAGATACTTCTCCGCCTCCTTGATGATGGCGGCGAACTGCGCGTCCTCCAGCGCCTCCGGGGGTATCTCGTACTTCTCATAGTCGGCGGTGTAGTATTTCCCGATGTACTCCGAGCCTCCGAAGAGGTCCGGGCGGTTGCCCAGAGTAGCCATATACATGGCGTAAAGGGAGAGCTGATCCTGCGACATGATATAGACCGGCACATGGGAGAGGTTGAAGTTGTCCAGCTTTACGGTGCAGATGTAGTAGGTGTACGGCACCTGCACGGTGTATTCATAGCTGTGCAGATTGCCCTCCGCATCGGTATAGTAGCCGGTGCGCGTTTCGGTGCGGTATCTGGTTTCCGTAGCGACGGTTTCCGTCAGGATATACTGCTTTTCAAACAGCATATCGAGTATGCCGCCTACCTCGGAAAGCGTCCACTCCCTGCCCATGAGGGCGGTGACGGCGGAGATCAGCACATAGGGGTCATGCTCGATGTCGTCCAGCTCGAAGTGGTACTCATCGTAGTCGTGGGTGCTTTCGTAGGTGTCGAGATACTGCTGCAATTCCGCTTCCATGGCGCAATACTGCGCCTCTGCCGCCAGCATATCCGCGTCCTCGCTGGGATAGGTGGACACGTTGACGCCGGTGGCTCCGCCCTGAATCAGCAGGGAGCAGGAGGACACGGTGCAGAGGATGAGGACGATCATTGCCGCGATGCCGCCTACGATAAGAAAGCCCTTTTTGTGACGGGCGATGAACTCGCCGGCTTTCTTTGTGTTCTCCGCGGCTTTCCGCGCCGCCTTTGCCGTGGCTTCGGAGGCTTTGACCGTATTCCCGGCGCTTTTTCCGGCTTTGGCGGCGGCGTACTCCCGCTTGATGGCCTGCTTCTGCTGCCAGCGGGAGTAGGGATTGCTGGAAAACTGCGGGTCATGGTGCTGTGCCGTTTTGTCCAGCGCACGGAGGTTGGCGCGGTCTGCCTTGACCTCGGCGCGGTCTGCGCGGCGGTAGGGCTTCTCCTTGTGGGAGCGGTGGGCGTGCTGGGCAAGGCGCACGGCGCGCTCCGCCGCCTGCTCCACGCCGTGGGCGCTCTCCACACCCACATTGTCCTGCTCATGCTCCCGAATCTCCCGGTGTACGGCAGACAGCGCCGCCGCACCGGGCGCGTCCCGCAGGGCATGGGTGAGCTTGGAGGGCGGCCGCTTCTTGTCCACCTCCTCAAAGGAAAGGCGCGTTGTGACCGTGCCGGTTTTCGGGTCAACGACGCGCTGCTTTTTCTTTACGGTTTTCTTGGGTATCTTCGCCTCGGCCTTTTCCAGCTTCTTCATGCGCTTGTCCGCTTTTCGGATGGCCTTTTTCAGTTCCGGCGCTGCCAGCTCCTCGTCGGTAAACAGCAGCCGGGGCGAGCGTTTGCTCATGGGGTTTCACCTCCGTTCGGGGCATACGGTACGCCGAGAAAGTCCAGCACCTTGCCGCAGCCCAATTTATGGATGCAGAAATCGTACTGCTTGGGATGTGTCAGCGCCATGCGCTGAAAGCGGTTCGGCGGCTTCTCCAGATGGATGCCGAACATACAGAACATACAGCCGGTGCGCTTCGCGCCGGTGGTGGTCAGCCTGCCGTTTTCCTCCACGATCTCGCCGTAGACGGACGCATACGGGATACCGGTCATTTTGAGATAGGCCAGCACATCCTGCTCTGTCCAGAAGGACATGGGCTGAGAGGTGGGGTCCCGCTTATGATAGGCGTTGCAGCCGATTTTGAGATAGACGCTCTGGCGGCGTGCGCTCTCACAGGCCATGGTCGCAATGATCTGCTTTCTACCGGTTTCCCGGTTATATCTGTGCAGGGGCCGCTCCTTCATCACGGCGCAGCAGGCGTCGGAAACGAAAAACGGCGCATCCAGCAGGATACGCCATTTCATGTATCGTTCATTGTATTTTGAGGGCGTACCGTCCGCGTTCAAACCGTTCAGATGGCACAGCGCCCACGGGCTGCCACGCTTTGCATAGCGAACGCGCCGTGCCACGTCCTTGGAAACGACGGGATAGCCGTATTCCGATATGACCTTGGAAAAGGGCATCTCCGGGCGCAGCCACGTTACATTGGGTACGGTTTTCACAAACTCCCGTATCTCCGGGTATTCCAGCCCCGTGTCCACAAATACGGCGGGAATGTCGGGAAACGCCCGCCGCGCAAGATCCAGCAGCACGGTGCTGTCCTTGCCGCCCGAAAAGGAAACGGCGACCTTGCCGCCGTAGTGGTGATACCATTCAATGATCTTCGCCTGCGTCACGCGAATTTTCCGCTCCAGCGGCCACGCCTGCATGACGCTCAAATCCTGCCGGGTGTAGGCGTTCATACCGCAACACCTCCGATCCGTTTCTCTGCCAGCGTACAGTATTCCGGGTTCAGCTCAATGCCGATGTAGTGCCGTCCGAGCTGCCTTGCCACCGCCGCCGTAGTGCCGGAGCCGAGGAAGGGATCCAGCACCACGCCTCCGGGCGGGCAGCCTGCCAGCAGACAGGTTTCCGCCAGCTTTGGCGGGAAAGCTGCGAAATGCCCGCCCCGGTACGGCACGGTGTTGATTTGCCACACGTCCCGCTTGTTGCGAAGCTGCGGGATGTCCTCATCGGCGTACCCGTTCGGGC
>OMBZ01000494.1_pt1 | contig 13565 bp, 9 predicted proteins | sample 1673831 | NCBI WGS metagenome assembly OMBZ01 (sample SAMEA103958129, study PRJEB25191) | human gut metagenome | reverse complement strand
CCGGCGCACGGACGTCTCTCTATTTCCCGTGCCTTGACGAAAAGAGAAAGGCACATATCCCATGACTGAAGAAAACCAGTCTTCCGCAGTTCGCAAACACAACAACAAGTGGCGCGTGGTCGATATCGTCGTCGCAGCCATCATCGCCGTCGCATCCGGCGTGATCTTCTGGGGCTGGGACATCGTCTGCACCGCGCCGCTGGCCCTCTTCGAGGCGGTGACTCCAGGCTTCGAAGGCCTGCTTAACGCTTTCTGGCTGTTCGCAGGCCCTCTGGCCGCCATCATCGTGCGCAAGCCTGGAGCCGCACTGTTCGCGGAAACCCTCGCGGCCGCGCTCGAACTCACCATGGGCAACCAGTGGGGCGTCGGCGGCTCGCTGATCGTCGGCATCGTGCAGGGCCTCGGCGCCGAAATCGGTCTTGCCATCTTCGCCTATAAGAAGTGGGACCTGCTGTCCACCACGATCTCCGGCGCACTTGCAGGCGTCGGCTGCGGCCTGTACTACTGGCTTACCAATCCGGCTTGGAGCGCGCTACGCGTCAGCATCTACCTGATCGCCTCCGCCATTTCCGGCGCGATGCTCGCCGGCGCGGTGATGTACCTCCTGCAGGTGGCCATCGCCAAGACCGGCGTGCTCGACCGCTTCGAATCCGGTCGTACGCAGGAACTGGTCTGATTGTCCGATGCAAGCAAATCCCGCATCACATCAAGGTGGTGCGGGATTTTCTTGTGATGGCGCATCGCATGACAACGGCATACGAAACAACAGCATGACAATCAGAAGAAAGAACGACGAATGACCACTGACGTTCAGAACACAACAGCGGCCGGCGTGACCGCACATGATTGGGGATGGAGACACGCCTCACGTAAGGATTTCGCGCTACGACACGTCGACTTCGACATCAAACCGGGGGAGCGGGTACTGTTGCTTGGCGCTTCCGGCGCAGGCAAATCAACCCTGATGTCCGGTTTGGCTGGCGTGCTCGGTGGAGATGACGAAGGCGAGCAGGAAGGCGAGCTGCTCATCGACGGCGTCGACGCCAGACAAGCGCGCGGACGTTGCGGGCTGGTGCTTCAGGACCCGGACTCGCAGACGATTCTCGAACGTGCCGGAGACGACACCGCATTCGGCTGCGAGAACCTGAACCTGTCGAAAGATGAAATCTGGAACCGGGCACGAGCCGCCCTTGACATCGTCGGGCTCGACTACATGGCGTTCGACCGCTCCACACGAGGACTTTCCGGCGGGCAACGTCAGCGCCTCGCCTTGGCGGGCGTGCTGGCCATGCACCCTGGCCTGCTGCTGCTTGACGAACCGACCGCCAACCTTGACCCGGACGGTGTCAAGGAAGTGCACGACGCTGTCCGCCACGTCCTCGAACAAACCCATGAGACGCTGGTTGTGGTGGAACATCATATCGACGTGTGGCTCGACCTGGTCGACCGCGTCATCGTGCTGGGCAAACCCGAAGCCGATTCGAACGTCGGCGGCGTAATCGCCGACGGCACTCCAGACGAAGTGTTCGGCCACATGGGTCAGGTGCTTGCCGACGGCGGTGCGTGGGTGCCGGGCCGCACCATCGAAAGCCACGCGCCCAAACCGGAACAAATCCGGCAACCGCAGGATGTCGTGCTTTACACGCGGGATCTGAGCTTCGGCTATGATTTCCCGCTCGGCGAGCATATCGACCTCGAATTCCATTCCGGTGAGGTGACCGCGTTGACCGGCAGAAACGGCGTGGGCAAATCCACACTTGGACTCACTCTCGCAGGACTGCTCAAACCGATGGCAGGACGTGTATGCATGGCGGACGATCTGGTACCTCCCCATCGCGAAAACAATGTGATCACATGGAAAAGCCGCGACTTGCTGGGACGTATCGGCATGGTGTTCCAAGAGCCGGAACACCAGTTCGCCGCATCCACCGTGCGAGACGAGGTGGCCATCGGCCCCAAATCCATGGGCAAAACCGACGAGGAGGCGTATTCCATCGCCGACAGGCTGTTGGAACGCCTGAATCTTTCCCGCTTCGCCAAAGCGAATCCATTCACCCTATCGGGCGGTGAGAAAAGAAGACTGTCCGTGGCGTCCATGCTGGCTGCCGCGCCAAAAGTGCTGGTCATGGACGAGCCGACATTCGGACAGGATTTCACCACGTGGACCAGCATGGTCCAATTGATCGCCGGTGCGCGCGACCAAGGTTGCGCGGTCATCATGATTACGCACGATGAGCCGCTCATCGAAGCGCTGGGCGCACGCCGTATTTTGGTCAGAGAGGGGGAGTGACATGCTCGAAACCAACAAAAACAGTGGGCGCGACGGCAATGAAAAGCTCGAAACCATTACCGTGGTGCCACACAAGGAACGTCGTAACGAAACGAAGCCGGCGTCACCGTCATGGTTCGTGGCGAAAATCAACCCGGTAAGCCGTTTCATCGGTGCGTTGATCCTGTGCATTCCGATGTTCTTCACCCTCGATGTCGTTTCGGCATCCGTGGCGTTTGGTTTGGAAATGCTATTGTTATGGATCGGCGGAGTGGCTCCCTGGACGGTCTTGCGCAAGACATGGCCGGTATGGATAGCGGCCACAGGCAGCTTCGTTTCCGTGGCGTTGTACGGCAAGACATCCGGCACGGTGCTGGCCAATCTGGGCGGCATCATCGTCATCTCCCAAGGATCGCTCTATCTGGCGTTGGCCACATTCCTACGTGTCGCCGCAATCGCCGTGCCGGGTGTGATTCTGGCTTTGGGACTCGACCCGACCGATCTGGCCGACGGACTCGTGCAGATTCTGCGCCTGCCGCAACGTTTCGTATACGGCGGCCTTGCCGGCATGCGTATGTTCACGCTGCTGCAGGACGATTGGCGTGCACTCGGCCAGTCACGCCGCTCGCGTGGCCTCGGCGACGGCAGCACCATCAAACGCGTCTTCTCGCAAGCATTCAGCCTGCTCGTCGTATCCATCCGACGTGGAACGAAACTCGCCACCGCCATGGAAGCGCGCGGATTCGGATCCGACGCGCCACGAAGCCAAGCGCGCGAATCGAAACTGCATGCGGTCGACTGGCTGTTCTACGCCATCTGCATCGCGGTGCCGGCAATCGCGTTGGCCACCGCATACTACACCGGCTACTGGCATTGGGCGTTCAGCAACGTGTCCAACTAATGGATGATGATTCCCCAATCGGCAGCTAAATGATAAAGCTCTCTGTCATACGTTCCAATCGGAATCGTATGACAGAGAGCTTTATTCTATTTCGGCAAGCCTTACACGGCTTCTTACTTGGCGAGCTTATCCAGCAGCAACGCTTCGGTGATGACGTTGTTCTTCAACGCCGGCAGGCTGATGGACTCGTTCGGGCTATGCGCGTTGGCCTTCGGATCCTCCGGACCGGTGACCAGCACCTGCGCCTTCGGGAAGATGCGCTGCAATTCCGGAATGAACGGGATGGAACCACCCTCGCCCTTGTTGACCGGAGCCACACCGAACGCTTCCTCCATGGCGTCCATGGCGTCCTTGGTGGCCTCAGCGTTCGGATCCATGGCCCAGCCCATGCCGTTGTCGAGCTTGTCGACCCACACTTCGGCACCGAACGGCGCATGCTCCACCATGAACTTGGCCAACGCCTCCTGGGCCTCTTCCGGGCGCTGGTTCGGCGCGGTGCGCAAGCTCAGACGGAACGTGGTTTCAGGAGAGATGACGTTGAAGGATCCTTCCACCGGATGCGCGTCGAACCCGATGACGGTGACGCTGGGCTTCGTCCACAGACGCGCGGCGAGCGAACCGGTGCCGGCAAGACGATACGATTCGACGATGCCCGCGTCGGCGCGCACAGTCGCCTCGTCCATATCACGCTGCAGGCCGCCAACCGGTTCCTCGGACGCAACGCCCGGCACGGCCAAATCGCCATTGGCGTCGTACATGGAGGAAATCAACATCGCAGCCAGCGTGTTCGCGTCAAGAATCGGGCCGCCATACTGGCCGGAATGCACCGGATGTTCCAACGCCTTGATATGCACATCAATATCGGTGTTGCCACGCAGCGACGTGGTCAGCGACGGAATCTCAGCGGACCAGTTGCCCGAATCGGCCACAATGATCGCATCGGAAGCGAACTCGTCCCGGTGCTCTTCGATGAACGGAATGAAGCTCGGAGAACCCATCTCCTCCTCACCTTCGATGAACACCTTGATGTTCACCTTCAGATCGTCTTCAAGCGCTTTCAGCGCACCGGAATGAATGGCGATTCCACCGCCGTCGTCCGCGGCTCCGCGGCCGTACAGACGCGTGTCGATTTCAGTGCCGACGAACGGGTCGGTGTTCCATACGCTCGGATCCGGCACCGGCTGCACGTCATGGTGCGCGTACAGCAGCACCGTCGGCGCGTCCTCGCTGACGTTTTTGGAACCGATGACCTCCCAAGCGCCCGGCGTGCCGTCGGGATTGTGCGACTGCACCACCTTCGTATCGACACCAACCTCGCGCAGCAGGTCCGCCACGAATTGCGCGGAACGCTTCATATGGTCCGCGGTGATGCCCTTCGCGGAAATCGACTGCAAGGCGATCTTCTGGTTCAACACGTCGACGATGCGGCTGAAATCCGACTCGACGCGCGTGCGAATCTCTTCGGCTCCTAAAGCTGTCATAATCCTTGATGCTCCCTATATATGCGCGTGTATTACGCGGATTGAATATCGTGTGACGAATGTCCATTGTATCCGTTCTTTGCAGACCGTCCGACCGCAGCTTGAATCGCAGCTTGAACCGCAACGCAGACGGCACCGCGGGCGGCATCGAGCGTCGATACGTCACCTTACGCTCTATAGGCATGAGTTTGTTTACCAAGAAGGAAGAACCGGCGCAGGAGAACGTCGAGAGCAAGGCTGCACAGCCGACCTCCGGCAAGGGCCGTCCGACCCCGAAGCGCAAGGACGCCCAGGCGCAGAATCTCCGTCCGCTGGTCCCCAAGGATCGCGACGCCAGCCGTAAGGCGGCCAAGGCCCGCATCCGCGAACGTGAGAACGCCGAATACGATGCCATGCAAAGTGGCGACATCAACCACATGCCGAAGTCGGAACGTCTGCCGTGGCGCATCTACATCCGTGACTACGTCGATGCCCGCTTCAATCTGGGCGAGTTCTTCATCCCGGTCGCGTTCATAATCCTGATCGGATCCATGGTCGTCACCTACAAGTGGCCTGCATTGGCGTTGCCGCTCATGCTGATCATGTATGTCTACTTGTTTGCCGTGATTATCGACGTGGCGGTCATGTGGCACAAGCTCAAGAAGAAGCTCATCGAGAAATTCGGTGAGCAGTCCGTGGCCAAGGGCATGCGTTCCGGTTCCTATGCGTGGAGCCGTGCCATCCAGATTCGCCGTTGGAGGCTTCCGAAGCCTCGTTACCCGAAGCGTGGACACTGGCCGGAGTGATCGGTATCGAGAACCGCCGGTGATTTTTCAAGCCGTCAGCGAACAACTGACGGCTTTTCCATTACCATGGAAAACGATTGCTCGCATCGAACAAAAGCTCACTTCACGTGCGTGCAAACGAATCAATGAGGAACGAATTGGGATTCAATATGGTTCAACAGCATTTCGACATCGCTATCATCGGAGCCGGCCCCGGCGGTTACTCTACGGCACTGCGTGCCGCGGAACTCGGCAAATCGGTGGCGTTGATCGAACGTGACGGTACGCTCGGTGGCACATGCCTCAACCGCGGATGCATCCCATCGAAGGCATTGTTGACCGCCGTGCATAGCGTCGAAACCATCCATAACGCCGAACGCATGGGCATCAACGCCACGCTGCAGAGCATCGATTTCGGCAGATTACGTGATTTCCGCGTCTCCACCGTGGAAACGATGACGAAAGGGCTGACGGGCCTGCTGGCGCATCGCGGCGTCACCGTATTCCGCGGTTGCGCGGCATTGCAGAACGCGCATACAGTACGTGTCACGCCGGCTGAGGGGGAGACGCAGGTATCGCGGTCCGTGGAAGCCGGCGTGTTCGAACCGGTTGAAACGGAACTTGCGATCGATGCCGACGACATCGTGTTGGCAACCGGATCGCGTCCGCTTGCGTTGCCTGGAAATCCGTTCGCCGGCGCGCTGATCGATTCCACCCAGGCGTTGGAGCTGAATACCTTGCCCTCCAGCGCGGTGATTATCGGTGCGGGTGCGGTGGCATTGGAATTCGCGTCGCTGTGGAATGCCGCCGGTTGCGAAGTGACACTGCTGATTCGTAAGGACCGCGTGCTGTCCACATGGGAACGCCGTGCTTCGATGACGCTGACACGTGAGCTGAAACGCAGGGGAGTGAACGTGATCGCACGCACCGCGGTGGACCGTGTCGACACTGGCGCGAACCTAGGGGCCACTGTGCACTATCGGCAGGGCGATTCCGATGAGGACCGCACCGCTTACGGCGAAGTGGTGCTTGCCGCCATCGGACGTGTGCCCAATACCGACGCCGACTGGTTCCGCTCCAGCGGCCTGAAGCTCGACGAACGAGGATACGTGACCGTCGACGGATACGGACGGACGAACCTTGATGGCGTGTGGGCGCTGGGAGACATCACTCCAGGTCATGCGCTGGCCCACCGCGCCTTTGAACAAGGCATCACCATCGCTGAGAAAATCGCCGGAGCCGATCCAAAACCCGTGATTGACGACACCGTGCCACAGGTGGTGTTCTCTTTCCCCGAAGCAGCAAGCGTCGGATTGACGCTCGACCAGGCAAAAGCGCGCGAAGACGTGGTCGAGCCGAAGGAGACGGCATACCCGATGCTGTCCAACGCGCGCATGCTGATGAGCGGGGAAGGCGGATCGATGACCGTCGTCAGCGGTGCGTTTGCGAACAATCCTGATATGCAGGTGGTGTTGGGCGTGCACATCGTCAGCCCAATCGCCAGTGATTTGATAGCGGAAGCCGAACAGTTGGTCGGCAACCGTGTCCCGCTTGCCGATGCGGCACGGCTCATCCACCCGCATCCCACGTTCAGCGAGACGCTCGGTGAGGCGTTGCTGAAAGCGGACGGACGCCCGCTGCATACGAGATAGGCGGAGTAGAATAGCGCAGTCGCACCATAAATGGCATGGTTCCTGATAGACTATCGTCCCAGTGTGTGTAACCGAACCGTCAAGCGAGGAAGTCGATGGCAGATAAAGCAGAGAAAAAGAAGCAGAAGAAGCAAGGCACCATCAACCAGATCATCCAGATCTTCAAATACACCCAAGCTGAGGATAAGGCGCTTCCGTGGCTGTGCGGTGGCGTGTTCGTGGCACCGATTATCGTGTTCGTCGTACTGGGCGTCATATTCAAGTGGCATGTGTTCAGCTGGATCCTGTTCATGATTCTTGCCGTCATGCTGGGCGTGCTGTTCGCCACCATGATGCTCACCAAGCGTGCCGACAAGGTCGGCTACGCCAAGATCGAAGGTCGTCCCGGTGCCGCAGTAAGCGTGCTCGGCAACATCAGCAAGGCCGGCTTCAACTTCCCCCAGGAACCGGTGTGGATTGACCCGAAGACCAAGGACGCCATCTGGCGCGGTACCGGTTACAACGGCATCTATCTGCTGGGCGAAGGCGATTACAATCGCGTCAAGCGAGCCATGGATCGTCAGGAGCAGCGCATCAAGGGCGTGACCGCCGGCTCTGAAATCCCGGTCTACCGTATGTACGTCGGCACCGGCGCAAACCAGACCCGCCTCAAGGACGTGCGCAAGACGCTGCTCAAGTTCAAGAGCTACCAGCCGACCCATCACAAGAACAAGCTGATGGCCGCCATCCATCCGAGGACTCGTTTCGTGCTCACCAAGACCGAGCTCACGGTGCTCAACGAGCGTCTGCGTACCCTGCAGCTGAAGAACGGCATGAGCGTGCCGAAGGGCGTCGACCCGATGCATCCGCAGCGCGTGAGCCGTCGCGCCATGCGCGGCCGCTGACGGTGGAATCGCATTATTCCGTTGAAAAAGCTCCAATCGCGTCGTGCGATTGGAGCTTTTCCTATATTCGAAGCCATACGTGTCCATTAATTGACACGCCGCTGAAGGGCGTGACGCGACCGTTCGTAACACTTGAATCCCCATTTTTCGCGAAATCGCACTTCGAATATGTCATTACGAAACATTCTCGTAACCCAAATGGCGAGTGAGCGAAACTCGCGACCATAGACTAATAGCCTGTAAGTAACTTATTCGAAAGGAGCGGTCCCGTGACTGCACTTGAAACCAAGGCTGATGCTGAGGCCCTTATCAACAAGGAAGGCATTGAGTATGTCTCCGTTCGCTTCACCGATCTGATCGGTGTTCAGCAGCACTTCACCGTGCCGGCAAGCGAATTCCTGAAGGATGCCTTCACCGACGGCATGCCGTTCGATGGCTCCTCCGTGGAAGGCTTCCAGGCCATCAACGAGTCCGATATGAAGCTGGTGCCGGACGTTTCCACCGCATTCATCGATCCGTTCCGCAAGCACAAGACCCTCGACGTGGCATTCTCCATCGTCGACCCGCTGACCGACGAGCCGTACTCCCGCGACCCGCGTCAGGTTGCCGGCAAGGCCGAGGCTTACCTGAAGTCCACCGGCATCGCCGATACCGCTTCCTTCGCTCCGGAAGCCGAGTTCTTCATCTTCGACAAGGTCCGCTTCGAGAACGGCATGAACCGCTCCTTCTACGAGGTCGACTCCATCGAAGCTCCGTGGAACTCCGGTGTTGACGTTGAGGAAGACGGCACCCCGAACATCGGTTTCAAGAACCGCGTCAAGAAGGGCTACTTCCCGGTTCCGCCGATTGACCACACCCAGGACCTGCGCGACGACATGGTCGCCAACCTGCAGAAGGTCGGCCTGATTCTCGAGCGTTCCCATCACGAGGTGGCAGGCGCTGGCCAGCAGGAGATCAACTACCGCTTCAACTCCCTGCAGCATGCAGGCGATGACCTGATGAAGTACAAGTACGTCGTCCACGAGACCGCTGCCCTCGCTGGCAAGGCCGCTACCTTCATGCCGAAGCCGATTGCAGGCGACAACGGCACTGGTATGCACTGCCACCAGTCCCTGTGGAAGGACGGCAAGCCGCTGTTCTACGATGAGAAGAACTACGGTGGTCTGTCCGACCTCGCCCGCTGGTACATCGGCGGCCTGATCAAGCACTCCTCCTCCGTGCTTGCCTTCACCAACCCGTCCCTGAACTCTTACCACCGTCTGGTCCCGGGCTTCGAGGCTCCGGTCAACCTGGTGTACTCCGCTCGTAACCGTTCCGCCGCCATCCGTATTCCGCTGGCCGGCACCTCCCCGGCTGCGAAGCGTATCGAGTTCCGCGCTCCGGATCCGTCCTGCAACCCGTTCCTCGCCTTCTCCGCACAGCTGATGGCAGGCTTGGACGGCATCCTGAACCACATCGAGCCTCCGGCACCGGTCGACAAGGATCTGTACGAACTGCCGCCGGAAGAGCATGCTGGCATCAAGCAGGTTCCGAGCTCCCTGGCTGAGGCCATGGACGCACTTGAGGAAGATCACGACTTCCTCACCGCAGGCGACGTCTTCACCGACGACCTGATTGACACCTGGATCAGCATCAAGCGTGGCGAGATTGACCAGGCTCGTCTGGCCCCGACCCCGCTGGAGTACGAGCTGTACTTCCACATCTGACGGCCGCATAGGGCGGAACATAGCCGGCAGTAGGGCTTTCGCGGTATCCAGAATAGCCCACTGCACCTATGCTGCACCTATGGTGTTCTGAAGAACCCCACTTCGTCCACAATCGGACGCAAGTGGGGTTTCCTTATGCGTGCCAGGCGGGCAGCGCGTCGAGCCAGGCGTCCAGGTCGGCGCGGCGGATGCGCATGGTCGTGCTGCCCGCCATGCGCGCCTTCAGCAGGCCGTTGCGCACCTGGGCGCGGATGATCTTGGCCGGCACCCCGGTAAGGGCCTCGGCCTCGGGCACGCCCAGCAGGGGGCGGTCGGCGATGGGGACGTAGGGCTTCTTCTTGGCGTCGTCCGTTTCGGACGCGGTGGTTCCGGTTTCGGATGGTTCCTTCGAATCTGTCATGCCGATGGCTATGCGTCGCGGGCGGCGTCGTCCGGGGTGGGATAAAGCGGCGGCCCGATGGACCCGGGGAATGAAAGGAATGAAAAAGCCGGGTCCATCGGGCCGCCGTCGCGTGGCTATGCGTCGCGGCCGTATGATGGAACCTCCTTCGCCATGCGCATAGGGCGTGGCGAAGGAGGTTCCATCATGGGACATGGAAGAGGACTGGCGGCCGTCATGGCCGCCGTATTGGCGACGGCCGGCATGGGATTGGTGGCCGTCGGGGCGCAGGCGGCCGGGGTTCCGGCGGACGTGTCGGAGGCGGTCGGGTCGACCAGTGTCAGCATCAACGGCCGGACCGTGGGACTGGGGCCGACCACCCGGTGCACGAATTTCAAGGGCAACGACTACTGGTTCGAGTATACGGGGCAACTGCCGACGAACACGCGGATCGAGGCGGAGGCGACATGGGGGCATCTGAGCGTCGGCCTGGCCGACTTCGGCTCCGACGTCTTCATAGACAAGGGCTCCTACAACATCATCGTGGAGTTCCGCTACCGCAAGGACCGTAATTTCGACAGGTCGTTCTCCCGCGCCGGACTCGACGAATGGTCGGACACGTCGGTCGTGTCGAAAAGGACCGGGCGGACCATCATCCCCAAGGGGTCCATCACCCGCGCCGGCCTGACCGTCATATACGACTCCATATCGGATCCGCCGTCCGGCAATCCATGGGACCAGCTGCAGGTGGTCGACCCGAACGGCCCGTACGCGCACGGATGGAGCCATTCCGACGACCACACGGCATGGCAGACATGCTTCGATGACTCCGACACCGGGCTTGCCTCGTGCTACATCCTCACCACCGTGCCGAAGTCGCGGCTCAGCTCCGCGACGCGCTCGTACATCGGCAAGTACATGGTCGGCGGCTTCAACGTGCTGTACGGCACCGGCTACACGCTTGACTCGGTGCCGGAGTATCCGAACGCGCCACTCCCCGGCGGCGCGGTAAGCCGCCTGTACAATCCGCACACGGGCGAGCACCTGTACACGCCGTCCATGGCGGAGCGCGACCGTCTGGTCCGGCTCGGGTGGCGTTCCGAGGGCGTGGGCTGGACCGCGTCCTCGTCCGGCGTCCTCGTCTGGCGCCTGTACAATCCGCATGCCGCGGGCGGCGACCACATGTACACGGCGGATCCGGACGAGTTCTCGGATCTGGTCCGCGCCGGCTGGCGGTCCGACGGGCCGATGTGGCACTCGTCCGGTGAAACGCCTGTGTACCGCCAGTACAATCCGTACGCGCGCGCCGGCTCGCACAATTACACCACATCCAAGGCCGAGAGCGACCATCTGGTCTCCCTCGGCTGGCGTTACGAGGGCATCGCCTGGTATGGCGCGTGAGCCTGGCTGAAGCCACGGAAAGCGCCCACGGGAGCCGATCCAATGGCTCTGGGAGCGCTTTCCGCGTTGGCATCGGGCGGGTGGTCCCCAAGGAAGGGCGCGGGACGAAAGTCCGGGGCGGCCCATGATGCTCCCCATGCGTCGCATGGCCCCCTCCGGGACGCATGGCCCCGGCGTCTACAATGAAGGAAACGGACCGTTCCGGGGTCACCCCGGACGGGAGTGAAAGGAGCCGAGATGACTAGAGGAAGATGGGCGGCGGCGCTGGCCGCCGTGGCGACGTTGACGGCCTGCGTGGTCGCGCCGGCCGCGCAGGCGGATGGGGCGGACGACCCGAACGCGGCGGTGCCGGCCGCGAAGGCCGCGTACGACAAGGCGGTGTCGAACCGCGACGCGTTGAAGCCCGCGCGCGACAAGGCGCAGGCCACGCTGGACGAGGGCACGATAGGCTACTTCCGCGCGCGCGGCGCGGACGATGCGGTCAGGATACTGACGGATGACGGCACGCTGACAGGACATGACTACGCGAGCGACATCAGGAAGATGAAGAACGAAGGGAGTAGTGACACCCGGCTGGATTCGATGCTGCGCGGATTGAAGGCGATCCGCCAGATGAACAAGTTCCGCGCCGAGGAGGGAACCAGCCCGAAGGTGTCGGATTATCCTGATAGAGGCGGCAAACAACTGAAGCCGCTTTTGGTGACCGACGGGTTGATGGCGGTCGCGGAGGCGCATGGGGATCGTAATTACGTCGATTCCGGCAGCTCCACCCATTATGGGGACTTCTCGAACGAAGCGGAAAATATCTGTGGCGACTGGGAGGACGGTATGGCCGCCTGCTACTACGGAGAGAAGGAACAGTTCAACGGCGTGGACAGCAATGGCGCCGGCCACTACCTGAACATCGTCAACGATGAATTGCAGTATGCGGGTTCCGGTGACCTTGTGCAGGACTTCTCCATGGCAAGCGATCCGCTTTACGTGACCCAAAGACAGTATTGGGACAACACGTTCTCCCAGGGCCGTGTCATGTCGGTCGACGACTACGAGGCGGACGTGAAGGCGTACAAGGCCCCATACGACAAGGCCGTGTCCGACTACGACAATGCCGCGAAGGCCGCGGATAATGCCAAGACGGCCTACGATCGGGCGAAGGCCGCGGCCGACGCGTGGAACGACGCCATGTTCACGGTGTCGTTCGACACGGGCGGCGGTTCGGACGTGAAGGCCCAGACGGTCAGGCGCGGGGGCACGGCGTCCAGGCCGTCCGACCCGACGAGGGCGGGCTTCCTGTTCGACGGCTGGTACAAGGGCGACTCCAAGTACGACTTCTCCACGCCCGTGAACGCGGACACCACCCTGACCGCGCACTGGAAGGCCGACACGACGGAGCCGAAGTTCTTCACGGTGTCGTTCGAACCGGGCAACGGGCAGCCGAACTGGGGCGACTGCATAGGCGCGGGCCTGACCGTGCCCAAGCCGGCCGACCCGACGCGCGACGGGTACACGTTCGACGGCTGGTACACGACCAAGTCGGGCGGCTCCAAGTACGACTTCTCCACGCCGGTGACCGCCGACCTGAACCTGTACGCGCACTGGACCGCAGTGGCCCCGAAGACGTTCACGGTGTCGTTCGACACGGCGGGCGGCTCCAAAGTCGCCTCCCAGAAGGTCAGGGACGGCGCGAAGGCGTCGAGGCCCGCCGACCCGACCCGTTCCGGCTATTCGTTCGACGGCTGGTACAAGGGCGGCTCCAAGTATGATTTCTCCACGCCGGTGACGGCGGACATGACGCTGACCGCGCACTGGAAGGCCGCGCCCGTGCGGACGGCGGCGATGCACCGCCTGTACAACCCGTACACGGGCGAGCATTTCTACACGGCCGACACTACGGAGCGCGACCATCTGACCGGTCTCGGCTGGCGTTACGAGGGCGTCGGCTGGAAGGCGCCCGCCAAGTCGTCCACTCCGGTGTACCGCCTGTACAACGGGCATGTGCGCGGCGGAGACCACCATTACACGACCAGCGCGTCGGAGCGCGACCATCTGGTCTCCGTGGGCTGGACGTACGAGGGCGTCGGCTGGTACTCCGACGACGCGAAGGGCGTGCCCTTGTACCGGCAGTACA
>OMBZ01000478.1_pt1 | contig 13817 bp, 11 predicted proteins | sample 1673831 | NCBI WGS metagenome assembly OMBZ01 (sample SAMEA103958129, study PRJEB25191) | human gut metagenome | reverse complement strand
AAGGAGGGTTTCCTGTTCGGGCATGCCTATACCTCCTACCTGAAACGCGCCGTCAAGACGCTCGACGTGGTGCTCGACAAACTGGATCAGGACTGGATCCCGGTCTCGAAGAGCTGGCGGCTCAATGAAAAGCATTACGGGATGTTGCAGGGGCTCAACAAACGGGAGACCGCCGAAAAGTACGGCGACGAACAGGTACACATCTGGCGCCGCAGTTACGACGTCGCCCCGGCGCCGTTGGGCGAGGAAGACCCGCGCAACCCGCGTTTCGATCCCCGTTACCGCGATGTCCCCGAGGCGGAACTGCCCCGCACCGAATCGCTCAGCGACACCGTCGCGCGTATTATGCCCTACTGGAAATGCGAGATCCTGCCGGCGCTGGCGCATCACGACGCCATCCTGGTCGTCGCCCACGGCAACAGCCTGCGCGGCATCATCAAGCACCTGAAAGGCATTTCGGACGAGGCGATTTCGGAGTTCAACCTCCCGACTGCCGTGCCTTATGTCTTCGAGTTCGACGAGGGTCTCAACTACGCGGGGGATCGTTTCCTGGGCGACCCCGATGAGATAGCCCGGCTGATGGCCGCCGTTGCCGATCAGGGCAGGAAAGGCTGAGGCATAGCGCGCCTGTCGCACGATGCCGCACGGGTACCGCTGTGGGAATTGCTGCCGGCTGGCTGGCGTCCGGTGTAGTTCGGAACTGGCCGGGGCAGGGAGCCGGTTGGCCGGATATGCCGCGAAGTACCCCGTATTTGAAATCCCCGTACACTTTTCCAGTGTGCGGGGATTTTCGTACGCGATGCGGAAGCCTGCGTTTTGTCCGGGGCAGAAACTGCGTTTTATCCGGGCTGATCGTACCTGGCGAGCTGTTTGTGCCGGCCTGTTTTTACCGTTTAGTCCGCCGTTCTCTCCGGTTCTCTCCGTTTTTCCCGTCCGCCTCCTTTTGCCGGCCGTGCCGCCGGGTCAGTTTTGTGTCCGGTATTCGTTGGGCGACTGCCCCACGCACTTCTTGAACAGGCGCGTGAAGTGTTGCGGATACCTGAACCCGAGCTCGTAGGCGATTTCGCTGATCGACTTGGTCGTGTCGAACATGCGTTCCTTGGCGATGTCGATGACTTTCAGCTGGATGTATTCCTGCGCCGATTTCCCGGTCTCCTTTTTCACCAGGTCGCCGAAATAGTTGGCCGAAAGGTGCAGCTGCTCGGCGCACCAGCGTACCGAAGGCACCCCGTCGCGCTGCGGGGCGTCATCCCGGAAATAGTCGTTGAGCAGCCGTTCGAATCCCGACAGGGCGTCTTTGTTGACGTCGCTGCGCGTGGTGAACTGCCGCTCGTAGAAGCGCACGCTGTAATTGAGCAGCAGTTCGATGTTCGAGACGATCAGCGTCCGGCTGTGCTTGTCGATGGCGTGCTGCAATTCGCCCGCGATGTTCTGCAGGCAGTCGATCACTACGTGCCGCTCCTGCTCCGAGAGGTGCAGCGCTTCGTAGGATTCGTAGGAGAAGAAGGTGTAGCGGCCGATGTTGCGTCCGAGCTCCGTGCCGCGCAACAGATCGGGATGGAAGAGCAGCGCCCAACCCTGCGGCCGGTGGGGCCGTCCGTCGTCCTTCACGCCGAAGAGCTGTCCGGGCGCCAGGCAGACGAGCGTCCCGGCCTGGTAGTCGTAGGTCTGACGGCCGTAGATCAAATCGCCGCAATTCACCTCCTTGAGGAATACGGCATAGAAACCGAACATGTTCAGCTGCGACCGCACGGTCGTCTGCAGCTGCGAAAAATCCACCACGCTGACCAGCGGGTGCAGGGTCTCGACCCCCATGAGGTCGTTGTACTGGAATACATGGTCCAGATGCAGAATGGTATCCATCGTGTTTTCGGCGGGTGATGCGGCACCGCGCGCCGGCACATCCCGTACCGGTCGGCCGGAGCCGCTTCCGACACTGCAAAAATACGTCGGCGCCCGCCGGGAAGATTATACGGATCACGGTATTAGTTACCATTATTACCGTCCTGCTCCGCGGCCGCCCCGCCAAGGCCCCGAATACCCGCCCTGTAACCCGGTCCGACCGCCGGGCCGCCCGGTTCTTGCGCCGTGCGGTGCGGCAACCGTCACCCCGGCCGACACGCGCTGCGAGAGGGATGCGAGAGGGGTGCGTCCGCCGCACAGCGTGTCGACAAAACCGCCCCGGGGTTTCGCTTTTTGCGCTTTTATTCCTATTTTTGCAGAAAACGACACAGCCCATGGATCAAGTCATGCGCCTGGATCAGGTCCGGCAATACAACGAACTGTTGCACGTGGAGACGCTCCACCCGCTGGTCAGCGTCATCGACTTCTCGCAGTGCCGGATGACGGAACACATCCGCTTCAGCTTCGGCTTCTACGCCATCTTCCTCAAAGAGGTACGGTGCGGCGACCTGACCTACGGACGCAGCACCTACGACTATCAGGAGGGGACGCTCGTCTGCCTGGCACCGGGGCAGTGCATCGGCATCGACAACCGGGGCGTGAAGTTCCAGCCCAAGGGGTGGGCCTTGCTCTTCCATCCCGACCTGCTGCGCGGCACGGAGCTCGGGCGCAACATCCGCCGCTACACCTTCTTCTCCTACGAGGTGCGCGAGGCGCTGCACCTCTCGGAGCAGGAGCGGCAGACGGTCATCGACTGCATGCGCAACATCTCCCACGAGCTGCAGCACGCCATCGACCAGCACAGCCGCACGCTCATCGTCAACAACATCGAGATGCTACTCAACTACTGCACGCGCTTCTACGACAGGCAGTTCCTCACGCGCAGCCAGGTTGCCAACAAGGACATCCTCGCCCGCTTCGAGCGTATCCTGAACGATTACTTCCGATCGGACCTGCCGCAGACGCTCGGCCTGCCGACGGTGCGCTACTGCGCCGGGGAGCTCTGCCTCTCGCCCAACTACTTCGGTGATCTGGTCAAACGCGAAACGGGCCGCACGGCCCAGGAGCACATCCGCCTGAAGCTCATCGACACGTCCAAGGAGCTGCTCTTCGACCGGCAGCATACGGTCAGCGACGTGGCCTACCGCCTGGGATTCAAGTATCCGGCACACTTCACGCGCCTGTTCAAGCAGGTGGTCGGCTGTTCGCCCAACGAATACCGGACGGTCAACTGACCCGGCGAACGGAATTTTTGCTATTTTTGTCCGTACCTCCGGGTCGGAGCCGCCGTCCGGGGCTGTCAATACACATACACAGATGATGATATACCGTACATTGGGCCGCACGAACCTGCGGGTGAGTGCCGTATCGCTCGGCTGCGAAGGCTTTGCCGGGAAGAGCCCCGAGGCCGTGCGCGCCGACTTCGACTATGCCATCGCCCGGGGCATTAACTTTCTGGACCTCTACTCGTCGGACCCGCAGCTGCGCAGTGCCATCGGGCAGGCGCTGGCCGGACGCCGCGAAGGGTTTGTCATCCAGGGCCACCTCTGCACGACGTGGGAGGAGGGTCAGTATCTGCGCACGCGCGACATCGCCAAGTGCGAGGCGGGTTTCGAGGATTTGCTCGTGCGCCTCGGCACTTCCTACGTCGACATCGGCATGATCCACTACGTCGACAGCGCGGCCGACCTGCACGAGGTGCTCGACGGCGAGGTGATGCGCCTGGCGCAGCGGCTCCGCCGCGAGGGGCGCATCCGCCATCTCGGGTTGAGCAGCCACAATCCGCAGGTGGCGCTCGAAGCCGTGCGCACGGGGCTGTTCGACGTGCTGATGTTCTCGATCAACCCCTGTTACGATCTGCAGCCCGCCGGCGAGGAGGTCGAGGCGCTGTGGGCCGAGGAGAGCTACGCCGCCCCGCTGCACAACATCGACCCCGACCGCGAGCGGCTCTACGAATACTGCGACCGTGAGGGGGTGGGCATCGACGTGATGAAGGTCTACGGCGGCGGTGACCTGTTGAGCGGGGCCAACTCGCCCTTCGGGCGGGCGCTGACGCCGCTGCAGTGCCTCGAATATGCACTGACGCGCCCGGCCGTGGCCGCCGTGATGGTCGGCTGCCGCACGACGCAGGAGATGCAGGCGGCGATCGACTGGTGCGACGCCCCGGTCGCGCAGCGCGACTACGCCGCGGCCATCTCGGGCATGGAGCGCTTCACGTGGCGGGGCCACTGCATGTACTGCGGCCACTGCGCCCCGTGCAGCGTGGGGATCGACATCGCCTCGGTCAACAAGTTCTGCAACCTCTGTCCGTCGGACGACGACATCCCCGAGACCGTGCGCGAGCACTACCGCGTGCTGCCGCACCACGCCTCGGAGTGCATCGCCTGCGGACGCTGCGAGTCGAACTGCCCGTTCGGGGTGGAGATCATCGAAGCGATGCGCCGGGCCGTGCGGCGCTTCGGTTATTGAAACAACTCACGCAGGTTTTTCGTATATTTGCCACGCGGACGGACCCCGGCAGGAGGATTCGGCGCACAAACCGAATGAAACGATGCAGGAATCGACGCAATACGAATGGCGGGAGCTGGTCGACCGGCTCCGAGACGAGGATGCCTCGTGCGTGATCCGCAACGGGGCCGAGACGCGGGTCTTCCGCGAGCGCGGCGTGAAAGACCTCTTCCGCCTGCTTGAGACCGATCCGGCGTTTCTCGCCGGGGCGCTTGTCGCCGACAAGGTCGTCGGCAAGGGCGCTGCGGCTCTGATGGTGCTGGGTGGCGTGCGGGCGGTCCACGCGGGGGTGGTCAGCACGCCGGCGCTCGGACTCTTCGCCGCGGCGCACATCCCCGTGGAGTACGGGCTCGAGGTCCCGCACATCATCAACCGCACGAAGACGGGATGGTGCCCCGTCGAGACGCTGTGCCGCGACTGCCGCACGGCCGAAGAGTGCCTGCCGCTGATCCGCGGCTTCCTCGCCGCGCAGCGGTGACACAGCCCGGCGCGGTCGGTCGACGCGCCGGACAGGAATGAAAAGAATTGAATCATTAATTGAGATAAACCATGCAAACAACGACTGTAAAGCTCTATTCGCTGGAGTTCGCGAATGCGAAAACCTACCTCGCCGCGGCGCTTTTCGCCGTGGGCAACATCCTGCTGCCGCAGTTGTGCCATCAGGTGCATCTGGGCGGGCCGACGTGGCTGCCCATCTACTTCTTCACGCTCGTCGGCGCCTGCAAGTACGGCTGGCGCGTGGGCCTGCTCACGGCCGTCGTCTCGCCGCTCGTGAACTCGCTGCTCTTCGGCATGCCGGCTGCCGCGGCCCTCGTGCCCATCCTCTTCAAGTCGGTCATTCTGGCGCTCGCCGCCGGCTGGGCCGCCGCACGCTTCGGCCGGATGTCGCTCGGAGTGATAGCGGCCGTCATCCTGACCTATCAGGTCGTCGGCTCGCTCGGCGAGTGGGCCTGGGTCGGTGACTTCCGCGCGGCCATGCAGGACTTCCGCCTCGGCGTGCCGGGCATGCTCGTGCAGCTCTTCGGCGGCTGGGCCGTCATCAACTACGTGATCCGCAAATAACGACGGCGATATGGCTGGAAAACTCGGATTCGGCTGCATGCGTCTTCCGCTGCTGCGCGAGGACGACTTCGCGGCGGTGGACACGGCGCAGGTCGAGTGCATGGTGGACCTCTTTCTCGAACGGGGCTTCACCTATTTCGACACGGCCTACATGTACCACGACTTCAAGAGCGAAACGGTGATGCGCGAGGCGCTCGTGCGGCGTCACGACCGCGCGAGCTTCACGCTGGCCTCGAAGCTCCCGACGATGTTCCTCGAAAAGGAGGGCGACCAGGAGCGCATCTTTGCCGAACAACTCGAAAAGTGCGGCGTGGATTACTTCGACTACTACCTGCTGCACAACCTCAATGTCTCGCACTACGAGAACGTGCGGCGCTTCGACAGCTTCGCCTTTGCGCGGCGCCTGAAGGCCGAGGGGCGCATCCGGCGCCTGGGCTTTTCGTTCCACGACCGGGCCGATCTGCTCGACGAGATTCTCACGGCACACCCCGAGACGGAGTTCGTGCAGTTGCAGATCAACTACCTCGACTGGGACAACGAGAGCATCCAGTCGCGCAAGTGCTACGAGGTGGCGCGGCGCCACGGCAAGCCCGTCGTCGTCATGGAGCCGGTCAAGGGCGGCACGCTGGCGCGCCTGCCCGAGGTGGCCGAGCGCCTGCTGCACGAGGTGCGGCCCGACCTCTCGCCCGCGGCGTGGGCCATCCGTTTCGCCGCGAGTCTCGAGGGGGTGATGATGGTTCTGAGCGGCATGTCGTCGCTCGAGCAGCTGCGCGAGAATACCGGTTTCATGCAGCATTTCGAGCCGCTCGACGAGCGCGAGCGCAAGGCGATTGCCGATGTCGTGGAGATCGTCCACCGCTCGATCGCCATCCCCTGCACGGCGTGCCGCTACTGCGTGGACGGCTGTCCCGAGCGGATCGCCATCCCGGACTACTTTGCGCTCTACAATGCCGAGAAGCAGGCGCTCAACCGCGGATTCTCGATTCAGAGCGTCTACTACGAGAATCTGGCCAGGACGCACGGCAAGGCGTCGCAGTGCATCGCCTGCCGGCAGTGCGAGCGGAGCTGTCCGCAGCACCTGCCCATCGTCGACTACCTGCGTCAGGTTGCCGCAACCTTCGAGAAGGAGCGTTGACAGCATGTGATCCGTGTGGCCTGCCTGCCGATATCGGGACCGTCGCATCCGTGCGGCGGTCTTTTTGTGTTGCGGCCGGGGCGGTTTGCAGCCGCAGGACGGGGATGACCCTTTCCCGGGACGGTTGTGCCTCTTTTCCGGGACGGTTGTGTCTCTTTCCCGGGACGGTCGCGGCCCGGGGCGGGATTATTCCCCCTGCGGCAGCAGCGAGTGCCGGGCGAGGAAGTCGTGGAAGGCCTGCCGGTAGCTCTCCGACACGGGAATGTACTCCCGGCCGAAGACGATGCGGTTGCGCTCGATGGTGCGGATCTTTGCCGGCTGCACGATGAAGGAGCGGTGCACGCGGATGAAGCGGTCGGCGGGCAGCTGCTCCTCGAGCGACTTGAGGCTCATGAGCGAGAGCACCGGGTGCGGTTCACCCTCGAGATGGATCTTCACGTAGTCCTTCAGCCCCTCGATGTAGAGAATCCCGTCCAGCGGAATCTGCTGCAGGCGGTATTCGGTCTTGACGAAGATGCTCCGCAGCTCGGAACGCCTGGGTGCGGTGTCGTGCTCGTCGTCCGGTGCGGCGGTCGGTGCGGCGGTCGGTGCGGCGCTCTCGGCGCGGCGCTTGATCTCGAACCATTCGAGCGCCTTCTGCGCCGCCGCCAGAAAATCGGCGTAGCTGATCGGTTTGAGCAGGTAGTCGATGGCCCGCACGCGGAAGCCCTCGACGGCGTAGCTGTCGAAGGCCGTGGTGAAGATGACGCGCGTCTCGGCGGGGAGCATGCGCGTGAGTTCCATGCCGTTGAGCCCCGGCATCTGGATGTCGCAGAAGAGCAGCTCTACGGGGTGCTCGCGCAGGGTCCCGAACGCCTCCGTCCCGCTTCCGAAGGCACCGCAGAGTTCCAGAAAGGGGGTCTTGCGGACGTATCCCTTCATCAGTTCGACGGCCAGCGGCTCGTCGTCGATTATGGCGCAGGTCAGTTTCATGGTTCCTGGAGTCGGATGGTGAGCAGGGCCTGGTAATCCGTCTCGCCCAGCGGCCCGTATTCAAACGTGTAGCGTCCCGGATAGATCATTTCGAGGCGCTTTTGCAGGTTCTTCAGCCCGATGCCCGAACCGCTGCGGTCTTCGCCGTTTTTCGGGAAGCGGCTGTTGCGGATGCGGCAGATGAGCTGTTCGCCGATCTCGTTCAGCTCGATGGTGATGTAGGAGGGTTTCTCGTTGCTCACGCCGTGCTTGAAGGCGTTTTCCACGAGCGAGATGAAGAGCAGCGGCGCAACGGGCGCCTGCGAGGGCTCCTCGGGCAGCGAGACGTAGATGCGCACGTGACGCGGCTGGCGGATGCGCATCAGCGAGATGTAGTCGCGCAGGAAGTCCACCTCGGCGCGCAGCGGCACCGTCGGGCGGCTGCTGTCGTAGAGCACGTAGCGCAGCAGACGGCTCAGGTCGTGGACGACGCTCTGCGCCCGGTCGGCGTCGAGCTGGATGAGCGAGTAGATGTTGTTGAGCGTGTTGAACAGGAAATGGGGGTTCAGCTGGCTCTTGAGGTTCTGCAACTCGGCTTCGGTGCGGCTGCGCTCCAGCTCGCGGCGGGCCGTCTCGGCGCGGTACCAGCCCCCTGTCATGCGGATAGCGACGCCGACGCCCACGACCAGCATGTAGAGCAGGGCGTTACCGGTGAAGAAGCGCAGCGTCTCCTGCCAGGGCCGCACCATCGGCGGACGCATCGTGTCGGGCGGCAGCACGTAGCGGAAGAGCAGGTGCACGCCGACCATGACCGTACCGATGAGCAGCAGGTTCCAGCCCAGAAACCGGCCGATGCGCCGCGAGGTGAGGTAGCGGTCGATCAGCAGCAGGTAGTTCGTATAGAAGACCACCATGAACGAGAGGGGCACGACGAGGAAGCGCCCGTACTCCGGGCCGCTCATCAGCGGCCGGTGGGGATTGGTCACGAAGAGCGGCATGCCGAAGATCACGGCCCAGATCGTGAGGTGGATGAGCCACCCGGTGTATTTCGATTGCAGCGCGGTCATAATGCAAAGGTAATAAAAAATTGTCGGGCGGGAACGCGGACGAGGTCCGGGAACCCTGTGCAATGCGGCAGTCCGTAAAGCCGGCCTTTCGGGGACGGGTTATTCGTAGCGGATGGCCTCGATCGGGTCGAGCATGGCGGCCTTCTGGGCGGGGTACCACCCGAAGAAGACCCCCGTCAGGGTGCAGACGGCGAACGAGAGGATGACGCTCCACGGCTGGATGTAGATCGGGAATGCTGCGGCGAGGTTGACCACGACGGCGGCACCGATGCCCAGCACGATGCCGATCAGACCGCCCGTGACGCTGATGAGGATCGACTCGATGAGAAACTGCGCGAGGATGTCGCGTCGCTTGGCGCCGATCGACATGCGCAGGCCGATCTCGCGCGTGCGCTCCGTCACGGAGACATACATGATGTTCATGATGCCGATGCCGCCCACGAGCAGCGAGATGCCCGCCACGGCCGCCAGCAGCACGGTCATCATGTCGGTCGTCGAGGTGAGCATCGAGGCCATCTCCTGCTGCGAGCGGATCGAGAAGTCGTCCTCGTCCGTCGGCTTGAGCCGGTGGTTTTCGCGCAGGATCGCCGAGATCTCGTCGATGGCCTGGTCGGTGTAGGCTTCGGTCAGTGCCGAGCAGATGATCTCCTGCAGGTGCGTGATGGCCAGGATGCGTTTCTGCACCGTCGTGTAGGGGGGCGATGATCAGGTCGTCCTGGTCCATGCCCATGCTGTTGTAGCCCTTGCTCTCGAGCACCCCGACGATGCGGAACGGAATCGTGCCGAAGCGGATCACCCGCCCGACGGGGTTCTCGCCGTCGGGAAAGAGTTCGTCGACGACCGTCTGCCCCACGAGGCACACCTTGGCGGCCGTCTTGATGTCCTGCTCCGAGAAGCTGTCGCCGTCGGCGATGCGATAGCGGCGGATCTCCAGGTAGTCGAGATTCACACCGTAGACCGTCGTCGGGGTGTTGTTCGCGCCGTAGATGGCCTGCCCGGCGCTGTTGACCGACGGCGAGACGTAGGTGACATAGCGCGTTTTGGTCTGGATGTCCTCGAGGTCCTGGAGCTTGAGCGACTCCATGTCGTCGGCACTCAACTGCACGCCGCCGCGCCGGTCGCCGCCCGGGTGGATCATGATCATGTTCGAGCCCATCTCGCTGATCTCGGCCTGGATGCTGCGCTTCGAGCCCTGCCCGATGGCCAGCATCGTGATGACCGACGCCACGCCGATGATGATGCCGAGCATCGTCAGAAATCCGCGCAGCTTGTTGTTGCTCAATGCCTTGACGGCGATTTTGAAAAGATTGGCGAAATTCATGGTCTACTCCTCCTGTCTGGGCAGCCGCGCCAGGGCGTCGGCCGCACTCAATATGTGTTCGTTGCGCCGGTCGTCCGTGATGCGGCCGTCGCGCAGGGTGATGTTGCGGCTGCTGTACTGGGCGATCTCGGGGTTGTGCGTCACGAAGATGATCGTGCGGCCCGCGGCGTGCAGCTGCTGGAAGAGCACGAGCACCTCGAAACTCGTGCGCGTGTCGAGGTTGCCCGTCGCCTCGTCGGCGAGAATGACCGCCGGATTGTTTACCAGCGCCCGGGCGATGGCCACGCGCTGCATCTGTCCGCCCGACATCTGGTTGCTGCGGTGCAGCAGCCGGTCGCCCAGCCCCACGGCCTTCAGCGCCTCGACGGCCCGTTCGCGCCGCTCGGCGGCCGAGCATTGCGGATTGTACATCAGCGGCAGCTCGACATTCTCGATGGCCGTCGTCTTCGGCAGCAGGTTGTAGTTCTGGAAGACGAAGCCGATCTTGCGGTTGCGCAGCGTGGCCCGCTGGTTCTTGTCCATCGTCCGCACGGAGATTCCGTCGAGGTAGTACTCCCCTGCCGTCGGCGTGTCGAGACACCCGAGCGTGTTGAGCAGCGTCGACTTGCCCGATCCCGACGTGCCCATGATCGTGACGAACTCCCCCTCGCGGATCGTGAACGAGACGCCGCGCAGCGCGTGCACCGTCTCGTCGCCCACGCGGAAGTCGCGCCGGATGTTTTCGAGCCGGATGATCTCCCTGGTCTGAACAGATGTCTCCATGGCTACTTCTTCTTGTTGCCGCCGCCCGGGGGTGTCGGCATGAAGGGACTGCGTTCGGCGGTCGGCATCTGCTCGACGGCGGCCGTCGAGGTCATGGCGACGGCTACCTCCTCGCCGTCGGTCAGCCCGTCGAGAATCTCCGTGCGGTCGCCGCTGGCGGCCCCGGTCGTCACGTAGCGCGGCGTGAGGCGCTGTCCGCTGCGGACCCAGACCTCGCGCTTCCCGGCAACGGCCGGTATGATGTCCGAAGCCACGCTCATGTCCAGTTCGGAGAGCAGTCCGGCATCGGGAACGAAGCGCAGCGCCTTGGTCGGAATGGAGAGGGCATTCTCCTTTTCGAGCGTGTAGATCGTGACGTTGGCCGTCAGCCCGGGTTTGAGCTTCAGGTCGGGATTGTGGGCCGTGATGACCACTTCGTAGGTCACGACGCTCGACTCGGTCGTCGCTTCGAGCCGCACCTGCTCGACCGTTCCTTCGAACGTGTCGTCGGGATAGGCATCCACGGTGAACTGCACGCGCTGTCCGTCGGCCACCTGCCCGATGTCGGCCTCGTCGACGTCGGCGATGACGCGCATCTGCGTCAGGTCGTTGGCGATGGTGAAGAGCGTCGGGGTCTCGAAGCCCGCGGCCACGGTCTGCCCCTCCTCGACGGCACGGCTGATGACCACGCCGTCGATGGGTGAGGTGATGGTCGCGTAGTCGAGGTTCTGCTTCACCTTGACGATCGCCGCCTGCGACTGGGCATAGGCGTTGCGGGCCTTTTCATAGAGGTAGAGCGCCTCGTCGTACTCCTGGTCGCTGACGAGCTCCTTTTCGTGGAGCGTCTTCGTGCGGGCGTAGTTCTTCGACTGGTACTCGTATTCGGTCTTGCAGCTTGCCAGCTCCGCCTCGGAGGACTCCAGCTCGGCCTGAAGCGTCACCTTGTCCATCTCGGCGATCAGCTGTCCGGCCTTCACCACGTCGTTGTAGTCGACGTAGAGCCGGTCGATGATGCCCGAGACCTGGGTGCCGACCTCCACCTCGGTGACCGGTTCGACCGTCCCGGTCGCCGTTACCGAGTTGCTGATCGCAATGCGGCTCGTGGGGGCGGTCTCCAGGGAGATCTCCTCCCGTTTCGACGGGCGCAGCAGCACCCAGAGCACGACGGCGGCAAGGAGAACGTATGCCGCAATGAGCATGTTCCTTTTTTTCATGATGTATGCGTCGGTTGTTTGTTTGCGAGTCAGATCGTCGTGACGGGCCGGCCCTGGTAGATGTCGAGCAGCGCCATGTTGAGCAGTGCGACATACTTCGCCTGCAGGACCTCCAGCCGGGCCGACGAGAGCTCGTTCTGCGCCGTGATGAGCTCGACCGTGTTCTTCATGCCGACGCGGAACTGCTCGTCGGTCAGGTCGTAGCTCTCCTGTGCGTAGCGGCGCTTCTCGACGGCCGCCGTGTACTGCGACTGGGCCGAGACGGCATCCAGATAGGCCGTTTCGACCTCGCGCAGCAGCGTCTTTTCGAGATTGAGCCGTTCGAGGCGGCTGTTCGAGACGCTGATGCGCGCCTTGTTGACGGCCGTGCGGTTTTTCCGGTTCGAGAAGATCGGGATGTTGAGCGAAAGCCCGACATTCTCGTTGAAGCGGTTCCATACCTGCGAGCCGCTTTCAAATGCGCCGCCCGACATGTGTCCGGTGTCGATGCCGGCCGTAAGGGAAACGGACGGAAGGAAGCCTGCGCGCGCCTGCCTGACTTCCAGCTCTGCTGCTTCGATGGAGAGGTCACCCCGTCGGATCTCGGGCATGACATCCAGTGCCGTCGCGTAGATTTCGGTTTTTTGGGGCAGAGCCGTTACCACCTTATCCTCACCTGCGGCGGGTGCGGCAAGTTCCATCTCGTCCGTTATATCGAGTTCGAGCAGCTGCTTGAGCTGCAATTTGTAGTTGTCGAGTGTCGTGCGGGCCACGACGACCTGATATTCGTCGCTCACGTACTGGCTTTCGATCTGGGCGAAGTCGACCTTGCTGATCGACCCCGTCCGCCACATCTCGCGGGCCCGGTCACGCTGGGCGCGGGATACTTCGGCCGTGCTGATGGCGATCTCCACCGCCTCGGAGGCGTAGAGCGCCTGCATGTAGGCCTCGACCAGGGCCAGGCGGATGTCGTTCTCGGCCTCCTCGACCGTCAGCGCGTCGATGCGGTTCTGCAACTGCTGCCGGCGGACCGTCGTGCGGAGCATCCCGCCCTGATAGAGCACCAGATCGGCGTTGACGCCGTAGGTCCCCGTGTAGGAGTCGTTGTCCGAGACGTTCGACGACGGGTAGTTCGTGTAGGCCTGCGTCGTCGAGGCCGTGAGCGACGGCAGCAGGGCCGCCCTGGCCTCCTTCGTGTCCTCCACCCCCGAGAGGTAGTCGTTGCGGTTCTGCCGCAGCTGGATGTTGTTCTCCAGCGCATAGTCCAGACACTCCTGCAACGTCCATTGCCTTGTCGTGCCCGTGGCGGCCGGTTCCGGGGAAGCGGCGGGCGCCGTCGTTGCTGCCGGTTTCGTTGCTGCCGCCTCCGTTGCGGCGGCCGGTTCGGCTGCTGCGGCCTGCGTGGCGGGTGACGTCTGCTGCGTCGGGACTGGCTGCTCCTGTTCGCCTGTCGGCTGTTGCGCCACCGCGGTTCCCCATACGAGCCAGGCGGCACATCCGATCCACCATATGTGTTTCGTCCTCATCGGTTCTTCTCGGTTTTGCTGCAAATGTAGGGGTCGGAATTCGTCCGGACAATCAAAATGGACGAATCGCCCGATTCCGTCGACGAATGCCGCGTCTGACCCGACATGCGTCCTGTGCGTGCACCCCGGCGGCCCGCCGCAGCCGCCCTTCCCTTCGGTTGTACCTTTGAAATGTCTGCCGCGGATGTGTGCACTGCTTGTGTGCGACCACCAGATAACACGGTTATGTCGCGAAATTCACCCATCCATCTCTTTTCAGTGTCCATTTCATGCGCAGTTTCGGGGATTTTCCAACAAAATAGCAGCCTTTTTTCGGACTGTCCGTTTTTGTTTGCTGTGTAAAATACACGGTCTTCCACCGCTCGTTTTGTGCGCTTCCGGTCGGTGGATCGAGGGGCTCAAAATGTCTGT
>OMBZ01000473.1_pt1 | contig 13966 bp, 10 predicted proteins | sample 1673831 | NCBI WGS metagenome assembly OMBZ01 (sample SAMEA103958129, study PRJEB25191) | human gut metagenome | reverse complement strand
AAAAGCGAATCGTAAGTGCTGTGATGGCCTTGATTCTGTGCCTGACGCTGCTGCCCACGGCGGCGCTGGCGGCGGACGGCGCATGGGACGGCAGTATCGCCACTGCTTTTGCAGGCGGCACCGGCACGGAGAGCGATCCCTATCAGATCGCTAACGGAGCAGAGCTTGCATATCTTGCAAGCTCTGTGAATAGCGGAGAAACCTACACGGGGAAGAATTTTGTATTGACGGCCAACATAGACCTGAACGGGCTGCCTTGGACACCGATTGGAAATTCCTTTTCCGATGCACTGTTGGAGGGTTCGAATTATCGCATCTTTGCCGGTAATTTTGACGGTAACGGATATACCATCTCTAACGTTTCCATTGGGTCAGAGACCGCGCCGCTAGAAGCGGATGTGTTTGGGTTGTTTGGTGCAACAGCGGGAAAAATCAGCAACTTAAATCTGGACACTGTTTCTATCCACGGTATAGCAAAGATTGCTTCGATAGGTGCTGTCATCGGATTTGCAGGCGGTCTGGTTGGTTATTCAGGCGGATACATTGAAAACTGCCATGTGACAGGTTTGACTATGGATATGAGCGCACCGAGCAACGTTTATGCTGCTGCATACTGTGTCGGCGGGCTTGTAGGTGTACTGGATGAAACGCAGCTTATCAACGAGTGCAGCGTATCCGGCAGCATTACGGAAAAAGCCGGTAAGGGGTCTATCGGCGGACTGATTGGTGAATTGGGAAAAGCAGCGAAAATCACATACAGCAGATCCGATGTGACGGTAAATGTGAAGGCAGATTCCCGTGGCGGTGCGAATGTCGGCGGATTTATCGGCAAAGGAAACGGCAAAACAGATGCAGAAAGGATTATTCGAAATTGTTACGCCACGGGCAATGTTACCGGCGGCGCATATACAGGCGGCTTTGCCGGCGGCCTTTGGGGTCTGAATATCAAAAACTGCTATGCAAGTGGCAATGTATCACAGGCTGCGGCTGCTATGGCCTCTTTTGTAGGTACCGATGCCTCTGACCCAAATTACTATGGCTCCATTACAAGCTGCTTTGCAATCGGCAGTGTAACAGGCTCATCACCCTTTCGGTATGCCTTTGCGATGCAGGATGCGACCAAGAGAAGCGAAATAACCAATTGCTATTTTGCTGAGGAAAACAGCAGTATTAAGAACCAGAACGAATCTGCAGCTGCAAAGCCGCAGGAAGAAATGAAAACCGAAGATTTTGCAGCCGCACTTAATAACGGTGACAACAGTAACGGATGGTCTTTTGTGAACGGACAGGTTCTTTGCGGTGCAGAACCGGCGGATTACTCCGCGGTTGATGCTGCGCTGGACAAGATCCCCGCAGACCTGACGGCATACACCGACGAATCTATCGAGACGCTGAGCGCCGCGACAGAAGCTGTGATCCGCGGCAAGGTCATCGCAAAGCAGGCTGAAGTAGATGCAATGGCGGCGGCTATTGAACGCGCGATCTCTGATCTTACCTTCAAACCTGCCGATTATACCGCAGTTGATGCAGCCATCGCAAAGGCGAATGCTCTGAACGAGAACGATTATATAGATTTTTCCGCTGTGAAAGCAGCACTTGAAGCTGTTGTGCGCGGCAAGAATATCACAGAGCAATTCGAAGTGGATGCAATGGCAAAAGCCATTGAAGATGCCATCGCAGCGCTGGTCAAAAAGCCTTCCTCCGGCGGCGGCCCTTCTTCCGGCGTTTTCTTCCCGAGCTATCCCGTGACTATCCCCGACAAAACGGAGAACGGCACTGTGACCGTCAGCACGAAAAATGCTACCAGCGGCAGCACCGTGACAATCGCAGTGAAGCCCGACAGCGGCTACATGCTGGAAACAATTACCGCCACCGACAAGGACGGCAGGGAGCTGAACCTCACCAACAAGGGTGGCGGCAAGTACGCCTTCACCATGCCCGCCAGCAAGGTCGAGGTCAGGGTGACCTTCATGGAGGATAACAGTCTCCTGAACTTCTTCTACGACGTGCCCAATAACGCCTACTATTTTGACGCCGTCAAATGGGCGGTGGAGAACGGTATTACCGGTGGCGTGGGCGGCTATCTCTTTGCCCCGAACGGCAACTGCACCAGAGCGCAGATCGTCACCTTCCTGTGGCGCGCCGCCGGTTCTCCCGTGGTGAACTACGCCATGAACATGAGCGATGTCCCCGAAGGCAGCTACTACGCCGAGGCCGTCCGCTGGGCGCTCAGCGAGGGCATCGCCACCGGCACAACGGGGAACACATTCTCTCCAGACAGCGAATGCACCCGCGCTCAAGCCGTCGCGTTTCTGTTCCGCTACGCTGCGTCCGAGGCGGTCACCTTGCAGGAGCTGGTGTCCGGCTTCTCTGACGCCGATTCCGTTCCTGGCTACGCGCTTCCCGCGATGAACTGGGCGCTTGCTGAGGAAATCGTACAGGGCAATGGCAGCAAGCTCATGCCGAACGATTCCTGCACGCGTGCGCAGATTGTCACCTTCCTCTTCCGCGCATATCAGGGCAAATAAGCAATCGCAAAAAAGCAGCGGGGCGGCTCATGCCGCCCCGCTCCGCTCGCCAGCCTGCGCAGTACAGGCTGACGAGTTTTTTCTTTGTTTGCAGTACCCATGACCACCCGCATACGCACGAGCAGGAAACCATTCAAAACGCCTTTGCCTGTATTAAGATGACCCGCACTGCTTTTTACCAGTGCGGGTTCGATTTTTATATATCTTTCAGCGTATGATACACATCCCGCCAGAGGTGCAGACCGCTGCCGGGGTACCGGCTGCGCAGGCGCTCCAGTGCAGCTTTTCTGGCTTTTGTCACGCCGTCCGGCGAGAGCATTTCGCGCAGGCCCAGCTCGTCCGCAGACAGCTTCTCGTAGCTTCGAACGCCTTTGGCCCGTATCCGTTTATTCTTCTCAATCTGGTCTTATCCTGCGTCGCTGCCATTCAGGCGCCGCTCATCATGATGAGCCAGAACCGGCAGGAGGAAAAGAACCGCCGCCGCGCGGAGAATGATTACAAGGTCAATCTTAAAACCGAGATCATGATCGAAGACCTTTACGACAAGGTCAACGCCATTCTTGCCAAGCAGTCTGCATTGGAGAAAAAATTGCAGGAGCAGGAAAAGTCCAAATCGTAAACAGAAAGCCCGGTGTACCGCCCAAACGAATGGTACGCCGGGTTTTCATTGGATCCCCGTCAGCTGATCGGGGAATTGAGCCGCGGCAGCGCATGAAAATTGCGGAACAAGAGCTGGAAATTTGTGTTGACAAATGTTATCACCCTGTGATATTCTCGAAATATAACATGCGTTAATATTTGAAGAGGAGGCGGGATGCGGTGGAACACAACAGACTGTCCGACGGAGAATGGAAGCTGATGAAGGCGCTCTGGGCACGGTCGGGACAGACATTGGCGGAGCTGGTGACTGCGTTGGACGCGGACACGGGGTGGAGCCGGGCGACGATCTTTATGATGCTCAAGCGTTTGATCACCAAGGGCGCGGTCACGATGGACAGCAGCGGAAAATTTCAAAAATACAGCGCAGCGATCACCTATTCTGATGTCGAGCCGGAGGAAACAGAGTCGTTTCTGTCCAAGGTCTACGGCGGCAGCGTGGGAATGATGGTATCAAATTTGGTCGGACGCGGCGCGCTGTCCGAACAGGAGATTCAGGAGTTAAAAGCCATTCTGGACGCAGCGGAAAAATAGGAGGGATCGGCATGCTGAAAGAAGTTTTGACCATTTCGGCGCATGCGCTGCGCATCCTGTTCCTGACGAAAAAGCAGCGTACAAGCGTTCTGTGCGTGATTCTGGCGCTGCTGCTCGTCGCTTCTGCGACCGGCTGCTCGTTTACAGAACTGACGCAGCAGAAAGCAGAAGAAACCACATTGCCGGAGAAGCCGGAAACAGGCATATCGGAAACCGCGCCTGCGCCGGAGCAGGCGCAGAAGGATGGATTCCTGCGTGATGCGGCGCTGCGCACAAAGTTTACGCCGGATGCTGCACAGGTGCCGGACGATGAGATCGTCGGCTTTTTCCGCGCCGCCGAAGGTGCGCTTGCGGATAAGCAGGGACTGGAGTTTGTGACGCTGGATGGGTTTTCGCCGGAAAATTTCTTTCTGCTGTTTCTGGCGTGGACCGATGAGGATACGCTGCGCAGCTGCCAGAATCCTGCTGACAAGCTGTTTTACTTCTCAGAAGCAGCCATTTGCCGGACGCTGGACTGCTATTTCAAAGACTATCGCTTCGACATCACGCGCTGTGAAAGCTATGACGCGCAAAGCGGTATGGTCGTTGTCCCAACTGTCTCTGTCGATGGCGGCGCTCTGGATATGCGTTTTTATGGGAAGAAGCAGAATGGCGACATGATAACATATGCCGTCGATTTTTACACTGCGGAGGGCAATGGAGCATCCGAACGGCTTTCTCACCGGAAAGAATATACACTCCAATGCTATGACGGCGGATTCTATCTTCTGAGTGCCAATGGTGTAAACACGCCTGATCGGATCGGAGAAATTGGCGGCATTTTCCTCTGGGACGCATGGGACATGCTGCCGAAGACGCTGACAGAGGGGTTCACAGACCTTGGCGTCGTTGGCGTTTCGCGAGAGAACTATGACGTGGTCATGTACGGCCGCGACGGCCTGTATGTCCATGTGCCCCGTTTACAGGAGGGCAAGGAGGACACGGAGCGGGGACTTGGTGACAGAGTGTGTGGTATCTATACGACATCCCCGGATTATCCGACACAGCGCGGCCTGCGCGTTGGCGATCCGGAGTCCCGGGCGATAGAGCTTTACGGTGAAGATTACCTGTGGGACACCTTTGGATACGAGCAGCAGGACGGCGTGATCACACGCATCGGTTTCTTTACATATTACGATGCATGGGGCACGGACGCGGTGATCGCGCCGCCGCCCGTTGATTACCTGCCGGAGAATTGATGGAGGGAGGATGATCGAAATGCGAGAGATTTTGAGCCTTTCGGCGCTGATTCTGGCTGTGCTTTTGGTGCGGGCGATCTTCAAAAACCGCGTGCCGAAGCGGATGCTCTATTGCCTCTGGCTGGTTGTGCTTCTGAAGCTGTGCTTGCCGGGAACTTTGTTTTCGCTGCCGGTTCTTCCGGCAGAGAAGTTGGTTGCTCCGACGCAAATTTCGGAGCTGCCCGCGCAGACTACGCCGGTGATCCAGCAGCCGGCACAAACCGTGATGCAGCCGCAAACACCCGCGCAGCAGCAGGTTTCCCCTGCACAGGAAACTGCAAAACCGGCTGCAAAGCCGTTGACGACGGCACAGATTCTTCAAATTGTCTGGTTCGGCGGCAGCGCATTGCTCGGACTCTGGCTGTTCGGCGCGTGGGCGGTGTTCACGATTCGGCTGCACCGTGACCGGCGCTTTCTTGGAAAACGCGGCGGAACGCGCATCTATGTTTCCGACGCGGTCAAATCGCCGTGCCTTGCCGGTCTGATTCCGGCGGTCTATTTGACAGAGGACGTGCTGCAAGCGGACGATACAGAACTCATTTTGCGCCACGAGCTGACGCATATGCGGCATCTGGATTTCCTGTGGTCGTTTTTCCGGATGGCGGTGGTAGTCGTGTATTGGTGGAATCCGTTCATCTGGCTTGCTGCGATTTGCTCCAAGCGCGACGCGGAGCTTGCCTGCGACGAGGCGGTTGCCGCAAAACTGCCGGAGCGTGAGCGCCTTGCCTATGCCCGCGCGATTCTGGCACAAGCACCGCGCAAAACGGCAGCGCTGAGTTTGGCTGGACCTCCAGTCAAGGAGCGCATTTTGTTCCTGACGAAAAAGCAGCGCACCAGCGTATTGTGTGTGGTTCTGGCTTTGCTGCTCGTCGTGTCCGCGACTGGCTGCTCGTTTGCGGAGCTGACGCGCCGGGAAGCAGAACAGGCTGCACCCGCCGAGGAAGAAACGCAGCCGAAAACGGAGCCGCAAGCCGAAGCAGCGCCGGAACCAACTGCGGAAATAACGCAGCCGGAGCGCACATCGCTGGAAGAAGAACTTCCGGTTGACGAGACCGCGCGGGCGGAGTGGTTCGACTTTGCGGACCGGTGGCGTTTGGACTATCTGCCGGTCTTTTCGCGCGGGGCGGCACCTGCATCGACATCGGAATATCTGATGTGGGTTTTCGCTCGGAATATGGATGCGTTCAAAGCGCAGGGCTATATGACAAAATCGGACGTGGAAACGGAAATCCGGGCGCATTTCGAGGTTGAAAACCTGACGCACGAAGGGCTTACACGGACGTGGGATTATGACGGCGAAACGTACACGGCTGTTCCGGGCGGCGTAAAGGATCGGCCGCTCGCGCGGCTCGACGGCATCACGACGTCGGAGGAAAACGGGCGGCGCATTTACTACGTGCAATACACTCTGGTGCAGCCGGAACATCTGGTGCTCAGTGAGCAGGAGCGGCAGGCACTGGCGGAGCAGATCGCGCGCGGAGATTCCGCAGATTTGCAGGAACTCAGTTCCTATACGATTTGCTTTGCCTATGAAAAAGGCAAGCCGGTTTTTCTGAGCCATACGGAGCGTTCGAGCATTGATCTAGAATATGACGACATAAAAACCTGGAGCTGGGCGCCGTATGAAACGCTCTATCGGACGGATGGCGTCCGCATGGGGCTGGTGCGGGAGGCCGATGGGACGCGGCGCATCGGTGAAGTCCCAGACACAAAGGTCTGGATCCGGCTGAAGGACGGCACGCTTCTTTCTGATGAGCCGTTTGACGCCTGCATCGACTATATGGGCGAGCCGGAGGGAGAGGTCTATTGCATCCGAAACGGCACCGGCTACCGCTATACCGTCAGCGCCGGTGACGGAAGCTTCCGGCTGAGCGAGGTGGACGAACCGAAGACCTTGGCAGAAGATCATTTTGGCTATCGCCTGCGCGTTACCCGCTGGGACAGCCGCGAACCATGCTATGGCATCGTGACCGCAGACGGAACCGAGGTGATCGCAGCGGTCTATGAGCGCGTGGAGATCCCATTGCCGGATCGCTTCCTGCTCTACGAAGGCGGCGCGTCGCAGGGGCCTGTCATGGGCCGGTGCCGACTGACGGATGAGAGCGGCAACACGCTTTGCGCGCGCTTCCATTGGATCGACTACAGCGTATTTGACGACGGGTACATCGGGATCGCGGTATGCTATGGCGAACGCGCGGCGTATCCGTGCTATGACGAGGACGGCCAGCCGATGCCGGAGGGCTATTGGCTTGTGGACCGGGACGGAAAGCTTTGCAGCGAGCGCTTCGTGAAGCTTTTCTTCGGCGCAGGCGAGGAGACGCACGCGATTTCAGAAGATGATTTCCTGCGCGCGCAGCGCGAAGACGGCACGGAGGTGCTGCTGCCGGTTGCGGAGCTGCTGCTCTCATAGGCTGCGGCCGGCATCTGACACAGAAAGCGCATTGTGTTCTTTCACGAAATCCCAAACAGCCGATATTACAGCGCAGAAGAACATGACTTCTGGCAGATGATCGTCAGCCTGATCCTGTCTGGATATCGGGTTCAGTAAAACACGGATCTTACAAAAAGCAGCCTGCAAGCGATTTTGGCTTGCAGGCTGTTTTTTGCAGCATCACAGCCGCCGCTGGCGCGGCGCCTCCCGATGCGTTTTCATTATTTAGCGGAGACGGGCTTCTTTTTGGTGGCAAACACCGCGATGGCGGCTGCCGCAATACCGCCGACGGCCTTGGCCGCCAGCACCGCGCCGAGCATCTCGGGGGCATTCGCGGTGACAAAGCCGAGGTGTGCCGCGAGAAGCGACGTTGCACAGACACTGAATGCGACGTTTACGACCTGCCCGCGCTCGTCCATATCCTTCATGGAGGTCAGGACCGGGATCGCGTTGACCAGACTGATCAGCAGCCCGGCCATGCTGACATGATTCATGCCGAGCTTTCTGCCCAGAGCGCCGAAGGGCTTTCGCAGCGCGCGCTGAAGAAGCTCCGTCAGCGGCAGACTGCCGATCAGCACAACGCCGATCGTGCCGACCGTTGTCATGGCGTCCTCAATGGGTGCGAGACTGGGAATGATCTCCCAGCCGGTCAGATAAGTGACCGTCCCAAGAACCAGACCGATGATGCTGACGATGCTGATGAAATTGGCAAATACCTTGAAGGCCAGCGCCATTTTCTCCGGAATCTTCCACAGCCCGAGTCCAAGAAGGACTGCGATCAGAAAAACGGGCATGGACTGCCAGAGGGTCTGCGTGACAGAAAGCCCCGTCAGCAGGCCGCCGACGACCAGGCCGGCGGGCATTCCAACGAGCCCGAACATCACGCCGCGGCTGAAGGCCCTGCGGCAGCCCGGATCGACCACAGCCATGCCGAGCGGGATCAGGAACACGACCGTGCAGCCGAAGGTGGAGGCGACGACAAGGCCGGAATAAAGCCCGATGGCCGCGTTGTCCGCCAGCTCCATCGCCAGAGCATAGCCGCCCATGTCCACAGCCAGAATGTTGGCGGACATGGCGGGGTCTATGGAGACTGCACGGAAAAGAGGCGCCAGCAGCATCCGGCAGCCTGCGCCGATGACCGGCGCCAGACAGAGAATGCCCGCGATGCAAAGCGCCGTCGGGCCCATATAATTCAGACCGTCCTTGAACTTGCTTCCCAGTCTCAACTTGTTGCCGAGGATCTGATCGAGTCCGCCGACGACCGCTCCGGCGGCGATCAGAATCATCAGCACCTGATTGATGCTCATAGTTGAAACCTCTCTGCATGTGTGACTTGCGCATGGTGCCAGAAAGCGCCGCGCCGCGCATTTGAAACCATTATAGCGGAAAGGCGCACGTAAAGCTACTGCTTTTCTCGGCAGCGAGCCGAACAGAGAAAAGAATTTTTCACAATAATCAAAAAAGTATTGACAAGAGCATGCACTATCTGCTATTGTCTAAATATAAAAGTATAGTAAATGCTTTAATAACTTGCTTACCAGAGACGGCGGGAATGACGGGACCGAAAGGGGAAAACACATGAGCATCATGGAAACGATCCGCGCCAGATACCTCAGTCTCAGCTCCGTGCAGAAACGGATCGCCGACTATTGTCTGGAACATCCGGACGAGGCCAGCTATCAGACGCTGCGCGAGTTTTCACAGACAACACACACGACCGATGCGACCGTTCTGAAGTTCTGCGGCAATATGGGCTGCGAGGGCTTTCTGGCGTTCCGCCGTCAGCTTCAGGAGTATGTGCGTCTGCGCCTGAGCCCGAATGAGAAGATACGCATGTCGCTCACGCGCTCGGTCGATGCGCACGACACCTGCCGCAAGATCATCGAGGGCGAAAAGCGCGGGCTGGAGATGACGTTCCGATATCTGGACATGGAGAACTTCGGGCAGATCATCTGCCGGCTGAACCATGCGCGGCGTGTTTTTATCGCCGGTCACCGGCTCACACGCATCGTGGCGGACTACTTTCTCTATCAGCTCAAGCGCATCGGCCGCGAGGCGTATCTGGTCGATTTGGCGGACAGAAAGCAGCCGCGTGATGCGCTCCTGCACGCCACAAAAGAGGATGTGTTCGTCCTCATCAGCATCCCCGTCTATGCGGATGTGACCATCCGGATGGCGCAGTATTTGCAGGAGGCGGGAATCTGCGGCATTTGCATCACCGACAATCTGACCTCTCCGGTGGCGCAGGCATGTGAACTGTCGCTGACCTGCAACACGGAGCATGAGGTTTTTTTCAACTCCATCACCCCGCTGATCGCGCTGATCGAGCTGCTGTCCGCCGGGCTTCTGCTCGGCGACCGCGAGGGCTTCACCGCCTCGCAGGAGCGCCTCGAGCAGATCGAGCAGACGCTCGGCATTCCGCAGAGCGATCGTCAAATTGTCCGCACAGAGCTTGAACGTGAGGCTTTATAAAGGAACACAGGAGGCGTTTTTTATGATTCTGATCAAAAATGCACGCGTATTTTCGCCGAAGGCACTCGGGAAAAAGGATGTTCTGATCGCCTTTGACAAGATCCTTGAGGTCGCGGACTGCATCGAGCCGTGGCGCGGCGATCTGACCGTGATCGATGCGGCGGGCAAGATGCTCGTTCCGGGCTTCATTGACCAGCATGTTCATATCGTCGGCGGCGGCGGTGAGGGCGGCTTCAACACCCGGACGCCGGAATTCCAGCTTTCCAAGGCGGTAACCTCCGGCGTGACGACGCTTGTCGGCCTGCTTGGCACCGACGGCTACACCAAGAGCCCTGAGCTGCTGCTGGCAAAGACCAAAGCGCTCAACACGGAGGGCATCACGGCCTACTGCCTGACAAATTCCTATGCATATCCGCCAAGAACCATCACCGGTTCCGTGGCAAACGATATTCTTTACATCTCCGAGATCATCGGCTGCAAGCTTGCCATTGCGGACCACAGAGCCAGCCACCCCACCCGCGAGGAGCTGATCCGTCTGGTTTCCGACATCCGCATGGCGGCGCTCGTCTCCGGAAAGGTCGGCGAGCTGCATCTGCACGTCGGCGCTGCACCTGAGGGCATCGAGCCGATCATGGACATCGTCCGAACGACGGACATTCCCATCTCCCATTTCCGCCCGACGCACCTCGGCCGCCGTCCGGAGCAGGTGGTGCAGTTCACACACATGGGCGGCTATGCCGACATCACGGCAAGTTCCAGCGTGTCGTCGTTCTTCCCGGGCCTGATGGAAACGGCGGTTCCCGAGCTTTTGACCATCAGCTCCGACTCCAACGGCAGCATGCCGAAGTGGGACGAAAAGCACGAGCACATCGTCGGTATGGGCGTCGGCGACATGGGAGATCTCTATCGCGTGATTTTTGAAATGGTGACGCAGCAGGGCGTCGCGCTGGAAAAGGCGCTGCCCTTCATCACCTCGAACGTCGCCCGCGCACTGGAGCTCTATCCGCGCAAGGGCTGCATCGCCGAGGGCAGCGACGCGGATCTGGTCCTTCTGGACGAGGGCTATCAGATCGACGGTATGCTGGCAAAGGGCCGCATCATGATGCAGGACAAGCAGGTGCTCGTCAAGGGCACGTTTGAATAAGCCCGCGCAGCCAACAAAACGGAAAGGGAGAATGCGTTATGAGACTTGCAAATCTGACCTGGCCGAAGGTACAGGAGTATTTTGAAAAGAACGACATGGTGCTCGTCTCCATCGGCAGCATCGAGTGCCATGGCCGGCACATGCCGCTCGGGACAGACACGCTGATCCCGGAGCATCTGCTGGAGAAGATCGAGCAGAAAAGCGACGTCCTGATCGCCCCGACCATTCCCTATGGCGCGTGTCAGAGTCTGGCTCCGTATCCCGGAACGATCGACATTGACAGCGAGGTGCTCTATCAGTTCTGCCGTCAGGTATTCCTGAGCCTCTACCGTCACGGCGCAAGAAAGTTCGTGTTCCTGAACGGTCACGGCGGGAACGTCAAGACGATCGAGCGGCTGGGACTGGAATTTGAGGAAAAAGGCTGTCTGGTCGCGATGCTCAACTGGTGGCTGATGGCGTGGGATATGAATCCTGCGTGGAAGGGCGGCCACGGCGGCGGCGAGGAAACGGCGGCCATTCTCGGCATTGATCCGTCTCTGGTCGATCGGAGCGAGATCGGCGGCGCGCTTCAGTTCAAGGATCTCAGCGAGAACCTGAAAACGACCGGCTTCCGTTCCGTCGAGTACAAGGGCGTCTCGGTCGATATCCTCCGCAGCACCCCGCATGTCACCGACAGCGGCTGGATCGGCCCCGATCATCCCAGCACCGCTACCGAGGAATGGGGCAGGGAAATGCTCGAGACCACGGCAAACTACATTGCCGATTTCATGGAGGAATTCAAGAAGGTCACGCTTTCGTAAGGAGGGTCACGATGGATAAAAAAACGACGCTGGAAATGATCGCTGCGATCTCGAACGCGAACGGCGCTTCCGGCTTTGAAGATGACGTAGTCGCTGCGATCCGCCCCTATGCCGAAGGACTCGGCGAGGTCACGGAGGATCGTATGCGCAACCTTTATATCCGCCGCAAGGAAAACAGCGGCAAGCGCCCTGTCGTCCAGCTCGATGCGCACAGTGACGAGGTCGGCTTCATGGTGCAGGCCGTCTGTCCGAACGGAACGCTCCGCATCATCCCGCTCGGCGGCTGGGTGAGCAGCAACATCCCGGCCCACAAGGTCTGGGTGCGCAACAGATTCGGTGACTACATCCCGGGCCTCACCGCCAGCAAGCCGCCCCATTTCATGACGGAGCAGGAGCGCAGGACGCCATTGGAGATAAAGGACATCACGGTGGACGTCGGCGCGGTTTCCAGAGAAGAAGCAATCGAGAAATTCGGCATCCGCATCGGCGAGCCGGTCGTTCCCGATGTGACCTTCACCTACTCGGAGACAACAGATCTGATGGTCGGCAAGAGCTTTGACTGCCGTTTGGGCTGTGCCGCCATTGTCAAGACGATGCATGCTCTGGCAGGGCAGGAGCTGAACGTCGATATCGTCGGCGCCTGTGCGGCACAGGAGGAGGTCGGCGTGCGCGGTGCAACCGTGACGGCGCAGGCTGTCAAGCCTGACATCGCGATCGTCTTTGAGGGCTGCCCGGCGGACGACACCTGCGTGGAGCCGTACATGGTCCAGACGGCCATCAAGCGCGGCCCGATGCTGCGACACATTGACGCCCGGATGATCACCAATCCGCGCTATCAGAGATACGCGCTGGACCTTGCGGAGCAGTTCGGCATTCCGGTGCAGGACGCTGTCCGCAGTGCAGGCTCGACAAACGGCGCGGCCATTCACCTTGCGGAAAAGGCGGTTCCCGTGATCGTCATCGGCATCCCGGTTCGTTATGCGCATACGCATTACGGAATCTCGGCTTACGCCGATTTTGAAAACGCCGTAAAGCTTGCGTGCGAGATCCTCAAGAGACTCGACGAGGAGCAGATCATGCGCTTTTAAGAAGTGGTTTTGCGCCATTGCCACGGACGCAGAGCTACACTGTTTTGGTACGGCCTCCGACTGCTTTGACCGGTCGGAGGCCGCTTGATTTTTGCCCCATCCGGCAGGTGCATACATCAAACCGGGAGAAATGTCCATCGACAAGCCCGCGCGGCGGTGGTATAATAAAGCGCAAAGGATCGCCGCATGATAAAACGGCAATCCCAACGACTTGAGGTGATAAGAACATGTTTTGGGATACAACCTACATTCTTGTGATCATCGGCGCACTGATCTGCGCGGGTGCATCGCTGAATGTGAACCGGACTTACCGGCGCTACAGCACGTTTGCAAACCGCCGCGGCATCACGGCAGAGGCCGCCGCTGCGCAGATCCTGCGCAGTGCCGGGATCACGGACGTGCGCATCGAGCGCATCCGCGGGTCGCTGACGGATCACTATTCGCCGCGCGAGCGGGTGCTGCGCCTGTCTGACAGCGTATACGGCTCCACATCGGTCGCCGCCATCGGCGTGGCCGCCCATGAGTGCGGACACGCGATCCAGCATCAGGTGGGCTATTTCCCGCTGAAGCTGCGCTCGCTCTCCGTGCCGGTGGCAAACATCGGCTCCATGATCTACTGGCCGGTGATCCTGCTGGGCCTGATCCTCGGCTATATGGAGCTTGCGCAGATCGGCGTGCTCCTTTTTGGGCTTGTGGTGGCGTTCCAGCTCATCACGCTCCCGGTCGAGATCAACGCCTCCGGACGTGCGCTGCGGGTGCTGTCAGACAGCGGTATTCTGGCGGGAGACGAAATGCAGGGCGCGGAGAAGGTGCTCCGTGCGGCGGCGATGACCTATGTGGCGGCGCTGTTCTCGTCGGTGCTGCAGCTGCTGCGCCTGATGCTGCTGACGCGCAGAGACGACCGGCGCAGATAGACTCGCAAGGCTTTGAAAGACTGAAAATGCCTCTGACCAAGCGGGTCAGAGGCATTTTTTGAGCGTGTCAAAATAGTCTTTTTGACACGCTCTCAAACGCGAACCGCGGGGGCTTGGTTCG
>OMBZ01000452.1_pt1 | contig 14367 bp, 10 predicted proteins | sample 1673831 | NCBI WGS metagenome assembly OMBZ01 (sample SAMEA103958129, study PRJEB25191) | human gut metagenome | reverse complement strand
CTCGATTCGCAAATCTTTCTATAGCACAAAATCCAAGCGTGATGCGAAACGCAAAGCAGAAGAATACGCTGAAACGTATAAACTCAACCTGCTCTTGGGCGAGCCGGAAAAAACAAAAACAATCACCTTTGAAAAATGGGCAATTCGTTGTTTGGAGCTCTATAAGATGCCCTATGTCAAGGCCAACACATACAGGGATACCTACCTTGCACCCGTCAAACGGCATTTGATCCCCCACTTTGGAAAAAGGGAGGTTCAAGCGATTCAGCCGGCAGAGATACAGGCGTACATCAACAGCATCAACGGAAAATACGCACCCGAAACAATAAAAAAGGACTTTAACATGCTGCACTTCATCCTTCAACATGCCAAGGAGGAAGGATACTGCAAAGAAAACGCTGCCGCATCGTCTGGTATTCGGTTGCCAAAATATCATACCGTTGTGGCGAAACACGCATTTTCTCCACAGGAATATAATACCACATATGAATTTGCTGTCAACCACCCGAAGGGGCTTGCAATTATGCTGCTGATGGAAACCGGCTGTTCCAGAAGTGAACTGTTGGGACTTCGCTACGAAGATTTTGACGCAGAACATGGGTATCTGCACATCAATCAGGGATTGGTTGCTGTTTCCGCGACCGGCGGTAAAAAGACGCTGCTGGCAGACGGTTTGAAGAATGGCTACCGCCAGCGCACAATTCCGATTTTGGAGCCACGCCTGCTCGCAAGACTGAAAGCTGAGCCGAAAATCATTACATTGGAATCTGGCGGAGAGAAGCGTCAGGTCGAAGCAGAGTTTATTTTTCACAGTCCGGAAGGGAAAGCCTATTATCCACGGAATTGGTACGACCGTGAGTATCGTTCCTTTATGAAGGATCTGATCAAGGCACATCCGGAAATTCCGTCATTGACGCCCCATGAGCTTCGGCACACGAGAGCAACGCTCTGGTCGGCGCAGGGCGTACCGCAGCATCTGATTGCAGACCTGCTTGGACACTGCGACACCAGAATGCTGGAACGGGTCTATAATCACACAACGACGGACACGCTGAGACAGGCGTTGGAAGCCGTACAGACGAAGGAGGGAGAGAGAGCCTGACGGCTCTTTCTCCCTCCATTTTTGCAAAACTGTCGTATTTTTGTCGTACAATCGGTTTGGCCTAATAGTTGTTTCTGACGTGCCAAACTTTTCGGGCCTAAAAGCAAATAAAAAGTCCCGAAACCATTTGATTTCGGGATTTTTATATGGTGGACAGTACAGGACTCGAACCTGTGACCCCATGCACGTCAAGCATGTGCTCATACCAGCTGAGCTAACTGTCCATCAGCGGGGTTATTATACTCAATCCCGCTGCGTTTGTCAAGCATTATTTTTCAGGTACCACGCGATCAGCAGATCGGCGGCTTCGCCGTAGCTCTGGACGCCGGATTCCTCAGAGAAGGCCTTCAGATAGGTGTCGTTGACCTTCTGCGCTGCGTCCTGCACCTTGCCCTCATACTGCTCGTAGTGTGCGTTTGCCGCGCGGATGTCGGCGAGGACACCGTCTGACAGGGTGCTCCAGATCTGGCTGGCGGCGGTCTTGTCAATCTTCGACAGGGCGTTGTGGCAGTAGATATACGCGCCGAACGCGCCGGAGTAGCGAAAATCGTCGTCTTCCGAGGCCATGCAGGCCAGATAGGCGCAGAAGTTCGCGTCGTCCTCGGCTGTGACGGCCTGCCGGTGGGCAAGCTCGTGGCACATGGTAAAGGGGATCCACGCGGTATACGTATCCGGGTTGACGCAGGCCTCCGCCGTGAAGCAGATAAAGATGCCCGTCGTGCCGGTCTGGCTGAACAGCCGCCACGAAGCCAACGGCTTTACTGGCCCGAGTCCGTCCGTGAACGGATCATACTGCTGCGCAAGCGCCGCGTAGCCGCCGGGGGCCTGCTTTGCAAGCTTGGAAAACGCCGGATAGACGGTCAGATTTTCTGCGTCACGCTCGACCTTTTCGGCGTATTCGTTTGCCTGCGCGGCATAATAGGCCGTTGCGGCGATCAGCTCCTGCTTGGAATATTCGCGCACGTCAAGGCCAAGCGTCTGATCGACCGACGGGCCGAAGTGCCCGAGGCCCCAGATGGCAACGAACAGGAACACGCCCGTGCTGAGCCCCAGCAGAACGCCGGACAGCCAGCAAAGCAGGCTCCGGCGTCCCGTGAACACGCGGATGAGCGTATAGAAAAACCACAGCGCCAGCAGGACTGCCAGCACCTCCCACAGCGCGATGGGCATCAGCCCGGACACGGAGGAAATGGCCGACAGGATGCTTCTGGAGAGGGCAGGGTAGAACGAAAAGACCACACTGGGCGCGGCCTTTGCAAACGCGATCATCAGGCCCGTCAGGACCAGAAGGATCGCCGATAAGATCACTCTTCCGATTGCTTTCAAGATGGATATGTCCTTTCCGAATTGCTTCCTGCATTATACCACATTTTCGGGAAAAACAAAACTGGTCTTTCAAATTTTTGCCGCGCGGTTGACTTTGCGGGCTTTTTCATTATAATAATAGGATAAACTTGATCATATACGTCAGGAGGACGAGAAGTATGATGAAAAACAGCGAAAAGTCCATGGACAAGATCATTGCCCTTTGCAAAAACCGCGGCTTTGTCTTTGCAGGCTCCGAAATTTATGGCGGCCTGGCCAACAGCTGGGACTACGGCCCTCTCGGCGTTGAGTTCAAGAACAACGTCAAAAAGGCGTGGCTCAAGAAATTCGTGCAGGAAAGCCCGTACAACGTCGGTCTCGATGCGGCCATTATCATGAATCCGCAGACGTGGATCACGACCGGCCATGTGTCCAGCTTCTCCGACCCGCTGCTCGACTGCAAGGCGTGCAAGGCCCGCCACCGCGCTGACAAGCTCATCGGCGAAGAGCATCACGAGGTCAACGTCGACGCGATGAGCTTCGACGAGATGGACAAGTTCATTGCCGAGCATGAGGATATTGTCTGCCCCGTCTGCGGCAAGCACGACTTTACCCCCATCCGCAAGTTTAATCTGATGTTCAAGACCGCCATCGGCGTCACCGAGGATTCCTCCTCGACCTGCTATCTGCGGCCGGAGACGGCGCAGGGCATCTTCGTGAACTTCGCGAACATCCAGCGCACTACCCGCCGCAAGCTGCCCTTCGGCGTCTGCCAGGTCGGCAAGGCGTTCCGCAACGAGATCACCCCGGGCAACTTTACCTTCCGTACCCGCGAGTTTGAGCAGATGGAATGCGAATTCTTCTGCAAGCCCGGCACGGACCTCGAATGGTTCGCATACTGGAAGGACTACTGCGTGAACTGGCTCAAGAGCCTTGGCATCCGCGAGGAGAACCTGCGCCTGCGCGACCATGAGCCGGCGGAGCTGGCCTTCTATTCCAGAGCCACGACCGATATTGAGTATGCGTTCCCGTTCACCGACTGGGGCGAGCTCTGGGGCATTGCCGACCGCACCGATTATGACCTCAAGCGCCATCAGGAGGCTTCCGGCAAGGATCTGACCTATTTCGATCAGGAAGCGAACGAGCACTATATCCCCTACGTCATCGAACCGTCGCTCGGCTGCGACCGCGTGGCGCTGGCGTTCCTGTGCGAAGCGTATGACGAGGAGGTCATCGACGAGGCAAAGAACGACGTGCGCGTGGTCCTGCACCTGCATCCGGCGCTGGCCCCGTACAAGGCTGCGATTCTGCCGCTGAGCAAGAAATTGGCCGAGCCGGCAAGAAAGATCTATCAGGATCTGTGCGGCGACTTCATGCTGGACTACGACGACACCGGCTCCATCGGCAAGCGCTATCGCCGCGAGGACGAGATCGGCACGCCGTACTGCATCACGGTCGATTTTGCGACCGTCGGCGACGACAAGACCCCGGCGGACAACGCTGTTACCATTCGCGAACGCGACTCTATGGAGCAGGTTCGCGTTCCCATCAGCGAACTGAAGAACTGGCTGGCCGAGCATACGAAATTCTAAAAATAAAAAGGGGGCCGCACGGCCCCTTTTCCATATCCGCGCACAGGAGGAACGACACATGAAAGCCATTATCACCGTCGTCGGCCCCGACCGGGTCGGCATCATCGCCGAGGTCTGCACGCTGCTGGCAGAACTCCACATCAGCGTCGTGGAGATCAGCCAGACCATCATGCAGCGCACGTTTACCATGATCATGCTCGTCGAATGGACGGCAGGCGCGCCGGAGTTTGACACGGTACAGGCCCGCGTCACAGAAAAGGGCGAACAGATGGGCCTGTCCATCCGCATCCAGCGGCAGGACATCTTCACGGCCATGCACACCATCTGACGGAGGGGACAGACCATGCTGAACCATTCCGATATCATGTCCACGGTCGATATGATCGACCATCAGCATCTGGACATCCGCACCATCACCATGGGTATTTCGCTTCTGGACTGCGCCGACCCGAATCCGGAGGCCTGCGCCCGGAAAGTTCACGACAAGATCTGCCAGCAGGCCGAGCATCTGGTCACGACGGGCTGCCAGATCGAACGGGAGCTTGGCATTCCCATCGTCAACAAGCGCATTTCCGTCACGCCCATCGCGCTGGTCGCAAGCGCGTGCGAGACGGAGGATTTTGTTCCGTTTGCCAAGGCGATGGACAGCGCCGCAAAGACCTGCGGCGTGGATTTCATCGGCGGCTTTTCCGCGCTCGTGCAGAAGGGCATGGCCTCCGGCGACCGGCGGCTGATCGCCGCCATCCCGCAGGCGCTGGCCGAGACGGAGCTGGTCTGCTCCAGCGTCAACGTCGCCTCGACAAAGGCGGGCATCAACATGGACGCTGTGCGCCTTATGGGGCAGGCGATCAAAAAGACGGCCGAGCTGACAAAGGAACGCGATGGACTTGGCTGCGCGAAGCTCGTCGTGTTCTGCAACGCGGTCGAGGATAACCCGTTCATGGCGGGTGCGTTCCACGGCGTGGGCGAGGCCGACGCGGTCGTGAGCGTCGGCGTATCCGGGCCGGGCGTGGTGTACCACGCGCTGCAGAGCGTCAAGAGCCGGCCCTTTGACGAGGTGGCCGAGTGCGTCAAGAAAACGGCCTTCCGCATCACGCGTATGGGCCAGCTGGTGGCGCGGGAAGCGTCCCGGCGGCTGGGCGTGCCGTTCGGCGTGGTCGACCTGTCCCTCGCCCCGACACCCGCCGTGGGCGACAGCGTGGCGCGCATTCTGGAGGAAATGGGCCTTGAAACCTGCGGGACGCATGGAACGACGGCGGCACTGGCGCTTCTCAATGACGCGGTCAAGAAGGGCGGGCTGATGGCGTCCAGCTCTGTCGGCGGACTGTCCGGCGCGTTTATCCCGGTGTCCGAGGACGAGGGCATGATCGCCGCCGCGCGAAGCGGCGTTCTGACGCTGGATAAGCTCGAAGCCATGACGTGCGTGTGCTCGGTGGGCCTTGATATGATCGCCGTCCCCGGCGACACGAGCGCGGAGACGATCTCCGCCATCATCGCGGACGAGGCCGCCGTCGGTATGGTCAATTCCAAGACGACCGCCGTGCGCCTCATCCCGGCTCCGGGCAAGACGGTCGGCGATGAAGTCTCCTTCGCCGGCCTGCTCGGCGCAGCGCCTATCATGCCGGTGCATCCGGAGTCCTCTGCGGACTTTATCGCCCGCGGCGGCAGGATCCCGGCCCCGATGCAGAGCCTGAAAAACTGAGCGGAGGCGGCTGTTTTGCGGAAGGCGCTCTGTTTTGTGAGTAGGGGCCGATGCCCACTTCGACGCTAAGAGCTGCGCTATGCGCGGTTGCGCCTCGAAACTAGCCTGCGGGTATTGCATCGGCCCGGCAGAATGTGCCGTTTTTACGGTAATCTTCGGCGAATTCGTAACTTCCCAATGGGTCGATGTGGGCATCGACCCCTACAGGGGCAGCACTTAATAAATCCCCGCTTGCTTCACTGGGGTTTCAGCGAAGCAAGCGGGGATTCGTGTCGTTTTCAGCCCTTCAGCGTCTGCTTTGCGTGCAGGAGCGCCTGACAGAGCGCGTCAACGTCGGCTTCCGTGTTGTCGCGGGAGAACGAGACGCGAATGGAGCCGTCGATGACGGCGGGGGACAGGTGCATGGCCTCAAGCACGTGGCTGCGGTGGCCCTTGGAGCAGGCGGAGCCTGCCGAGACATAGATGCCGTCTGACTGCAGACAGTTGATAATGCCCTGTGAACGGAGGCCCGGCAGGGACAGGTTGACGATGTGCGGCGCGGCCTGACTGCCGATGAGGACAAGTCCGTCAATTTGAGCCAGCTTTTCCCGGGCCAGATCGCGCAGCTGCGCCATGCGCGCGATGTCTGCTTTCGCATCCGTATCGGCACAGGCTGCGCCGAAGCCGCAGATGCCGGGCATGTTTTCCGTGCCGGAGCGGTAATTGCTCTCCTGTCCGCCGCCGTTTATAAACGCGGGGAGGGGCAGGCCGGGACGGATATAAAGCGCGCCCGTGCCTTTGGCGGCATGGATCTTGTGCGCGGAGACGGAGATCATGTCCGCGCCGAGCGCTTTGGCGCGGAATGGAACCTTCAAAAAGCCCTGCACGGCGTCGGTATGGAACAGCGCCAGCGGCGCGGCGCGGCGCACGGCCTTGACCATGTCGGCAATCGGCATGACCGCGCCCGTCTCGTTGTTGACCATCATGACGGAGACGAGAATGGTATCGGGCCGGAGGGCCTTTTTCAGTTCCTCGACTGTAATATTGCCGTCGTGGTCGGGCTGCAAATATGTGACCTCGAAGCCCTTCGCTTCCAGCTTCTGCATGGGGTGCAGGACAGCGTGGTGCTCCACGGCGGTCGTGATGATGTGGCGGCCGCGCTTGCCGAGACGCTCGGCGGCGGAAAGAATGGCCCAGTTGTCGGCCTCCGTGCCGCCGGAGGTGAAAAACACCCGGTCGGGCTCTGCGCCGAGGGCGGCGGCGACCGCCTGCCGCGCCTGCCGCAGACGGTGGGCGGCGTCAATGCCGAGCGCGTAGACGGACGACGGATTGCCCCAGCAGTCCGTGAGCGCCTCTGTCATGGCCCGCACGCAGGCGGGGCAGGGCTGCGTGGTGGCGGAATTGTCGAGATAGATCATAGTAAAACCTGATTTCTGTGGTTTATTTTCCAACGCAGAACCGCTCAAAAATGCGGTTCGTGATATCCTCGCGCATCGTCCGGCCCGTGACCTCGCCGAGCGCATCCATGGCCGCTTCCAGATCGACCAGCACCGCGTCGGGCGTCATACCCGCACGCAGGCTCTGCACGGCGGAATCGACGGCCTTTTTCGCGCGCAGAATGGCGCCGGCCTGCCGCGCGTTCGTCAGAAGCGAGCCGTCGCACGGCGCATCGTCCGGGAAGAGCATATCAAACGCCTGCTCCAGCAAATCAAAGCCCGTGCCGTCCTTGCAGGAGATGGGGACAATGTACGCAAACGGCAGATCGGACGGCTCGATCGCGCCGGGCAGATCCTGCTTGTTCAGAATCGCGATCGCCTCCGGCGCTTCAAGCGCCGCACCCATCGCGCGGCGGTCCTCGTCCGTCAGCGGTCTGGACGCGTCGACGACGAACAGCGCCGCGTCGCAGTCCTTCGCGGCTTCCATCGAGCGGTCAACGCCGATTTTTTCGATCACATCCTGCGTGTCGCGGATGCCCGCCGTGTCGACCAGCCGGACAAGGTGCCGCCCGAGCGTGACGGTCTGCTCGACGGTGTCGCGCGTCGTGCCGGGGATGTCCGTGACGATGACGCGGTCAAAGCCGGACAGGCGGTTGAGAAGACTGGATTTTCCGGCGTTTGGACTTCCCAGAATGACGGCTCTGATGCCGGACTGCACCATCCGGCCCCGATGGCAGGAGGCAAGCAGCGCGGTAAGCTGCCGGCTGCTTGCCGTCAGCGACGCTTCGTAGCCGGAGAGCGCAAAGGGGTCGATATCCTCGTCGGGGTAATCGAGCACGGCGTGGAAATGCGCGCACAGATCGACCCAGCCGTCGTAGATCGGGTCGATCTTTTTGCGGATCGCGCCCGCGACCTGCCCGGCGGCGTTTGCCGCCGCGTCGGCTGTTTCGGCGTCGATGAGATCGATCACGGCTTCGGCCTGCGTCAGGTCCATCTGGCCGTTTAGAAATGCGCGGCGTGTGAATTCGCCGGGCCGCGCCTGCCGGAAGCCTGCGGCGAACAGCGCCTCAAGCCCGGCGGTCAGTGCGGCGGGGGAGCCGTGGCATTGAATTTCGGCGGTATCCTCGCCGGTGTACGAATGCGGCGCACGGGAGATGAACGCCATACAGTGGTCGATGGGCCGTCCCTGCGCGTCAAAGAGCGTGCCGAGCGCAAGCTTCCGGTCGGGGAGGGAGGTCAGCGGCCTGCCGGAGTTCAGCCTGAAGACCTGCCCTGCGGCCTCAATGCACCCGTCGCCGGACAGGCGCAGAATGCCGATGCCCGTGCGGGCACGGCCCGTGGCAATGGCGGCAATTTTATCAGACATGGCCCCTCCTCACCGGTAGACGACCTCGATGCCCTTGAGCAGCAGCGGCTTGATGTCAAAAACCGCCGTGTCGCCGACCGCGCATTGAAGCTTCGTCACGTCCACGCACGTGTGCAGCATCCCGATATGGCCCAGCACGCGGCACTTTTTCCCGTTTACCGTTACATAGATATGCTTTTTGAAGACCATCTGCTTCAGATTCCGCAGAACGCCGCGCAGGCAGTCGCGGAAACGGAACAGATCGTTTCCCATCTCCACGCCGAACCCGTGGTACCAGCCCACGGAGAACACGGCCACGCGGGTGGGCTTTTTCGCCGTCCAGCCCGCGCCGTAGCCGCAGCTGTGGCCCTTCGGAAGCCAACGGAGTTCTTCCACCGTTGCCTGACACTCGCCGATGCGGGCAAGACCCCAATTTCCGCGCACAGACACACGCCCCAGAATGGCCGAGCCCACACGCACGCCGTCCATCGCGTATTCGGGGTATTTCAGAAGCCCGGCGGAGTTCAGCATATGCGCCATGCCGGTGCCGCAGCCCTCGGCGTGCAGCTTGTCCAGAACGCCCTGAAACGCCTCGGCCTGCGCAACCGTCGCTTTCTGATTGCAGAACGCGGAATGCAGATGCGTATAAATGCCGGTCACGTGCAGACCGGGCATATACTTGAAAATGGGCAGCAGCTGATCCAGCTCGTCCGGCAAAAAGCCGTACCGGCCCATGCCGGTATCGATCTTGACGTGTACCTGCGCCTGGACACCGAGCGTTTCCGCCACGCCGTTCAGGACGGCTGCGTCGTTCTGGCTCGAAACGGTCAGAATCGCGCCGAGGGTCAGAAGCTGCGTCAGCTCCTGCGCGTCGGCGGTCGGGCGGAGCATCAGAATGTCACAATCCTGAAACCCGCCTGCGCGCAGGCGGCTGACCTCGGAAACCTCCGTCACGGCAAAGTGCGTGACGCCGGCTTCCCGGCAGATCGCTGCCATCTGGACAAGGCCGAGGCCGTAGCCGTCACCCTTTAAAACGGCCCAGAGGACCGCGCTGCCTGCGCGGTCCTTTAGAATTTGCAGATTGCTCCGCACGGCGGCGGAGTCGACGACATACGCTTTCATGCTGCGCCTCCTGCGTTATTTTTTGTCTCGGTTCTTGATGAGATAGACGGTCTTGCGAAGATCCTTGAAGACCGACGTGCCGTGCTCCACGGCCCAGTAAATGACCGGCGAGAGCACCAGATCCTCTTCGCCGACAAACTCGGTGAAGTCTCCGCCGAAGCCCTGCTTGAAGCGGAACAGGCCGTAGAGCGGGTTATCCTCGGAGACGTTTCCGGATACGCCGCGGAAATCGTAGACCCGGCAGCCGGTCTCGACGGCCCACTGGATCATGCGCCACTGCAATAAATAGTTGGGCATCAGATTGCGGTGCTCGTTGCTGGACGCGCCGTAAAGATACCAGACCTTGTCGCCGTAGTGGATGGCAAGCGTGCCCGCGATGGGCGCGCCTTCGGGGTCGAAGGCCATGTAGAGCCGCGCGTGCTCGCCGAGATTGTCGAGCATATTCGCGAAATACTCCGGCTTGCGCGTGACAAAGCCGTCGCGCACGCCGGTCGTCAGCATGAGATCGGCGAACGCCGGAACCATTTCCTTGCCGCAGATCTTCACGCTTACGCCCTTGCGCTCGGCCAGGCGAATATTATAGCGCCATTTCTGGTGGAAGGCCGCCATAAGCTCATCTTCCGTTTTGCCCTCGACGTTCAGACGGAAGACATAGCGCGGCTGGATGGCCTCAAAATTCTTCCCGCCCTCCTTGCACCGGAAGCCGAACGACTGCATGAGCGCGGCGAATGCCGTGTTGCTCGACGGCACGTCCGGGTCGAGCTTGATAACATATGATTTGTATTTTTTCGCCAGCGCCTTCGCGCCCTCCAGCAGCTGGGCAAACGTCTCGCGGTCGTCCAGATCGCAGACCGGGCCGCGGCAGCCGTACATCAGCGTCCGGCCGATGCCGGGAACCTTGCGGGTCATGAGGGCCAGAGAGCCTTTGATTTTCCCGTCCTCGCCGCGCACGGCGACGGCGTCCCATGTCCACATGGGCTTCTGTTTGGCCCAGAGACTGCTCTGCGCAAAATTGCCCTTCGGGTGGCTCTGCACAAACGCTTCGTATTCCGCAAGCGTCTGATCGGTGATCAATTCATACATGGCGGTACATCTCCAGAAGAATATTTATGTGTGTTCGTTATCAGGCATGATGTAGGGGCGGGCGGCTCTGCCGGCCCGCCGGACAGCCCGGAATGGGCGGGCAGAGCCGCCCGCCCCTGCAGGTGCAGATGTGCGATAACCTGACACATATTATATATGTATTGAAAAATCGCTTTCGCTATAGTCTACCACAAACAGCCGGGATATGCAAACCTGTGACGCGGAAAACAGGTATACTTTTCTGCGTTTGCGGAAAAATGACAGAAGAATCATCCAAACAGGAGGCAAAACCATGGCGCATTGGGGCATGGAGGACGTGCAGGCGTGCTTTGGGGATACGGCGGATCTCAATACCCGGCAGATCACGGTCGGCGGGCAGAGGCTGGGACTGCTGTTTCTGGACGGGCTGACCTCTGGCGGGGATATCGCCGAGCAGGTGCTGAAGCCGCTGATGGAGACGGTCACGCCGGGGAGCATACAGGAGGTTCTGACGCAGGCGGAGCGGGCGAGAGTCTACTGCGCCGTCGCCGAGCGCACGCAAGACCCCGCGCAGACGGCGGACAAGCTGCTGCACGGCTATTGCGCTGTCATTTTTCCGGGCACGGACACGGCGCTCTGCTTCGAAACGAAAACGAGCGCCCGGCGCGGCCCCTCCGCGCCGGAGTCGGAAAACACTGTCAAGGGCGCGAAGGACGCGTTTACAGAGACGATGCGCATCAACACCAGCCTCCTGCGCCGCCATCTGCGCACGGCGCAGCTGCGTTTTTCACAGAAGACCGTCGGCCTGCGCACGAAAACCGCCGTCACGGTCTGCTATCTCGCCGACCTGACCGCGCCGGAGCTTGTCCGGCGCATGGAAAAGCGGCTGGAAAATATCGACATTGACGGGATGCTCACGCCCGCAAGCGTCGAGGAATACGTGACCGGTTCCCGCCGGACAGCCTTTCCGTTATTACAATACACCGAGCGCCCGGATACCTTCTGCCAGGGCCTTCTGAACGGACAGGTCGGATTGCTGGTCGACGGGCTGCCGCTGGGGTATCTGGCCCCGGTCGATCTCGGCCTTCTTATGAAATCGACGGAGGACCGCGCGGTCGACTATCTTTCGGCGTCCTGCCTGCGCGTGCTGCGGTATCTGGCGCTGCTGGCCGCGCTGCTGCTGCCGGGGCTGTATGTCGCCATGGCGACATACCATCAGGAGATGATCCCGACAAAGCTGCTGCTGGCGATCATCGAATCCAAGCGCGAGGTGCCGTTCGATACGGTTTTCGAGGTGGTGGGCCTGCTTGCCGCGTTTGAGCTTTTGCAGGAGGCGGGGCTTCATCTGCCGCAGGCCATCGGCACGGCGGTTTCCATCATCGGCGGCCTCGTCGTGGGCACAACGGCGGTCGATGCGCGGCTCGTCTCGCCCGCCGCGCTGATCGTCACGGCCTCCGCCGGGATCTGCGGCTTTACGCTTCCGAGCCGGGATCTGTCCGACGCCGTTCGCATCTGGCGCTTCGCACTGGCGATTCTGGCGGGAGCGGGCGGGCTGTTCGCCCTGACGGCAGGCGGCATTGCGCTGCTGATCCACCTGTCGGGGCTGACGAGTCTGGATGTGTCCTATCTCGCGCCGTTTTCCGACGCGCGGGCAAGACGCGCCGTGCTGCGCCCGCTTCTGGTGCGGCAGAAATGGCGCGACACGGCGCTGCACCCGCAGGATCTGAAAAATCAGGGGGACGGTCATGCTCAATAAAATCAGTATCGCGCTGCTGGCGACCGCGTCGGTGGTCAGCCTTTGTATGCTGCCGCGCACGGGGACGGACGCGGCGAAGCTCCTGCCTGCGCAGGTGCTCGTGATCGCGCAGGAGGACGGGCGGATCACCGTGGAAAGCGACAACGGCGTATCCGGCTCCGGCACGACGCTCCCGGACGCGCTTGCTGCCATGCGGGAAGGGGCGGAGGGCACGCTCTTTCTGGACACGGCGGAGCATATTATTCTCCTGCAAAGCACACAATCGCTTCTGCCCGCAGCGGTGCGGCAGCGGCAGTTCCGCCCGGCGGCAAAGCTGTATCTGGCGCGGATGGATGCATTGGATGCAGACGGCTGCGTGGAATTTTTGCAGGCGCACCCCGGTGCGGTGACGCTTGCGGACGCGCACGCCGCGCTTCTGCGCGGCGAAGCACTCGACCCGGCGATTCTGCTGCCGGGGGAAAGCGGAGGGATCATTCTTGCAGGATAAGCTGACGCCGAGACAGGTGCGCGCGTGGAGCCTGTGTGCGCTGAGCGTTCCGGCGGCGATGGCGCTGCCGGGCTGCGGCTGGCTGTGGGTGCTGGGCGGGAGTATCCTCGCCTGCGCGCTTGCCGCCTGCCAGCAGGCGATGCAGCGGCACTCCGGCCTGTGTATGCGGCAGGCGTTTGCCCGCGCGTTCGGAGCTGGTGGCGGACGGATCATGGCAGCGGCGGAGCTTTTGTGGCTGCTGTTTGCGGCCTCGGGCGCTGCTGCGGCCAGTCAGATCGCGTTTGAAGACGACCTTGGCCCGTTCCTGCCCGCGATCCCGCTTTTGCTGGCGGCGCTGGCCGGACAAAAGGGACGGCTGGCAGCCGGACGTGTCTGTGCAGTGCTTGCGTTGTGCCTCGCGGGACTGTATGCGGTCATTGCCGCAGCGTCCCTGCGGCACGTGCAGGCAGATTGGAGCCGCCCGCAGGGCGTTCCAGCGGATGCCGCGCTGGCGTTCTGCCTGTGTCTGGGGCCGGTCTGCATGGCATTTGTCACGGCGGAGGAGGAAACACCGCGCATTTCACCCGGTACGGCGGCAGCATCTGCGCTTCTTCCGGCAGTCCCGGCATTTCTGACGGCGGCCTGCCTGTCGCCGGAGCTGGCACGGCAGGAGCCGCTGCCGTTCCTCACGCTGACGAAAAGCCTGTCTGTGCTGTCGGTCATGCAGCGGTTCGAGCTGCTGCTGTCAGTCGCGCAGCTTTTGGGGCTGTTTGCGCTTTTGACGATGCTGGTGTGTGCGGCAGAACGTATGCTGGGAGCTGTCAGACGGAAAAATGGCACGGGAAGCACCGGAGGGGTGTTCTGCCTGCTGGCATTTGGCGGAAGCTTTCTGGCGTACCGGCTGCCGATCTGGAGCTGGGCTGTGGGAGCGGCTATATTTTGGGGTGTCGTGCCGATATTAACACAAGTAATAGTAAATATAAAAAAGAGTGAAAAATAATGAAAAAAAGGGTTGACAAACCGGTTTTTCGATGGTATCATAGCCGAGCGTTCTGAAGGGCGCGGCAAATCGGACGGAAGTCAAGAAAAAAGATTGAAAAGATCGAAAAAAAGTTCTTGACAAACGGATGAAGATGTGCTAAACTAAATGAGTTCGCTGCTGAGCGAGAAATCGCGAAGCGACGAGCGGATCACAAAAAGTTCGAAAGAATTTGAAAAAAGTTCTTGACAAAAGAAACTTGATGTGATACAATAAAAGCCCGCGAAACTGCGGAGTGCACCTTGTAAATTAAACAACGAGAAACATGAACAAACACCTTGGACAATTTTTTAAAACAAGTTGTTCAGTGAATGTCAGAAATGAGATTCTTTGAATAGCCAACGAAAATTCTTGAGTTAAGCTAAGAGCGAACGAAGAATGAAATTGATTTTAGAGCTTCGGCTTTAAGATACCATTTTATTGAGAGTTTGATCCTGGCTCAGGACGAACGCTGGCGGCGT
>OMBZ01000418.1_pt1 | contig 14976 bp, 15 predicted proteins | sample 1673831 | NCBI WGS metagenome assembly OMBZ01 (sample SAMEA103958129, study PRJEB25191) | human gut metagenome | reverse complement strand
GCGTCGGAAAACTGCAAACGCGGTTCTCTTTTCATGCCGACGCCACCTCTTGCGGTTTGGTGGTCATGACGCGGTACAGCTCGGTGTCCTTCGGGAAGTGGTCAATGAAGGGCAGGATCGTGTTGCCGTAGAACAGCAGCCCCTCGCCCTCGCCGGAGTGGGTCACATAAGAAAGCTGATGCGGCGAAATGTTGAGCTGCTTTGCGAGAATCTGCCGGTCGCCAGCGGCCTGATTGAGCATATAGATGAAATCGCTGTTCTCAAAAATGTTCTCAACCTCGCGGCTGGATAACAGGTCTTTGACATTTTGCGTGATCCCGGTGGGGATGCCGCCCCATTTGCGATAGCGTTTCCAGATTTCGACACTGTACGAAGCCGTCTGTTCCTCCTTCAAAAGAAGATGGAACTCGTCAAGATAGTAGCGGGTCGTTTTATGGGCGGCGCGGTTGATGGTCACACGGTTCCAGACCTGATCCTGCACCACCAGCATCCCGATTTTTTTGAGCTGCTTGCCCAGCTCCTTGATGTCGTAGCAGACGATGCGGCTATTCACATCCACGTTCGTGTGATGGTTGAACACATTCAGAGAGCCGGTGACGTAGATTTCCAAAGCGGTGGCGATGTACTGCGCTTCCTTTTCATCCTGCGCACGGAGGGCGTTATACAAGTCCTCCAGCAGCGGCATATTCTCCGGTTTCGGGTCATTGAGGTAGTCCCGGTAGACGATGCGAACGCAGCGGTCGATGATGGTCTTTTCCACAGGGGCAAGCCCATCCTTGCCGCCGACGATCAGCTCGCACAGCGACAGAATGAAGTCGGATTTCAGGCTCAGCGGGTTATCATCGTCGCTGTAATCCAGATTCAAGTCCATCGGATTGATGTAGCAGGGCGAACCGTCGTAGCCCTTGCCGGTGGGCGACAGCTTAATGACCTGACCGTGCAAACGCTCCACCAGCGGTGTATATTCGCCCTCCGGGTCACAGATGATGATGTCATCCTTGGGGCAGATGAGAAACGCATTGGTGATCTCACGTTTTGCCGAAAACGACTTGCCGCTGCCGGGAGTGCCTAAAATCAGACCGTTGGGATTTTTCAGCAGCTTCCGGTCTACCATGATGAGGTTGTTGGAAAGGGCGTTGATGCCGTAGTACAGCGCCTCCGAACCGTTCTGGAACAGCTCCTGCGTGGTGAAGGGGACGAAGATCGCTACGCTGGAGGTGGTCAAGCCCCGCTGAATCTCGATCTGATTCAGCCCCAGCGGGAGACTGCTCATCAGTCCTTCCTCCTGCTGAAAGTCCAGCCGGGTCAGCGCGCAGTTATATTTCTGCGCGATGCTGGAGGTCTGGAAGATGTTGTTGTCAAGCTGCCGGGGCGTGTCTGCCGTATTGAGAATGAGGAAGGTCAGCAGGAACATTCGCTCATTGCGGGACTGCAAATCCTGCAACAGCTTTTTGGCCTCCGCGCCGTAGGTGGCAAGGTCGCTTGGAATGATGTCCATGTCGTACCCTGCACGGACGGCCTTCTTCTGTTCCTCGATTTTGGACTTGTCGAGATCGGTGATCTTGCGCTTGACGGTCTTGATGGCGTTGACCTGATCCACAGACTGCACATGGAGATTGACGAGGACGCTGCTCTCCATATCCAGAAAGTCCGCCAGCATCCGGTCATTCAGCTCCGGTGCCAGAATCTGCACGAAGCTGATTGCACCCAGCTTTTTGCCCATGCGGAACATCCTGCCGGTCTTGAACTCAAAGGAGCTGGGCGCGATAAAGTCCTTGGTGGACAGCCCGGAGGGAGCCAGCCAGTCCCACGAAAAGCGGAACGGCTCCTGCTCGTCCATCCGCAGAATGTCGTGCATGACGTGCAGGCGCTCAAAGCCGTTCAGCGGCGCAGCCACAACGCCCAGCCGCTTGAAGTTGTTCAGAAGGTCGGTTTCGATGCGCTCCAAACGGGGCTTGGCAGCGCGGAGGTTGTCGGCCTCAACGCCGAACGTGAGATACTTGGTCTTAATGAGGCCGTTGTTGCCGCGGGCAAGCTGATTTTGCAGCATACCGGCGTACTCGGCGCGGATGCCGTCAAACTCGTCCCCGCAGGGCGGAATGGAAATGCTCCGTGCAAAGGTTTCCTGCGAAGCCGAGAGGTTCACAAAGGAAAGCTGGAATTGCACGGAGCTGTCAAAGTAGTTCAGGAAATCGCACCACGCCTCAAAGATGGCGGTCTTGTCCTCATTCTGCGAGAGCTGGTAGTTGATGTCCTGATACTGGATCGTTTTGGTGTAGCGCGTGTCGGTCACACGGCAAATACCGTCCGGCCACATACGCTGATACGGGATGCTGTCCTGCGCCGATTTTTCTTTCTTATCCGTTCGGTTCGCTCTTGCGATGGCGGCTTCGATCTGTTTTCGTTCGGTGCGGGTCAGCTTTTTCTTTTCGGACAATTTGATACACCTCCCGGTCTAACTGGTTTTGCCGCTCCAGAACGGCATAAAAATTGTTGGTCTTATACGGGCGCTGCTTTGGCCTCTGGAAGCACACGCGGTAGATGTTGCGGATGACGACCTCCAACGGCTGACCGTTCTTTTCATACATGGCGAACAGCATAGCCGGGATCATCACCACCATCATCACCATGGCGGCGGGGCTGGTGCCGATGCTGCCCTTGAGCAAGAAGAAAAGCGGTACGCCGATGAGCGCGCCGCTTCCGAAGCAGATGAGCTGTCGTTTCGTGAGGTTGAACAGCACCTTGGTTTTTACTTTGGTTAAGTCCTTTGGGACATTGACATAGGCCATAGAAATCCCCCTTTACAAGAGCTTTTCATATCGAAGTTTCATCTGCGCTGGGTACAAGGCAGAGGTGGGCTTGCGGCTGCCTGTCCAGCATTTGCCGCCTGCCAAACCTGCGCAGCTCCAGCCAGCGGCGCGGAGACTGCTGCCGCTCTCGCTATCCAGCGTATAGGTGATGATCTTGCGGTATCCCATTGCCTTTGCCGCCCGCGCGGATGCGGCATAAAGGATGCTGCAAGCGTTCTTCTCACCGGTGGTGCAAAGGCGATTGACCTCCAATGTCCAGCCATTATCCAGATACCGGCTCACAGGACGGCCTACGATTGCAACACCGACAAGCTCTCCATCCTTGGCACAGCCGATGGAAAACTTATGCCCAGCAGTTGCCTTATGGTGCCGGTGATGCGCATTGACAAATGCGTTCGCTGTTGCAAGGGTAACAGGCGTGAGTGTCAGCATGGTATCACCCCCGTTAATGTGCATTGAACACAGACTTGGCAAGGCTGCTCGTTTTGAACAGGCAGAAGCACAGCAGCACCGTGTAGCCCATGCAAGTCCAGATGGCGTAGATGATGTCATCCACAAGCGCGATGTTCTGCACCAGAACGGCGTAGATGGCAACGCAGACGATAATCAAAAACGCTTGGAAGCCCAGCGCCAGCAGGGAACGGATGTAGTTCTGTCCCATGCCGCCCCATTCCTTGCCCATCATGGTCGCCATCGGAATGGGGGCAACAGAGGTGACGAGATATATTTCAATCATTCTTCCGAATGTGATAATGAAAATGCAGATGGTCAGCGCCCACATGGTAATGCCAACGAACAGCGACTGGAACCACAGACCGAACAGCGGCCCCAGCTCCATTTCCATCAGCCGATCCTCAATGCCCACCATGACGCTTGAAATGTTGATGCTGGTGTCGCCGATAATCAGCCCGGAGGCGCTGGCAACGACGCTTTGGGCGGCATCGAACACGCCCATCACAATCGTCCATGTGTTTGTTACGATCAGGACAGCGGCAGCGGACTTGAACGCCCACTTGAAGAATATCCATGTGTCCATGTCGTTGAGGTTATTTTTGTCGGTAATGAGCTGGATCAGTTCCAGCGTCATCACAAAGGCGAGAATTGCGCCTGCGATGGGGACGATCACGGTTTCCGACAGGTTTTGTATCATGCTGAAAATGCTGCCGTTCCATGCCTGCGGCGATAAGCCCACCTGACCAGAGATCTCGGCAACCTTTTGATTGGTCGCATCGAACATCCCGGACAGATTGCTCACGATACCGCCGATGAGCATTTCTTTCAGCCATTCCGTGATCTTATCCCATAAGAAATCCATAGGGTTGCCCTCCTTTCGGGAGGATGCCGCCCGAAAGCGGCACCCTCCGTGGATTTACGGGAAGCAAACGAGCTGCCGATTAGCCGAACAGACCGGACAGCAGCGGCACGAGGGTAATGCCGATCAGCGCCACGCCGCCGCCCGCCATGAGCTGCTTCATGCCCTGAGATTTAGCACCAGATAGCCATAGGTAAGCATTTGATATGATCTCCAGCTTTTCCCCGGCTCCACACCGTGCGTGCAGCTTTCACCGCACACGGCGTTCCATCGAATTTGGTCATACAGGGCTTGCGACACTTTGTGTGTGCTTCTTTTGCCAAATTCGACTTGTGGCCTTTCCTCCACCGTTTACTTTTTCACGGCTTCATAGGTACTACGCCACTACTTTCACTGAAATAAAGAATGGTTATTGCCTTCTCACGAAGGTATTCCCATCCACCATCTCACAGCCTTGCAACAGGCTAAATGTTTTCAGCTTCCTGCGTTCCGATATTTCTATCATGGGCCACCTTTAGGTTCTTCCTCTAAGCCTGTATTCAATTCTTTCCGAATCGTGCCGCCTGTAACGGCACATGGACTTTCATAACAACCATTCTTACTCATCCACGAATACCTCCATATAAGGAGTACCACCATTTCGATGGTATCAACGTTTAGACTTGTACATTCAGAAGTTCGTCAGTATTTCCATACATACTAACCATGGGCGGCTGACACCCGGCATATCCGATGCACCGTCCACCTCTGGACAGCTTTCGGCTCTGACCTTGCGGCCAGAACTACGACATCTTTCTGCCGACTTCACCGAGCTTCTGACAATCGGCGGTTGCGCGCCTATGCCAGTCGGAGTATCAGTGCGGACGCTTCGGGGCGTTACTCCCTCATTTCATCCATCGAAATATCAGTTCTCCAAGATTCTGGACTTCTTTAGTCCTTCAACTTGTGCCTGACCTTTTCAGTCAGGAACGCATCGCACGGTTATCGTTGCCGTAGCCTTCCATGAGGTTGACAACACCCCACACCGCGAGACCGGCACCGAGGGCGATAACGAGCGTCTGAAGAACCGTGACAGCCTGATTGATGAAAGCCATAGATTTTCCTCCTTGATTTGAAAAAGATTGGTTGTGTATTTTTGAAAATGGGCATAAAAAAAGAAGCCCCGTCGCTGTTCTGCTTTGGGAGCCATCAGGCTTTACCCACTGCGCAGTGCAGCGACGGGGCTTTAATCCGCTTCGACCTCGCCCATATCATAGAGGTCGAATGTGTCATCGGGCTTGACTACCAGCTTGTGCTGCCGGTACTTCTCGATGTCAAAGGCGTTCCGCTTGTCGTAGTCGGAGAGCTGCCGGTACTTTGGATGCTTCGTAATGTCGTATTTGTTACTGAGAAAAGGTCTCACGCCTCGAAGCTGCAAAATACACTTGGCTCCGTCCATGACGGCGATCTCATCCTGAGACATCAGTTCCTTGCCGGTCTTCTGATAGTTCAAGCCATAGGAGTTGTTGTTGGAACGGGTTTCTGAGGTGTTGTAAAGGTCGATTGTCTCCTTGCCCAGCACCTCGCTGATTTCCTTGAGGGTCGATTTTTCTTTTCCGCCGAGGAAAAGTGTGCAGTCGCAGTTGCCCGTGATGGTGTCCGCCGCATCCTTGTAGATGGTCTTGAGCTGAGACTGGGACTGCAAGATGATTGACGCCGAGATTTCCCGGCTTCGGATGGTGGCGATGAGCTTATCAAACTTCGGGATTTGACCGATGTTCGCAAACTCATCCAGCAGACAGCGCACATGAACGGGAAGCCGTCCGTTGTAAACGTCATCTGCTTTATCGCACAAAAGGTTGAAGAGCTGGGAATACATGATCGCCACGACGAAATTGAAGGTGTCATCGGTATCGGAAATGATGACGAACAGTGCCGTCTTCCGGTCTCCGATGGTGTCCAGCTCCATCTCATCGTAGCTCATCAGCTCCCGCAGCTCTGCGATGTCGAAGGGCGCAAGCCTTGCACCGCAGGAAATCAAAATCGACTTGGCGGTTTTGCCCGCCGCCAGCTTGTATTTGCGGTATTGCTTGACCGCAAAGTGGTCAGGGTCGCGGGCTTCCAGCTCATCGAACATGACATCCACGGGGTTCTTGAAGGTCTCATCGTCCTCTCTGGCTTCCGAGGCATTGATCATTTCGAGCAGGGTAGTAAAGTTTTTCTCGTGGTCGGGTGCCTCGTACCAGATGTAGCCGATGAGAGCTGTGTAGTAGAGCTTTTCCGCCTTGACCCAGAAATCTTCGCCGGACTTATCGCCGTCTCCCTTCGTGTTGACGATGATCGTATTGACCAGCTTGAGGATGTCCTTCTCGCTGCGGATGTAGCTGAAAGGGTTGTAGTGCATGGATTTCCGGAAATTGATGGTGTTCAGCGACTTGATGACGTAGCCTCCCTTTTCAAGCATTTTGCCGCACTCCACCAGCACCGTACCCTTCGGGTCAGTCACAACGTAGCTGCTGTGCATCTGCATCAGGTTAGGTTTGACGAAAAAGCGCGTCTTGCCTGAGCCGGAACCGCCGATGACGAGGATATTTTTGTTGCGGGCGTATTTCGGCTGCTTCGGGCGGCTGTTCATGGTCAGGAACTCCGTCTGCGTCAAGATGACGTTGTTCGAGAACTCCGGGTCCATGTACGGCTTGATGTCCTCTGGCTTGCCCCATCGTGCAGATCCGTATTCTTCGCCCTGCCGGAACTTCTTGCGGTTTTTGCCCTTGACGTAGACCGCCAGCTTGAGCAACACGCCAGCCGACAGACCAACGAGCAGATCGACGGGATGAAAGCTGGGCAGCGGATTTGCAAAGGCAGTGCCGAACACGGCAAAGCCGTTTGTCAGCTTGTCGATGAACTCCGTGCCGGGTGCAAGTCGGAACACGGCGGCAATCTTATCCGCAAAGTAGAAGGCGAAGACATACGGAAGGTTCAGAAGAATGAGCTTCTTCACATCGGGTTTGTTCACAGCTCCACACCCCGATCCTTGGTCTTGACCTTGACTTTCTCCTTATGCTGCGCCTTGCTTTGGGCTTTCTCCTGTTCCAGCTTGTGCCGGATGGACGGCTGTTCCTTCTGCTTGACCGTCTTGGCGGAGAACTCCTTGAAGGCGGCGGTCATGACATCAACGTCCCGTCCCTTGAAGAAGACAAGATAGCTGGGCGGCTCAACGGAAACGTCTTTCTTGAGCGCAAAGTCCAGACCGTATTTGCTGGCAGTCCGCTCAAAGGACTTGATGTTGCCGTCCGTCACTTCGATGTTGGAGATGGCGGCGTTCTGGCTCATCAGATGCTTGATGGACTGCTTGCCGCGATAGGTTTTGGGCTGCTGCATCTGCTTCTGCGCCTTCTCGATCTCCTGAACGAACTTGTCCAGCGCCTTTTTCAGCACCTCGGCAGAGATTTTGCCGCCCTTGATCATGATTGCAACAACTTTGGTGTTGACTTCATCCTGCATTGCAGTGATACCTCCTTTCCTTGAGATAATTGAGGGGATGCTGCCTCAGCTAAGGCGGCACACCCTTGAGACAGAAGATTTTCATTCGAGCCATCCTCCTTTCCGCCGAGTTATCTGTATTTTCCGAACAGACTTTGCTTTTCGGAAAAAGCGTCCAGATCGTCAATGATGAAGAGGTCGCTGCGCCAACGTCCCGGCCACACTGCAAAGATTTTGCTGATGCCAGCCTGTGCGTTTATGTAGGCAGAACGTTTTTCACCAACCGTGGATAACTGGGTAACGGCTCCGTCAGGCGAGACCTCAATGTAGCAGACCTGACCGCTGCCATACGGGAAGCAACCCGTTTCTTTTGCACTTCTCATGTTTTTCCTTTCCGAGCATTGCTCAAACAGCTTCTTATGCTGCAATCGTATTTATGTGATTATTGGGAAGACTTGTCCTGCCCGTAGAGATCATGGTTGACCAGCGCGGAGTAGTAATTGTCTATCGTAACAGGCGCATTGTAGAGCGCCGTCAGGAGATAGGCTCTGATGTTCCGAATGTCAGATGGGTTCTTTGCCATTGAGTCAATCACATACTCAATGTGGCTGTCATTCAATTTGAGATACCGGGATTTAATCACAGCCACGGGAATATCTTCGCCGTTGATGCGAATTGTCTCTGCGCAGGAGCAAACCACATCCAAGATAATGTCTACAATTTCTTGAAGTCGGTCACGGTCATAGTGATAATTCCGGATCAGGTAGTCGAAGCCGATGTTCTCTTTAATCAGCTCCTCATATTCGCTTCGCTCATCCGTCCCATCCATCCTATCAAGATTGATAGATGGATAGTTCATAGAGTCCGTATTTGATTCTTCTGTAATTTCTTCATTCGTATTTAATAGCGTGGGCTTTACCGTTGACGCATTCCACGGTGACGGATTGTCCGTTGTCGGCTTTTCCGATAACGGTGAACCCGTTGGTGGAGAAGACCGCTGCGGACGCTCATAAACTGTGTACTCACATTTTGCAAATCGACCTCTCTTGTCATAAAGCTGCCGCCTAACAACGTAGCCGTGATCTTCAAGGTTTTTGAGCGCCGCTCTGGTGGAATCCAGTCCATCGGAACTGAGTGTTGCAAGCCCCTTGATTGTGTAGACCCAGCCGTCCGGAAGACTCAAAATCAGCGATAGAAGTCCCTTTGCCTTGAGCGAAATGGATCGGTCTTTCAGGTGGCTGTTGGACATGACTGTGAAGCCTTCTGTTCTTTGGGATCGAACGATTGACATTTGGTATCACCGCCCCAGCTTTTCCTTGCGTGTGGAAACCGCAATCGGAGAATAAGGGCAGAACTGAAAGACACAGGTCTGATACTTCCAGTGTGGACGATGAAAACGACAGGAACGGCATTCCGGTGTGATACCCTCGCAGCCGCTATCGAAATGCGAATAGGGCGTTTCCTGCATCAAGGCGTCGAACGCCAGAAGTGGATTTGGAATCATAAGTGTTACCTCCGTTGTGATAAAAAAATAGCCCCGGTATTGTTCCACTCATGCGTGGTACAGTACCGGGGCTATCCCGTTGCGTATTTTGTTATTTGCTGCGACCTCCTTCCGAGATTGCGGTTGCAGCTCACCGCGGTCAAACAGCTTGCGCTCTGAGTGCTTGCGAAATTGGACAAAATCAGCGAAACACCAGTGTTTTCAAGGCTTTCTGACCTTGCTCCTATTATAACTTAATCGTCGATGCGCCGGACGATACCAGTTGCCTTCATAGTGGCTCCTCCAATGCTTTTCATTTTGCCCCGGTTTTGGCTGCAAGGCTATTGTTTGCAAAGAAAGGAGAAATATTCAGGCGCACGCCGCCGCCGGGCTGTGCGCATAAAAAAAGCCAAAGCCGCGCGAGACGGCTTTGGCTTTTTTGTTTTGATGGATATTCCGCGCGGCGGGATGCCGCTCAGTCCTCCTTGTCCTGCGGCAGCAGGATGTTCAGCACCATGGCGAGCAGCGTGGCGGGGACGATGCCGGAGCCGCCGAAGATGTAGGTCATCCACGTCGGCATCATGGCCTGCACCGCCGTGACGGAGCCGATGCCGTAGCCCAGGCCCAGCGCCACCGCGACGATGGTGGCGTTGCGGCCCTTCAGGCGCTGCGTGGTCAGCAGATTGATGCCGGAGATGACAATGGAGGCGAACATGATGACCGCCGCGCCGCCCAGCACCGGCTGCGGCATGACGGAGATGATCGCGCCGATCTTGGGGAACAGGCCCGCCAGCACCAGAATGCCGGCGCCCATCGCGATGGCAAAGCGGTTGACCACCTTGGTCATGCCCACAAGACCCACGTTCTGGCTGAAGGAGGTGTTCGGCAGCACGCCGAAGAACGCCGCCAGCGAGGAGCCGAAGCCGTCGCAGATCACCGCGCCGGAAAGCTCCTTGTCGGTTGCCTCACGGTCAAGACCGCCCTGCACGACGCCCGCCGTGTCGCCCACGGTCTCCACAGCCGTCACAACGAACATGATGAGCATGGGCACGATGGCGCCGATGTTGAACTGGAATTTGACCGGCATCCACTGCGGGATGGCAAACCACGCCGCATCCTTCACCTGCGCCCAGTCGGTGATGTAGCCGCAGACGACCTCCTTGCCGTCGATGACGGCGGTGTGGGGCAGCACCAGACCCATGAGGAAGGACACCAGATACCCGGCGATGATGCCAAGCAAAATGGACGCCACCGACAAAAATCCCGTGCAGGCGTGCTTGAAGATCAGAATGACGATCAGCGTCACAAGCCCCAGAAACAGATTCCAGAGCGCACCATAGTCGGCGCTGGCGCTGCCGCCGCCGAAAAAGCCGATGCCCACGGGGATCAGGCTCAGGCCGATGGCCGTCACGACCACGCCGGTGACGACCGGCGGGAAAAACCTGCGCAGGGGCTTGATGAGGAAGCCCTGCACCATCTCCCACACGCCGCCGATCAGGGACGCGCCCATCACCGCGCCGTAGGCATAAATGCCGGCCTCCACGTTGGTGGAGATGGTTCCGGCGGCAATGCCCGCCATCATGCTGACGGCAATGGCCTTGTTGACGCCGATGAAGCCGGAGGAGGTGCCCATGACGATGGGCAGCCGCGCGCCGATGGGGCCGACGGGATAGAGCTGAAGGAGCGTGACAAGGCCGGCAACGAGCATGGCGTTTTGCAGCAGCGAGACACGCAGCGCCTCATAGCCTGCGTCCACCGTGATGCCGCAGACGGCCATCAGGATCAGCAGCGGGGACAGGTTGCCAACGAACATGGCCAGCACGTGCTGCAGGCCCAGCGGGATCGCCTGCCGTAGCGGCAGCCGTCCGTCGAGATCGTGCGGGGATGCGAATCGGGGGGTGACGTTGGATGTTTTCATAGAACGGGATCCTCCTAAACGCTGTTTGGTTTTCAAAAAGTACATTTTTATTATAAAGGGCGTTCACAAAAAAAGTCAAGAAACATTCTCGTCAGGAGCCTGCCGCGCGGCGTTTTGTGAGTCTTTACGACTTTTAAACGCGCTGTTTGTTCAAATCGACCATCCGGAAGCGGCCGCGCTCACGTCCGCCGCCTGCGGTATTCGGTCGGCAGCTCGCCGTAGGTCTCCTTGAATGCCGCCGAAAAGCGGCTCTGGCTCTCGTAGCCGACCGCCTGCGCGATGGCGGCAACATCGTCCTGCGTCTTGCGCAGCAGCGCGGCCGCCGCCTCCATGCGGTGCTTTTTGATGTGCGCGGCGATGGTCTCGCCGTAGACCTGCTTAAAAACGCGCTTGAGCGTGGTCGTGTTCATCAGATATTTCCGCGCCAGCTCCTCGATCGTGACGCGCTCGGAGAGATTCTGTGTCAGATCGTCGTGAACATGGCGGATGATCTCCTCCTGCGAGGCGCCGTAATCGAGCGCCCGCTCCGGGCAGGCGATCTCCATGACCTGCTCCACGATCTCGTGCAGCAGACGGATCTGCCCGGTGTCGGCGGCGCGGTAATAGACCTCCTTGCCGTCGCGGCGGCTGACCAGCAGACCGCTCTCCGTCAGCGAGCGCAGATGGTGCGAGACGGCAGGGCTGGACATCTCCAGCATCGCCGCCAGATTGATGACGCATTCCTCCTCGTGGCTGAGCAGCCAGAAGATGCGCACGCGCGTCGGGTCGCTGAGCTGCTTGAAGATCTCGGAGACCGCGCCGAAGCGCGCCGTGTTCATCAGCTCCCGGTGTAATTGCTCGGCGTGCCGCTGTTCGCCGTGGTCATGCGGCAGGGTAAATTCCGTCATTTTGCGCGTCCTTTCTCCGTTTTGGAAATTCCGTTCGCCTTTTCGGAAGCAAGCGGCGCAGACCGCTTGCATTTTTTTGCTGCTGTCAGTATACTGCAATTGTAATGATTAAGCAATCGTTTAATATTAGACATCAAACCGGAGGACTTTGCCATGAAAAAAACGTATCAGATCGAAGTGGACTGCGCAAACTGTGCCAACCTGATGGAGGATGCCGCCAACAAGACCGAGGGCGTCGCCGCCGCGACCATCAATTTTATGACACAGAAAATGATCGTGGAATTTGCCGAGGGCGCGGACGAGAAAAAGACCATGAAGGCCGTTCTCAAGGCCTGCCGCAAGGTCGAGCCGGACTGCGAGATCGAGCTTTGAGCCGCACGCTGCCGCACGGCGGCAGCGCGGCGATCTGAGGAAGTCACGGAGGTCATCGTATGACGAAAAAACAGAAAAAAATGCTCCTGCGCATTCTGATCACGGCGGTCATGCTCGCTGTGCTGCATGTTCTCCCCATCACGGGCGTCCCGCAGCTCATCGCCTACCTCGCCGCGTATCTGGTGATCGGCTACGACATCCTGAGAAAAGCCGGACGGGGCATCCTGAACGGACGCGCGTTCGATGAAAACTTTCTGATGGCGCTGGCGACGCTCGGCGCGTTCTTCCTCGCCGTCTGGACAAGGAGCGGAGACTATGTCGAGGGCATCGCCGTCATGCTCTTTTACCAGATCGGCGAGCTGTTCCAGAGCTATGCCGTCGGCAAGAGCCGCCGGAACATCACGGCGCTGATGGACATTCGCCCCGACTACGCCAACATCGAGACGGACGGCGAGCTGCACCAGGTCGCCCCCGACGAGGTCGCCGTGGGCAGCATCATCGTCGTGCAGCCGGGTGAAAAGGTGCCGCTCGACGGCGTGGTCGTGGAGGGCGAGGCAAGCCTCAACACCAGCGCGCTGACCGGCGAGAGCCTGCCGCGCGACGTCCGCGCCGGCGACGAGATCATCAGCGGCTGCATCGACCTGTCGGGCGTTCTGAAGATCCGCACGTCAAAGGCGTTCGGCGAGTCCACGGTGTCGAAGATCCTCGACCTTGTGGAAAACGCCAGCTCGCGCAAATCGCGCTCCGAGGCGTTCATTTCCCGCTTCGCAAAGGTCTACACGCCGGTCGTCTGCATTGCGGCGCTGGCGCTGGCCGTTTTGATGCCGCTCGGCCGCATGGCTTTCGGCGCATCGCCGGACTGGGCGGACTGGGTCTACCGCGCGCTCAGCTTTCTCGTCGTGAGCTGCCCGTGCGCGCTCGTCATCAGCATTCCGCTGAGCTTCTTTGCGGGCATCGGCTGCGCGAGCAAGGAGGGCATCCTCATCAAGGGCTCCAACTATCTGGAGGCGCTCTCCGAGGCAAAGATCGTCGTCTTTGACAAGACCGGCACGCTGACACAGGGCGTGTTCGAGGTCACCGGCGTCCACCACAGCCCCTACGGCGAGCAGCAGCTTCTGGAATACGCGGCGCTTGCCGAGTGCGCCTCGTCCCACCCGATCAGCAAGAGCCTACAGGCCGCCTACGGCAGCGAGATCGACCGCAGCCGCGTCACGGACATTGAGGAGCTGAGCGGCCACGGCGTCACCGCCACGGTCGACGGGCACCGCATCGCCGCCGGAAACGGAAAGCTCATGGCGAAGCTCGGCATTTCGTATCAGGACTGCCACTGCGTCGGCACGATCATCCATATGGCGATCGACGGGCAGTACGCGGGCCACATCGTCATTTCCGACGTCGTGAAGCCCCACGCAAAGCAGGCCATCGAGCAGCTTCGCCGCGCGGGCGTGCAGAAGACCGTCATGCTGACGGGCGACAGCAAGCGCGTGGCGGACAGCGTGGCAGCCGAGCTCGGCGTGGACGAGGTGCGCAGCGAGCTGCTTCCGGGCGACAAGGTCGTGCAGACCGAGGCGCTGCTGGCAGCCAACAGCACAAAGGGCAAGCTGGCGTTTGTCGGCGACGGCATCAACGACGCGCCCGTTCTGACCCGCGCCGACATCGGCATCGCGATGGGCGCGATGGGCAGCGATGCCGCCATCGAGGCCGCCGACATCGTCCTGATGGACGACGACCCGCTCCAGATCGCCAAGGCCATCCGCATCTCCCGCAGGTGCATCGGCATCGTCAAGCAGAACATCGTGTTCTCTCTGGTCGTGAAGTTCGCCTGCCTCGCGCTCGTCGCGGTCGGCGCCGCGAACATGTGGGCGGCGATCTTCGCGGACGTCGGCGTGATGGTGCTGGCCGTCCTGAACGCCATCCGCGCGCTCCGCTGCCGCGGGTAATTCAGGCAAACGAAAAACCGCTGTGATTTGCACCATTTTGATGGGTCGATGCGACGCCCGCAGGCTGGTTTCGAGGCGCAACCGCGCATCGCGTGGCTCTTAGCGCCGCAGATGGGCATCGACCCCTACGGTGCAAAGCTGGAAATGCGGCAATTTCTCGCCTGACCCACACGGTTTTTCACGCGCATTTGTAGGGGCGGACGACCCTGTCCGCCCTCTATAATTCTGCGATTCTCCGTGGTTGCTTGTAGGGGCCGATGCCCACATCGGCCCGGTATGCTAAATGCACCCGGTGTTTGCGAAAACGCAGTGCCTGCACGGCACTGCGTTTTTTCATTCTTTTTTTCTGCGGCATTTGGGTTTGGTGGCCTCATAGCTCATGTCCAGCAGCATTTGGATCTCTCCGTCCGGCGCGCTGCCGTCCAGCGCGGCGGACAGCCAGCGCTCCTTGTTCATGTGGTAGGCAGGCAGGATGCCCGGCGCACCGCGCAGGGACGCGATCAGGACCGGGTCACACTTGAGGTTCACCACGTCCAGCAGCCCCTCCCCCGGCAGCCCCAGCTTTTCCCGCGGCACGTCCAGAATGAGCGCGAACCACTTGTGGTTTCCCGCATGCCGGAACACCGCGTTGCCCGGCGCATCGGCCCACGGATGATCCGCCTCCGTGCTGTAGGTGCCAAAAATGTATCGTTCCAGCTCCGCTCTGGTCATGGTTGGCGCCTCCTTCTTCCGATTTTCTAGGGTGTATCTGAAAACTGAAAATGTGACCGGCAACGAGGAATTTTCGCGCTG
>OMBZ01000396.1_pt1 | contig 15352 bp, 14 predicted proteins | sample 1673831 | NCBI WGS metagenome assembly OMBZ01 (sample SAMEA103958129, study PRJEB25191) | human gut metagenome | reverse complement strand
ACCGGACAAAACAAATTGACATTTTATTCGCGCCTGCGGGCGCGAACTCTACGAGGTTTTTTGACAGTCTGAAACCGTGCATCCGTGTGGATGCACGGTTTTTTAATATACGCGGCTTTCCAGCAATTCCTCCGTGATCTGGCCGGCGGTAAAGAGCTGCTCCGGAACGCAGACCATCTTATCCGGCGTTTCGCCGCGCTCAAGCTGCTCGATGATCGCGCGCACGCGCGGCCCGTGGAGCGGATTGCACTCGGCGCACAGATCGATCGCCCCTCTCTTGCAGTACGAAAGTGCAGCCTGCCCTCCGTCGAAGGAGATGAGCGTGACGCCGCCCGCACCGTGCGCAATGCCCAGCTCGTCCATCGCCTGCATCACGCCGAAGCACATGTTGTCGTTCTCACAATAGACAACGTCCGGCGCCGGGTTGTCGCGCAGGTAAGCGATCGTCACCTCATAGGCCTTTGCCTGCGTGAAATCGCCGTTGAGCTGCACGGTGATCGTCCAGTTTTCGTGCGCGGCCACGCCTGCCTCCAATGCGGCGCTGCGCTGAAGCTGCGCTGTGGAGCCGGGCGTTCCCTGCAAGTGCATGATCTGCACGACCTCGCCGTCCTTGTCCGCCGCATCCAGCGTTTCTGCCAGCCACGCAACGGCTTCATCGGCGGTTTTTCTGAAATCCGAGCCGACCCAGCTCGTGTAGAGCAACGGGTCGTCCACCTCTACCTGCCGGTCAACGAGGATGACCGGGATCCTGGCCGCGCGCGCCTCCTCCAGAACGCTTTCCCAGCCGTTCTCCGTGACGGGCGCCAGCACGATGTAATCCACGTCCTGCTGAATGAAGGTGCGGATGGCCTTGAACTGGTTTTCCTGCTTCTGTCTGGCGTTGTCGAACAGCAGCTCGAAGCCGTTTTCCTCGCTCAGGCTTTGGCGCATGGACTCGGTGTTGGCAACGCGCCAGTCCGATTCCGCGCCGACCTGCGAAAAGCCGACGGTAATGAGTGTCCGCTCCTCCTCCGGCGTCTGCCGGACGCCCGGCTGACAGCCGCCCAGCACCAAAAGCGCCAGCGTGCAGAAAAGCATGATCGTCCGTTTCACGCATCCATCTCCTTTCTGATCGGAAAGCGCAGCGTGACCGTGGTTCCGGCGCCGGGCTCGCTTTCCAGCTCCATGGAGCAGTGCTCTGCGTACATCAGCCGCAGCCGCCGGTAGACCGTCCGCACGCCGAAGCCGACCTGCTCCTCGGAATCGAGGCTCTGGCGAAGCTGCCGCAGGCGCTCCGGCGTCATGCCCGCGCCATCGTCGCGCACGAGGATGCGGACGGACTCGCCCTCCTGCGCGGCATCGACCAGAATACAGCCCATGCCGCGGCGGAGCTTGATGCCGTGGTAGAGCGCATTTTCCACCAGCGGCTGCAAGGTGAGCTTCGGCAGCACGCAGCCGCGCAGCTCCGGCTGGACGCGGATCTCATAGCGCAGAATGTCCCGGTAGCGCGCCTGCTGGATCTCCAGATAGCTGCGCACATGGATTTCTTCTTCGCCCAGTGTGATGATGTCGCGCCCCTTACTCAGGGAGCTGCGGAAGAAATTGGACAGGCTCGTGACCATCTCGCCGGCCTGTTCGTTTTTTCCGGTCTCCACGAGCCAGATGATGGTATCGAGCGTATTGTAGAGAAAATGGGGGTTGATCTGGCTTTGCAGCAGTGCCAGCTCCATCGCGCGGAGCTTGTCCTGCTCCTGCCGGTTAAGCTCCATCTGCTGCTGCAAATGCTGCGCCATCTGCTCAAGGCTGTCGCTCAGCGTTTGCAGCGTCTCGTCCTCCGCCATGACCGGCTCCCGCGCGGCAAGATCGCCCTGTCCGATGGACTGCGCCCGCTCGCGCAGGGCATAGATCGGCTGCGTGATGCTGCGGCTGATGGCGGCGGCGCGCCGCATGAGCACCACGACAAGCACCAGCGTGCCCGCCGCGACGAGGCACAGCTCCAGTCGGAGTCTGGCCGTCAGCGCCGCCTGCAAGGCGTCGAGATGCCCCGCCTCGTGATAGAGATAGGTATAGAAATACTGCTGGATCAGCTCCGTCAGGATATAGATGTTCGATTCCAGCTGCTCCATGCGCGCGTCGTAGCCCTCGGTCCTTGTGATCTGGAGGATGCGCTCGCGCAGATTGTCACACAGATCGATGGCGCTTGTGATGGCCTTGCGGCTCTGGCGGTCCTGCGTGCCGTCCAGAAGCTCCTGCGCCAGCGTCTTTGCCTCTGCAACCTCCTGTAAGGGGAGCGTCTCGCCGTAGCTGCTGTCAATGACGTAGTAATACATCTTGAGATCGACGTCTTCCTTGAAGTTCTGGTTGAACTGCGAGGCGCGAACGATGTTGGCCGTCACAGCGGAATACTGGCGGTTGTGCAGCAGCAAAATTGCCAGCGTCGAAACAATGACCGCGCAGACCAGCAGCAGCATGCTCCACAGCAGCTGCCGGAGCTGCCGGCCGAGCGAGCCGTGTGCCTTAGGGCTCCTCATGGCGCTCCGCCTCCCCGGCGCGGTAGCTGCTCGGCGTGCAGCCCTGTGTTTTTTTAAAGAGGAAACTGAAATAGCGCGGGTCGCGGTAGCCGACCTCGTAGGCCACCTCGCTCGAGCGCTTTCCGGAATAGCGCAGAAGCTCCTTGGCGCGCGCCATCCGCTTTTCCGTCAGGTATTCCACAAACGTCTGCCCCATTTCCTGACTGAAAACGCCGGAAAAATAGTTCGGGCTGATGTTTGCGGCCTTTGCGACGGCGTTGAGCGACAGATTTTCGTCCGTATAATTCTGGTCGATGTAGCGAAGCGCCCGCTTGAGCATGGATTTATACTGGTTTCCGGATTCCTCCTCGCGCAGCTCAATGGCCCGGCGCAGCAGCGCGGCGCAGTTCTTCTTCAGCTCCGGCAGCTCCGCATCGACCGAAAGCACCTTTGCCTGCTCCAGCGGACGCAGGAATTCCTCCTGTGTATAGCCGAAGCTCTTGGCGGCGCGGATGGCGCTGAAGCGCAGCTCCAGCAGCACATACTGGCGAAACAGCAGCGAGCCCAGCGCTTTGCCGAAGGAGGCGAGATATTCCGATACAAAATCGGGGATCTCCTCGCGCATACCCGTTTGCAGGAAATTGCGGACAATGGCGGGGTCTGCCTTGGTGGCGTCGATCTCGTCGAGCGCCGGAAGCTCTCCGCGCTGCGGCCTTTGCAGCACCTGCGCCGTCAAAACGTGCTGCTCCGGCAGAAGATGGCGGTAGGATAAAATGGTGTGTGCCTTGGCATAGCACTGCGGAAGCTCGCTCAGCCGCAGAACCGGCTCGCTGACCGCCGCATACCACGCGAGCGATTCGTCGCCCGCGCAGCGGCGCTGGATGTTTTCGATGCACCGCTGCGCCGCGTCGTCAAGACTCGCGGCGTTTCCCTTTACAAGAATGCAGTAGGTCATCAGGTTGCAGCGGAACAGCAGATACTCGCCGTAGCGCAGCAAATACGCCATCAGCTCCTCAAGCCGCTCGGCCAGCGCCTGGGAATACTCCGCCGCGCCGGTGGTTTGCAGGGTGAGCAAAATGACGTTGTAGCCTTCTGCGTCAATATCGATTTGAAGGCTCTTTGCCTGCTCGTAGATCTCCGAAACACGCAGAGAGCCGGTGGTGAGCTGCTCGAAGAATTTGCGGCGGGCAAACTGCTCATACTCCTGCCCCTCACGCCGGAACTGGCGCAGATAGGTTTTCTGCTCGCGCTCCTCGTCGATCTTCCGGCTGACGTCCTCCAGCGTTTTCAGGAGCGATGCCTTGGTCACGGGCTTGAGCAGATACTGCTCCACGCCGATCTCAATGGCCTCCTGCGCAAATTCAAAGTCGTTGTGGCCGCTGATGAGAATGATCTTTGTCTCCGGAAGCTCCGCACAGACAAGCCTGCTCAGTGCAAGTCCGTCCATAAACGGCATTTTGATGTCCGTGATCAGGATGTCTGGGCGCAGCTTGCGGATCTGCGGCAGCGCAAGCTCGCCGTCAGGCGCATCTCCGCAGAACTCAAAGCCGTATCTTGTCCAGTCGATGCACTCGCGCAGTCCCTCCCGCACGACGCATTCGTCCTCCACCAGAAAAACCTTCAGCATGTCATCACCTCAGACCCATTGTAACATTCCCTGACAAGTTTTGAAAGAATAAAATTGTTTCTTTTGTGCGTTTTGACAGCGGCCTTCGCGCAAAGCGTCCGTTTGCACCGGAAACCGAATCGCGCCGGGCATGTGAAGACGAAAAACTCGCACAGGCCGGATGCAGCAGCATCCTGCGCCTGTGCGAGTCTCTGCACATATGCGGCGGAACCGGCGCGCGGCAAACGGTGCGCACGGTGTCATATGGTTGGCTTGGGAGGCAGCCTCCCAAGCCCGACTATTTTATCGTGATCTCCAGCACCTCGCCGGTCTTGTCGTTGAGGACGATGGTGACGGTCTGCGTGCAGGTCATAACGCCGTCGTCCGCCACAGCTCTTGCTTTCGATTTGGACAGGCCGCGGATGGTCTCCAAATCCTTGTCATAGCCCTCCAGCATATCTTCTTCCAACGTGTAAACGGCTACTGTGTAGGTCGTCTCACTGGAGAGGAATTTCTTGTAGGCGCTCTCGACGATGGTGACCGTGTTTTCCGGATCCACATTTTCCGTGTCTGCAAGGACCTGCGTCATCTGGGTATTCTTCGCATATCGCTCCTCGGCGGAATACTTTGCGGAAAGGGACGTCGTCCTATAGTAGTAGCTCAGATAGCCGAAGACGCACCCCACACCGATGACAAAGAGGATCACCAGCGTGACGATCTGCTTTTTTGTAAACCGCAGTGTGTTTTTTGCGTCGCTGCCGGTATAGGTGAGCCCCAGACGGGCGGTGATCGGCAGCATGACGGAGAGGAACAGCGTCAGCAGGAAGCTCTCAATGGGGAACATCAGGATGTTCTTCACCACGCTGGGCAGCGTCATCAGAAGGGTATACTGCTTACCGCCCATGTAGAGTGCGTAGTACCACATCATGATGGGGGTCTGGAGGACAACGTTGATGAGCAGGCTGATGGTAAAGCGGCTCAGCATGATCCGCGTGGTGGTCACCTTGGCCCGGTACAGGAACAGGGCAAAGACCATGGAGCCGCCGATCTCTGTCAGGATGAAGGGCAGAAAGTACATGCCGTCCGGCCGGATCAGATAGCCGAGGACATCGGTCACGGCTGCGCAGATCGCCGCCATGACCGGGCCAAAGACCATCGCGCCCAGCGCGTTGACGAAGAAGGCCGTGTTGATCCGCAGCACCGGCGTGATGGGGATGGAGACCTGCTTCATGACCAGCCGCAGGGCGATCATCAGCGCGGCGAACACCAGCATGTGGGTGTCACGAAGCTCTGCGGCAGCGTCACGCCAATAGGCCTTGGAAAACGGATGGGGATAGAGTGTGTTGGTTCTTTGTTTGTTGGGCATAAAAATAACCTCCTTTTGATGCAGCGGTGACGAAACCAATGGCTCGGCAAAAAAATCCCCGGCGGAATCAAACCACCGGGGAGCTCAGAATACCGAGTAGACCGAAAGGCGATGCGTCACCCAACGGAGTATCGTTGCTACATAAAAGAAGGAGATCCTTCTATTACGGCGCAGCGGGTGCGGAAATCCCATCGCGGACGCAGGTCCTTCGTCTGTCACACAACTCCCCATTTTGACAGCACTTCACGCGGGAGATCCTACTCTGTTCACGAACCAGTATACACATATTGTTTCCAAAAGTAAAGGGCAATTTTTCCGTTTTCAGCAGCGTAAATTTCCGCCGCAGTGCAAAGTGCTCTGCATCCGCCATGTGCAGAATTTGTGTCAGGCCCGGCAGAAGGCGACCTGGAACACGGTGCCGCTTTCCGGGGTGCCGGATGCGGAGATCTCCCCGCCCGGCTTCTCTGCCATCTCCTTTGTGACGGCAAGGCCGAGGCCGAAGCCGGGCGGCAGCACTCCGCCGGAAAAGCCGGACGGCGCGCCTGTGCAGGCGGGCAGCGGCGATGCAGCCGGTGAAAGCAGGAACGGTGCTCGCCAATAAAATTCCATTCGCGCGGCCGCAATATTGTTTTTGGCTTTTCACGCCGCCCGAAACGCTGAAATCCTGCAAACACGGTTTACACTTCCGAAGAAAACCGGTATACTGGTATGCAAGCCACAATGGTTCTAGAAATTAAACTCTGTCAACGCGCATTGGAGGGCCATACCATGCCGAAACCGAAATGGAACCTGAACACCATTTACATATCCGAGCGCCTTCAGGAGAGCCTGCGTCCCATCTCCCGCTGCGCGATGACCACGGTGGTCGCGCCCATGGGCTACGGAAAGACCACGGCGGTGAACTGGTATCTCGCTGAGCGCGCCAAGGCGGAGACATTGCGCATCATCCGCGTCAGCGTATATTCCGATAACCTTGCGATCTTCTGGAAAAGCACGCAGGAGGTCTTTGCCCGCGCGGGCTTCCCCTTCCTGCGGGAATACCCCTGCCCCACGGACGCCGCGGGCGGCGGGCTGCTGGTGGACGATCTCTGCCACGCGCTGGCGGGCGAAGCGCCCTGCTACCTCTTTATCGACGATTTCCACCTGCTGACGGACAAGCGCGCTTCGCTGTTTCTTTGTATGCTGGCAAACCGGCTGCCCGCAAACGTGCATCTGATCGTTGCAAGCCGTGACCGCTTTCTGCCTGCCGCAGAGGCGGTGCGGCTGGGCGCCAGAGTATATCAGATCGGCACAGAGCAGCTCCGCCTCAACCATACGGAGCTTGCCGTCTATGCCCATCGCTGCGGCACGGAGCTTTCCGATGCGCAGGTCGAAAGTCTCCTCTATTCCAGCGAGGGCTGGTTCTCCGCCGTATATCTGAATCTGCGCACGCTCTCCGAGCGCGGCGTGCTGCCCAGCCGCCATTCCGACATCTATGCCACCTTCACCGCTGCCATGATCGATCCGCTGCCGGAAAAGCAGCGGGAGTTTTTGGCGGTCATGGGCCTTGCCGACGAGTTTACCGTCGAAATGGCACAGGCTGTCACTGGCGACGCGGACGCGGAGCAGCTTCTTTCCATGCTGACCGAGCAGAACGCCTTTGTCACACGCCTGCCGGATGGCATGTCCTATCGCTTCCACCACATGATGAAGGCGTGCGCCGAGCGCAGCTTCCTGACGATGGCGCAGGAGACGCAGAGGCTCTATTGGGAACGCTTTGGCTTCTGGTATGAGCAGCACCGGCAGTATCTCCACGCCATCGCCGCCTATCAAAAAAGTGAGAATTACGACGCGCTGCTGCGCGTCATCCGCAGCGATGCGGGCATCCTGCTGGCGTCTCTGAAGCCCGAGGTTGTGCTGGACGCACTGGACAAATGCCCCGCCGAAACGCTGAAGGCCTATCCCTTTGCCATTCTGGTGCTGATGCGCCGGATGTTCACATGGCGGCAGATTCCGAAAATGCTGGAGCTGAAGGCGCTGCTGCTGACAGCCATCGAGGAGCACCCGGAGCTGTCCGCAGAGGAGCGCGGCAATCTGCTGGGCGAATGCGACCTCATTTTGAGCTTTCTCTGCTACAACGACATCCGCGCCATGAGCCGCCTGCACCGCAGCGCCAGCGCGCAGATGTCCCGCCCCGCCATCAGCATCCAATCGAGCGGCGGCTGGACCTTTGGCTCGCCGTCTGTTCTGATGATGTTCTACCGCGCGCCGGGCGCACTGGAAAGTGCGCTCGCCGAGATGGACGAATGTATGCCCCACTACTACAAGGTCACGAACCACCATGGGCAGGGCGCGGAGACCATCATGCGCGCCGAGGCGCTGTTCTGTCAGGGCCGCTTCACCGATGCGCACATCGAGCTGGAGCGCGCCTACGCGCAGATCCGGGAGAGCGGTCAGGTCAACATGGCGCTCTGCTGCGATTTTCTGTCATGGCGGCTCTCACTTCATGCCGATGTGGAGCAGCGCTATACCTTTGCGGAGCGCTATGCAGACCTGCTGCGCTATCACGACGCCTCGTGGCTCAACCTCTGGAGCGCCACCAGCGCCTATTACCACGCACTGCGCGGCGAAACGGACAAAATTCCGGAGGTTTTTTCACAGCACTGCCTCTCCGATATCAACATGCTCGCGCCGGGCAAGCCCATGATGGAAATGATCGAAAACCAGGTCTATCTCGCCCAAGGCTCCTATGCCAAGGTGGTCGGGCGCAGCGCAGGGCTGCTGGCCGTGTGCGAGGCGATGCACTACGCGCTGGTCGCGCTGCATGTCCGCATCCAGACGGCGGCGGCCTATGCGCGGCTGGGAAAACCCGAGGAAGCCCGCGCAGAGCTGAAAAAGGCGCTTTCCGACGCCGAGCCGGACGGCTTTGTGATGCCGTTCGTGGAAAACTACGGCTTCGTACAGCCCCTGCTGGCGCAGGAGATAAAAAGCGAGCTGATCGCAAAGATCGCCGGGCTTGGCGAGGCGGCAGGCGCGCGAAGCGCGGCAAGCGCCCGCCCGGCAGCCTTTGCGGCGCTGACATCGCGGGAATTTGAGATCGTGGAGCTGATGACGCAGCGGCTTTCCAACCGCGAGACCGCGGAAAGGCTCTATCTCTCCGAGGGAAGCGTCAAGCAGTATGTGAATCAGATCTATTCCAAGCTCCATATCGAGGGCGACACCCGAACCAAACGAAAGCAGCTCGCCGGGCTTGCCGCGCAAAAGGTCTAACCTTTGGTTAATAGTCATCCCATCAGATCCACCGTACAATGACTGTACGGTGGATCTTTATTTTCTGCGGAAAGGAGGGCGTACACTTGAACCGAAGGTATCTCACAGCCGTCACACCGCTGCCCGGCCATGTTTTGCAGGTCGATTTTGTGTCCGGAAGCCGGCTCCTGCTGGACATGAAGCCGTATCTGGATAAGATACGGTTTCGCCCGCTTGCAGATGCGCGGGTGTGGAACAGCGCTGTGACCAACGGCATCTTTGTCCGCTTCGGCGATGTGGAGCTGAGCCACGATGAGATATTGTCCATGGCGGAGCAGGAGCATTGAAGCAATTCTTTTGAAAAAGGAGAAGAATATGATGAAACATTTCCACAAATTATTTTCCCTTGCGCTGGCGCTGCTTCTGTGCCTGCCCCTTGCCGCCTGCGGAGAAAAAGAGGCGCCGCTTTCCGTCACGCTCGTCAACCGCAGCGGCCACAGCATCTCGTCCATCAGCATCACGCCCTCGCAAAACAGCGACTGGGACACGGAATTCGTGGACGGGCTGTTCTATGACGGTGACACCATCGAGGCAGGGCTCGGTGCATACAAGCAATCCGAGATTCCGACGTTCAACATTCTCGTCTACAACGATGAGAACTATATCCTTTACGACACCAGCGTCGATGAGCTGGACTTCACGCTGAATGACGGCGATTATGTCGTCTTCCTGCCGCCTGAAAACGACGTGCCCATCGATGTGGTGCACGACTATGACCCGGCGGATTATGACGACCTGCTCCTTGACGAGGACGTGCGCGGCCATACGGCGGAGGAGCTTGGTCAGGTGGTCGATATCGCGCAGTTTTCCGGCTGCTGGAAGATGGAAAACGCGCCGTTCTATTTCGTCATCAACGACAGCTTCGAGTGGGTCGCCGTCAATCTCTACGGTGAGCAGGTCGGCCCCGGCTACGTTGTGACGGAGGCGGACTGCATCACGCTGTACATGGAGGACGGCTCGGAGCTGGCCTCTCTCTGGCAGACTGCCTACGGCGATCTGAGCGACGCAGCCGGCAACACGCTCACGCCCATGGACTACATCATGCTCCTTCCGACGCCGGAGGACGACCTCAACCAAACCGCATATTTCCCGGGCGGCTTCACAAATGTCTCGATCGACTACCCCATCCAGATGGAGGCGCATGCGCATCCGAACGTCTCGAACGCCTTGAGCTTCAACGCCGTCATGGAGGACGGGACGGACGATTATTACTCCAACATCATGATCGCGTTCCAGCCCATCTCCGGCTTCGACCCCTACATGGAAAAGGGCGCTGCCACGGCGAAGGCCTACATGGTGAAGATGCTTGACGACTTTATGACCAGCATGTACGGAAGCTATCTTCTCAAGTCCTTCGGCTCCAATTTCAAGGACAACGGCGACCACTACAGTCTGACCGGCTATCTGTGGCTCGACGGCGCGATCTTCTCCAACGGCCCAAGCCATCCCGTGCGCGGCTGCATGGAGGTGCGCTACTACGGCCCGACCGGCTATGCGCTCGTCGCGGTCACACTCGCCGAGGAAAGCCGCATCCGCAACTATTTTGACATCTGCAGCAACATGCTCACAACGCTTTCCTACACCGCAGGCTGGAGCACCGCGCCGAAAGCAAGACCCGCGCAGCCCGCCTACTCCGGCGACAGCGGTGACTATGGCACGGCGTACTACTGGTACGACGAGGACGGCGATATCTGGTACTGGAACGGCTACGAGAACGAGTTCATCGGCTTCGGCGCGGACGGCTACATCGACGACGATACGGGCGAGTATATGGAATCGAACGACGCGGGCTGGGACTATGACGATGAATACTACGATGACTACGATCCGTGGTCCGATCCCGGCGACGGCTGGGGCGATTACGGCGACTATGACGAGGGCTGGGGTGACTACTTCGGCTGATCGAGGGAGGCGCTGACATGAAAAAGATCAGACTGACCGCGCTGCTTCTGGCGCTCACAGGCGTCCTCCTTGCGGGCTGTCATGGCGCGGCAGCGCCGGAAAAGCCGGCGGAAGCGGCAGACGTTGCCGGCGCGGACTGGCGCACATGGGGCTGGATCGACGATACCGGCGTCCTCATCGCGCCCGACGGCGAGGAAATTCCGCTTCTGCTGTGCGTATTCACGGAAAACGCGGTGCTTTTCTATGACGACGACACACAGACGGCGTTTGCAGACCTGCGCTACCCGTATGCGATCGAGGACGCGAAGCAGTCGTATGCCTCCATGACGCTGCTCGACCGGAACGGCGACGGCAGCGCGGATGTCCGGCTTGTCTTTCTCCATGAGGACGGCACACAGACAGAGCTTGTCTGGTGCCGAAGCGGCGAGGAATTTGCTCTTGCACCGGCTCTGGCCGGTGCAGCGGAATAAGGAGAGGCCCGTGGAAGAAAAGAACAGGCGCACGGCGGAGGAGCCGCTGTCGCAGCAGCTTCGCAAAAGCAAGGGCGGCAGGCTGGGCGGAATGCTCCTTTCGCTGTCGGGCGGTGCCATTGCCGCCGCAGGTATCATTCAGGGCGGCAGTATCGCGCTGATCGTTTTGGGCGCTGTGCTCCTTGCTCTGGGGCAGGCGGTGCAGGGCCGGTCGAAGGCGCAGGCCGGTCAGCAGGCCTTCGATGCCATCGCACCGGAGATTGTGGGTGCTGTCTTTGAAAACATACAGACAAACCCCATCGCGCCCATTTTGGACACAAAGGACACAAACATTCCCCTGCCCGGCCACACCCATTGCAGCGGCAGCGGTTATATCCGGGGAACATACCGGGGACTGACAACAGAATTGTGCACCATCCGGCTGACGGAGGTGAACGAGTTTCCGCGCGAGGAAACCGGTCTGTGGGAGAAAAGCGAGTGCGAGGTCTATGTCGGTCAGTGGCTGCTGTGCAAGCTGGGCCGGGACGTTTCGACGTGGCTGACCATCTGGCCGCGGGAGAAGCTGCTTCGCTCCAAAACGATCCAAACAGGGAATGCAGCCTTTGACCGGCGCTTCCATCTGAGCAGCGATGATGAAGCCTCTGCCCTTCGCATCCTGACCCCCGGCCGGATGGAGCGGATTCTGGCGCTGGCGGATTCCTGCGCCGGAAAATTCTCCGTAAATCTCAATCGCGACGGCAGGCTGTATCTTGCCGTTCACAGCGGGCGCGGCTTTTTTGATATCGGCAAAGGCCATGAAACCCCTGCGCAGCTGCGCCGGCGCTTTGCCCAGGAACTGAAATGGTTTACGGACATGATTGACGTATTCGACGGCGTGTAAAGGAGGTGGACAACATGCCCCTTTGGTTGGCTGCGGTGCTGCTGGCGCTGGCAGCTTCCGGCATTGTGCTGTGCCGCAAATATCTGTGCGGAAACAAAACCGCATACATCCTTTGCATCCTTTTCTGTTCGCTGCTGGCGCTGGCCTGCATCGTTTATATTGGTCTGACCCTTCTCTTTGTAGGTGCCGTGCAAAGTCAGCCGCCTGCATAAACAGAACGAAGCATCAAAAAATGAAGTCCCGGCTGCCATGAAAGGCAGCCGGGCTTCTTGTTTTCATCTCCTTTTGTCCAAGCAAACGCGTTTCACCCCATCGACTCCGGTGCCAGATGCAGCAGCAAAATCGGGCGAACGCGCAAAGCGCTCTGCCTGAGACATAAGGCGGCAGTCGAGCATCTTGCAGCCTTTTATACAGCCTATGAGGAGCAGTGGATACACGAGAACAAGCCGCAGGGCTTTGACGTGATCGACCTGCGCATCGGCGGACAGCGTCAGCGCCTGCTGCACTGCAAGGCTCGGCTGCTGGCATACGCAGATGGGCAGCTCGATCGGATCGAGGAGCTGGAGGAGCCTGTCCTTGATTGTCACTGTGAAGAAAATGCCGGCGGTCAGGCGACACGGGCGATCTTCTGGCATGAGATCGCGTCGGCAAACGTGATTTGACGGCGAAAAGGCGTCGCCGGCAAAACGGCTTCTCAAAAGAGCTTTTTGGTCGGTGCCGCCGCAGCATCGAGTTTTCCATGGCCGCTTCCACCGTTGAGGGTGTGCACTACGCGCCGGATGTCCGCCAATTCGGCCGATACCCGGCGCGTTAATTTTTTGAAAAGGAGAAAAAACATGAAGCGAATCCATCGTTCCTGCGTAGCAGTCCTGCTGCTGCTTGCAATGCTCCTGAGCTGTGTACCGGCGATCGCCGCCGGCGGCAGCCGCGGCTTCACCACACAGCAGAAAGCCGAAGCGCTGAAGTCCCTTGACATTTTTCAGGGGACCAACAAGGGCTTCGAGCTGGAGAGCACGCTCACCCGCGAACAGGCGGTCACGCTGATCGTCCGCCTGCTCGGCGCGGAAGCGGAGGCCAAAGAAAAAAGCCCGGAGCATCCGTTCACGGACGTCTGGGCATGGGCAAGCCCCTATGTGGGCTACGGCTACCAGAACGGTCTCGTAAAGGGAATGGGTGCGAGCACGTTCGGCTACGGTCAGCTCGTGACCGAGGCGCAGTTCCTGACGATGCTCCTCCGCGTGCTGCAATATGAGGACGGTACGGACTTTACATGGCGCAAATCGGCAGAGCTTGCCGGGCAGCTCGGCCTGCCGGTCGTCGGCGATGCGCGCGATTACACGCGCGGCAGCGCCGTTGAGGTGATCTGGGCGCTGCTGCGCTCAAGTTCAAGTCCGGCACGCAGACGCTGGCAGAGCTGCTGATCGAAAAGGGCGTGTTCACCGGGAAGGCGTATCGCGCCCTGCTGGATGAGGAAAAGAACGGCAGCGGCAAGCCGTCCACCCCCTCTGCTCCGGTCACACCGGTCGCGCCGGGCCCCGTCCCCGACCCCGAACCCGAGCCCGGAGAGCCGGCCGAACAGGCGATCTACGTCTCGCCGAACGGCAGCAGTGACGGCAGCGGCAGCAACGAGCCGGAGGTCGCGTCTGCGATCAGCAGGCCATAGTCATTTCATCATTTAGCACAATAGGAGTCAACTGCGATGTTTCGAAATAGAGCACAATAATCAACTATTCTCTTTGTCTGCTTTAACGAATTAGTCCGTTTGAACCCGTAGAAGATTTCATTTTCATTCTGTTTTCCTGTAAAAATGCGGCGTACAGCCGATGGGGCTGCACGCCGCGTTTTTGCGTTTGTGGTCAATTATATGGCAGGATGTTCGTGTGTTTTCTTTCTCAAAAGGATGCCAAAGACGGCGATCAGAAGCAGATTGACGATCAGAACGACGAGGCTTCCCTCCATCTTCGGCGCGCCGCCGGAGAGCAGGACATTTCCCGTAAATTCTGTCCTGTACAAATGCGGATAATCCTCCGCCAGCGCCACGCCGCCAAGGATGACCGAGCCGATGCTGTTCCAGATAAAATGCATCAGCGTCGGGGCCAGCAGGGACTGCGTATATTCCAGCACAGCGGTCATCAGAAGGCTCATCGTCACCACATTCAAGACCGGCACCAGCCCCGCCTCAAATGCACCCGCGTGCAGAAAGGTGAACAGCGCCGTCGTCGCGGCGGCAGCGGCGGCAGTATGATAATTTGCCCTCAGCATTTGGTACAGGTATCCCCGCACAAGCAGCTCCTGCATGGCGCTGTTGATGAGCACGGAGACGATCCAGAGCCACAGCATGGGGATCTCATTCCGCCCCGCAAACCGCATCGTCCCGGACAAAAGCAGCACCGCCGCCGTGCTTCCAAGCCACAAAAATCCCGCTCCAAGTCCGATCAGGGTGCTTTTCAGCGGCGATGCGATCAAGTGCAGGCGCAGCTTTCTTTTTTCCGGAAGCCAGAACAGCACCGTCCATCCCGCTGCGGATAGAAACGGGATCAGCTCCGCCCAGAATCTCCATATTGACGCGTTTTCCGTCTCCGGGAGCGGCAGCAGCCCCGTGAGCACTGCCCAGCCCACAAAAAATCCCACCGCTTTCGCCGCGGTTATGCAAAGTTTTTTCATGTCCTTCTGTCCTTTTCAAATTGCGTAATTGCTTCCGAGGGCGCGATTTTACGGCCGCAAAACTGCCCGCCGCCCGGATTGGGCGGCGGGCGCTTTGTATCGGGGAAATGCTTGCGTTTACAGGGCGAGCGAGCCCATCGGGTCCCACGGCTTCAGGACGATCGGCTCCTGATCCAGAAGCTCTGCCTTGTCGCCGAGCGCCGCGCGGTCGATGACGGCCTGATAGACATACAGGTCGAACCATGCATCGCTGCAAACGTAATAGCCCTTGTCGCCGTTTTCACTGCCCCAGCTGTTTTCGATCTTCCAGCGGGTCGGCGCGCCGTTTTCATCAAGATTGACGCCGGTGAGCACCATGGCGTGACCCATCGAGGAGAATCTGTAGTCAAGGCCGTCCTTCTTGCTGATCGCAAGGTCAAGCCCGGTCAGCTGCTCGTAGTCAAACGCGCCGGTGTCCCAGATGCCCTCTTTGCGGCATCCTCCCTTTCCGACGTCGCTTCCGAACCAGACCAGCTCGCCCTTTTGAAGCTGGCGGATGATGAGCGCCTTGAACTCGTCGATCGGGAGATTCAGATAGCAGACCTTTTCACCGCCCACAACGTTTCCGAGCATCGAGACGGTATAGGTGCGGTAATAGGGCTTGTCGTCCGTCGGGGCGTTGATGATCGAGACCGTATCCTTGAGGGC
>OMBZ01000389.1_pt1 | contig 15648 bp, 8 predicted proteins | sample 1673831 | NCBI WGS metagenome assembly OMBZ01 (sample SAMEA103958129, study PRJEB25191) | human gut metagenome | reverse complement strand
GCGAAGGAAACAAGTGCAGAGGAAGTCAAGATATCCAAAAAAGACCACACACCAACCCAAATTGCTGCTAAGGCTGCTACCTGCACGGAAGCTGGAAATATCGAGTATTATGAATGCTCTGTTTGCAAGGGTAAGTTCGCAGACTCAACTGGTATGCATCCGATTGAGAATATCGTAATTCCAGCGCTCGGTCATACCATGTCTGAAGATGTAACTTATCCACAAAAGCCGACGTGTACGAACGCGGGAAAAGCAACGTATACTTGCGGCAGATGCGGAGCCAAGCAAGAAAATGTTAATGTTCCCGCCCTTGGTCACGACTATGGTGATCCTACTTGGAACTGGTGCGGCGTGAGCAGCGCTACCGCGACATTCAAGTGCAAGAGAAACTGCGAAGAAGAAAATGCGATAGTTACTCGTCAGGTAAGACCGACACGAAGCAGCATAAATAACTGCGGCTACTATACATATACCGCGACCGTGGAATTCAACGGCAAGACTTATACCGACACGAGGACGGATTACAGCTGCCGTCCCGACTGGTACTATGACCCCTGCTACTACAACAACCCCTGCGGTCACTGGGGCTGCGGCAACGTATGCACCCGTTACAGCGATTGCGTACCCTGCCGGGATTACAGGACTACCTTCCGCGTAGGCGGGTACAATTGTCTGGCTACACCTAAGACCGGCGATGTGTCCGTCATGGCTCCCGCCATACTCGCCCTCATAGGCGCAGCGGGCGCGGCGCTGGGTAAAAAGCGCAGATAAACCCTAAGCGGCTTTAAAAGGCTCTTCCCCAAAGGAAGAGTCTTTTTTTTGTTGCTATATGCCGGCAAATAATGTATAATAAATTGGTTTATAATAAGAGAGTATGAAAAGGAGCATGAACATGCAAGGCAAGACATTCACAATGGAGCTCGCCGGAAAGACCCTTACCATCGAAACCGGTAAGTACTGCGAGCAGGCAGGCGGGAGCGCATTCGTCCGCATGGGCGACGCCGTGGTTATGGTCAATGCAACGGTGGCCAAGCAGCCCCGGGACGGCGTAGATTTCCTTCCCCTGTCCATCGAATTCGAAGAAAAGATGTACTCCGTGGGCAAGATACCCGGCGGTTACATAAAGCGCGAGGGCCGTCCCTCTGAAAAGGCCATACTGTGCAGCCGCCTTATCGACCGTCCCCTCCGTCCCCTGTTTCCCAAGGGCTTTTACAACGACATTCAGGTAATAGCTACCGTACTGTCGATGGATCCCGACGTCCAGCCCGAGATACTGGGCATGATAGGCTCTTCCGCGGCTCTGGCCATGAGCGAAGCCCCCTTTGCAGGCCCTACCGGCGCTGTGGCGGTCGGCATGGTAGACGGCAGGTATATCATCAATCCCACCCTGGAGGAGAGGCATAAGAGCAAGCTGAACCTTACAGTTGCAGGTACCAAGGACGCTGTCATGATGGTGGAGGCCGGCGCAAATGAGCTTTCCGAAAAGGAAATGCTTGACGCCATACTGACGGCTCACGAGGAAGTAAAGAAGATAGTGGCCTTTATCGAGGGCATAGCGGCCGAGTGCGGCAAGCCCAAGATGGAAGTCAACATATATCATCCCGACGAAGCCTTCACTGAGCTGGTACGCGAGTACGCAAGAGACAAGGTGGAGTGGCAGCTTGACACCTTTGAGCGCAAGGTACGCGAGGAGCGCAGCGAGCAGGTAAAGCAGGAGGTCATCGAGCACTTCGCAGAGGAATATCCCGATTCCGCCGGCGATATAGACATGATACTCTACAACCTTACTAAGGAAATCGTAAGGGATAAGATAATCAACCGCAAGATCCGCCCCGACGGACGCGCACAGGACGAGATACGCCCCATCTGGAGCGAGGTGGGCATACTGCCCCGCGTACACGGCAGCGGCGTATTTACCCGGGGTCAGACTCAGGTAATGACCATAGCCACCCTTGCGCCCCTTTCCGAGGGACAGGAGCTGGACGGCATTGATGACGTCACCTTCAAGCGTTACATGCATCAGTACAACATGCCTCCCTACAGCGTGGGCGAAGTACGCCGTGTCGGCAGCCCCGGCAGGCGTGAGATAGGCCACGGCGCACTGGCTGAGCGCGCTCTGGTACCCATGCTCCCCTCCGAGGAGGAATTCCCCTATGCCATGCGCCTGGTCTCCGAGGTAATAAGCTCCAACGGCTCCACCTCACAGGCCTCAATCTGCGCCAGCACCCTTGCGCTTATGGACGCTGGCGTCCCCATAAAGAAGCCCGTAGCAGGCGTTGCGATGGGTCTCATCAAGGACGATTCCACCGGCAATATCGCCGTATTGACCGACATACAGGGCCTTGAGGACTTCCTTGGCGATATGGACTTTAAGGTAGCCGGCACCCGTGAGGGCATCACTGCCATTCAGATGGATATAAAAATCAAGGGCATAGACGAGCAGATACTTACCCGCGCCCTTGAGCAGGCACGCAGGGGCCGTCTGTTCATACTGGACAAGATGGCAGAGACCATCAAGGAGCCCAGGGCAGACCTGTCCCCCTATGCTCCTCGCATCATGCAGTTCAGCATACACCCCGATAAGATACGCGAGGTAATCGGATCCGGCGGAAAGACCATAAACGGCATAATCGCAGCGACCGGCGTAAAGATCGACCTTGAGGACGACGGCCGGGTATTTATCGCCTCCCCCGATGCAGAGGCCGCAGCCGCCGCCAAGCGCATGATAGACGATATCTGCCGCGATATAGAGGTCGGCGGCGTGTTCCTGGGCAAGGTAGTGAACATACTGCCCATAGGCGCACAGGTAGAACTCAAGCCTGGTAAGAAGGGTCTGGTGCACATCAGCCGCCTGGCAAATCACAGGGTAGAGAAGGTTGAGGACGAGGTTCAGATAGGAGACGAGATACTGGTACGAGTTATAGCGATCAAGCCCGATGGCAAGATCGACCTTACCCGCAAGGAGCTCCTGCCCGACGCGAAGAAATAATAAAACAGCTTGTGTGTGCGGGCGGATATTATTCCGCCCGCATGTTGATTTTTAAGGCGTATGTTCTTAAACTGCCTGTACCCTCATAGATTGTCTACATGGGGGGGGTACGGGGCATATGCGCAGAAAACTCAGCTTCCTTGCGGCGTTGATAATAGCGATGTATCATGCTACACAGCCAGGCGGCGTGCTGCCGGTTTCGGCGCCTCAGTATCGTGGCAGCGGCGAAAGGGCTGCATTGCAGTTCGCGGTGAGCTGGAATGCGGCAGCCATACCGGATATATTGGATATACTAAAAGATAAAAGCGTCAGGGCTACGTTTGCCGTAAGCGGAGAATGGGCTGAAAACAATCCTGCGCTGCTTATGCGCATGGCCGCAGAAGGCCACGAGATAGCCTCCATGGGGTATTATCCCGACATGGATGGCAGAATAGGCTGGACCGTAAAAGACGTGAGGAGGGCCAACGAGGCGGTAAAGAAGATATGCGGCGCAGAGCCTGCGATATACTACGAAGGCTCGCGCAATACCGTAACGTCTACGCTGGCAGCAAAAAAACTGAAATTAACAGCGGTATCCTCGACGATAGACCTGCTGACGGCCAAGGGCACTGCCGCGGACATACTTTCCCGCCTGCCTGAAAAGCCTATTGAGGGAAGCATAATATTGCTTCGGCCTACGGCGGCCTGTAAGGAGGCGCTGGGCGGCATAATAAATGCGATAGAAGAGAAAGGAATTGGGCTTACATGCACAGGCGATGTGCTGGGCCTATCGGAATAGGGCAAAAGGTGATAGTAAGAGAAACGCTTCCAAACGGTGTAAAGCTCATAGCTCAGGAGATGACCGGATTCCGCTCGGTATCCATGGCGGTATGGATACAGGCCGGTTCGGTGTATGAAACAGGCGCCGAATCCGGCATATCCCACTTTATAGAGCACATGGTGTTCAAGGGGACAGAAAGCCGCAGTGCATCTGACATAGCGGCGGAGATGGACGCGGTGGGCGGCAGCATAAACGCGTACACCGCCAAGGAATGCACCTGCTTTTATGCTAAGGTGCTGGGTGAAAATATCGACCTTGCGGCGGACATGCTAAGCGACATAGCCTGCCGCCCAAGCCTTGATCCTGCGGATATCGAAAGGGAAAAGGGCGTCGTGTGCGAGGAGATACTCATGCTGGAGGATGACCCGGAGGACCTTGCCCACGAGACGCTGAGCGCCGTAATATACGGGGACAGCCCTCTTGCAAGGCCAATACTGGGCACACAGGACACAGTACGGGCATTTACGAGAGACGATATACTTTCATATATGGACAAGCGGTACATACCACAGAACATGGTGGTGTCCTGCGCGGGCAACTTTAAGATGGAGGAGCTGCGAGCCGCGGTGAATAAGCGCTTTGACAGACGGGGCCGGGGCGACAGCTACATACCCCCAAAGAACCAGCTCATAAAGGAAAAACGCTTCAGGGCGGTGGAAAAGGACATAGAGCAGGTGCATATATGCCTGGGCTTCCCCGGGTTCCCAGGGGATACCGAGGAGCAGTTTGCGCTGCTGGTGCTCAATAACGCCCTTGGGGGAAGCATGAGCTCCAGGCTGTTCCAGAAGATACGCGAGGAACACGGGATGGCATACTCCGTCTACTCATACCCCACGAGCTATTCCGATACCGGCTATTTCACCCTCTATGCCGGCACCGGGGAAAAGCAGGCCGCCAAGGTGGTGGAGCTTATGCTCAGGGAGATAGATTCCGTCAAGAAGGACGGCATAACCAAAGAAGAATTCGCCCGCAGCAAGCAGCAACTGAAAGGCAATTATCTCTTAGGCCTTGAGAGCACTGCTTCCCGCAGCAGCTCTTTGGGACGCGGCGAGCTAAGAGGAAGGATATACACCGATGAGGAGCTTATTCGCCGTATTGAGGGCGTTACCATGGAAAGCGTGGAGGCCGTCATTCCTAAGGTGCTGGATACGGAGAGGATGGCAGGGGCCTTCGTTGGCAGGGTAAACAAGAGGGAAACTGAAGTAAAGAGGATATTCGAGACGGCGTAAGCCGTATATAAAAGGAGCGCAGATGGCGAGGAGAAGAAAAGTAAGGTTCAGCGGAAGGTTTTACCTTACCATGCTGGTGCTGCTGGGCATAGTGGTGGCTCTGGTGCTGATAATACCCAGCGGCGGGGGCGGTACGCTCAGAAACGCCACTATGGAGGCAAAGCTGATGCCGGAGACAGTAATAATACGCAATGAGAGCACCGTAGCGGTGGACAAGTTCGATATGGTGGATCATCTCGTGGACGAGGGCGCCAGCGTAAATGCCGAGGTGCCTGTGGCGACGGTGTACAAATGGGGATACAGCAGCGAGCTTGCCCAGTCCCTCGTTACAATACAGCAGAAGATATACGAAAAGCAGCTTTCAATATTGGACGGAATAGAGTCCACCGAGCTTACCTCGGTAAACGGTCAGATAGCCGAGCTTAAAAGCAAGATAGCCTCCAACGTCTCAGAGGGCGGCGAGGACGATCTGCTTGAGCTTGAGCGCAGCATGAAGGAGCTGCTGAACCAGCGCACCGTATACCTGAAAAATTCCGTACAGGCGGATGTTGAGCTGAATTCCCTCTATTCCGAGGAAACGGCGAAGCTGGCCCAGATAGCCGAGTACACCAGCACCGTGAACGCCAAGATGACCGGTCTCGTGAGCTTTTATTTCGATGGCTATGAGCTGGTGCTCAACGGGGAAAAGCTGGACGTGGTAAGCGCAGACGTCATAAAGAAGATAATCAACGGCGAAAGCGGCGTCAACGCCGCCACAAGCGAAAGCCTTCTGTTCAGGCTGGTCGATCCAAACAAATGGTACGCCGCATTCATAACCTCACCCTCAGAGGGAGCGAGCCTTATGGGGGGGCAGACATATACGGTGACATTTGACGGCATGAAGGATATCATGTACACGGCTACCGCACTGGAGCCTGTGGTGTGTGACGGCGGCATAGTCAATATGCTGGAGTTTACCGAAAACATAGGCGAGCTGCTCAGCATTCGCGTGATCAAAGCTACGGTGACGGCCCAACTTGCCGGCCTTGAGATGAATGCCGCTGCGGTAAAATCCAAAAACGGCGAGAGCTACATAACCACAAGTACCGGCGATGTGCCTGTGACGGTGATAGCCGTAAACGGCGACAAGGCGCTGATAACGGGCGATGGCCTCGTAGAAGGCATGAGGTATAAAAAGTAGCGGTATAATCGGCAAAGACCGAAAGGACGGTGGCGTATTTTGAGCATAAGGGACAATTACCTGACGGTGATGGAAAACATCGCGGCAGCCTGCGCTCAGTGTGGGCGAGGCGAAGGCGAAGTGAAACTCATAACCGTTACCAAATTTGTAGATACGGGGCGCATAGCCGAGGCGGTCGCCGCGGGCGCGCGCCATGTGGGCGAAAACAGGGCGCAGGAGTTCAGGGACAAGCTGGATTTTTTCAAAGAAAACGGCCTTGACGCGCATTTGATTGGACAATTGCAGACCAATAAGGTAAAATATGTAATAGGCAATGCAAGCCTTATACAGTCTGTGGACAGGCTGGAGCTTGCCAAAGAGATAAGCCGCCTTGCGGTAAAGGCGGGCATAACCCAGAATGTGCTTGCCGAGGTGAACATCGGCGGCGAGGCTCAGAAGGGCGGAATAGCCCCATGCGAGCTTAAGGACTTACTTTCGATAATTTCCGAGCTGCCCGGCATAAGGGTGAAGGGACTCATGTGCGTGCCCCCTGCTGTGGGAGAGGAGGAGGCGCGAAGGTACTTTGCCTCTATGAGAAGGCTATTTGAGGATATCGCATCGGCGGGTATTCCCGGCGTGGATATGCGGGAGCTTTCAATGGGCATGAGCGGGGATTATAAATCGGCCATAAAGGAAGGCGCTACCATGGTACGGGTGGGAACGGCCATATTCGGCGCAAGACCGGCGGCTGTGGCGAGGGCGTAGAGACAGAGAGCCCCGAGCCTGACAATTATCACAGTGTTTTTCTCCAAGCGCCAATTAAACAATCTATTTTATTTAATTGAATGGAGGACAACATGGCAGGAATTCTTAACAAACTGATGGACTTTATCGGCATCGAGGATGTGGACGATGAAGGGTACAACGAAGATTACTTCAACGATGAGCAGCAGTCTATGGCTGAGGACAACGTAGTCAGCCTCGGCAACCGCGGCAGGAGAAAGACCGCCGCCAGCAATAACGTGGTAAGCCTTCCCACGGCGGCGCCCATGAAGATGGTGGTGTATCATCCCGTAAGCTATGAGGATACCCAGAACATCATCGACAACCTTAAGAGCCGCAAACCCGTTATCGTCAATATGGAAGAGCTTGAGATCGACTGCGCACAGCGCATACTGGACTTCATGGCGGGCGCTATCTATGCACTCGATGGAACCATCTACAAGATCTCCCGCGGTATATTCGTCGTAGCTCCCACCAACTATGACGTTATCGGCAACGATGACCGTACCGACGTTGACGTGATCTGATAAAGGCTCGCATTTCAGACTGTGCGGGGGTTATCCCCGCACAGGGCTGCAATTGCAAAACTCAGAGGTAGCATGAAGAAGAGCGATATAATAGAAAAGCAATTCAACAGAGCCTTTTGGGGCTACGATATAGTCGAGGTGGACCAGTTCCTCGACGAGATAGTTAAAGAGCTGGAGCACATGGAGCAGGAGAACAAGCTCCTTGAACTGCGCAACCAGATGCTTCTCGACCGCATGGCGCGGGACGGAGTATCCCTTAGCGAGGAAGATAAAAAGTAACAAAAAAAGCACAACTACGAATAAACGGCCGGCACTGTCCGGCTTTTTGTATGTTAATTTTTAAGCCCCCTGCCAATACTAAAAGGACCATGCAAAACACAGGGAGGCTACAATGCTGCCAAACAGGACATATAACGAATTAAACGAGAGCTGCTTTTCACAGACCGAGCTAAGCGAGGAGGCGAAGCTTCGTGCGGGCCTTTCCGCCAGAAAAAACAGGCGAAGCTCGCTTCAGCTTACCGCCGACAGGAAGGCGCTTATTGCCATATACAAAAAAATGCAGGAAAGGGAGGAGCAATGGGGCGCCCTCGAAGCATTGTTTCGCGATTTTTATATAGTTGAGCGAGTATTGAACGACTGCGATGAAAGGCCCAAGCGCCTGCCGGTGCTGCTGCACGGCAGCCATGCCGGACTGCCGCGGATATACGATATAGCCGCCTGCATGGCCGGCAGACGGGACGGACGTATAGACGAGGCCACGGTATACGCCTTCATGGAGGCGTATCAGAGCGTAACGCCGCTGACGATGGCAGAGGTGGCGGAGCTGCCCAACATGCTCAATGCGGCGCTGGTAAAGCTGCTTACGCTGGAATGCGAAAGAGCCTTAGAGGCGGAGAATTCCATGGAAACAGCAAAAAGCGCGGCTGCCCAGCTGGAGAGGATAAAGGAACGGGCGCGGCGGGAGGCGATTATAGACAGGCTGAGTCTCGGGGAGGATCCGGTGCTGTGCGAATGCCTGTATGGCATGATGAAGGAGCACGACGAAGGGATAGCGGAGCTGATAAACGCAAAGCTGCAGCTGGAGGATAAGAGCATAGACGGACTTTGCGCCAAGGCGACGGCGATGCGGCGGCGCAGCACTCAGCGGGCGGATAACGTCATAAGGAGCCTCAGATGCATAGGCGGTATGGAATGGAATAAAGCCTTTGAGGACCTGAGCGTTACCGACAGGGAGCTAAGACGGGATCCGGTATACGGCAAGATGGACGGACGCAGCAGAAGCTACTACCGCGCCTCTGTGGAAAGGCTTTCGATGCGGCTGGGGGCTGCGGAGCAGGTTATAGCCCGGCAGGCAGTGCGCCTTGCCCAGAGCGGAGAAGGAAAAGAGGGTCAGGCGGGTTGGTATCTGTTTATGGAGGGCAGGGAACGGCTTTATAACGTACTCAGGCCAGACCTGCGCTTCAAGAAAAGCAGCGAGGACAAAAAGCTCTGGAAATTCGAGATTTTCAATATAACCCTTGCCCTGCTCCTCGTATGGCTTGGAGCAACGGCGGGCATAGCGCCGCTGATACTGGCCATTATTCCCGCGTGGACGGTGGCATCGGGCATAAGCGTAAGGCTGTGGCTGAGGTTCAGCCCGCGCCGGGTGATACCCAGGATTGCGGAGAAGAACCTTACCGGCGGCAATAAGACTCTTATAGTGATACCTGCGCTTGTGACAGACGAAAAGGGCCTGAGGGCAGTATTTGAGCACGTTGAGAACCATTATCTCGCCACCAGACTCAAGGGCTGCTATTACGCCGTACTGGGGGATTTTAAGGACGGCCCAAAGGAGCGCGAACGGGGTGAGGGCGGGCTTTTGCGAATGGAAAGGGAGCTTACGGCGCAGCTGAATAAAAAGTACCTTTCAGGTGATGGAGAACCGCTGTTTTACTGCCTGCACAGGCATCGCAGCTTTGCCGCAGCAGATGGCATATATATGGGCCGGGAGCGCAAGCGGGGAGCCATATGCGACCTTGCCAAGCTTATATGTGAAGGGGACAAGGAGCATTTCTGCCTTATTACAAATGAACTGCCGGAGGGTATAGAATACTGCATAACGCTGGACAGTGATACCATACTTCCCCCCGGAGCCGCAGCAGAGCTGATAGGCTGCATGGAGCACCCCCTGAACGCTCCGGAGATATTCGGCGGAACGGTGCGCCGGGGCTACGGAATGATAGCGCCGCGCATGGCATCTACATCGAAGGGCGCAGCAAAGAGCTTTTTTGCGAGGATAATATCGGGCTCTACCGGTGTGGACGGCTATTTTCCTACAGCGCCTGAATTCTATCAGGACGTGTTCGGCCGCGGTTCCTTCGGCGGCAAGGGAATATTTCGCATACGGACATTCATGGATACCGCCATGCGGTGGATACCCGAAAACACCGTGCTGAGCCACGATATGCTGGAGGGCTGTTTCTGCGGCTGCGGTTACGCAGGGGATATCGCGCTATACGACAGCGAGCCGGACGCGTTCATACCCTGGTGGAAGCGGCAGCACAGGTGGCTCAGGGGCGACTGGCAGCTGCTGCCCTTTTTGAAGGACTGGGTAAAGGACGCGGAAGGGGTGAAACGGGATAACCCTTTAAGCTGGCTTTCCAAGCGCAAGATACTTGATAACCTGAGAAGGTGCATGCTGCCCGCCAGCGTGCTGTATGCGGTGCTGCTAATGCCGTATACCGGCGGGGGCTGGCATATAGCACTGGCTCTTTTCGCCCTCTGCGACGGCTTCTTTACGGAGCTTATAACGCTGCCGTTTCGGGCGGCGTTTACCCGCAATGCCGATCCTTTGGGAATGGCGGCTGACATGCTGCTGCCGGCTGCGCGGGCGGGGCTGGACATAATGGCGCTGCCATACGCCTCAGCGCGATCGGCGGACGCCCAGAGGCGCACGCTTTACAGAATGCTGGTGTCCCACAGGCATATGCTGGAATGGCAGACCGCAGCTCAGACCGGCTCAAGGCCAAAGGGAGTAAACGGCTACTATGGCGCGCTGTACATATGCCCGGTCATGGGCATAGTCATGGCCGCGGGTGCAATACTGGGCAAAACGCCGGCCATCGCGGCCCTTTTTGCCGCGCTGTGGTTAGCTATGCCGGCGGCAATATGGGCGCTGGACAGGAGGCTCCCCAAGGAGAAACCAAGACCTGACGAAAGAGAACTGCTTGAGGATATTGCGGAAAGGACCTGGGCGTTTTTTGAGACATTTGCCGGAGAGGGCAGGGGATATATACCCCCGGATAACTTTCAGCAGGAGCCGGAAAAACGCCCCGCAGTAAATACGTCGCCCACAAATATAGGCATGGCAATGGCGGCGGCGGTGTCCGCGGCGGAGCTGGGGCTTATTACTGCCGATGAACTGGAAAAGAGGCTGTCCGGCACAATGGATACTGTGGATAAAATGCAGAAGTGGCACGGGCACCTCTACAACTGGTACAGAACTGATACGCTGGAGGTGATGCGTCCGCGGTATGTTTCTACCGTGGACAGCGGCAACTTCTGCGCCTGTCTTATTACAGGCTCAATGGCCCTTAAGAAATACGGCCGTGAGGATACGGCGGCGCGCCTTGAACGGGCGGCAAGGGAAACGGACTTTTCGGCGCTTTACGATGCGGAGCGGAAGCTTTTCAGGATAGGATACGATGGCGATGCCTGCGAGCTGTCAAATTCGTGGTATGACCTTCTTGCCTCGGAAGCGCGCCTGACGAGCCTTATAGCGGTGGCTCTCGGCAGCGTAAAGCCGGAGCACTGGTTCAAGCTCGGCCGTCAGATGGCGCCGGTGCTGGGCGGGACTCTGGTATCCTGGAGCGGCACGATGTTCGAGTACCTTATGCCGGTGCTGTTTACTGGGGCGGCGCCCGATACGCTGCTTTACAACAGCTGCCTGAACGCCGTAAAGGCGCAGAAACGGCAGCGCTATGGCGGCGTATGGGGTATATCCGAATCAGGCTACTATGCATTTGACCGCAACATGTACTATCAGTACCGTGCCTTCGGCTTGCAGCGGCTCAGCCTTATGAGCTGCCGGGAGCGCAGCAGGGTAATATCGCCGTATTCAACGATGCTCGCCCTGGCCTTTGATCCCAGGGGCGCATGCGAAAACATAAGGCGGCTTACAGGGGAGGGCGGATTGGGCCCATACGGAATGTACGAGGCGCTGGACTATACCGAGGGCCGGCCGGATCAGAAAAAGGACCATGCCGTAGTGCAAAGCTTTATGGCGCATCATCAGGGCATGAGCATGTGCGCCATAGCAAACGCGCTGTGCGATGGGGCGATAGAGAAGTACTTTATGTCATACCCTGCAATGCGCGCGTTTGAAATACTTACAGAGGAACGCGCTCCGGCCAGGGGCATACGCATAAAACCGCTGCATTCGGCTGAAAGCAGGGTGCAGAGGAACGGCGCGCGAAAGGAGGCGCGGCCGCGTATAATACGCGAAAGGTACAGTATACCCGAATGCCAGCTGCTGACCAATGGCAGCTATACGCTGTTCGTGACCGAAGACGGAGACGGCTTTTCAAAGTGCGGCGATATAATGCTTACGCGCTGGCGGCCTGACCATATACGCGGCCGGAATGGCGTACGGCTGGTGGTGCGGAACGGAAGCGATGCATGGGATGCTGCAAGGGGCGCTGAAGCCGTGTTTTACCCGTACAGGGCGGAATTCAATAACGCCCGCGACGGCATATCCTGCCGGATGGAGATATGCGCGGCAGTCGGGCAGAACGGCGAGGTGCGGCGCATCACCGTAAAAAACACCGGCACAGAGGAAAAACATATAGAACTGGGGGCGTTCTTTGACGTGTGCCTGAGCTCGCAGGCGGCGGATACGGCTCACCCATCCTTCAACAGGCTGAAGGTGGATGCCCACATGAGAGACGGCGCGCTGCTGTTTGAAAAGCGGGGAAAGGCTGCGGGCTGGCTGTACGGCAGGTTGATATCAAAGGGACAGGTGAATTACTGTGCGGACAGGCTAAAGGCGCTGGGGCGGCTGAAAACACCGGAGCAGGCCATGATGCAGCCAATGCTGCAAACGGAAAACGCCGAATGTCCGGTATTGCCGTATTTCGGGGCGCGGAGCGAGGTGACGGTAGCTCCCGGCGAGGGACAGGAGCTTTGGTTTATCATGGGTTATGCCGAGAGCGAGGAGCGGGCGTTGGAGGACTGCCGCGAGCTTCAGGGGCGGCTCAACGATTGCTTCGCCATGAGCGAGGCGCAGACTGACGGGCTGCTGAGGGAGACGGCTACGGAATACGGGAAGGCGGAGCTCTTTGAAAGGATCGCGGCAAGGCTGCTGCTGGAGATACCCATAAAGTACGGCGCCGTTGGGCCCGGGGGGACGGAAACACTGTGGAAGCACGGTATATCCGGCGACAGACCTGTGCTGCTGGTAGAAATACAGCGCATTACTGAGCTGAGGCTGCTGCGCTCCCTTATGGAGTTTTCGAAATACATGGCAAAAAGACTGCTGCCCGTGGACATTATCGCGGTGGGCTGCTACCCGAACGAATATCGGAACGAGCTGCGGGAGCGTATGGCGGCCATAATGGCAGAGGAGATAAGCTGCGGCAGGGCGCACCTTATCAACGGCTTTGAGCTGAAGGAGGGGGAGGAGGCTGCCCTGCGCTGCGCCGCTATGGTGGAAATAAGGGCGGACGTCAGCCTGAACAGGCAGTTTGCCCCCTCTGCCAGGAGGGAGGCGGAGATGCGAAGTTATAACGGCTATAAGCATGGCTGCATAGACATAGGGCGGCCGGAGCTGAGCTTCGATAACGGCCTCGGGGGCTTTGATAAAAACGGAGAGTACGTCATCACCCTTGAGGCGGGGCAAAGCCTGCCTATGCCCTGGTGCAACGTGATAGCCAACGATACCTTCGGCTGCATAGTTACGGAACGGGGCGGCGGGCATACATGGCGGGGAAACAGCCGGGAGCATAAGCTCACCCCGTGGTACGATTCCCCCGCCGATGATATGCAGGGGGAGTTCATCCTGATAACCGATACGGTAAGCGGCGAGACGTTTTCGCCCTTTGCGAGCCTTATGCAGGGGCGGCGCATAATACGGCACGGCTACGGTTATTCGGAGTTTTTGTCAGGAGACTGCGGGCTTAAAACCAAGCTTACGGTGTTCGTCCATGAGCGGTTCAACGTAAAATACTCGGTGCTGAGTATAGCCAATCCTGGCAGCTCAAGGCGGGAGCTGAGTATAATGTACGGAGTGGAGTGGGCGCTGGGGCCGGTTCAGAGGAGGCATGGGATACACGCATACCCGATGGAATACGGCGTATGCGCAAGGAACCTGCTGGATAAGGACAACGACGAGGCGGCGTACATTGCCATCGTAAATGGTGAAGCCGAAAAGTGCTCTGACAGGGAGATTATATTCGGCCGGGGCTGGGACGCCGATGCACTGACTGGCGATAGCAGCCGGAGCGGAGCATCCGCCCTGCGCAGCGAGGTGAGCGTTGCCCCCGGGGAGGAGATACGGCTGGTGTTCGCGCTGGGCGAAGGCGGCGAGGAGGAGATACGGCAATGCTTGAATGAGGACACGGACGCAGCCCTTGATAATGTCAGGACGCTGTGGAAGCGGAGGCTCAATGGCGTTGAGATACACACCCCGGACGCGGCCATGGACGCCATGATGAACGGGCGGCTGCTGTATCAGGCCTTTGCCGCAAGGGTGCTGGCTAAATGCGGCTACTATCAGTGCGGCGGCGCGGTGGGCTTCAGGGATCAGCTGCAGGATATGCTTGCTGTGATGCACACTGAACTCGAACGGGCAAGGCGGCATATACTGCTTTGCGCCTCAAAGCAGTTTAGGGAAGGGGACGTGCTGCATTGGTGGCATTGGCCGGGCCGGGGCGTGCGCACCCGCGTAACCGATGACAGGCTGTTCCTGCCCTATGTATTGTGGGAGTACGTTCACCTGACGGGCGATCAAAGCATACTCACCGAGCAGGTGAGCTACCTTGAGGGCAGGGAGATACCCGGCGGGGCAAAGGACCTATACGACGACTTTGCGGATTCGTCTTATACCGAAAGCCTGTATCAGCATTGTGTCAGGGCGGTGGAGAGCATAGGCTTCGGCAGCTATGGATTGCCCCTTATGGGCGGCGGTGACTGGAACGACGGAATGGACGATGTGGGCCGCGACGGCGGCGAAAGCGTATGGCTGGGCTGGTTCCTGCTGGACGTACTGGACAAAATGTGCTGCTTAGCCGAAATTTGCCGCAGGAAAGCGGACGGTAAGCGCTTTGCCGAAAAGGCCAGAAAGCTCCGCCACTGCGTAGAGCAGGCGGGATGGGACGGCGCGTGGTACAGGCGGGCGTATTACGGCAGCGGCGAACCGCTTGGCGCAAAGGGGAACGTTGTCTGCGAGATAGACTGCATATCCCAGGCCTGGGCGGCAATATGCGGCGGTGAACATGCCGACGAGGCGGTGAACTCAATGCTCAGCATGCTTTACGACGATCAGGAGGGCATGATAAAGCTGCTCACGCCGCCATTTACAGGGCAAAGCTGGCAGCGTCCCGGGTATATCGAGGATTACATTCCCGGAGTGAGAGAAAACGGAGGACAGTACACACACGGCGCCGTATGGGCAGTGCAGGCCTGCTGCAAGCTGGGCATGGGAGAGAAGGCTCTCGCGCTGTTCGATGCGCTGAATCCCATAAACCACGCGCTCACACGCGCACAGGCGGCAAAATACAAGGGGGAGCCATATGCCGTGGCGGGGGACGTGTATTCCGGACTCAATGCCGGACGGGCGGGCTGGACGTGGTATACGGGGGCCGCAGCGTGGCTGTATAAGATATGCCTTGAGGATATGCTGGGTATACGGAGGGAGAAGGATGCGCTGCGCATAGCGCCTACGGTTCCCTTTGAGGAATACACCGTGAAATACAGATACGGCGAAGCAGTATACATACTGCACCTGAGCGGAAAAAGCCGGGGCACGGTAAAGCTGGAAGACGATAAAATGGCGCACGAGATCACACTGTAATGATAAAGAGAAATGCCGCAGCCCAAATGGGCTGCGGCATTTCAGTCTGTCAAAAAACCCCAGGGTTGATAAGGGGCCGCAGCCCCTTATGTTT
>OMBZ01000376.1_pt1 | contig 15944 bp, 10 predicted proteins | sample 1673831 | NCBI WGS metagenome assembly OMBZ01 (sample SAMEA103958129, study PRJEB25191) | human gut metagenome | reverse complement strand
AGCGCACGGCGCGGCGCAGGATGCGGCGGATGACGTAGCCGGCCTTGACGTTCGAGGGCAGCTGCCCGTCGGCAATCGAGAAGGCGATGGCGCGCAGGTGGTCGGCGATCACGCGCATGGCGACGTCGACCTTCTCGTCCTCGCCGTAGCGCTTACCCGCCAGCGCCGCGATGCGGCCGATCGTCGGCTGGAAGACATCCGTATCGTAGTTCGACTTCTTGCCCTGCAGGATCATGCAGAGGCGCTCGAAGCCCATGCCCGTATCGACGTTGCGCGCGGGCAGCTCCTCGAGCGAGCCGTTGGCCTTGCGGTTGAACTGCATGAAGACCAGGTTCCAGATCTCGATCACCTGCGGGTGGCCGGCATTGACCATCTCGCGGCCCGGCTTCGCGGCGATCTCGGCCTCGTCGCGCAGGTCGTAGTGGATCTCCGAGCAGGGACCGCACGGTCCCGTCTCTCCCATCTCCCAGAAGTTGTCGTGCTTGTTGCCGCGGATGATGTGATCCTCGGGCAGGAAGCGGCGCCAGTAGTCGTAGGCCTCCTGATCGAAGGGCACGCCGTCCTCCTCCGAGCCCTCGAAGACGGTGGCGTACATGCGCTCGGCCGGCAGGTGGTAGACGTCGTGCAGCAGCTCCCAGGCCCACGCGATCGCCTCCTTCTTGAAGTAGTCGCCGTAGGACCAGTTGCCCAGCATCTCGAACATCGTATGGTGGTAGGTGTCGTGGCCGACCTCCTCCAGGTCGTTGTGCTTGCCCGACACGCGCAGGCACTTCTGCGTGTCGGCCGCGCGCGGATACTTGCGGGGCGCATTGCCCAGGAAGATATCCTTGAACTGGTTCATGCCCGCGTTGGTGAACATCAGCGTGGGGTCTCCCTTGACGACCATCGGGGCCGACGGCACGATCACGTGGCCCTTCGATGCGAAGAAGTCCAGAAAGGCCTGACGAATTTTATTCGATTCCATATATACCGTTTTGTTTGTTTTCCGCGTTATTCGGTTCGGGTTGCAAAATTACACAATTAAAGCTAAATTTGCACCATTGCCGAGAGAGAAAATTCCACCGATGACGCAAAATGAGGAGACATCCGCCGCCCGGCGCCTCACACACGAGGCACAGGTGCTCACGCACGAGGCGCAGGTGCTGACACGCGAGGTCGTGAGCGCCGCGTTCCGGCTGCGCACCTACCGCCTGATCCGCAAGATCCTCATCGGTTTCATCCTCGTTTCGATCGCCAACGTCCTCTTCTCCTACTTCTTCTACACGCCGAAGATCTACCGCATCAACCGCGACAACCGCGAGCTGATCATCCGCTACCGCATCCTGCAGGAGCGCATCCGCACGGCCCAGCGGCGGGTCGATGCCGTGCGCCACCGCGACAACTACGTCTACCGTCCGCTCTTCTCGACCGACACGCTCTCGCTGCCGGGCATCTGGCAGCCCTACCCCGCCTCGAAGTACGCACCGCTCGAGGAGGACGAATTCGCGCCGCTGATGATCTCGACGTGGCGGCAGCTCGACGCCCTGGCCCGCACGCTCTACCTCGAATCGGTCTCGATGGACGAGTTGCAGACCCTCTCGCAGGACAAGGAGCAGCTCGCGGCGGCCGTGCCGGCCATCTGGCCCATCGACCGCTCGGCGCTGCACAACAACCACATCGGCGCCTTCTCGCCGCGCCGCTACCACCCCGTGCTGCACCGCGTTCAGGCCCACACGGGCATCGACTTCGGCTGCGACCGCGGCACGCCGGTCTACGCCACGGGCGACGGCGTGGTGAAGATCGCCGCCTCCTCGGGCTTCAACGGCGGATACGGCCGGCAGGTGCTCATCGACCACGGCTTCGGCTACAAGACCCGCTACGCCCACCTGAACGAGGTGCTCGTCACGCCGGGCGAAAAGGTCAAGCGCGGGCAGACCATCGCCCTGACGGGCAACACGGGCCGCTCGACGGGCCCCCACCTCCACTACGAAGTGATCCACAAGGGCGTGCCGGTCAACCCGATCAACTATTTCAACCGCGACATGACGCCCGAGGAGTACAACGACCTGATGGAACGCATGCGCGAGACCAACTTTGAAGTCTACTGACATGACGGGCAAAAAGGATTTCAAGCGGCTCCGCCGCCGCAAACGCCGCCGCCAGCGCGTCATCCGCGCGACGGTCCACCTGTTCGTGTGGTTCGGCGTCGCGGTGTTGTACTACCTCGGTTTTTCGATCTTCTTCGATACGCCGTTCGAGTACTCGCTCAAGCACTCGACCGACCGTCTGCGCACCGAATATGCGGCACTCGAGGCGCGCTACGACTCGCTCATGCACGTCGTGGACAACCTCTCGGCCCGCGACCGCAGCGTCTTCCGCATCCTCTTCGAGTCGGACCCCTACGACTTCGACACGGAGTACGAGACGAAGCAGGCGGCCACCTACGAGCGTATCGTCGGCCGTTCGACGCGCCAGCTCAAGCGCGAGCTGCGCGAGCGCGTGGCCGACATGGAGGGGCGGCTCGACCGCCTGGCCGCGAGCTACCTCGCCCTGCAGGCGCGGATCGACTCGACGGGGCGCCGCTGCGACAACATTCCGGCCATCCAGCCCGTCATCAACAAGCAGCTGACGCTGCTCACGGCCTCCTACGGCATGCGCATCCACCCCTTCTACAAGACCCTGCAATCGCACCAGGGCGTCGACTACACCATTCCCGAGGGATCGCGCGTCTTCGCCACGGCCGACGGCACCGTAAGCAGCGTGGCCCTGCGCCACTCGACGCAGGGGCAGACCGTCGTCATCGACCACGGCAACGGCTACCAGACGCAGTACAGCCACCTCTCGAAGATCAACGTCCGCCGCGGACAGCAGGTGCGCCGCGGCGACATCATCGCCCTGTCGGGCGACACGGGCCTCTCGCTGGCCCCGCACCTGCACTACGAAGTGCGCCTGAACGGCATGCGCGTCGACCCGATCCACTACTTCTTCATGGAGCTCTCGCCCACGGAGTACCAGCGGATGATCCGCATCGCCCAGTCGGGCATGCAGTCCTTCGACTGACACCCGGGGCTGCCTCCACGATCCGAAACAAGACCTGCCCATGCAACTGAAACTCATCCTGCTGGATTTCGACGGCACGCTGGCCGACACGCGGCGCGCCAACACGCTGGCCTACCTGCAGACGCTCCGCGAGGCGGGCTACACGCTCACCGAAGAGGAGTACGCGGCCCGCTACTTCGGCATGCGCTGCGAGGAGTTCCTCTCGCGGATAGGCATCGCCGACGCGGCGGAGCGCGAGCGGCTGCGGCTGCGCAAGATCGCCCTCTACCCCGACTATTTCGACACCGTGCGGCTCAACGAACCGCTGTGGAACTTCTGCCGGGAGTTCCAGCGGGGCGGCGGCCGGGTGTGGATCGTCTCGACGGGCAGCCGCGCCAACATCGAGCACGTCATGCGCCACCTCGGGCTCGGCGGCCCGGCCGGGGAGGTCCCCGCAGACCGGTCGGACGGGACGGACGGAGTGCACGGAGCGGCCGACGCTCCGCTGGGGTGTGTCGACGGCATCCTCTCGGGGCTCGACATCCCGACGCCGAAACCGGCCCCGGACTGCTTCCTGGAGGCGATGCGCCGCGAGGGATGCACCCCCGCCGAGACGCTCATCTTCGAGGATTCGGAGATCGGTCTCGAAGCGGCACGCCGCAGCGGTGCGGCCTACATCCGCGTAAGGCTCTGACCGCGGTCAGGGAGAGATTCCGACGGCACCACGCCCGGCCGAAACAAACGCCCCGCAACCGGTAAAGTTGCGGGGCTTTTTCACGGCACCGGGGACGGGCGGGACGGCCGCGTCACCGCTTGCAGATCACGTTGAAATCGCAGAACCGGCACGTATCCGGATCGTCGCACTGCCGGAACGGCACCGCCGGGTCGTACAGCTCGGCAAGGGTCTCGCGCAACAGCTCCTCGAAGCGCCCGGCGTAGAGCGCGTAGCTCGCGCCGCAGAGGCCCGTCTCGCGGTCGACGAGCAACGGCGAGTAGTCTTCGCCGTGCATGTTGCGCACGTAATAGAGCGCCGGCACGGCATCGATACCCCGCGTGCGGTAGAGGATCATCGCATAGAGCAGCGTCTGGAGGATATTCGAGAGGCGCTGCTTGCCCGTCCCGCGGAAGAGGCTCTCCACCCCCGCGAAGTCGAGGTGCGCAGCGCCCGTCTTGTAGTCCACTACCCGCAGCGTGCCGTCGTCGAGGCGGTCGATGCGGTCGGCAATACCCGCGAACTTCATCTCCAGCCGCCGGCCGCCGGCATCAAAGGGGAAGGCATGCGCCACCTGCTGTTCGAGCGCCTCGACCGTGAAGGCGTCGTGCGCGGCGTCGTAGGGCATCACCCCGCCGCGCAGGTAGCGCGTCACGATGTCGCGCACGAGCAGCAGGTTGCCCGTATAGTCGTCCGCGACGGCCTGTTCGTCGCACAGGTAGTTGAGGTTGATCGCCCGCGTCACGGCCCGGTCGGCGGCATCCGTGCGGAGCAGCGCCCGCAGCGTCGCACCGGGGGCATGCTCCCCCACCAGCGGCGTATAGAGCGCCTGCGCCGCGGCGTGGAGGATCGTGCCGAACATCGGGGCGTCGATCTCCTCGCTCACCTCGTCGTCGACGCGCAGCCGCGCCACGGAGTGGAAATAGAAGCGCAGCGGGCAGGCCACGTAGCGGAAAAAGGCCGTCGGCGAGAGCGCCGCCTCGCTTTCGGGCGAGACGAAGCGTTCGAGCGACGCCATCACGGCGGCATCCTTCGCCACCTCGATGGGGGCCGTCTCGGCGAGGTTCACGTCGACGCCGACCTCGACCCGCGCAACGGGCAGACCGCTCTCGTAGTCTATCTGGTGGATGTAGCGGCTCGGCTCGCCCGTGGACTTGTCGTCGGCATGGGCGCAATAGAGCATCCGGACATCCGACGCGCGCTGGATCAGGCGGTAGAAATAGTAGGCGTAGACCCCTTCGTGGTGCTCGGGCGTGGGCAGCGAGAAGGCCGCACGCAGGTTGTAGGGGACGAACGACCCCTGTCCCATGAGGTTGCCGGGGAAGTTGTCGTCGTTCATCGAGAGCAGCAGCACGTGCTCGAAGTCGAGGTTGCGCGTCTCGAGGATACCCATGATCTGAATGCCCTCGAGCGGTTCGCCCTCGAAGGGGATGCGGACGGTCTGCAGGTGGCGGCGCAGCAGCGAGGCGTAGACCTCCGTCGTCAGCTCCACGTCGCACGCATCGAGCGAGTTGCGCAGCTTGGTGATCTCCTCGGAGAGCACGGCCAGAAACTCGACCCGCTGCCGGGCGTCGTCCCCCTCGTAGGGACGCCGGGCCACGGCGCCGACGCACCGCAGCAGGTAGTCCGACAGCGCGCGCCACTCCCCGGCCGGGGTGAAGAGCTGCCGCAGCAGGTCGTTCCGCCCGAGCCACGCGGCATCGACCGAGATGCGGCGTTCGCGCACGATCTCCTCCTGCAGGGAGCGGGTCAGCGCGGCATCGCTCTCCGCGACGTAGGGATGGGCCAGCAGCCCCTCCACGTCGCTGTGGTAGAAGCTCCAGCCGTCGCCCCTGCGGCGGCGGTGCGCCTGCAGCTCCACGAGGCGCTCGACAAAGGTGTAGGCCAGGCTCGCCCGCAGCGGGTAGCCCATCGTGACGTTCACGCGTCCGATCTCCGCCGGCAGGGCGTAGAGCAGCGGCAGCAGGAGGTTCTCGTCGGTGAGCACCACGGCCGTCTCGCGGCCCAGCCGGGCATCGGGGCCTTCGGTGCGGCGCCGTTCGGCCAGCAGCTCGGCCAGCAGCTCGGCGGCATACTTGCACTGCACGGCATTCGAGACGGCTGCGATGGCTTCGATCCGCTTCGGCCGGGCCATGTTGTCATGCGACACGGCGCCGGCGCGCGGCGGGAAGAGCGCAAGGTTCTCGCGCACGAACATCCCGGCCTCCTGCACGGGGTCGTTCACGTAGTAATCGTCCCAGTCCCAGTAGAAATCGGTCTCGGCGGCCGTCGCGAGGAAGCGGAAGAGCCGTTTTTCACACTCCGAGAGAGCGTTGAAACCCGCAACGACAAAGCGCCGCGGCCGGTCGAACGAGAATTCGCCCGTGCGGATGCGCTCCGCGGCGGCGCGCTGCACCATGCCGTTGTAGGCGATGCCGAGCTCCGCAAGACGGGCGCGAAACTCCCCGTAGATCGGGTAAAGCGTCTTCCAGATGGCCAGGAAGCGGCGTTTCTCCTCCGAGAGGTCGGCCTCGGGGCCGAGCGTCGACCAGAAGCGCAGGATTTGCAGCTGCTGCGGTGTGAGGTAGGAGATGTCGGCCTCGATCTCCTTGATGTCCGAGATGTTGCGGAAGAGCTCGCGGGCGTCGATCAGGTATTTGTCTATCGTGTCGAAATCCGCCAACAGCATGTCGCCCCAGAAGTAGAAGCGGTCGAAGGGCTCGTCGTGGTAGCGCGAATAGACCTTGTAGAGCTCCGTGACAAGACGCACGCGGTCGCCCGTCTCCAGCCCCGAGATTTCGGTCATCAGATCGTCGACGGTCACCCATGCGGGCTGCCACATCGGACGCCGCGCGATGCGGGAGAGCGCCTCGGTGAAGAAGAGCCGCGCACGCCGCGACGGGAAGAGCACCTCGCACTCCGACAGCTCCTCCCCGCAGCGGGCGTAGAGGTCCGCGGCGACCTCCTCCAGAAAGCCCTTCATGGGCTACTCCAGGGGTTTGATCTCCCCGCCCATGAACTTGAGCGCGGTCCGGACAATGGCCGGCTCGCCCCTGTAGCGGAGCACCGCCCCGGTCGAGGTCCGTGCCTCGAGCCGGTCCGTGACCCACACGCGCACCTCGGCGTTGCTCTGGGCGCTGACGCGCGCCGACATGGTCTCCAGCTCCGCGGCGTTGACCTGGCCGCCCGACGCCTGGAGCGTCAGGTAGCGGGCGCTGCCGCCGAGCAGGGCCGAGGCCTTATCCGAGACGCTCATGTCGAGGTCCTGCACCTCGAGTGCCCCCTCGAGCGAGGCGCCGCCGGAAAGGGCGACGTCCAACAGCGACTGGCGCAGCGTATCGGCAAGCGACGCCTTCGCGTCGGTCAGCGCAAACGACGAGAGCGTATTGTAGCAGACGCGCACCTGCGTGCGCTCGGGCCGGCGCGAGTCGATCCGCTCGCGGATGTGGAGCACGCGGTCCTTGACCTCGGCGCGGAACTTCGTCGTATAGGAACCCTTCGTGTCGTAGACGATCTTCGGGGCCTCGCTGTCGGGCACGCGCTCGAAGACCACGTCGAACGCGCCGCTCGCCTCGATGCGCGTAAAGGCCGGCAGCCACTCGCTCTTCTCCGCGGCGGCCGGGGCCGTCTGCTGCGCCCGGGCACCGAGTGCCGCGGCGATCATCACGATGCTGAAAAACAGTTTTTTCATCTTTGGAAGCATTTTTTTCGTCTGCTAATTTACGAAAATATCCCCAAATGCCACGGCCGTTCGGGATTTGTTTTGTAATTTTAGCTCCTGAAACGACTTTTCGGAGAGTGAGAGCGAAGATTCTGAATGCGAGCGCCGGGTCGGGCAAGACCTACCAGCTCGCCTACAAATACGTGCACGACACCGTGGAGCAGCCGACGCGCTACCGCCACATCCTCGCCGTGACCTTCACCAACAAGGCCACCGAGGAGATGAAGACGCGCATTCTGAAGGAGATCCACGCCCTGGCGTCGGGTGCCGCGAGCAGCTACCTCGAACCGCTCTGCCGTGAACTCGGCATGGACGCCGCGACGGTGCGCCGCCGGGCTCGCGAGGTGCGCTCGCACATCCTGCACGACTATTCGCACTTCACGGTACTGACCATCGACACCTTCTTCCAGCGCATCCTGCGCGCCTTCATCAAGGAGCTGGGCATCGACCTGAACTACACGGTCGAGATCGAGACGGCGCCCGTGCTGGCGCAGGGGGCTGACACGCTCATCGAGCAGATCGCCTCCGACAGCGGGCTGCAGCGCTGGATGAGCGACTTCGTGCAGGAGCGCATCGACGAGGGGCTCAAGTGGGACATCCGCGAGAGCATCCTCACGCTCGGAGCCGAGCTCTTCAAGGAGCGCAACCGCGAAACGCTCGCCGCGGCGCGTCCGCGCGAGGAGCTGCGCCGCATCGTCGGCCGCATGAGCGCCGAGGCGGCCCGCAGCCGCGAGGAGCTGCGCCGCACGGCCGCGGAGGCCGTCGGCATAATCGCCGCCGCGGGGTGCTCCGTCGCCGACTTTCCCTACAGGGAGAAGGGCTTTGCCGCGTGGTTCTACGCCGTGGCCGGAGGCTCGACCGACCACTACGGCAGCCGCGTCGAGGCGGCCTGCACGGACGATGCGCGCTGGGGCAAGGCGGGGACGCCGTCGCAGCGTCTCCGACCGCAGCTGCAACCCCTGCTGCGCCGCCTGTGCGAGCTCTACGAGCGCAACGTCCGGCTATGGAACACGTGCGACCTGCTGCGCGAGAACTACCGCAGTTTCGCCCTGCTCTCGGACCTCTATGCGCGCGTGCAGGAGCTCTGCGACGCGCAGAACACGATGCTCCTCTCCGAAACGAAATACGTCCTCTCGGAGTTCATCGGTCACAACGACGCGCCGTTCATCTACGAAAAGGTCGGCAACCGCTTCGACCGCTTCATGATCGACGAGTTCCAGGACACGTCGGTCAAGGAGTGGGAGAACTTCCTGCCGCTGCTGCGCAACGCCATGGCGCAGGCCGCGCCCGACGAGACCGCGGTACTGCTCGTCGGCGACATCAAGCAGTCGATCTACCGCTGGCGCGGCGGCGACTGGCGGCTGCTGCACGGTGCGGCCCGCGAGGCGCTCGGCGCGGCCGACACGCAGGTGGTCGCCCTGCAGGAGAACTACCGCAGTCTGCCCGTGGTCGTGGAGTTCAACAACCGCATCATCGAGCGCATCGTCCGCAGCGACAACGACGAACTGAACCGCACGCTCTCCGAGGCCGCCGCGCGGGGCGACCTCTCGCCGCAGACGGCCGCCGAGCTCACCAACACCCTCGCGGACGCCTATCGCGACCATGCGCAGCAGCCGCGCCGCACGGGGGCGCATCCGGGCTACGTCTCGGTCGAGACGTTCGACGAGCGCCCGCCCGTCGTCGAGCGCATCTGCGAGCTGCTCGACCGCGGGTTCCGCCCGGGCGACATCATGATCCTCGTGCGCGGGGCGACGGACGGGGCGAAGGTCGCCGCCGAGCTGCTGGAGTTCAAGCGCCGCAACACCGAGGAGCGCTACCGCTTCGACGTCATGACGCAGGAGGCGCTCGTCGTGGGCAATGCCCCCGTCGCCTCGTTCATCGCCGCGGCGCTGCGCCTGGCGCTCAACCCCGACGACTCGCTCCACCGCGCCGTCTACAACCACTACCTCGGCCGGGCCTTCGACCGCCCGCTCGACGACGAGGAGCGCATCTTCTTCCGCTCGATCCGCCTGCTCTCGCCCGAGGAGGCGTTCGAGCGCATCGTCATGCGCCACGACATCGCCGGCGACCGGCGCCAGACGGCCTACCTGCAGGCCGTGCACGAGCAGATCATCGCCTTCTGCGCATCGAAGATCGCCGACATCCCGCTCTGGCTGCAATGGTGGGACTCTACGGGCAGCGGCCGCTCGCTGAGCGTCGAGGCCTCGGCCTCGGCCGTCGAGATCACGACCGTCCACAAGGCCAAGGGGCTCGAGAAGAGCGCCGTGCTGATCCCCTACTGCTCGTGGCAGCTCGACCCGAAGGCGGGCGGCGTCACGAACATCGTCTGGGCAGCGGCCCACGGCGAAGGCTCCGACGCGGGGTGCGTACCCGTGCGGTTCCGGCAGTCGATGGCCGAATCGGGCTTCTCGGAGGAGTTTTACCGCGAGAAGGTCTACGCCCATGTCGACAACATCAACCTGCTCTACGTGGCGCTCACGCGCGCCAAGGAGTCGCTCCACGTCTTCCTGCCGCGGCGCAGCGCCCGCACGGTGGGGGCCCTGCTGCGGCAGAGCATCCCGACGGAGGGCGACCGCGCCCTGCTCGACGGGCTCGAGGGACGCTGCAGCTGCACGGAGCGGGGCGAGCGCTTCGAGTTCGGCGAATTCGCGGGACCCGTCGCCGAGCGGGGGGCCGCCTCGGGGGGCCGCCACGTCGTGCTGGAACGCTACGCCACCTCGCAGGCCGACCTGCGGCTGCGGCTCCCCTCGCAGCGCTACTTCGAGGAGGAGGACGAGGTGGAGCTCTCGCCGCGCAACTTCGGCATCCTGATGCACCGCGCCTTCGAGCAGGCCGACGACGAGGAGCAGATCCGCCGCGCCGTGGAGCGCATGACGGCCGACGGCACGCTCTCCGAAGCCGAGGCGCAGACCCTGCGCGAGACGATCGCCCGGGCGCTCGAGCACCCCGTCGTGCACGAATGGTTCGGCGGCGGGTGGCAGCGCGTGCGCAACGAGCAGGAGATCATCCTCCCGTCCGAAGCGTCCGCCGGGGAGCGCACGATCCGGCGTCCCGACCGCGTGATGACCGCCGGACGGCGCGCCGTCGTCGTCGACTACAAGTTCGGCCGCCACGAGGCGGCACGCTACCGCCGCCAGATCCGCGAATACTGCGACCTGCTGCGGCAAATGGGCTACACCGACGTCGAGGGGTACCTCTGGTACGTCCAACGCGGAAATATCGAAAAAGTGACCGATGAAGCATAACACGCATACCGAACGTCCGCTCGGGGGCATCGTCGACATCATTCCGCCGCCGTTCCGCCGCCGCGGGCTGCGCGTTGCGGCGACGCTGCTGCTGCGCGCGCTGCTCAACCTCGTGGGACTGGCCGTGCTGCTGCCCGTGCTGGTGCTGGTGCTCGATCCGGCGGGGCTCGAAGGCAGCGGCCCCCTCGCCCGCGCCTACGCCCTCTCGGGCATCTCGTCGCCACGCGGCTTCGCCCTGGCCGTCTGCGGGGGCGTCGTCGCCGTCATCATCCTCAAGTCGCTGCTGAACCTCGTGCTCGCACGCACCGAGCGGCGCTACATCTACGACCTCTACCGCACGCTCTCGCGGCGGCTCTTCATCACCTACCACGACCGCGGCCTGGGCTTCATCAAGCGCTCGAACTCCGCCGTGCTGGCCCGCAACGTCAACGTCGTCTGCCTCGCCTTCACGGCCGGGGTGCTCAAGCCCGCCGCCGCCATCGCCGCCGAGGCGATGCTCTTCGTGCTGCTCTTCACGGCACTTGCGATCTACGCGCCGCTCGCCGCAGGGCTCGCCGTCGCGGTCTTCCTGCCCGGCACGTGGCTCTACTACGGACTGATCCGCAACCGCATCAACCGCTACGGCGAGGAGGAGAACCGCGCCCAGCGCGAGAAGTCACGCCTGGTGGTCGAGACCTTCCGCGGCTATGCCGACATCGAGATCAACGCCGCCTTCCCGCAGATGCTCCGCTCGTTCGACCGCGCGATGGACGAGGTCGTACGCACGCGCCTGCGCGAAACGGCCATCGGGCTGCTCCCGCCGGCCTTCACCGAGATCGCCCTGGCGCTCGGCATGGCGCTGCTCGTCGCCTTCGGCATCGGGCACGGCAGCCAGATGCAGCTGCTCTTCGGCATCTTCGCCGTGGCGGCGCTGCGGCTCATGCCCTCCGTGCGGGGCATCCTCTCGTCGTGGACCACGATCCGCTACAACCGCTATACGATCGACATCCTGCGCGAAGCCCATACGGCCGGACAGGAGCCTCCGACCGCGGAGGCCGAACGCCGCACGACCGACAAGCTGCCCTTCGAGCACGAGATCGCCGTGCGCGACCTCGCGTTCCGCTTCGAGGACGGCGACCGCACGCTCTTCGAGGGGCTCTCGCTCACGATCCGCAAGGGCGAGCGGGTCGGCATCCGCGGCGCCTCGGGTGCGGGCAAGACGACGCTCTTCAACCTGCTGCTGGGGCTCTACACCCCGACGGCGGGCGAAATCACGATCGACGGCACGCCCCTCACGCCGGCCAACCGCCGCGCCTGGCAGAACCGCATCGGCTACGTCTCGCAGAACCTCTTTCTCTGCGACGGCACCTTCGCCGAGAATGTCGCCCTCGGCACACCCGCCGCGGAGATCGACCGCACGCGGGCGCTCGAGGCGCTCGAGGCGGCACGGCTGGGCGACTTCATCGCCTCGCTGCCGCAGGGGATCGACACCCCGATCGGGGAGTGCGGCTGCCGCCTCTCGGGCGGGCAGCGCCAGCGCATCGGCATCGCCCGGGCCCTCTACCGCGCGTCGGACGTCCTCTTCTTCGACGAGGCGACCTCGGCGCTCGACAACCGCACCGAGGAGGAGATCAACCGCGCCATCGCCGCGATCGCCGCGCGCCACGCGGGGCTGACGATCGTCGTGATCGCCCACCGCGCCTCCTCGCTCGAATACTGCAACCGCATCATCACACTCGGAGAGAAATGAAATACCGCAAATACGTCATCGCGGGCATTACGATCGAACTGCCCGACACCCTCCCGGGCGGGCACTTCGCCCGGGCACTCGAAACCTTTGCCGCCGAAAACGCCGCAAAAGGCGCCGACGGCCTCCCCGCCGGAAGCACACACCCGGCTGCGACCACACCAGTCCCCCCTGCGGCCACACCGGCCGACACGACCGATCCCGCGGCAGGAGCGACAATCGCGGATACGACCCCCGCGCTGCGGCTCGCCCCGGGCATCTGCCCGCCCGCACAGGCCGACTACCGCGAGTTGGACAGCTTCGACTTCGCGGATGCCGACGCCGACTGCCGCTTCGGAATCGACGCCGCCGGCTACCTGCTCGAAATGGCGCCGCGCAGCGGCTCCTCCCCGGCCCGCTTCCGCAAGCGGTTCGACATGCCCGACGTCACGACCGACTTCACCCCGCTCCACGATCCGGCGCTGCTGCGCTTCGGACTCTGGACGATGTTCAACCTCGCGGCCCTGCGCCGCCACAGCGTGGCATTCCACTCTTCGGTGATCGCCTGGCACGGCCGCGGCGTCCTCTTCCTCGGGGAGTCCGGCACGGGCAAGAGCACCCACACGCGGCTGTGGCGCGAGCACATCCCCGGAGCCCGGCTGCTGAACGACGACAGCCCCATCGTCCGCATCCTCGGTGACGAAGCCCGCGTCTGCGGCTCGCCGTGGAGCGGCAAGACCCCCTGCTACCACAACGTGGAGCTTCCCATCGCGGGCATCGTGCGGCTCTCGCAGGCCCCCCGCAACGCCATCCGGCGGCTGCGGACTCTCGAAGCGCTCGGCGCCCTCATCCCGTCGGCACCCCCGGCCTTCGCACGCGACGAGCGGCTGCAGGACCGCATCTGCGAGATCATCTCGCAACTCATCCGCCGCGTGCCCGTCTATCACCTCGAATGCCTGCCCGACGCCGAAGCGGCCCGCCTGGCCTGCACGACGATCTTCCCCGACGAAAACCTCCGCTGACCATGCTGCTGCCCAACGAACTCTTCTTCGAGCAGGTGGAAGCGGTGCTCGCCGAGGGACAGCCCGTGCAGATCCGCATGAAGGGCCACAGCATGCGCCCCCTGCTGCGCAACGACAGGGACCGCGTCGTCGTGCGCGCATACGGCGCAGGCGAGGAGCCGCAGCGGGGCGACGTCGTGCTCTTCCGCTACAAGGGGCGCCACGTACTCCACCGCATCGTGGCACGGCGCGGCGAGCGCTTCCTGCTGGCGGGCGACGGCAACTACCGCCTTCGCGAGGAGTGCTCGCGCGCCGACATCGCAGGCCGTGTCGTGCAGGTCATCCGCCCTTCGGGGCGCACCCTTTCCTGCGACGGGAAACGCTGGCAGCGGCTCTCGCGCTGCTGGCTCGCCCTGCCCGAGGGGCTGCGGCGCTTCCTCCTCCACGTCCTCTGGCACCTCGGCATCCGCTGATCCATCCGAAAGCCGGACAGCCCTTCCCCTCCCGAAGCACCGACCGCGGGCCCGACTTCTCCGGCAGAAGCTCCCTTTCGGCCCGGGGCTGCCCGGCATCCCCGACTGTCCCCTCCGGAGCAGATCCGACCCTTCCGGCAGCTCCCGAAGCGGGTCCGGCCGCCACAGACGGCAGTCCGACGACAAAAAAAGACCTGAACCTCACGGTTCAGGTCTTTCATTTGCGGCCCTGCGGCCGCGGGACATTCGGATTTACTCGCCCAGAGCGAAACGCTTGTAGGCAACCACCGTAGCCTCCTTGTCGGCCTTGTGGATGTAGTCGCGGATCGTCTCCTTCTCGCCGACGACGAGCTGGTTGAGCAGCGTGTTCTCCTCGAAGAACTTGCGCATCTTGCCCTCGGCAATCTTCGCAAGGATCTCCTCCGGCTTGTTGGCGTTCTTCGGATCCTGCTTCATGGCCTCGATGGCGATCTGACGCTCGTGAGCCACGACATCGGCCGGGCAGTCGTCCACGTCGATCGAAACGGGAGCCATGGCCGTAGCCTGCATGGCCACCGTGTGGGCCACCTCGGCGGGAACCGGCTTGTTGAAGCCGAGAATCGTGCCGAGCTTCTTGTTGAAGTGCACATAGGCGTCGCAGAAGGGAGCCTCGATGCGGGCATAGTATGCCAGCTCGATCTTCTCACCCGTCTGACCCGACTTCTCGGTCACCATCTCCTCGACGGTGCGGCCCTCGTCGTTCTTCGTGGCCAGCAGCGCGTCGCGGTCGGCAGCGTCGTTCTTCACGGCAACCTCCAGCATGGCGTTGGCCGATGCGGCATACTCCGCATTCTGAGCCACGAAGTCGGTCTCGCATGCCAGGCAGAGCAGATAGGCCTTCTGGCCCACGATCTTCGTCACGACGACACCCTCCGTAGCGGAGCGGTCGGCACGCTTGGCAACGATCAGTTTACCCTTTTCGCGGATAATGTCCTGAGCACGCGCATAGTCGCCTTCCGCCTCCTGAAGGGCCTTCTTGCAGTCCATCATGCCGGCGCCGGTCATCTTGCGGAGCTTCATTACATCAGCAGCTTTGATTTCCATAGTTCTTGTACTTTTCTGGTTATTGTGGATAAACACTCTTGCAATTATTCTGCCTTTTCCTCGGCAGCGGGGGCTGCCGTCTCGACGGTTGCAACACCCGGCTCCTCATAGGGAGTCTCAACGGCGGCAACCACCTCCTTCACGGCCTGCTCCTCGGCATCGATCGAAGCCTTCACGGCCTTCTTGATGCGGGGTTTGCCCTCCTTCTTGGGTGCACCCTCCTCTTCGGAGACGATACCCTCCTGAGCCTCCTTCTCCTTTTCGAGACGGCGCTCCTCCGTACCCTCGGCCACAGCGGCGCAGATGGCGGTCAGAAGAATCGGATTATGCATCCTTTTGCTCCTTCTTCCTAAAGAAGAGTCGAATGGGCGTGCCGGAAAAATCGAAGGTCGAGCGCATACGGTTTTCCACGTAGCGCTGATAGGTGTCGTTGACCAGGTCGCTGTGGTTGACGAAGAACGTAAACGTCGGCGGGTTGACGCCCGTCTGGGTCACGTAGTGCATGCGCAGGCGGCGCTTGCCGTCCACCACGGTATGACCGAACTCGCGCAGATCGGTGAGGAACGTGTTGAGGCGCGAGGTGCTGATCTTTTGCGAGCGCGTCTTCTCGGCTGCGTCGACCATCGCCCAGATCTTCTCGACGCTGCGACCGGTCAGGGCCGAGATGCGCAGGTACTGAGCCCAGGGAGCCATAACACCCAGACGGCGGTCGACGGTCTCCATGCAGGCCTCACGCTTGCGGTCGTCGTCGAGCAGGTCCCACTTGTTGAGCAGCACAACGATGGCGCAGCCGCGCTCGATGGCAAGACCCATGACCTTCTGGTCCTGCTCGGTAACGCCCACGGAGGCGTCGACGACGAGCAGCGCCACGTCGGCGCGGTCGATGGCGCGCAGGCCGCGGACCATGGAGTAGTACTCGATGTTCTCGTACACGGTGCTCTTCTTGCGAATGCCCGCGGTGTCGACCATGCGGTAGTGCTTGCCGTTGCGCTCGACGACCGTGTCGA
>OMBZ01000350.1_pt1 | contig 16568 bp, 7 predicted proteins | sample 1673831 | NCBI WGS metagenome assembly OMBZ01 (sample SAMEA103958129, study PRJEB25191) | human gut metagenome | reverse complement strand
CGCATCAATCCAGGTGTCCTCGGAGACATAAATTCCGTGAGCAACCTGCTGAAGATTTTTCTCTTTGACATATTCATAAAAAATGGGTTTTACAATTCCACTGGCGATTACCTGTGCGGTTTGCAGCATCCCATCATGCTCGGTCAGAAGTCTGTCTAATTGCTCAAACCGTTCTGATTTGGTCACATCCATCACTTCCTTTCGTGCTACTATTATACACGGATGTAGCACAGAAGTAAATATAGCAATTTAACAGACACTGTCTGGCATTTTTGTGACCGCGCATTTTATCCATAAACCAAATCCTGAATGGCAAACTTCAAGTCCTGCACCTTGCCCAGCAGCCAGATGGCAGCCATCGGCAGACCATAGGGACTAATAAGGAATGCCATCACCAGCAGGATAATGCCGTTTTGCAGGGAACAGGTCAGCAGAACCGCCACGCCCAGCAGGGCGATCACCATGCTGATAAGCCCCAGCACCAGACCGGAGACATAGACGATCCCCACACAAATCCAAACGAACAGGGTCAGCGCCAGAATCACCGGAACCATCACGATCTTCAACAGCAGTTTCAACAAAAATACCAATGCCCTCATTGTTATGCCTCCTCCCAAAATCACAGTTCCTGTTCCTGATTCCATTATCCCTGTCTCACAGCCAAAAGGCAAGGATACGGGCAAAAAGAAAAAGCGGAGGAAGGCGCGGCGAAAAGAACGCCGTTCCTCCCTCCGCAGATGGGGTCACTGTTCCTGTTACGAAAGTTTGGAGAGCCGGGTCAGTATCTCCTTAACGCCGTCCCATAACTGTTCCTGCCGCTGGGATATATCCTCCAGGTCGGCATCGTAGATACGCCCGGTCTCATGCACCTTGCGGGTCAGCTGGTTTAAGTTGTTGCTGCTTCGGCGCAGCAGGGATACCAGTTCCTTCAGTTCCGGCAAGTCCAGCTGTACCACATAGCCGTCCACAGCCATTTTCCGCAGATAGGCGCTCAGGTTTTTTGTCCCAAACTGCGTCATTTTCTGCTGAATCACATCCATCTCCGCAGCGGAAACCCAAAACAGGACCGGCACATCCCTCTTGCGCTTGGCGCTGCTCATCGCTCCGGCTCCCGTTTCTTCGGGGCGGCAGGCTTGCGGGCAGGCGGTTCCTGCCTGAGCTTTTGCAGGACAGAGCTTTTCTGCTGTTCCTGCATGGTTTTTCTGGCCTGCCTGGTAAACAGATCGGTCAGACCGGGATTGACCCCATCCACAACCAGATAGGCACAGTGGCGGGAAGCACCGCTGTCCTCCGGCATGGGAATGGTTTTTGCCCAGGCTTTATTATCCTGAGAGATACGCCCGTCATGGTTCTTGTGCTGGATGGTGTTGGCAAGAATAAACTGTACCCGTTCCGCCCCGAACTTTTCCAGCACATCTTTGACCGCAGCCTCCGTATCCAGACGATTCTCTGCATAGTGGGCGCTGATGGCTTGCTCAATGGCTTCTTTGCAGGCGCTGTTTGCCTGATACGAACGGTTATACTGTGCCATCTCTCCATGCTCGGACGCATAGGCAGCAGAATGAGGATAGAGAGGGGCAGTTCGTAATTCTTCCTGCGCCCTGCACACATCATCGGCCCGGTTCTCAATGCTGTCCCGGATCACATCCATGTAGCCGGTCTCCAGCTTTTCAAAGTAACGGTACACATCCGCCAGCGGCGAGGGAGAATCCAAAAGCGCCTGGGCCTGTGCGTCGGTCAGTTCCAGCTGCTCCATCGCCATCACGATGTCCTCCCGGACCGTGTACTCATAGGTATGGTGCAAGATTTCCTCCGGGGGCTGGCTTTTCAGCCAGTCCCGGTAGTTGTCCTGTTCAGCGGCCATCTTTTCATAGAGAGCCGTATTCAGATCATTGGGTTTCATGTTATCGCACCTCCTCATGCTGTTTGGGTTTCTTTTCGGTACTGCGGGGCGGCACCGGGCGTTTCAGGCTGCCCAGCACCGAGGGCCGCGCACTCTTTGCCATCACGGTTTCCGGGGCGGGATGTCCCTTGTCCCCGATGTTCAGCAACGTGTCCAGCTCCACCAGCCGGGCCGTTTTGACCTGCAAATCATCTTCATACAGGAACGGCTTGCTCACTTCCTCTCTGGCGGCGGCCTGCTGCTGGTGAAGGTTCTCCAGCTGGTTTTTGACCGCTTCCAAACGCTGGGGCATCTGCGTCAGGGCGTTGTCGATACGGGTAAGATTTCCGCGCGGGTCTGTACCCAGGGTCGCCCGATGGGTCATTTGCCCTTTCAGCAGGAGTGTATATTCCTGTTTCCACGCTTGAAATTCCACCGACATAGTGAATCCACGGTAACTGCCGATCTGCACCGGATCGGAGGTTTTGACCTCCTTACAGGCATCCAGCAGGGCTGCACCGGCATTTTCTTTGTCGGTCAGCACATCGCCCCGCACCTCCATCCCCGCAAAGCCGTCCTCCGGGTGGGGATGGGCGGCCAGGGTTTTCAAATCGGCTTCAAAGCCTTTGATATAGCCCTTGTTGTTTTCAATTTCCTGGGGGAAGTATTTGAGCAGCTGGTCCTCCAGACGGTACTGCTTGCTCTGATGGTCGGCTTTCATCAGCTTCAGACGCGCAACCTCCACATCCAAATCCATGCGCTCCTTGATACGGGGGTCTCCGGCGCACAGGGCCTTGATCTCGGCAAAGGACAGCGCCGTTTCGTCCACATCGTCACAGGAGCGAACCGGAGATTTAGAGGTCATAATCTGGCTGATGAATTTCTGCTTGTTCTCCACCGTCTGCCAGAGATAAGCGTCAAAAGTTCCCTCGGTGACATAGCGGTACACATGAACAAGCGGGTTTTTGTTGCCCTGTCGCTCAATGCGTCCTTTTCGCTGGGCAAGGTCTCCGGGCCGCCACGGGCAATCCAAATCATGGAGCGCCACAAGGCGGTCCTGCACATTGGTTCCGGCTCCCATCTTTTGGGTGCTGCCCAAAAGGACCCGCACCTGCCCAGTCCGTACTTTGGCGAACAGTTCCTTTTTCCGCACCTCCGTGTTGGCTTCGTGGATAAAGGCGATCTGGTCGGCAGGCATCCCCTGGGCGATGAGTTTCTGCCGGATGTCCTCGTAGATGGTAAAGGCAGGCTCCGGTTTCTCCAGGGGGATTGCATCTTCCAGCGCGTGCAGGGTGGGATTATCCAACGCCTTTGCCGCCTTTTGCGTGGGCACTGCCTGGGGCGTGGAAATGTCGCAGAATACCAGCTGGGTCAGTTTGTCCGCGTCCCCATCCCGCCAGATCTGCATGATATTGTCCACGCACTGATTGACCTTGGTTCCCGGTTCATCGGGGAGCAGTTGGTTGATGATGCGCTGGTCCAGCCCCAGCTTGCGGCCATCGCCGGTAATCTTGAGCATATTGTCCACCCTTGGGTCCACAGAACCGTCGTGGACCTTGGAAGCGCGCTCGGACAAAGCCTGCACCATTTCTTTCTGGTGTTCGGTGGGCTGGGCCACAATGTTGTGGTATTCCACCTCCGGCGTGGGCAGATGGAGCTGGTCAGCGGTTTTGATGTCCGCCACCTCTTTGAACAGGTTCATCAGCTCCGGCAGGTTGAAAAACTTGGAGAATCGGGTGCGCGCCCGGTAGCCTGTTCCCTCCGGGGCCAGTTCCAAAGCGGTCACGGTCTCCCCGAAGCGGGACGCCCAGCAGTCGAAGTGGGTCATGTTCAGTTCTTGCAGACGGTCATACTGGAGATACCGCTGCATGGTGTAAAGCTCGGTCATGGAGTTGCTGACCGGTGTGCCGGTGGCAAAAATCACGCCACGGTTTCCGGTGATCTCATCCATATAGCGGCACTTGGCAAACATATCGGAGGATTTCTGCGCGTCCGATGTGGAAAGACCAGCCACATTCCGCATTTTTGTGTATAGAAACAATGTGCAGCACCTCTGCGGCTGCGAAGCAGTCCGCAGAGTAGTCTGCTTTGTTGTGATAGGTAACTTTTTGAAGTAATCTCCAAGTTTTCCCCCACCTCACGCCGGGCGTGCACCTTTCAGCGCACCCGGCGTACCATCAAATCGATTTACTTTCTTCCTTCAGATTTCAACACTGCTGTGTTCTCACGGACACAGAGTGGTTGTAAATTTCACAGTTTAAGTTTTTCGCGGTATTTCATGATTTTGCCTACCGTCTTTGCATCAAGCTCAGGCGGTATTGGACTGTTGTGAACCATGCGGTGGCATGGTTCACACAGCCAAACCAGATTTGGTACTTTATTGATTCTATCAAGTGGAAGCTTGTTTTTAACGTGGTGACAATGCTTTTGAAGCATGGGTGAGAAGGCATTTCCACAGCATTTACATTTTCCTTTGTCCCTGCTGTAAGCATACTCCCGGTTCATATAATACTCAAAATTCATCCTTCCCTTTGCGTATGCTGACATTGCAATATCGTTCGGGGAATTGACGGATGGCCGGTCACATGGCAGTGACTTGTGCTTAGCACGATAGTTCACATACCGTCTGCGCCCTTCCACTGTATACGGCGTCATTTTCTGGTCAAATGGCTTGGGTTCATAGTGACTATGCGTGATGAACGCATAAGTTATACCAAACCATTTTCCTTCGACCCATACCGCAAATGTCTTACTGTCGTAGCCCTTGTGTCGGTCAGGAAGATTGCAAAGCACCTTCAGCGGCACCTGCATGGAGTTGTACCGTTTGGGGTACAGCTTTTTCCATACAGCCAGTGCAGCGTTGTTTACTCTGCGGTCTATCGCATGGTAGGCACGAGAGCAGATGGATGTCTGCAAGTACTGTGCCATACCCATAATGACAGAGTTGACGTACTGAATTTGCGCAGCCTGCACATTGACTTTTTGACAAAGTTCTATGCGGTGCACTTCTTCGAGCAGTTTCTTAATCTTCTTTCCTAACCGTTCCATATCCGGCAGCGGCTTTCCAACCAGATGTTTCGTCCATGTTGCCGGGTCAGGAGTTTTCCGTTTTCGTTCGGCCTTTACCACAAAGCCAAGAAAGTGTATGCCGTTTGTCCGCAGGTCTGTTACATAGGTCTTTTCCTGCGACAATTCGAGTTTCATTCTGTTCCGAAAATATTTTGTCAAGACACGTTTCAAGCGGAGCGCTTCCTTCTCCGTTGACGTCAAAATCACCCAATCATCGGCGTAGCGATAATTGTACTTTGGCGTTACACCAGCCCATTTTAGTCGCCTTGTGTCGTTGCCTTTATGCTTGCACTGTCTGTGCGGCTCCATATACATACGACCAACATACCAATCGAAATCATTCAGATAAACATTGGATAAAAGCGGTGAGAGGATTCCGCCCTGCGGTGTACCGAGCTCTGTTACATGAAACAGGTCATTTTCCATATATCCAGCTTTCAGCATCTGGCTGATAAGTTTCAGCACACGCTTGTCATGGATACCAATTCTCCAGAGTTTTTGGAGCAGCAGGCGGTGATTGATATTGTCGAAGCATCCCTTGATGTCGCCCTCAATGGCCCACACGGGCTGGTCGGGCGATTTACATCCAGCATTTATGACATTGATGATACCCCGGATTGCATGTTTCTGTGCCCGATAGGGGCGAAAGCCGTAGCTTTGCGGATAAAATCTCGCTTCACAGATCGGCTCGATAATGATACGCACGCACTCCTGTATAATCCTGTCCAATACAGTGGGGATACCCAGCGGTCGTTTCTTGCCGTTACTCTTTTCGATATATTCACGGCGGGCTGGTTTGGGGCGGTAGTTGCAAAAACTCGATTGAATCAATAAAATAAGCTCATCTTTGGGCATTTGAAGGTATTTGTCCATTTTTATCTTATCCACGCCAGCAGTTCTGCTGCCTTTGTTGGACTTGATATTGTGGACGGCGGTTACAATGGTCACTTCATTTGCCATCGCTTCCACCAGACCGGTGAACGATACTCCTTGACCGGACTTCTCATAGAGAAAATCCTGAATCTTTTTAAGTTCCGTTTCCGTTGAAAATCTGACGTTCAAATGCACAAGGTTTTCACCTCGCAGTTCGTCACCCATCTTTCAGGGAGTTATAGGATTTTCGTTTTGTGAAATTTACAAATCGATTTGACTCGTATCCTTCGCCATGGAATATTTCAATTCCGTTTGACTGGCATTACCCAGTCCAGACTACTATGATACGGCTGACTTCCTGTTGCTTTCACTGTGCTGTAACGCTCCAACAACAGGCTCTCAAACGTTCCTTAATCTCTATCCTTGTTCTGAAACCCTTAGGCCGCTACCTTACACCGGGAAAATCTAACCATGCTTTGAACCACAGTTGCTGCATGATTCCTGATGGGGATTTCATCCCACAGGGCGTGTGCAGAAAAACCAGCCACACACACTTTTTCCAAGGGTCACCCTTTCGGATGTCGTTCGCTCTTACGATGCTGCATAGCTTTCCCTAACGGATAGCCATAGGTTTCGGAAGCCCGCACCATTATTGTCCATGCCTCTTTGCAGAGGTTTAGGTTTTCAGGTTACGCCTTCACCACGCTCTGTACAATGCACACTTACAGGTGGCAACGCACAGTGGAGTATTAGCTCTCGTACTGTCTTGAATTTTGACCTATTCTCTGGAACTTTGTTCCTCGACATTGGTTCTGTACGGCAGAGGAATTTCACCCCTGATTTTGAGATTAAAGTTCTCTGTGATATTTTCTTATTGCTAAGTGCAATCACATGGTGCTTTTCGTCCTTGCTGTCAACAAGGGCTTATGCACAACGTTTCGCACGGTTTTTATAGTTGTGGGCCTCGTCCACAAACAAACGGTCCACACCCAGCTGCTCGAAGGTTACCACATCGTCTTTTCGCCCCTCGGCTTGCAGCTTTTCCAGTCTGGCTTCCAGAGACTTTCTGGTACGCTCCAGCTGCTTGACGGTAAAACGCTCGCCGCCACTGGCCTGTACCTCTGCAATCCCCTCAGTGATCTCGTCGATCTGTTCATAGAGAAGCCGTTCCTGACGCTCCCGGCTGATGGGGATACGCTCAAACTGGCTGTGTCCCATGATGATGGCATCATAATCACCCGTCGCAATACGTGCGCAGAACTTCTTTCGGTTATGGGTCTCAAAGTCCTTTTTGGTGGTGACTAAGATATTGGCGGAAGGATAGAGACGCAGAAACTCCGACGCCCACTGCTCTGTCAGATGGTTTGGAACCACAAAGAGAGATTTCTGGCACAGTCCCAGGCGTTTGGCTTCCATCGAAGCAGCTACCATTTCAAAAGTTTTGCCTGCGCCTACTTCATGTGCCAACAGGGTATTTCCTCCATACAGCACATGGGCAATGGCGCTTTTCTGGTGTTCCCGCAGGGTAATGGCCGGGTTCATGCCTCCAAAAGTGATGTGGCTGCCATCATATTCACGGGGACGGGTAGAGTTCATTTCTTCGTTGTACTGGCGCACCAAAGTCTGGCGGCGCTCCGGGTCTCTCCAGATCCAGTCCCTAAAGGCTTCCCGGATCGCCTGCTGTTTTTGGGCAGCCAGAGTGGTCTCCTTGGCGTTCAGCACGCGGCGCTCTTTTCCGTCTGCGTCCTCTATGGTGTCATAGATACGGACATCCCGCAGGTTTAAGGAATCCTCCAGAATCTTGTAGGCGTTGGCGCGGCTGGTCCCATAGGTGGTATAAGCTGCCACATCGTTGTAGGATACAGAAGATTTCCCCTTGATCTGCCATTCAGCGGTAAAGGACGAATAGTTGACCTCGATACTGCGTTGGAGATAAAACGGGGTATTAAAGGTCTCATACATAAACTGCTGGATATATTCCTTGTCAATCCAGGTAGCGCCCAGACGCACCTCGATCTCCGACGCATCCAGGTCTTTGGGCTGGGCGGCGGTAAGAGCTTCCACATTGACTGCATAAACCGGGTCCTGCTGTGCCGCCCGCTGCGCCTGACGCAGTTTGCGGCGTACATTGCCGGAAAGGTATTCATCAGCAGTCACAAAATGGGGTGTGCCGTCTTTCTCCAACTGTCCCGGCACACGGAAGATCACGCCTTGCAGCTCTCCGGCCAGTTCTTCTTTTGTTTTTCCGGTAAGCTGGCTCATATAGTCCATATCCACGCAGGCTTTTTCCGAGATGGACACCGCCAGTGCTTCACTTGCCGTATCCACCACAGCCACCGCCTGATGGGGCTTGATGGTCCGCTTGGTGAACATATCTGCCTTGCGTTCCAGCTTTCCGTCCTCGTCGATGACTTCCAGCGCACAGAGCAGGTAATAGGAAGAATCGTCTGCATAGGCCAGACGGTTTGCACGGTCATTGATGAGACCGTATTTGGCAGAAAAGCTGTCATAGAGGCTGTTCAGTTCCGCCTGCTTCTCCCGAATGGTGCTGTCCGGAACCGCTGCATCCATCTGAAGGTCGATCAGTTCCTGCACACAATCACGCAGTCCCACAAGACCTTTCACGCGGGCTTCGGCGGTGGCGTTGAGGTCAGGGCGCACCATGCGGCTGTTTTCCCGGTAGTACACCTGCCCGTCTACAATGGCATAGGAATAGTTCTTCACATTGGGGTCGGCAGGAATGGAGGTGTCAATGGCTTCGCCTTCGCCCAGCTCCGGCAGCTCTGCCTCCTGATAAGTGCCATGAATGTACTTCACAGCATCATGCAGCTGGTCGGAAAGCTCCAGTCCCTCGATAGGGTTCACGGTGTAGTCCATACCATGAGCAGTGCTTACCGGCTCCTGTCTGCCCAGCACCATTTCCGGGTGGTCGATAAAATACCGGTTGATGGCAAACCCGTCCTCCGTCTGTCCGGTCTGGGTCCATTCCGGCACGATGTCCAGCGGGCGATCCCGCTTTTGGAGAAAGATGATGTCGGATACCACCTCGGCACCGGCATTCTTTTTGAACGCGTCATTAGGCAGACGGATGACTCCCAGCAGCTCGGCACGTTGAGCAAGATACCGGCGCACGGTGGAATCCTTGGCGTCCATCGTATAGCGGCTGGTGACAAAGGCCACCACGCCGCCGGGACGCACCTGGTCGAGTGCTTTGGCAAAAAAATAGTTATGAATACTGAAATTCAGCTTGTTGTAGGCTTTGTCGTTGACCTGATACTGACCGAAAGGTACATTGCCGATGGCAAGGTCAAAGAAGTCACGCCTATCGGTGGTCTCAAAGCCGCCTACTGTGATGTCCGCCTTGGGATAGAGCTGCTTTGCGATGCGCCCGGAAACAGGGTCCAGCTCCACGCCGTACAGACGGCTGTTTCGCATTTTCTCCGGCAGCATACCAAAGAAATTGCCCACACCCATAGACGGCTCCAGAATATTTCCGGTCTCAAATCCCATACGGTCCACCGCTTCATAGATGGCCTGAATGACCGTAGGGCTGGTGTAATGGGCGTTGAGGGTAGAGCTTCTGGCGGCGGCATATTCCTCCGGGGTCAGCAGTTCTTTTAGCTGGGCATACTCTAAAGCCCATGCCGGTTTCTCCGGGTCAAACGCATCAGAGAGACCGCCCCAGCCCACATATCGAGAAAGAACCTCCTGCTGTTCGGGGCTTGCCTGCTGTCCGGCAGCTTCCAGCTCTTTCAGCAAACGAATCGCATTGACATTTGCCTGGAACTTGGCTTTCGGACCGCCCTCACCCAAATGCTCATCTGTAATGCGGAAGTTTTTTGCATTGCGGCGCAGGTTAGCCTTGTATTCCTCATAAGATGCTTCCTCGGCAGCTTTGGCATTGGGAAAGGTCTGCCACTGGCCATTGACCTGAATGGAAACCGGGTGTTCGTCCAGCACTTCCTCAAAGGTTTTCTCCGGCTCAGTCACAGGGGCTGGCGGCTCCGGCTCCTCGATATGCAGTCGTTCCACCACCACATCATAAGGCAGATTGTTCTTATCGCCCGGATAGACGGCCATGGTCTCGGAATGGAAGGTCGGGGATTCGGCAGCCGGTTGGGGCTGTTCCTGTCCAAAACCGTCCTGCTGACGGGCATACATCCCGCGCAGCAAAGGCGCAACCTCATCCCAGCGGAAATACAGCATAGCCAGACGCTTTTCCTCTGCATCCATGACTTCCAGTTCTATGCCCTGTGCCGTGGTACGGTAATCGGCAATATCGCCGGTCTCCAGATTCAGTGTCTCGATCTCACCGGAATAGGCTCTGCTCAGCCAGTAGGCGATCTCGCTGTTGCTCCTGCCGGATTGCAGCAGCGTGGAAATCTGCTTTTTATCCGCTTCATACATCAGTCCATGAGCCAATACATCCCGCAAGTCCTGATCTGCCTTGTCCGGGTCAATAGGAAGAAACTCGGTATAGTAAGCATTGCGGCGGTCTGCCCGAAGCAGCTGCTCGAACTGTTCTTTGCGCTCTGCCCGGTAGATGGGATATACCATCCCGGTGGGCAGAAGCTGTACGGTGTCCTCCCGCAGCTCGGTGATCTGATAGGCGTCATCCTCGATATACACGGTATCGCCCACGGCATAGACCGGGGCGGCTGGGTCATAGGAGGTTCTTTGCGGAATTGGGCGGCGAACTGCGTCATATTCCTCATCGGAAATGGAAACTTCGGAAGTCTGCTCTGTCTCGGCATCTGCGATCTGCTCGGCATCTGACATCACCTGTTGGATAAACGGGGCATTGTCCAGTTTTTCCGTGTCTGCCACCTGGCCGTTGACGATCCCTCTTTCCTCCAGGGCTTCCCGGATGGCGATGGGGTCGATGTCGTCAAAACGGTCCTGTTCTTCTTCGGTATAGAACCGGTCCTCCTGAATGAGCTGGGCAAGCCTGCGCTGTACCTTCGGCCAGGGCAGCTGCGTTTCCTCCGGGCTGCCGGCACGGACAACGAACAGGCTGTTGCTGTTACTGCCGCCGTATTCCTGAGCCAGCCATGCGGCGGTATCTTTTTCTCTTGCATGGTCTTTCATATAGCGGACAACAGCGTGTTTACTCTCGATATTGCCGTTCCATGCACAAAGGGCAGTATCAATATCTTCCTGAGAAAGAGGGCGCAGAAGCTCATGGAGCTTTGGATAGGTCTCGTCGATCACTTCCCGGTGCAGACGCTGACGGAACTCCGGCACATCCGAATAGAGTCGGATCAGCTCCATATCCTTAGAACCAAGAACCGCACGGCGCACAGCGGCATTGCCCTCGATGACAGCATTTTCACGGTCAGAATGCCCGCAGGCATTGCGGTATGCGGCATCCTCGGAAATGGCGGCAGTCACCACAGGCTTATACTGCTCAAACTGCTCCCGAAGGGTAGGCTTTGGCGTTTCTTCCTCTATCTCCGGCTGCTGGGCATGAATGGCATCTTCTTCTGCCAGATCCTTTTCAGCCTGGATCTTGTCATACTGCGCTTGTTCCTGTTCGGTAAGATAGCGGCCTTTCTGGACAAGTGAGGTAATGCGCTTGGCAACCTTTTCCCAGTTCAAGTGAACATCCGGGCAGTCCTGCTTTTTATAGTGCAGTCCTTTCCCATCGTGATCTTCGCCGCTGTGTGTTGCACCGGACAAGGCATGAGAGCGTCCGCCAATGCCATACTCGTCTTTGAGGAATCTCACTTTCTCCTTATCCGTATGGTTTGCCATGAAGAACGCATAGATACGGCCTTTTCCTCCGGCGAAACTGCTTCCGCCGGTCATGGCGGCGTCGATCTCATCCTCGGTAATAAAGTGCTGGACGGTTGGCACTTGGGAAAGCTCTGAAGAAAAGGTCCTGCGGGGCAGGTCAAGGTCCTTCAGGTTCTCCCAGATCTCCCTCGGTCTATGATAGTGAAAACGCAACAGGTCACGGTCCTGCTGATAGGCAGTCCAGAAGGCAGCGTATTCTTCCTTGAGGGTCTGGCGGAAAGCCGGTTCACTCAGCTGCTCCATCAGGTGGCGGGTCTCCTCCGGGAAACCATTGCCTTTGATCTCTGACAGGCAGGACAAATATCCGGCTTCTCTGGCACCCTCACTGAGATCGTGATACAGATACCAGAGCTTTTCTGCAAGGAGGGAGCGTTCATAGCCTGCCGCTTCTGCAAGCTCCACATTGGAGGCAAACTGGCCGCTCTCCAAAAGCTCCCCGATACGCTCTGCGGCGCTCTCCCAGGAAATGACCTGGGCAGACCTGTCATAACGGACAGACTTCCCGTGGGAAAGATGGATACCATCCTCGGCATACCATGCGCTCACACTGCCAAGGCCATTGCCGCCGTGGTACAGCGTTTTCAGTATCTCGGCAATCTCAGCGGTGGTTTTCTGCTTTTCAAAGGCTGCAACCACACGCTCCCTTTGACGGTCTGTATTGCCGCCCAAACGCAGCACATGGTCGATGTCATTTTGGGCAAAAGAAAAAGCAGAGGATGTATGCGCTACATTCTCTGCTTCATCTATGGATTGGATCTGTTCCGCTTCGGAGAGGAACAGGTTTAGAGTCAGCTGTTGATAAGCTCCGCCATCAGGATTTCCTCGGCCTGAGCTTTGCAGGTGTTCATCAGCCCCACCCACTTCATGGGATCGCTGGCTTTCAGTTCCTCGGTGGCTCCCGCTTCCTTCGCCAGCTGGGGCATCATCTGCTCCAGTCTGCTCTGGGCGGTCTCGTCGATCTCCAGAAGGTGCGGGTACAGCTTCTCGCTCAGCAACATCTGGTTGTAGAGGATGGGACGGTGTTCCTTCAGGTAGGTTTTCCTCATCCTGCCGTACTTGCCCAGGGGTTTCTCCGGCTGCTGGCTCAGCTTCAGGTCGGGAATCAGATAGTCTCCGTTCTGGATATAGGTCATGGGATTGTTCATCTTGTTTGCTCCTTTCTTGGTTGGCTTCGCGCTCTGCATTTCGGACGGTAACGCCGATCTGCCGCAGCACCTGCTGGTTGATCTGGCTGACCGCTGTTCCCAGCGCTCCGATGGTTGCCGGAGTATTGAAATCAAAGATCGCCATGAAATCTTCGTGGTCGAAGTAGCGTTCCGGCTCCAGTCCACAGCGGGACATCAAAGCGTAAGTGATACTGACGGTGGCTGCTGCCTTGAACTGTACTCCGATGTTAAACTCATCATATTCCTCCAAAAAGGAACCGTCAACGATATAGAAGAAGTCCTGCTGATGCTCCGTCCAGTATTCCTCAGCCAGTTTTCCGGCTACCTCGGTGAGCTGTCCGGCAAGGTCATCACCGGAAACATCATAGGTGCGCTCAAGCATGGCCTGCACCGAATCCAAATGGCGCTCCTCCAGCTGCCACAGCCAGGGAGTGCGGGAATGTTCACGGGTTCCGGTGTCGGAAATATCAAAAACATAGCGCAGGCGGGGCCTGTCCCCGGAATCGTCCACCAGAGCAATTCCCTTGGAGCCGCGCCTTACATACCGGCCCATCTTTTCATTCCACAAATCGTACTCTGCACAGGCGGTGGCGTCCGGACGCTGGGCGTAGATCATCAACTGCTCATGGAACGGGTACTTGTAAAGGCGGGAAGCAGTGGTGAGAAACCCTGCCCATTCCTGCCAGCTCCCCGTGAGCTGCGTTGTTACCTTCTCCGCCATCTGTGCATATAGTTCAGCTTTGGTTGGCATAGTGTTCTGTCCTCCTTTCAGTTTTGGGGTAAAAAGGTGGGGTGGCATATTGCCACCCCATCCCTGCGATTATGGTGTTTACTGGTCAAAATCCGGATACAACTCCAGCTCGGCAAACTCGGCATCACTCATGGCCTGGAGCTTGCCCAGTGCGCTGTCTGTCAACTCCCGCAGCTCGGTTTCCTCCGGGGCCAGCTCGCCGCGCATCTCACGCAGGCTGTCGATCAGTCCGGTGCGGCTGCCGGTATTGTAAATGCACATCAGGTTCATTTCCTCAAAAGTAAAGTTTCCCATATCAAATCTCCCTTTCCGCACTCTTTTTTGGCGCTATCTTTTTGTGTTCTGCCTTGGGCTGGCTTTTCAGCTGCTCCATGACGGACTTTTTCTTTTCCCGTTCCTCCCGATGGGCAGCGGCAGCCAAATCCATGAGGGAAATGGGCTGACCGTTGCGGGCCTGCTGTTCCAGCTCTGCCACCGTAGGCTCTTTTGCGCCATTGTTGATGATACCGTCGATCATGCCGTAATCGTCCTCCACGGCCATCTCCGCATTTTTCAGCGGATTTTCCGGCAGGAATCCGGGGATCTGGGTAAAACCAACACTGTCACAGTAATGACAGGATACCTTACCGTCCTGCTTGATCGCAACGATGTCACTGACACTCATAGAAGGACTGTGAAAATCCGCCGGCTTTTGCAGATTAAACTGCTCATATAGTTTTTCCAGCTGCTCCGGTACCGTGCCAGACTCTCTCAGCGGAGCTGTGTAAATGAGGTCATAATTGCTGCGGTCTATGGAAATGTCATGGGACTTTAACCAATCCAGATTCATAAAGCGCACATTCTGCGGATCGTCACGGCTCACCTGATAGATAGCAAAGCAATCTCTGTTCTGGGATAGAAATGCCTGTTCGCGTTCCTGCTGATGTTCCTGACGCTCCATGACCTTTTCGTGGAACTGAGGGCTTTTCTCCCATTCCTCACGGTCCACGCCAAAAAGACCGCCATGATCCATGATTTCCTGCGGGTCAAACACCATGCTCTCCGTATTGTCCTCATGCAGCACATAGACAGTCAAACCGGCGGCATCCAGTTCCAGCGCCCGTTCTCTGGTAACAGGGAGCATCCCATCATAGGAGTAGCCGTATTCCTGCATATCCGGTGTGGATACCTGCTCATCCGGCATGGGGTATTCATCCAGTGCCTGCTCCTGTGCTTCCGGCAGCTGGGAAGAAGCAGCCATCTGACTGACCTCTGCCTGCATCTGCTGGTAGGCAGCTTCCTGCAAGGTCTCAATCATGGACAACGGTGCGTATTTTACCGAGTCTCTGCCCAAATCGTTGTCATCACAAATCTGGAGAACTGCCTTCATGCGGGAAATCTCCGGCGTATCCAGCTGACCACCATCCAGCTCTTTCATGGACGCGGCATCGTAAAGGGTATAGTCCCAGCCGCTGTCACAGGACTGGATATGAAGATAGGTGGCATCGTCAATCAGAAACAAAGCCTCCTGCTGGTTGGCATCCGCCCCCAGCACTTCCATTTCCGGCATTGCCGCAGCCAGTTCCTTTACCGCTTTTTGCACCAGAGGATTATCACGGTAATAGTCGATTGCCTGGATGGTGTCCAGGTCAATGGTCTGGCCGGTCAAAATCGGAAAAGGTCCTTCATAGTCGCTTCCGTCTTTCAGCTCAAAACCAATGCCCTTGATCCCGTTCATTCGTTCTGCCGGAATCTCCTGATAAATGCGGATTGCTTCCTCCAAAGACAGGTTATCGTGGTATTCTCCGAGGTTTGGAAATTCCATGCACTCTGCTACATAGTAAGTCAGATTGCTGGTTGGCTGCTCTATCGGGGCGGTTTCCGGCTCTGCCTTTGCATGAGGGTCGATTCCGCGCTCTTTGCAGATTTCCTTATAGTGGCGCTCAATGTCGGAGATCAAAGTGCCGGAGGTTTTGTTGATGGTCTCCAAACTGGCTCTCAGTTCTTTCAGTTCCTTGCCCTGACTCCAGCTTGCAATATAGCCGAAGCTGTTTTCTCCGGTCTCGATGCCAAAATATTTGCAGACTGCGTAGGAGATGCTTTCAGCCTCTACTTCCTCCGTGTGGCGGTCTTTCCTATGTTCTTGCAAAAACTGGGTGAGGGTAGAAAAGCCGCCAACAAAATTCAGCCCTTCTTCCTCGGTCAGCATCAGGCGTCCATCTTCCGCCAGCTCCAACGGCTCTGTCAGCAGAACGGAACCTGCATGGTTTACAACCACTCGTTCTTCTACACAGACCTGCTCTCCGGGGTCGTAGTCAGAACCGCGCAGGTCATAGCAATAAACGCCCTCCGGCAGATTATCACGGGCAATCCGCCCATTGGAGAACAGACCGGGTTTATCAAACAGCTCGATCTCCTGATATTGCTCGTCATTGGCAATCTGAATCTTTTTCTGATTGTGGAGCTTGCTGTGGGCAATCTCGTGAACCGTGGCCGAAACCGTCTGCACCTCGCTCATGCCCTGACGAATGGCAATTTTCTGATGATCGGCAGAAAAATAGCCGTCCGTATCGGCGGCCATTGCTTCAAAAGTAATCGGCACCGGTGCGCTGCGGCGCAGGGCCTCCATGAATGCCTCATAATTTGGCACATTGCCGGAAAGGGAGGAAGCAAGCTCCGGCAAAGGTTTCCCGTCGGTCTGGCTCACATCAAAGACCTTGACCGGGCGAAACATGGGGATCTCGATTTCTTTTTCCTCTGTAACGATCTTTCCGTCTTTATCCAAAATCGGAGCCTTGGTATCCGGGTCCAGCTTCTGCTCCTCGATTTTCTTCTTATACGGTGTGGGAGCGATGATGGTAATGCCATGCTCGCCCTTTTTTACATGACGCTCAAACTGGTCTTTCCACTTATTGTATCCGGCTACCAATGTGGCGTCCGGCTTCTGCATATAGATGAGCATGGTGTTGTTTACCGAATAGCGGTGGAAGCGGGACATGACGGACAGATAGCGCATATACTTTTCACTCTCAAACAGTTCCTTGATGCCCTG
>OMBZ01000349.1_pt1 | contig 16574 bp, 12 predicted proteins | sample 1673831 | NCBI WGS metagenome assembly OMBZ01 (sample SAMEA103958129, study PRJEB25191) | human gut metagenome | reverse complement strand
GCTGGCCGGGAAAACTTTATATTTTTTCTCTGTCCTCTTGACGGGGTGCGGTTCATCATGTCCGGCGGCGCTTGGCTTATTTTTTTGCGCCGGCTGCTTCGCCGCGCAGACGGATGATCTCGTCGCGCAGGACGGCGGCGTACTCGAATTCCATCAGCTTCGCCGCCTCCTTCATCTTCTTTTCCAGCCGCGCGATCTCGCGCTCGCGCTCGGCGCGCGTCAGCTTGACGCCGCCCTTTCCGGTCTGCGCCGTCTCCGGCGAGGCCGAGATCTCAATGAGGTCGCGGACGGATTTGACGATGGTTTTCGGCACGATGCCGTGCGCGCGGTTGTATGCGTCCTGAATGGCGCGGCGGCGGGCCGTCTCGTCCATGGCCGCGCGCATGGCGGGCGTGATCTTGTCGGCGTACATGAGCACGCGCCCGTGCGCGTTTCGCGCAGCGCGGCCGATGGTCTGGATCAGGCTCGTCTCCGAGCGCAGGAAGCCCTCCTTGTCCGCGTCGAGAATGGCGATGAGCGACACCTCCGGCAGGTCAAGACCCTCGCGCAGGAGGTTGATGCCGATGAGCACATCGAATTTTGCCATGCGCAGGTCGCGGATGATCTCCATGCGCTCCATCGCGCCGATGTCCGAGTGCATATAGCGCACGCGGATGCCGTTCGTCTGCAAATAGGCCGTCAGATCCTCCGCCATTTTCTTCGTCAGCGTCGTGACGAGCGTGCGTTCGCCGCCGGCGGTGACCTGATTGATCTCCCCGATCAGATCGTCGATCTGCCCCTCGATGGGACGGACGAACACCTCCGGGTCGAGCAGTCCCGTGGGCCGGATGACCTGCTCGGCGACCTGCGCGGCGCGGGTGCGCTCATACTCGCCGGGCGTGGCGGAGACGTAGATGGCCTGATGGATGCGGCTTTCAAACTCCGGGAAGGTGAGCGGCCGGTTGTCATACGCCGACGGCAGCCGGAAGCCGTAATCGACAAGGCTCTGCTTGCGCGAGTGGTCGCCGTTGTACATGGCGCGCACCTGCGGAAGCGTCACATGGCTCTCATCGACGAACAGCAGAAAATCCTCCGGGAAATAGTCGATGAGCGTGGTCGGCGGCGTGCCGGGCGCACGTCCCGCGATCACGCGGGAATAGTTCTCGATGCCGGTGCAGAAGCCGATCTCCGCGAGCATTTCAAGGTCGTACTGCGTCCGCTGGCGGATGCGCTGCGCCTCAAGGAGCTTGTCGTGCTCCTCGAAGTACTTCACGCGCTGCCACATCTCCTGCTCGATGTCGTGCATGGCGCGCGCCATTTTTTCCTTCGACGCCACATAATGCGACGCGGGATAGATGGCAACATGGCTCAAAATGCGCTCCGGCATCCCGGTGACGGCGTTGATCTCGGAGATGCGGTCGATCTCGTCGCCGAAGAACTCCACGCGGACGGCGCGGCCCGTCCAGTAGGCGGGGTAGATCTCCACCGTATCGCCGCGGACGCGGTAGGTGTTTCGGGTGAAATTGACGTCGTTTCGCTCGTAGCGGATGTCGGTCAGGCGGCGCATCAGCGCGTCGCGCTCCGTTTCCTGCCCCGTGCGGAGCGAAATGACCATGCTCTTGTAGTCGATCGGGTCACCGAGGCCGTAGATGCAGGAGACAGACGAGACAACGATGACGTCCCGCCGCTCTGCCAGCGCGGAGGTCGCGCTGTGGCGCAGGCGCTCGATCTCGTCGTTGATGGCGGAGTCCTTTTCAATATATGTGTCGGTGTGGGCGATGTACGCCTCCGGCTGATAGTAGTCGTAGTAGGAGACGAAGTATTCCACGGCGTTGTTGGGGAAGAACTCGCGGAATTCGGAGCAAAGCTGCGCCGCGAGCGTCTTGTTGTGTGCCAGCACGAGCGTCGGGCGGCCGAGCTGCTGGATGACGTTTGCCATCGTGAAGGTCTTGCCCGAGCCGGTGACGCCGAGCAAAACCTGCTCGTCAAGCCCCATTTTGACGCCGTTTACCAGCTTTTCGATGGCCTGCGGCTGATCGCCGGTCGGCTTATAATCGGAAACGAGCTGAAAATCCATAGATGATCCCTTTCCTGCGTTACAAAAGTCCATCGTCCGCGAGGGACACAAAATCCTCGTCCGCGACGATCACATGGTCCACCAGCACCACATCGACCGCGTCCAGCGCGGCCTTGAGCGCGAGCGTGGTCGCGCGGTCCTCGCGGCTCGGCAGCGCCAGCCCGCTCGGGTGGTTGTGCGCCACGACCACGGAGGTCGCGTTGTGATCGAGCGCGGCCTTGACGATCTTGCGCACCGAAATGGCAGTCATGTTGACCGCGCCGCGGTGGATGAGCGAGCAGTCGAGCGCCTTGCACTTGGCGTCAAGGCACAGCAGGTACACGACCTCCTCCTGCTCGCCGATGAAGCGCGGCATCAGATACTGCGCGCATTTGTAGGTCGTGTCGAGGATGGTCTGCCGTCCGGCGCGGTCCATGAGATGCCGCCGCTCCATCTGGATGAACAGAAGCAGCAGGTCTGCGGCGCTCTCGCCGACGCCGTCGATCTTGAGAAGCTCGGCGCGCGGCGCCTCGAGCACGCCCGAGAGGCTTCCAAAGCGGCGCAGGAGCGCGTGCGCGATCTCGTTCGTATCCCGGCGCGCAATGGCGTAATAGAGCGCGACCTCCAGCACCTGCACATCGGACAGGCTGTCCATGCCGCTGGTTTTCATCTGCCGGCGCATCCGTTCGCGGTGGCCTTCATGTACTGACATCGGCGGAGCCTCCCTTTGGCCGCCCGGCGGGCGGTCCAGACTTTCTCAAAAACCCTCTCTGTGTTCGCGCCGGCACACGTCTCAGACGGTGTGCAGCTTGTCCATCAGCTTCTGATAGATCACGCGCATCGCCGGCTCCGAGACCGCCGCGCAGACCGCCTCCGGGCAGAACCAGCGCACGCCGCTGTTTTCATCGGGCTTGCAGCGGAGCATCTCGTGCTCGTCCGCCTGCAAAAGATATGTCAGATTCAGGTGCAGATGCGCCGAGACGAATTTCCCGCGCTTTATATGCTGCGTCACCGGCAGCACCTCCAGAGAATAGATCTCCGGCGTGACCGGCTGCACGTTCTGCACGCCGGACTCCTCGCGCACCTCGCGCAGCGCCACGTTCAGAAGCTCCGTCTCGCCGTCGGCGTGACCGCCGAGCCACGCCCACGAGTTGTACAGGTTGTGATACGCCATCAGCGCCTTTTTGCGGTCGGGCGTCACGACCCACGCCGACGCCGTAAAGTGCGCCAGTTCATTTTCGCGCGTGAACAGGTCTCCGAACTGCGCCGCGCAGCGCAGGATCAGCCGCCGGTCTGCCTCCTCCTGCTCACAGGACGGCACATAGGCGGCGATTTGCTCCAAAAGCTCCACAAAAATTCTCCTTTTCTCAAAGCAGCGGCGAAAACAGCCGCAGGATTGTCCGAACCAGCCGCCTCCAGAAGCCGACGCGGCGGCTTCTGGCGTAGGTGATCTCACGGCAGACCGGGAACACGTCCTCAAAATCGGCCTCGACCTGCTCGACCGCCTCGTTGCCGCAGAGGTAGACCGCATCCTCAAAATGCAGGTACAGGCTCCGGAAGTCCATATTGACCGTGCCGACCACGGCATACAGCCCGTCCGCAAAGCAGACCTTCGAGTGGATGAAGCCCGGCTTGTACTCAAAAATGCGCACGCCCGCCTCCAGCAGCAGGTCGTAGTTCGCGCGTGTGACGGCGTAGACATACCGTTTGTCCGGGATACCCGGCGTGATGATGCGCACGTCCACGCCGGTCTTGGCGGCGCGGCAGAGCGCCTGCGACATCTTATCGTCCAGAATGAGATACGGCGTCATGATCCAGACCCGCTCCCGCGCGGACTGGATGAGGCCGCTGAACGCCGTCGCGCCGACGTCCTCATAGTCGAGCGGACTGTCGGCAAACGGCTGCACATAACCGAGCGTTCCGTCCGCCGCGTCGTCATAAAACGGGTGGAAGGCGCCGATGTCCTCCTCCAGATGGTCGACATAATCCCACATCGTCAGGAACATGACCGTCATGGACCACGCAGCCTCGCCCTTCACGCGGATGCCGCAGTCCTTCCAGTGGCCGAATTTCGAGCCGATGTTGATGTACTCGTCCGCGAGGTTCACGCCGCCGGTGTAGGCGGTCTTTCCGTCCACGATCATGAGCTTGCGGTGGTCGCGGTTATTGAGCCGGCCGGAGAGCACCGGCACGAAGGGCTTGAAGGCGTGCGCGCGAATGCCCATCTCGCGCAGCTGGCGCGGGTAATTTCCGGGCAGGCGCGTGATGCAGCCGAAATCGTCGTACAAAACGCGCACATCCACGCCGGCTGCCGCCTTGCGGCGGAGGATTCCGAGGATGGTGTCCCACATTTTGCCCTTGTCGATGATGAAATACTCCAGAAAGATGTAGTGCTCCGCAGTCTCCAGATCCTCGCACATCGCGGCGAAGCATTCCTCGCCGATGGGGTAATAGGCCGCCTCGGAGTTGTGATAGACGGGGTAATGCGACGTGTGCAGCAGATACCGCGTGTGGTTGTACGCCGCGTCGCCGCGGGCGCGCAGCTCCTCCATGACCGCCTCGTCCTGCGGGAGGCTGGAGTGGGTCTCGCGGCTGATGCGCTCCATTTTCCGGTTCTCACGGCTGGAGGCCTTGTTGCCGCCGAACAGCAGATAGATCGTGACGCCGGCCACCGGAAACGCAAGGATCAGCACGATCCACGCGATCTTGTACGAGGGATTGCTTTTGTCGCTCATAATGTACACGACGGCCACCCACGAGATCACGCTCAGCGCGATGTTGATCCAGCTCCGGTAGTCGTTGAGCCACAGCATCCCTGCCAGCAACACGGCGATCTGAAGCAGAATCGACAGCGAAACGACCACGACGCGGTTGAACATCAGCTTCGGAAAATTGCGCATACCCACCCCACCTTTCTTTATATGAGTGTATTATACCAAAATTCCGCAAAGATACAAGATAGAAAACTTTTGTTTGAAAACAGAGTTGTACATTTTCCCGCATCATGGTATAATATCAGGAACGAATATTCGCGCCGCCGCGCGGCGCAGAAGCAGGAGCAGCCTATGCAGGATACCATTCGCGTGCAGGGTGCGCGCGTCAACAATCTGAAAAACATTTCCCTCGAGATCCCGCGCGACAAGCTCGTTGTGCTGACGGGTCTGTCCGGCTCCGGAAAGTCCTCGCTCGCCTTCGACACGATCTATGCCGAGGGCCAGCGGCGCTATGTCGAGTCGCTTTCCAGCTACGCCCGGATGTTCCTCGGCCAGATGGACAAGCCGGACGTCGATTCCATCGACGGCCTCTCCCCTGCCATCTCCATCGATCAGAAGACCACCAGCAAAAACCCGCGCTCCACGGTCGGCACCGTGACGGAGATCTACGACTATCTGCGCCTTCTGTGGGCGCGGTGCGGCGTGCCGCACTGCCCGAAGTGCGGCAAGGAGATCCGCCGCCAGTCGGTCGATCAGATCGTCGATCAGATCATGCAGCTTCCCGAGCGCACGCGCTTTCAGCTCCTCGCGCCGGTCGTACGCGGGAAAAAGGGCGAACATCAGAAGGTCTTTGACGATGCGCGGCGCGGCGGCTACGCGCGCGTGCGCGTGGACGGCAGCGTCTATGAGCTGACCGAGGAGATCTCGCTCGACAAGAACAAAAAGCACAACATCGAGGTCATCGTAGACCGGCTTATCATGAAGCCCGACCTTGCGCGGCGTCTGACCGACTCGGTCGAGACGGCGGCGGGGCTTTCGGGCGGCCTGGTCATCCTCAATGAGCTGGAGGGCGACCGCGACACGATGTTCTCGCAGAATTACGCCTGTGAGGACTGCGGCGTTTCCCTGCCGGAGCTTTCGCCGCGGATGTTCTCCTTCAACAATCCCTACGGCGCCTGCCCCGTCTGCACGGGTCTCGGCACGCAGCTCGTGGCAGACCCGGCGCTCGTCATCCCCGACGACTCCAAATCCATCCTGCAGGGCGCCATTCAGGCCAGCGGCTACAACAACGTCCGTGACGACTCCATCGCGCGGATGTACTTTGAGGCGCTCGGGAAAAAATATCACTTCTCCCTGACGCAGCCCGTCCGTGAGCTGCCGAAAACGGCGCTCGACGCCATTCTCTACGGCACCGGCAAGGAAAATCTCACGATCTATTACGAACGCGCCAACGGCCGCGGCGTGATGGAGCGCCCGTTTGAGGGCGTGCTCAACAACATCTCCCGCCGCTACGCGGAAACGCAGTCCGAGGCGATGCACAAGGAGCTGGAGGAGTGCATGGCGGAGCGGCCGTGCCCCAAGTGCCGCGGCAAGCGTCTGAGCGATGTGTCGCTGGCGGTGACGGTCGGCGGAATGAACATCATGGACTTCTGCGCCATGCCCATCTCCGACGAGCTGGCGTTCATAAACCGCCTGAAGCTCGACGGCAGCATGGCGGTCATCGCCGAACAGATCCTGCGCGAGATCCGCGCGCGGCTCGGTTTTCTGGAGGCGGTCGGCCTGCGCTATCTGACGCTTTCACGCTCGGCTGCCACGCTTTCCGGCGGCGAGAGCCAGCGCATCCGCCTTGCGACCCAGATCGGCTCGAGCCTGATGGGCGTTCTCTACATCCTCGACGAGCCGTCGATCGGCCTGCACCAGCGCGACAACGACAAGCTCCTCGCCACGCTCCGTCAGCTCCGCGACCTCGGCAACACCGTTCTGGTCGTCGAGCACGACGAGGACACCATGCGCGCCGCCGACTACATCGTGGACATCGGCCCCGGCGCGGGCGTACACGGCGGCGAGGTCGTCGCGGCCGGCTCGCTGGAGGACATCATGCGCTGCCCGCGCTCGATCACCGGCCAGTATCTCTCCGGCGTCAAGAAGATCCCCGTTCCGGCGGAGCGCCGCAAGGGAAACGGGAAATTCCTGACCGTGCGCGGCGCGGCGGAGAACAACCTCCGCCATGTCGATGTGTCCATCCCGCTCGGGACGTTCACCTGCATCACGGGCGTGTCCGGCTCCGGCAAGTCGAGCCTTGTCAATGAGATCCTCTATAAAAAGCTCGCGGGCGCACTGAACCACGCGCGCACGCGCCCCGGAAAATTCGATGCCATCGAGGGGCTTGAGCATCTGGACAAGGTCGTGGGCATCGATCAGAGCCCCATCGGGCGCACGCCGCGCTCGAACCCCGCCACCTACACGGGGCTTTTCAACGACATCCGCGACCTGTTCGCCGCAACGGCGGACGCGCGCACGCGCGGCTATGGGCCGGGGCGCTTTTCCTTCAATGTCAAGGGCGGCCGGTGCGAGGCGTGCGGCGGCGACGGCCTTGTGAAGATCGAGATGCACTTTCTCGCCGATGTCTACGTCCCGTGTGAGGTCTGCCGCGGCAGACGCTACAACCGCGAGACGTTGGAGGTGCTCTACAAGGGCAAAAACATCGCCGACGTGCTCGACATGACGGCGGAGGAGGCGCTTGCCTTCTTTGAAAATCTGCCGAAGATCCGCCAGAAGGTGCAGACGCTCGTGGACGTGGGTCTGGGCTACATTAAGCTTGGCCAAAGCTCCACGACGCTCTCCGGCGGCGAGGCGCAGCGCGTCAAGCTCGCGACCGAGCTCTCCCGCCGCGCGACCGGCCGCACGATCTATATCCTCGACGAGCCGACGACCGGCCTGCACATCGCGGATGTGCACCGGCTGATCGATATTTTGCAGCTTCTTGCCAACGCGGGCAACACCGTCCTCGTCATCGAGCACAATCTGGATGTCATCAAGGTCGCCGACCACATCATCGACCTCGGCCCCGAGGGCGGCGCGGGCGGCGGAAGCATCGTCGCGCAGGGCACGCCCGAGGAGGTCGCCGCCTGCCCCGCGAGCTTCACGGGCCAGTATCTGAAAAAGCTGCTGCCCTGAGCGCCGGAGACCGCGCTCCCGGAACGCACAAAGCTCCGTATAGAAAGAGAACGCCGTAAGCGAGGGACCAGCTCGCTTACGGCGTTTTCAATAAAGAAGAATGAGAGGAAAATGAAAAAGTACATATCGCTTCTTGCAGGATTATCATAGCAAGGGGATATTAAAAAACTTAGAGGCAAGTTATGAAATATGTATGAAATCCGAGAACAAATTGTGTACAGAGCGCCAAATGCAGGCTCATGCCCTGGCGTCGAGCGCCGCGCGCAGCGCGGCAATGTGCTCCGGCGTGGTGCCGCAGCAGCCGCCGAGGATCGACGCGCCCGCATCCGCCAGCGGCAGCATGGCTGCGGCGAAGGCGTCGGGTGTGAGCGAGTAGACCGCCTCGCCCTGTTCGCTGATCGTGGGAAGGCCGGCGTTCGGCTTTGCGATGATGGGCAGGCCGCACGCGTTTTTCATCATCCGCACGACGCTTCCCAGCATGTCCGGGCCGGAGGCGCAGTTGACGCCGACCGCATCGGCGCCGAGCGCTTCGAGCGCGGGCGCGGCCTCGTCGGCGGAGCCGTCAAAATACGCCTTGCCGTCCGTCTGAAACGAGAACGTGCAGAGCACGGGACGGTCGCTGACGCTGCGGATGGCCTCCACAGCGGCAAGACTTTCCTCCACGCCCATCAGCGTCTCCACCAGAAACAGATCCACGCCGCCGTCCAAAAGCGCCTCGGCCTGCTCGCGGTAGACGGCGAGCAGCGCGTGGTAGCTGTACGGGCCGTCCTCGCTCACAGGGCGGCCGAGCGTCGTCATATCGCCCGCAACGAGTACCTCCGGCCCGACGGCGCTGCGCGAGAGCGCCACGAGCGAGACGTTCATCTCATGCAGCCGCGCGCTCAGGCCATGGCCCTCCAGAGCGCGGCGGTTTGCGCAGAAGGTCGGCGCGCAGACGATTTGGCTGCCTGCGGCGGCATAGCGCCGCTGCAGCGTCTGCAAGACCTGCGGATGCGCCAGCACCCACTGCTCCGTGCAGCCGCCGCGCGGCATCCCGGCCTGTAAGAGCACAGAGCCCGTCGCGCCGTCGAGCAGGCGGACGCCGCCTGCGCACCATGCGGAAAATTCCTGACGTGTCATCCGGCTCAATCGATGTCGCACACGACCTCCTCGATCGGCTCGTCGAGCCGTTCGGGGTGCATCAGCAGCTTTTTCATGTGCTTGAGCGTGGTCGCGAAGTAGAAGCCGTCACAGATGCGCTCGTCGGTGTTGACGGTGTAGTCGATGTACTTGCGCTGGACGACCGTGCCGTCGAGCTGCACCTCATTTTTGCGGTACTTGCAGCCAAACGCCACAAAGATCGGCAGATTGCCGAAGTCATACAGGTGGTGGACGATCGGCGGGATGCCGAGCGAGCCCATCGAGGTGAAGAAGATCGAGCCGTGGAACGGGCTGACCTCCAGCAGGAACCTGGGCAGCAGACCAAAATAGTCCATCGTCTTGAGCACCCAGATCACGAACTTGAAGAACACACCCGGAATGAGCGAGAGCGCCTTGGCGGTCTTGTCAAAGTCGCTGGCGCTGGAGTTGTCCTTGATGCGGTCGACCTCGGCGTTGAATTTGCGGTAAATGTCCTCCACGGTGTCGGTGGGCCTCAGGTGGAGCTTCATCGCGCTTTCGGGCGCCTCGGTGGTCATGTCCTCCTTGACCATCATGCAGAACTGGATGTCATTGTCGCGGGAATAGACCTGCTGGCCGGAGAGGAAGCGGTTGAGCGCCGGATACTTGGCGACGCAGCGCACATAGGCCGCGAGGAAAACGTGCGTGATGCCGAAGTTCGGCATTCCGGCGCGGCGCTTTTCGCGGATGTAGCGCTCGACGGCGCTGATCTCCACCGTCTCGTGGATGCAGTTCGACGCGCCGCTTCGGGTGGGCATGACGTAGTTGCCGACCACCTGTACCGGGTCGAGCGTGCGGAGCTTGCGCCCGTCGCTGCGGTCGCCCCAGGTGGGATGGTAGGCGCTGTCGAGGTGGACCTTGACGCACAGTGACGCGACCAGCCCGCCGAACAGCACCAGCAGATCCGGCAGGTTGTCATAGAGCACGCCGATGTTCTCCGCGTGCAGCGCCGCGCGGCTGTCATACAGCAGGACGCCCAGCCCCGCCAGATGCATCAGCGACAGCAGCCACGCGCCGTGGAAGCCGGAGATGATGACGGCGTAGACGGCGGCGAAGGCCATGTACGCGATCCAGCACAGGAAAATGTAGCGCCGCGGCGCGCCGGGCATACCGGAGATGCGGATGCCGAAGTAAACGGCAAACAGAAGGACCGGAACGGCCGTCCGGTACAGGCGCTCCTCACCGGAGCAAAGAAGGATCAGCGTGTAGATCAGGGACGCTGCGACCGGCAGTACGATTTGAAACCACATCGTCGATGCGTCTGCGCCTTTCCCGCAGACAAATGCGATGCGGACGGCTGCCGAGCATACGAGAGCTGCCGCTGCGAGCCAGAGGAAGACGTTCTTCCGGCTGACATAATAAGAAATTCTCTTTTTCATGGCGCTATCATAGCATATTTTTTGCGCCGTGGAAAGCACTTCCCCAAAAAAGACAGAATTTCCGGGGCGGTGCCTGCCGCGGCGCAATGCGAAGATGCGGTTAGACCTTTACGATATAGTCCGCCTTGCGGGGCTTGGCAGGGGCAGTTTCTCCGTCGGGATAGCCGAGGATGCAGTGGCCGACGCCGATCCATTCGCCCTCGATGCCCCACTGCCTCAGCAGCGCCTTGCCCTCCTCCGACGCGAACTCCTCGCGCGCGCGGTTGATCCAGCACGAGCCGAGTCCCAGCGCGTGTGCCGCGTTCATGAGATTCCCCATGACAAGGCTCCCATCCTCCACGGCGGTGGGGATGGCCGCGTCCGCCAGCACGAGGCAGACCGTCGGCGCGCCGTAAAACGGCTTTGCGTCGGGGCTTTGGAGCACGGCGGCGTTCATGCGCTCGAGCCGCGCGATGTCCTCCGGCTTTTGCAGGACGACGATCTTCGGCGACTGACGCCCCATCGCGGTCGGGGCATACGTTCCGGCACGCAGGACGGCGTCCAGCTCCGCATCCGTGATCTGCTTCGGCAGATACTTGCGCACGCTGCGGCGCGTTTCCAGACAATTCAGCACTTCATTCATAAAATTCGCTCCTTTTCCGTATTTTGATGTTCCCAAAATTCAAAGATACCCGTACATGCCGCGCACCGAGACCTCGCCGGACGCGACCGCGCCGGTCGTGCCGTCGGGATAGGTGACGAGCAGCTCCGCCTCCGGGCCGATGCCGTCGGCGTGCGCGATGCGCTCCTCGCCCGCGCGCACGATGCGCACGTCCTTGCCGATGGTGACGCAGTGCTCGGAAAACTCGCGCAGCCACGCCTCCCGGTCTGTCAGCAGTGCGTCCTCCATCCGAGAAAACTCGCGCAGAAGCGCCGCCGCCAGCGCGCAGCGGCTGACGGCCTTGCCCGTTTCGATGCGAAGCGAGGTCGCGATGTCGCGCAGCTCCTCGGGAAATTCGGCGTGCGCGCAGTTGACGCCGATGCCGACGATGACATAGTCTGTCTCCATCGTCTCCGCCACGACCGAAAGCTCCGTCAGAATGCCCGCCGTCTTCCGCGTGCCGAAGACCAGATCGTTCGTCCATTTGATGCCGGGACGCACGCCGCAGACCGCCTCGACCGCGCGGCTGGCGGCCACGGCGCTCATGGCCGTCAGGTGCAGAAGCTCCGCCGGGTGCGCCTGCGGGCGAAGCAGGACGCTGAGATACAGGCCGAGTCCGCCGGGAGAATAAAAGCTCCGCCCGCGCCGCCCGCGGCCGGCCGTCTGGCGGTCGGCAATGGCGGAGGCGCCGTCCGGCGCGCCCTGCGCCGCAAGCTGCTTGAGATAATTGTTCGTCGAGTCGATCTCCTGCATCACATGCACGTTCTGCGCCCACGGATGGCCGTCCAGCAGGGCGGTGATGCGCTCGCGGCTGAGCGTGTCCGGCGCGAACACCAGCCGGTAGCCCCGCCGCGTCGAGGCGCTGATCTCACAGCCCTCCTGACGTAGCTGCTCGATGGCCTTCCAGACCGCCGCACGGGAGACCCCGAGGCGGCGGCTGATCTCCTCGCCGGAGAGCTCGCCCTGCACGCTTTGTAGAAGCTCCAAAACCTTCTCTTTCATCGAAAAACCTCCGATTTTTGCTGCGTTTTGCGTGCACCGATGCACGCGGGAGGCCGCCCGGCGGTGCATGGCGGAAAAAACGCTTGCCTTTTGTATGGTAGCATGATATACTCTCGATTGTAAACTGCGTTGCGCAATTTTAGTTTACAATCGAGGACAATATGAAAATCAAAGACATCATTCTGACCGCACTCTTTGCCGCGCTGACCGCCATCGGCGCCTTTTTGAAGATCCCGTTCCCGCTGGCTGCCATCACGATGCAGTCGTTCTTCACCGCCATGGCGGCCATCCTGCTCGGACGGAAGTACGGCGCGCTGTCTCAGGGCGTGTACGTGCTGATCGGCCTTGTCGGAATTCCGATCTTCGCGCTCGGCGGCGGCTTTTCCTATGTGTTTCAGCCGACGTTCGGCTTCCTGCTCGGGCTGATCCCGGCGGCGTGGGTCATCGGCGCGCTCTGCCGCAGGCCGCTCACGTTCTGGCGCACCGCGCTTGCGATCCTGGCGGGCTACGGCGTGCTCTACGCCATCGGCGTGCCGTATATGGCGCTCATCGTCAACGGCTATCTCGGCAAGGGTCTGACCTTCTGGCAGGTCATCCGCGGCGGAATGCTGCTCTATCTGCCGGGCGACATGCTCAAGGTCGTGGTCGCGAGCCTGCTGTGCGTGACCATCGAGCGGCGTCTTCCGAAGGCGGCGCAGCCCTCCACTTCAGCCTGACACATTTTTCGTCAAAAGTCAACCGCGCATTTTTGACACCTTGAGCCGTACAGCTTCCGCATCCCGGAAACTGTACGGTTTTTTGTGCGCCTGCGGACGGCGGCGGCTGTGAAATTCGGCGGATTTCCAGGCGCTGAGAAGGGCAAAATGCACAATTGAAACTTGACACGCCCCACCGGAAACGATACAATATAACGTAGGATTTGTATGGCCTGCCGCCCGCGGTAGGGGACGCGGACGCCGGGCTTGACTGATTCCATCGCATCCTTAACCCAATACTGATGAATAGGAGGTGTGTCCGCAAATTATGGACTTTGATTTGATATCCTTCCTCCTTGGCATCGCAGGCGGCCTGATCGTCGGCGGCGTGATCTTCTTTATCCTCGGCGTGACCTATCGCAAAAAGGTCGCTGAGAAGGAGATCGGCAGCGCCGAAGAAGAAGCCAAGCGCATCATCAACGAAGCCATCAAGGGCGGCGAGAACAAGAAGCGCGAAATGCTGCTGGAAGCCAAGGAAGAGATCCATAAAACGCGTACCGAACAGGAAAGAGAGAACAAGGAACGCAGAAACGAGCTGCAAAAGCAGGAACGCCGCTTGCAGCAGAAGGAAGAATCTCTCGACAAGAAGCTGGACATCCACGAGAAGAAGGAAGAAGAACTCGCAAAGAAGGTCGCCGCCGTGCAGAAGCAGCAGGACGAGGTCACCCTCATCAAGAAGGGGCAGCTTGAAATGCTGGAGAAGATCAGCGGCATGACGCAGGAGGAGGCCAAGACCTACCTTCTGAACAACGTCGAGTCCGAGGTCCGTCACGAGACCGCCATGAAGATCAAGGAGATCGAGGCGCAGCTCAAGGACGAGGCCGAGCAGAAGGCCCGCGAGATCATCACCACCGCCATCCAGCGCTGTGCCGCGGATCACGCAGCGGAGGCCACCGTCTCCGTCGTACCGCTCCCCAACGATGAAATGAAGGGCCGCATCATCGGCCGCGAGGGCCGCAACATCCGCACCCTTGAAACCATCACCGGCGTCGATCTCATCATCGACGACACGCCCGAGGCCATCACCGTCTCCTCCTTTGATCCGGTGCGCCGCGAGGTGGCGCGTCTGGCGCTGGAGAAGCTCATCGCCGACGGCCGCATCCACCCCACCCGCATCGAGGACATGGTCGAAAAGGCACGCCGCGAGGTCGATCACACGATTAAGCTCGAGGGCGAGCGCGCCACGTTCGAGACGGGCATCCACAACCTGCATCCGGAGCTCATCAAGCTCCTCGGCCGTCAGAAGTACCGCACGTCCTACGGCCAGAACGTCCTGAACCACTCCATCGAGGTCGCGCACATCGCGGGTCTGCTCGCAAGCGAGCTTGGCGTCGATGTGACACTGGCAAAGCGCGCGGGTCTGCTGCATGACCTCGGCAAGTCCGTTGACCACGAGATGGAGGGCAGCCACGTTCAGCTTGGCGTGGAGCTTGCGCGCAAGTACAAGGAAAACCCCATCGTTATCAACGCCATCGAGGCGCACCACGGCGATGTGGAGCCGCAGTCGATCGTCGCCTGCCTCGTTCAGGCCGCCGACGCCATTTCCGCTGCACGCCCCGGTGCAAGACGCGAAAATGTCGAAAACTATATCCGCCGGCTGGAGAAGCTCGAGGAGCTGACCAACTCCTTCCCCGGCGTCGACAAGTCCTATGCCATTCAGGCCGGCCGCGAGGTCCGCATCATGGTCAAGCCCGAGGAGGTCTCCGAGGACAGCATGATCCTGCTGGCGCACGATCTGGCGCGCAAGATCGAGTCTGAGCTGGAGTATCCCGGTCAGATCAAGATCAACGTCATCCGCGAGACGAAGGCTGTCGATTACGCGAAATAAGACAAAATGCACGGGGCAGCCGCCCCGTGCATTTTCAGACTATCAAAAAACCTCGTAGAGTTTCGCCGCGCACGGCGAAATAAAATGTGAATCCATTTTGTCCGGTGGCGTGTACATCGGACAAAATACACTACGTGATGCAAGTGTGGAATTTGTGCGCAAGCCGCGCACAAATTATGCGCGCCGCATCACGCAGCTTTTTCAAACGCGAACCCAGCCCTGCGGTTCGCGTTTGAGAGCTTGTCAAAAAGACTTTTTGACGCTCTGAAAATGCACGGCAATAGAAACGATAGATTGGAGACGATGTGATATGAAAATCACGAAAAGACTTTTTGGAACGCTGAAAGACGGCACGCAGGTACACTGCTGGACGATGGAAAATGACCGCGGCCTGCGCGCGGAGCTGCTCGACTACGGCGCGACCATCCGCGCCATCGAGGTTCCGGCACGCGGCGGCAGAACGGTCGATGTGGTGCTCGGCTACGACACGCTGGAGGGCTACACGGAAAACGGCGGCTATCTCGGCGCGACCATCGGGCGCTTCGGAAACCGCATCGGCGGCGGCGTCTTCACGCTGAACGGCAAGACGTACACGCTTGCGCGGAACAACGGCGAAAATCACCTCCACGGCGGTCAGAAGGGCTTTGACAAGTACGTCTGGGACGTCGAGCAGACCGAGGACGGCCTGCTCTTTTCCCGTGTCTCACCCGACGGCGAGGAGGGCTACCCCGGCACGCTCACCGTTTCGGTGCGGTTTTCGTGGAAGGGCGACGCGCTTTCCATCCGCTACCACGCCGTGAGCGACCGCGACACGATCCTGAATCTGACGAACCACAGCTATTTTAACCTCGACGGCGAGGGCACCGTGCAGGAGCAGCTCCTGTGCGTGAATGCCGACGCCTTCACGCCGAATGACGCGGGCTGCCTGCCGCTGGGCGTGATCGCGCCCGTGGCCGGAACGGCGATGGATTTCCGCACGATGAAGCCCATCGGCCGCGACGCCGACCGGGACGAGGACTGCGTGCGTCTGAGCGGCGGCTATGACGCGAACTTCGTTCTGAACGCGGGCGCGCCGGCGGCTGTGGCGAAGTCCCCGAAAACCGGCGTCGTGATGACCATGACGACCGACCAGCCCGGCGTGCAGCTCTACACCGCCAACGGCATGGACGCGCGCACCGGCAAGCGCGGACAGGTCTACGGCCACCGCAGCGCGTTCTGTCTGGAAACGCAGCACTATCCCGACTGCATCCACCATCCCGACTGGCCGAGCTGCATCCTGCGCGCCGGCGAGGCGTTTGACAGTGAGACGGTCTACGCCTTCTCGCTGGAGGCGTGACCGGCACAGATACGCTCCATTTCTCATGCCAACATACTATGGCAGCCCCCCTTGGCTCTCCCTTTGGGAGAGCTGTCGCCGCAGGTGACTGAGAGGGTCTTGCGCCCGCGGGACGTCATCTGCCCGCGAAGTTGTCATTATTTGCCCTCTCCGGCCTCGCTGCGCTCGGCCACCTCTCCCAGGGGGAGAGGCAAGAGGGTGCTCAAATTTACTTAAGAACGCTGCCGTCGGCGAGAGTGATGGCGTAGCCCTTAAAATCAATGGTGCCGTTGTTGGTAAGGCTCGTCACTGTGCAGTCGCCGGTGAGCTTCCATGTGCAGCCCTCGCCGATGGTTATGACGGCGTTGTTCTCAACGGCAGCGCTGCCTGTGAGGTTCGCCGCAATACTGATCCTGCCGCCGGGCATCTGCCCGTTCGGGGTCTGCCCATTTGGCATTTCGGGCGGCTGGCCGTTGGAAGCATCGCCGTCTGGTTTCTCTGGAGCCCGACCATTGGGTGCATCACCGTCAGGCTTTTCGGGCATCTGCCCGTCGGGGGCTTCGCCGTTGGG
>OMBZ01000326.1_pt1 | contig 17090 bp, 10 predicted proteins | sample 1673831 | NCBI WGS metagenome assembly OMBZ01 (sample SAMEA103958129, study PRJEB25191) | human gut metagenome | reverse complement strand
GTCGCACTCGTCAAGCAGCGGGTGCGGGAAAACACCCGCCGGAGGCAGCGGCGCGAGGCAATAAGCCTCTCCGCTTTCTGCCTGATGTTATTCACGGCACTTGCCGGGGCGGCGGACGCACTTATAGTGCGGGGACAGACCGCCGCATGGGGCGTGTTCGGCGCGATGCTGCTGCGGGAGGACGCGGGCGGCTATGTGCTGGTGGCCGTCGTCTCCTTTGCCGCAGCGGCGGCGATCACCGCGCTGTGCTTCCGGCTCAGAAACAGAGAAAAGCAGAAATAAGACGGGACGGACAAGCCGAACCGATACGAACAGGAGGAGAAAAGCCAATGAAGAAACGAATACTTAGCATCCTGCTGCTGTGCTGCATGGTGCTGACGCTGCTGCCGACAGCGGCCTTCGCGGCGGGTGAAATCGACGAGCAGTTCACCCTTGCCCCCGGCGGCACCTATTACTTTGACCTCTCGGCAATGGGCATCCCCGGCACGGTGAACGATGCTCTGCCGGACAAAACAATGGGCTATGTCCCCTTTACCTATGCTGGGACAGTGGACTCCTACAAGCTCACGTCGGAGATGGCAACCACAGAGGAGTATGCACAGCAGAGCAAATATGCCCACAGCCTATTCATTGCGGATTTTGCCGTAACGCATGAGGTAAGCTGGGATAACCTGAATGCCAAAGGGCTGATTTTCGGCAAGAACTACACCGCCGGCGGTGTGAGCTATACGCTGCGTGCGCCGTCCGTGGGAAGCGATAGTGCAGGCTCGGGCGATTCCCAACACGGCACGCCCCAAAGCAACGAATGGGACAGAATACTGGATAAGAACGACGGATATATCAAAAACTGGAGCAGGATGCATTCGTGGGGGCAGGATATTTCGCGCTCTTCGTGGACGAGCCGTGCGGTTCGCGGGTACAGTTCGGCCCGCTTCTGGGGCTACAACCGTGCTACGCGCTCCAGTCCGTACGTCGGTTTCCGCCCCGTCCTTGAAATCCTGAACCCCGGCACACTGGGCTCTGACGGACTGAAGGCCGTTACCCTTGACCTTGGCGGCGGCAAGCTGGGCGGCAGCTCTGAGGATATTCAAACCATTGTGAAAAAGGGCAGCGAATTTACCGCGCCTGCGTCCGACGGTCTGACCCGCCCGGAGGGAAATACCGACAGTTATTTTCAGTGGCTTGGCAGCGATGGGAAACTGTACGCGCCCGGCGATAGCGTTCCGGCGGATGTAATCAAGCTGACGGCACAGTTTGATGAGCAGTTTACCCTCACTCCCGGCGGCGTCTATTACTTTGACCTCTCCGGCGTGAGCATTCCCGGCACGGCAAACGGCTCTCTGCCGGACAAAACAATGCATTATGTCCCCTTTACCTATGCCGGGACAGTGGACGCCTACAAGCTCACATCAGAGATGGCCACCACCGAGGAGTATGCACAGCAGAACGAATATGCCCATAGCCTGTTCGTGGCGGACTATGCCGTAACGCATGCGGTAAGCTGGGATAACCTGAATGCCGAAGGGCTGATTTTTGGCAAAGGCTACGCCACCGGCAGCGTGGACTATACGCTGCGTGCGCCGTCCGGGGGAAGTGGTGGTACAGGCTCGGGTGCTTTAGAACGCGGCACGCCCCAAAGCAACGAATGGGACAGGATACTGGACAAGGACGACGGATATATCAAAAACTGTAGAAATATAGATTCCTGGGGACAAGATACTTTACCCAATACGCTATCGAACCGTGTGATTCGCGGCCAGTACGATTTGCCCCGCAAATATGCCGGCGCCAATACTACGCTCTCCTTCCCGTTCCTCGGTTTCCGCCCCGTCCTTGAAGTCCTGAACCCCGGCACGCTGGGCTCTGACGGGCTGAAAGCCGTTACCCTTGACCTTGGCGGCGGAAAATTGGGAGGAAGCTCGGATACTATCCAGATCATTGTGAAAACCGGCGAGAGCTTTACCGCACCTGCGTCCGAAGGTCTGACCCGCCCGGATGGAGATACCGGCAGCAGCTTTAAGTGGCTTGGCAGCGACGGGAACCTGTACGCGCCTGGTAAAAGCGTCCCGCCAAATGTAACCAAGCTGACGGCACAGTTTGATCTCACAGAGCAGTTCTCCCTTGCCCCCGGCGGCACCTATTACTTTGACCTCTCCGGCGAGAACATTCCCGGCACGGCGAACGGCTCTCTGCCGGACAAAACAATGCATTATGTCCCCTTTACCTACGCCGGGACAGTGGACGCCTACAAGCTCACGTCGGAGATGGCAACCACTGAGGAGTATGCAGAGACGTACAAATATGCCCACAGCCTGTTCGTGGCGGACTATGCCGTAACGTACGCGGCAAGCTGGGATCATTTGAATGCCATAGACATGATTTTTGGCAAAGACTACACCGCCGGCGGTGTGGACTATACGATGCGTGCGCCATCCGAGGGAAGTGATTATACAGGCTCAGGTGATTCAGAACGCGGCACGCCCCAAAGCAACGAATGGGACAGGCTGCTGGACAAGGACGACGGATATATCAAAAACTGGAACGGGATTTTTTCGTGTGGACAAGATACTGTGATCAGATTGCCGTGGCGCCGTACGGTTCGCGGGCACTATTCGAGCCGCTTCTGTGGCCACCGCGACGCTGCGGGCCAAAACCCGCAGGTCGGTTTCCGCCCCGTCCTTGAGGTCCTGAACCACGACACGATAGGTCCTGACGGATTGAAGGCCGTTGCCCTTGACCTTGGCGGCGGCAAGCTGGGCGATGAGAGCAGCATCCGGATCATCGTGAAAAACGGCAGCGCATTTACCGCGCCCAGCGGCGACGGTCTGACCCGCCCGGAGGGAGCTACAGGCAATTACTTTAAGTGGCTTGGCAGCGACGGCAAGCTCTACGCGCCCGGTGCAAGCGTTCCGGAGGATGTAACCACGCTCACGGCGCGGTTTGTGCCAGACACCTATACCGTCATCGTGACCACGGACAGTCTGCCGGATGGCAAGACAGGCAAGGCTTACAGCCATACCCTGACCGCCATCGGCGCAGCGCCCATCACATGGAGCATTGATGAAGGCGCTCTGCCTGCCGGTTTACGTCTGAACGAAAAAACCGGAGAAATCCGCGGCATACCCACCGCGGCGGGAACCGCCACCTTCACCGTCAAGGCAGAAAACAGCGAGGGCAGCGACACAAGGGCGCTGAGCATTACCGTGAACGACGCTGTCGAGCAAAACCCCGTGCGCTATCTGGACGCGGACGGCAAGGAGCGCTTCTGCACCGAATACACGGTGCTGGAAAGCGTTATTATCGAGGATTTTTTCAATAGCGACAACAAGTGGTACGATATGCCCGCAGGCTGGTATGTGGTGGAGGGCGACGTGACCATCACGCCCCGTTTGGACACCCACGGCGCGGTCAATCTGATCCTAACGGACGACTGCCACCTCACGGTACCGTGGGGCATCAACGTGAAGGAGGGCGACACCTTCACCATATACGCCCAGAGCACCGCTGAGGCATCCATGGGCAAGCTGACGGCGTGCCTCCCGGAACTGTCTGATCATGAAAAGAGTGTGTGGCCTGTGGCTGGACTGTCCGGCATCGGCGCCGGTGTGCGCGTGTGGGCTGCCAACGACAACTTCTATGAAAACGAGGGTACGATCATCATCAACGGCGGCAATATCCACGCCAAAGGACAGCAGGCCTCCTCCGCCATCGGCGGATCGGATTATGAACACAACACTTCCTACGACGGAGATACGCCCGGCAATCTCAGGCAAGGCGGCAGCATCACCATCAACGGCGGTATCGTCTGTACCGAGCTTAGGACGAGCGGCGGCGCTCATCTTTCAGACAGCTTTGGGATCGGCACATGCGGCGGTAATGGCGGCAGCGTCACCATCAACGGCGGCACGATCATCGCCGAGGCCTCCAGCAGCGCGATCAGTAGCGGCCGGGGCGGCAGCATCACCATCAACGGCGGCAATGTGACCGCTCACGGCGGTATCAATCGCTATGAAAACCAGCCGCTATACGCGATTCCCGGAAACGGGATCGGCCCGCTTGAGGGCGGCAGCATCACCATCAACGGTGGTACTGTCAAGGCATCTTCCGAGGGAGATGGCTTTGGCATCGGCGGAGCCGGAGTTCACCACACGGCGGAAATGCACATTACCATCAACGGCGGAAATATAGAAACCACGGCAAATCGCAATAACGCCGCCATTGGCGACAAAAGCAAACACAAGAGCAGCGTCACCATCACCGGCGGCGTCATCCATGCGGTCGGAAAAGGCAGCGCGGCAGGCATCGGCAGCACCGGCGACATCCGCATCACCGGCGGTGAGATCTCCGTTTTCGCCGAGGGCGGCGGCGCAGCCATCGGCAGCATTGGGGGAGTGGATTGCAAAAGCATCACCATCAACGGCAATGCGATCAAATCCATTTCCAGTAAAGACGGTGCCTGCATCGGCGGAGCCGCCGGCGGAAGCGTCGGAAGCATCACCATTTCGGACGCAGAGCTTCCGCTTCTCAGCGGCAATAAGATTCTGATCGGCTGGGACGCAGACTCGCCGGGCGGGAAGCTCACCATCCGAAACTGCCGCGTTGAATCCACGGACGAGCTCACCGGTCGTACCGACGGGATCCGCGTGGGCAGCAACAGCGAGCTCGTCATTGAAAACAGCGAGATCAGGCTGCCGCATTTTAGAAGCATTCGCGTCGGCGGCAATGGGAGCATCGCCGTCCGGGATTCCGATCTGCGCACCTACGGCATTTTCATGGACGAAACCGCGCAATCACCGAATGACGCAAAGACGCTGAAAAAGCTGGAGATCACGGACAGCACCGTGTTGACGGGCGATATCATCGGCGCTCGTGGAGGATATTCTTCCGTTGAAGAGGTCGTGATCCACGACAGCAGCATCCGCCTGAACGATGAGTACACCTATAATTACTGCACGATTGGCGGCGGCACCAATGGTTCCTTTGGCAGCATCGACATTCAGAACAGCCAAATCCATATTCCGTCTTCAGGCGGAAACACGGCCATCGGCAACGGTTGGCAAGTCTATTACAATCGTGAGAGCCGTATCCGCATTGCGAACAGTGAGGTGTCCGTTCGTTGTGCTTCGCTCGGACCCGCCATCGGCGCAGCGTGGGACTCCGGCAGCGGTCGGATAAATATCATCATTGAAAACAGCACCGTGACCGCAAAGGGCGGCAATTTGAGGACTGACGGAAACTATGTTCCCGGCATCGGGAAAAATGCGCTCGGCAGGGCTCCGGAGATTGGAATCCAGATCCTGAACAGCACGGTGGACTCCTTCCGGCTTACGGAAAGGGAGGGGACAGACTATGTCTATGACGACCTGCACACAAAGGAGCTGCCCGGTATTCCGGCGGAAAACATCTCCATCTGCGGCAGCACCGTCAACGGAACACGCATTGACCATAGCTTTGACGAATATGGGAAATGTACGCTCTGCGGCAAGTATGATCTTGGATACTGCTATGAGCATGGGCTTCTGACGATGGAGGGGCTGACGGACTGCGTCTCAGACGGCAGCGAAAAGAAGCTGACGGGGCTTTCCCATCAGACGGGCGAGAACGAAACGAAGCAGCTTGCGGAGAACACGGACTACACCGCCATCTATTCCAACAACGTCCATCCCTACACCCTCAAACCGGACGATGAGGGCTTTGACAGCGAAAAGGCCCCCAAGGTGACGCTGTACGGCACGGGGAACTACTGCGGCAAGGCGGAGCACTACTTCACCATCAGCGAAAGCACTGCCGCCGCCCCCACCATCACCACGGACACCCTGACAAACGGCAAGGTGGGCACAGCGTACAGCCAGACCCTGACCGCCGACGGCACTACGCCTATCACGTGGCGCGTTGAAAACGGCGACCTGCCTACCGATCTGAGCCTGAACAAGGACACCGGCAAGATCAGCGGCACGCCTACCGCAGCGGGAAGCTCCACCTTCACCGTCAAGGCTACCAACAGTGCGGGCAGCGATACGAAGGAGCTGAGCATTACCATTGAAGCGGTCGATCCGGTTGAGCTTGACCCTGTGCCCTATCTGGACGCGGACGGCAAGAGGCAGGTCTGCACCGAATACACCGTGCTGAAGAGCAATACCACAAACAGCATTCTTGATTTGGAGAACAAGTGGTACGAGCTGCCTGCCGGCTGGTACGTGGTGGAGGGCGACGTGACCATCACGCCCCGTGTGGATACGCAGGGCGAGGTCAATCTTATCCTGAAGGACGGCAGCCACCTCACAGCGGAGTGGGGCATCAATGTGAAGAAGGGCGATACCTTCACCGTCTATGCCCAGAGCACCGGCGAGGACACCATGGGCAAGCTGACGGCGTGCCTTCCGGAAGATTTCAACAGCGACGGGAGCGTTGATTATGTTGTATGGCCCGATGAAGGGCTGTCCGGTATTGGCGGAGGCGTGCGCTGGAAGAAGGCCAACAACGGTATCTACGAAAGCGAGGGTACGATCGTTATCAACGGCGGTAATATCCGCGCCAGAGGGCAAAACCGAGCATCTGCGATCGGCGGAACGTTCCAGGATCACGCGGACGTAGCCTCCAGCGGATACTCCTCCGAAAAGAGACTGGGCGGCAGCATTACCATCAACGGCGGCATCGTCCGAACCGAAGCGATCACAAGCGGGACCGCTATAACTGCTTTCAACGTGGGAATTGGCAGCTGCTGTTCCGGGTATGGCGGCAGTGTTACCATCAACGGCGGCACGGTCATTGCCAATGCCGCCAGCAGCGCGATCTCCACAGGGCGGGACGGCAGCATTACCATCAACGGCGGTACGATAACGGCGACAGGCGGCATCAACAACTTTACGGTCGGAAAGGATGCCCTCATACTTGGAAACGGGATTGGGCCGTATTGGACCGGGACGGTCACCGTCAACGGCGGCAAGATAAAGGCGTCCACCGCCGGACAAGGCTCAGGCATCGGCGGCTCCAGATCCCAAACAAAGGTCATCATCAACGGGGGCGATATAGAAGCGGTTGCCGATCAGTACGGAACAGGTCAGAACGGAGCAGAATCCATTTCGACGGCAGGAATCGGCGGAGTCGGCAGCGTCAGCATCACCGGCGGACGCATCTCCGCCACGGCGATCGGCGGCGCGGCAGGCATCGGCGGCAACGCAGAGATCAGCATCACCGGCGGCGAGATCACGGTTTCCGCAACGGGCACCGGCGCGGCGATCGGCGGCGCGGCGGGTAAGGACTGCAAAAGCATCCACATTCAGGGTGATGTGCTCAAGTCCGTTTCGAGCGTTAACGGCGCATGCATCGGCGCTGCAAACGGAAAAGGCAGCGGAAACATCACCATTGCCAACGTAAAGCTTTCGTCTCTCAGCGGCAAAAACACTCTGATCGGATGGGAGGCCGACAGTCCGGAAAGCCAACTCACGATACGAAACTGCCGCATCCTATCAACGGATGCCGACACGAGTTCGAGCACCAACGGGATCTGTGTGGGCAAAAGCAGTTCGATCCTTATTGAAGATTCTGAGATAAAGTTGCCGCAAAAAAGCTGCATCCGCGCCGACGACGGCGGGAGCATTGTTATTCGTGATTCTACGATCCACTCCCATGGCATTTATATGCGCGGCGACAAGAATGCGGAGAAGAAGCTGAAAAGACTGGAGATCACAGACAGTACCGTTGTGACAGGGGATGTGATCGGCGGCAAGGGCGATAGCTCTTCTGTGGATGAGATCGTGATCCGGAGCAGCAACATCAGTCTGGACAGCAGGGATATCTACAATCGCTATTCCATCGGCTGCGGCACAAACGGTTCCTTCGGCAGCATTGACATTCAGAACAGCACCATCGATATTCCCAGGGGTTCCGATAGTGCAGCCATCGGCAGTGCACTAGGCGGCAACTTTACCGGAGAAAGCCTGATCCGCATTGCGGACAGCCAGGTGACTGTTGCATGTCTGCGACGCAGCCCTGCAATTGGCGCCGGAGTCTCCTCCTATGGCAATGGGAAGCTGAAAATATACATTGAAAACAGCAATGTGACCGCAAAAGGCGGCTCTCCGAAAGCAGACGACCAATATATCCCGGGCATTGGAAGGCATGGCAGTGCTGATAAACCGGAAGTTTATATTCAGATCCTGAACAGTACGGTGGAATCCTTCCGACATACGAAGACAGGGGTAGAAGACGATTCCGATCTTGTCTATGACGACCTGCACATAAAAGAGCTGCCCGGTATTCCGCCGGAAAACATCACCATCTGCGGCAGCACCGTCAACGGAACACGCATTGACCATAGCTTTGACGAATATGGGAAATGTACGCTCTGCGGCAAGTATGATCTTGGATACTGCTATGAGCATGGGCTTCTGACGATGGAGGGGCTGACGGACTGCGTCTCAGACGGCAGCGAAAAGAAGCTGACGGGGCTTTCCCATCAGACGGGCGAGAACGAAACGAAGCAGCTTGCGGAGAACACGGACTACACCGCCATCTATTCCAACAACGTCCATCCCTACACCCTCAAACCGGACGATGAGGGCTTTGACAGCGAAAAGGCCCCCAAGGTGACGCTGTACGGCACGGGGAACTACTGCGGCAAGGCGGAGCACTACTTCACCATCAGCGAAAGCACTGCCGCCGCCCCCACCATCACCACGGACACCCTGCCAAACGGCAAGGTAGGCGAGGCGTACAGCCATACCCTGACCGCCGATGGCACTACGCCCATCACATGGAGCGTTAGCGGCAGCGCTCTGCCCGAGGGCTTGACGTTGAACGAAACTACCGGCGAGATCAGCGGCACGCCCACCGCGGAGGGAACCGCCAAATTCACAGTTAAGGCGGAAAACAGCGCGGGCAGCGATACGAAGGAGCTGTCTATTACGATAACCAAAGACGCGCCGCCCGCCCACGAGCACAGCTACGGCGATTGGAGCAAGGACGGCACAAGCCACTGGCACGAATGCACGGATACTGACTGCCCGAATAGGGAAGAAAGCATCACGGACAAAGCCGCGCACGTCTACACCGATGACACGGATACGACCTGCGATGTTTGCGGCTACGAGCGCACCGTCGCACCTCCTGCGCCTACCGAGTTCATCGTCACCTTTGACGGCAACGGCGGTACGCCCTCTGTCGGCAGCATGACCACCACCAATCAGAAGCTGAGTTCTCTGCCCAGCGCCTCCCGGAGCAAGCACAGCTTCGACGGCTGGTACACCGAAGAGAGCGGCGGCACAAAAATTACGACCGATACCGAGTTTCCCGCAGATACCACCGTGTATGCCCATTGGACTTACACGGGCGGCGGAGGCAGCAGCGGCTACAGCTACTACACCATCAAGGCAACTGCCGGGGCTGGCGGCTCCATTTCTCCCTCCGGCAATGTCAGCGTCCGCGAGGGCCGGGATCAGACCTTCACCATCACCCCAGACAAGGGCTATGCTGTCGCCAACGTCAAGATCGACGGCAAGAGCATCGGCGCGGTGAAGTCCTACACCTTTGAGAATGTCAGCAGAACCCATACCATCGAGGTCATCTTTATGAAAGCCAACGGCAACCCCCAGACCGGCGTGTTTGTGGATGTAGCTACCGGCAGCTATTATGAGGACGCTGTGGATTGGGCAGTGGAAAACGGCATCACCAAGGGAACCGATGATACCCACTTCTCCCCGGACGGCATCTGCACCCGTGCGCAGGCTGTGACCTTCCTGTGGCGTGCCGCTGGCAGTCCCAAACCCGAAACCCGCACCATGCCGTTTACCGACGTCCCCGTGGGCAGCTACTACTACGATGCTGTGCTGTGGGCGGTAGAAAACGGCATCACCAAGGGCACCAGCGACACCACGTTCAGCCCCAACATGACCTGCACCCGCGCCCAGATCGTCGCGTTCCTGTGGCGTTCCGAGAAGTCCCCGGCAGCGGGTACAGCCAATCCCTTTGCCGATGTGAAGTCCACCGCCTACTATGCAGGCGCTGTACTGTGGGCGGTCAAGGAGAACATCACCAAGGGAACCACCAGCACGACATTCAGCCCCAATGCGGATTGCACCAGAGCGCAGATCGTGACCTTCCTCTGGCGCTGCAAGAAGTGACCGGCTGACATACGGCTAAACATCAAAGCCGCTGGCATGACCCCATAAGCGAACATCGGACAGCGCAGCGGACGGGCATCTCGCCCTGAAGCTGCGCTGTTCTCTTTTCGCTACAAGAAACAAATCAATGACATTTTGAGCTGCGCCGCTATCCCAGCGCGGCAAGGAGACAGCATTATGAAAAGAATCACAAGAATCATTCGTCCGATCATCTGCATGGCCGTCCTTCTCTTTGCCATGACCACGGCAGTCATGGGCTGCTATCAGAAAGGGACGGAGCCTATCGACATTCCCGACAGAACGCCTTCCGGCACATCTGCGCCTCAGCCATCAGCGACTCCCGCGGGCGAAGTTATCCCCTCGGTGGACAGGCAGGCAGAGTTGGCGGAAGCCAGAGCGAAGAATCCCGACACCGTGGCATGGCTGTATATTCCCGGTGCGGAGGTGGACGATCCCGTGATGCAGGCGGAGGACAACGGCTATTACCTAAAGCTGGATGAAAACGGCGAGTACGCCATGTGGGGCTGTTACTATGCCCATTGTGAAAACCAAATCGGCGGCAGGGATAAGCTGGACAAAAACACCACCATTTTCGGCCACTCCGCCAGCAACTGCGACCCGGACGGTGTACGGTTCACCAAGCTCTACCGCTATATGGATGCAGACTTCGTAAAGGAGAATCCCTACATCTACCTCTCCGTGGACGGAGACGACCTGATCTTCCAGATCACCGCCCTGTTCATCACGGATATTGAATTTGACTATATCAATCCCAATCCCATAGGCGGCGAGCTTACCGACTTCTTCCAGACCGTGGAGAGGAAAAACTGGCTTGACTTTGATGGCGTGACCTTCTCCGAGGAAGATACCGTTCTGACCCTCTCCACCTGCTGCCGAAAGTATGACAAGGCCAACAGCGGCAATCAGCGGCTGGTGGTCATGGCAAAGCTGCTGCCGGAGGGGGCGACCGCGCAGGAGTTCAGCGTATCCCTTGTGGATAGTCCTGAAATGCCCTAAAAGAAATCAGAATACGACGATAACAGGACACCCATCCTTGCGGTACTGAAAAGCAGCGTATGGTATAGGGAAAACGGCGGCTGCTCTGTACGGGGCGGCCGTTGTTTTTGCTGTCCCAACATTTTTCAGATGAAAGGGACCTATGCGTATGACAGGAGAGCACAGGAGGTGCCGCTAATGCTGCGGCAACAAGCCGCGCCGGGAGCATAGCCGGACGATACCCAGACACAGTAGGATACCTATGCCCTCCGGCAGCTACCGACAATTTCCATACTGAACCGCACCGAAGCGCCCATACAGGCTTTTATGCCTGTGTGGGCGCTTTTTGTCGTTCCCGGCACTTTTTCGCCGTGGGCTGCCGCTCCCCGCCGCCCTTCGTTCTGGAAGGAACATCCACCCGAACAGAACGAAAGGAGCGCAGCATGAGCCGCGAAAAAATTATTTTTGAGAAATTTCCGAAAAAATGGCCAAAAGGGGTGTTTGCAAGACGAGTAGGGGGTGAAAGGGGAAACATCGACCTGCCTTCCGGCGCGAAGGGAGGTGAGAAAATGGACCTCGACCGTCACGACGAACACAAGCAGCATACCTTTGACAGCTTTTGCAAAAAGGTGATACGGTGCGAAGCCTACAACGCCTACCGCGCAATCGGGCGCCGGCAGGATCTTGAGATCCCGTTCAGCCAGTTGCCGGAGGAGGCGATGGAGGCACTTGCGGCCTGGGACGTCTACCCCTGGGAATACACATCCTTCCCCGTGGACGGCGACGTGATCCTCATTAAGGATGACCGGCTGGCCGACGCGCTGACCGCCTTGCCTCAGAGATTCCGGGATATCCTTCTGATGTACTGGTTCCTGAAGCTGGAAGACCGGGAGATCGGCGAGAGGCTGAGCCTGTCCCGGAGAACGGTCAACAACCGCAGGCAGCAGGCCTATGAGCTGCTGAAAAAGCTGATGGGAGGTGACGCGAATGAGTAAGCACAAGCTGATTCCGTATCCGGTAATCGCCGCCGCCGTGCGGGGCGACCCGGAAGCCGTGAACCGTGTGCTGGATCACTATTCCGGCTACATAGCGGCTCTGTCCATGCGCAGAGGGTATGACCAGAACGGAAATCCCTGCCTTGCAGTGGACGAGGAGATCCGCCGCCGGATCGAGACGAAGCTGATCGTCGCCATCCTGAGTTTCGACCTGAACTGAACCCAGGCGGGTCTTAACCGCGCGCACCCCTTTCCGTGCGGCTGAACCCTTTGCTCCTTGACAAAGAAAGCCCGGCAAATCCCGGCGCAGCATAGAGCAGACGGATACATTCCCGTCTGTGCGGAGCCATACGACCGGCGCGCCATGACCTCCTACGGAGTGAGCGATATCTACCGGGCCGCAAAGCGGGCAAGGCAGCCCGCGGGCCACGATGCACAGACAGGGCGATACTCCCTTGCAGTCACAGTCCGGGCGTGCAGCCGTATTCAGGCGGTGAGGCGTCGCAGGCAATGAGCAGGGCCGCGCGAGAACCGCGCGGGGGTGGGATTCCCGTGGAGCTGAAAAGCCATTCAGCCGTCCGTTTCTGCTGTTCTTTGTAAGCTATCAAAACATGATTTGTTTTCAGACGATTAGAAAGGGGCTAACTATGCAAACGACCGTTTCATCTGAAAAGAAATACGCCCCGCCGAAGCGGAGCGAAAAACAGATCGGCAACACAACCTTTATCGTCAATTCCTTCTTTCGGGAAAAGAGCGACGAGAGTATTACCGTGAAGCTGGAACGTCTGATGAAAGCGGACGTTCAGAAAGACGCGGTATAATGAAGGTGACTTCAAAACCGTGTTTGACTGCCGGATGGGAGGTTACTATGTATCATCAGTCAAACACCGCTGCCGCGCTTCAATTCCCTTACAACGCTATGAGCGTCGAAGCTGTTACCGCTTTGTACTGCCGTTTGTCACGCGACGATGAATTGCAGGGCGACAGCAACAGTATCATCAACCAAAAAAAGATCCTTCAACGCTACGCACTTGACCACGGCTACAAAAACTATCGCTTTTATATTGATGACGGCATTTCGGGTACGACGTTCAACCGCCCTGGTTTCCAGCAAATGATTGCGGATATCGAAGCCGGCCTTGTCAAGCGGGTCATTATCAAGGATATGTCACGCCTGGGCCGTGATTATCTGCAAGTGGGCATGTATACCGAGATCATGTTCCCGGAGCATGACATTCACTTTATTGCTGTCAACGATGGTGTGGACAGCACCTAGGGTGATAATGAGTTCACTCCTTTTCGGAACATCATCAATGAGTGGTATGCGAAGGACACCAGCAAGAAGATCCGTGCCGTGATGAAGGTCAAGGGCAACGCCGGCGAGCATCTGACGACCCTGCCGCCCTATGGCTACATGAAGTCTCCTGACAACAAAAAGCTGTGGGTCAGGGACGAGGAAGCCGCAACGGTGGTCTATGAGATCGGCCTATATGTGATGGACGGTTTCGGACCGTCCCAGATTGCAAGGAAGCTGACAGAGCGAAGGATCTTGACCCCGGCCGCCTATTATGCCAGCAGGGGCCGGAAAGCAAGCAATATCAAGCGGGGCTTGCCTTACGCATGGGATGCCTCCACCGTAGCGGATATCATGGACCGCTGGCGGGAGTACCTGGGGCACACGGTCAATTTCAAGACGAGGAAGAAGTCCTACAAGAGCAAAAAGGTCATCCATAATCCGGAAAGTGAGTGGATGATCTTTGAGAACACCCATGACCCGATCTGGACGGAGGCAATCGCGGACGCTGCGAGAGCAGCAAGGCAGACGCGCCGTCGTCCTACAAAAATGGGAGAAATGGGGATGTTCTCCGGCATGATGTTCTGCGCGGACTGCGGATCTGTCATGTATCAATGCAGAGCCACCAACTTCCGACGCGAGCAGGAATACTACCTATGCGCCGGCTACCGAAAGAGCCGTGACTTCTGCGGTCAGACCCATTCCATCCGCACGGTGATCTTGGAGGAATTGATTCTGGAAAACCTGCGGGAGATCGTTTCCTTCGCCTCCCGCAGTAAGGACGAGTTTGTGAGGCTGGTCATGGACAGTGACCTGCGGCAGCGTGACCGGGATCTTGCAAAGCGGAAACGGCAGCTTGTCGATTCCGAGAAGCGGATCACAGAGCTGGATGCTATCTTCAAGCGGCTCTATGAGGACAACATTTCGGGCAAGCTCTCCGATGAACGCTTTCAGAAGCTCTCTGCGGACTATGAGAAGGAAGAACAGGAGCTCAAGGTGCTGGCGAGTTCCCTTCGGAAAGAAGTGGAGCTGGAGGAAAGCAAATCGGCGGATGTAGATCGTTTTCTCTCCGTTGTGGAGAGGTACACGGATATCCCGGAGCTCACGCCCTGCATCCTCCATGAGTTCGTGGAGAAAATCATCGTCCATGCGGCCAGCGACCCGAAGGGCAAGAATCGGACGCAGGAGGTCGACATTTACTACAAGGGCATCGGAGCCTTGGAAATGTCAAAAGTCACGGCATCAATGGAAAAATGAGAAAACGGTACAGCCGAAGCTATACCGTTCTCTCTTTCCTCACGATGTTTTCTTATCGGGAGCAGCCTTTTGGAACGTCCTTTTTTATTGGTCGTAGACGAGCGGCGCGAGAAACGCTGCGGTTCGACTGCAAGCATTTTGCCATCGCCAGATGGCGGCTGCGCATCGCGCAGCCAAGCCATGCCGTGCTGCGGCACGGCAAATGCGCCGCAGCACGCCGCCAACAGCGTTGGCGGCGTATTCCCCGCAGCTTTGCAAAACATGAAAAAACGGCATTTCTGCCAATCGCCAAACCAGCGCTTGAATTGTTGCGATTGTGTTACATTTTCGATGGACATATTGATTTTTGAATCAAATTTGCGTACAATACCATCAGAAGAAGTCGCTGCGGCTTGCAGGATGCTGGGGAATTGGACCCCTTCACCTGCAAGCGTGGCGGCTTTTTTCGTCACATAGAAAATGCTGTTTTCGCCAGAATTAAATTGCGCGATACCCTCGCCTCCTTACTCCACGCGCGCGACGTTCCCGCTTGCAAGCGCCGTTTTGTCTCCGTGCGTGTACAAAATGTCGTATCGGTACAGCCCCTTCCGGAATTTCGCGCTCACGTCCTCCGTGAAGTCGAGCGTCACCGTGTTTCCCACAATGCCGGAATACACGAACTGCTGCACCTGCGTCCGCATCCGGTCGTAGAACGTGATCTTCACGCTGTCCGACGCGCCGACCGTGACGGCCGCGCTGTCCTGGTCCTCCAGCTCCAGCCGGAGGCGGAGGGAGAACGTGTCTCCCTCATACCAGCAAATACACCCGTTCGCAATGCGCGGGATGACCCGCGCCGCCGGAATCACATTGCTTGCGCTCACTTCTGCGCCTCCTCCCATTTCTTGATCTTGTTCTCCGCTTCCTTCTTGGAAAGCCCGCTCGCCATAAATGCGTTCCGCAGGTATCCCTTGAGCCGTGCCTTCCCGGCTGTGTCTGCCGCCAGATACTCGTCCCGGAACATATCCGTGATGGCAGCGCGGATCTCCTTCGGCTCGTATCCGCCCTTTTCAAGGCCCTTGAGCGTATTCCGCAGGTCCTTTCCGGTCGAAATGGCCTTGTACAGTCTGTCGTGGTTTTCCGTCCAAGGCTCAAAGCCCGTTGGCGTGTAATCCTCCTTCGCCAGCTCCGTTTTCTGTTCCGGCGTCAGATTGAGCCCATCGATGAGCGCGAAGGTCTCCGCTTTCACGCTTCCGGAGATCGTCTTGCCGTCGGCATCCTTCTCGCCGGTCACCCCGGCGGCCGCCTGAATGTATCTCAGATACTCTCCAACGTCCGCGCCGTCCGCCAGCAGCTTGTCGATCTGTGCCTTTTCCTTTTCAGTCGCCATCATGTTGTAGTAGTACAACAAGCTGCCCACCATCAAGGCGCTGAATACCGAGTACGCCGAGCTGCTGGCGGAGAAGAAAGCGGCCTACGCCGACTACCGAAAAGCCCGTGAGGAAATGAAAGAGCTGCTGACGGCCAAGGCCAATATCGACCGTATTCTGGAGTTGGACAAGGAGCAGGAGGAAGCGAATGAACGACGGGAAAAAGAGGCGGAGCAGCGCTGAGCTGCCCGCCCACAAGCGATTTGAAAAATCGCGCAGCCGATGGATTTATCCATCGTTCCAGAACACAGTTTTTGTGTTCTGCGGGGATTGGGGCAGCGCCCCAACAAGCATGAAACAGGCGGGCTCCGTGTAAACGGAATCCGCCTGTTTTCGCAAAGTGGGTACCGCTTTGCATTGCTTGCCAGTTTCTTGTTCCCGTTCGTAACCCCTCTGAAGCCGTGGTTTTCGATGCCGCATATAGCGTAACGCTTCACCTCGCACGCGGCCGGTTGACCGTGTCTGCGTCTGCGCCTCGTCGTACCCGAACTGCGCGACATGGCACTCTGCCCCTGCGGGAACGTCCCTGATTTTTTCTGTAGCAGCTTGCATTCGTGCTGAAAATTGACTTTCAGGCGTAAATCGTGTAAACTATATTAGTACATTAGTCACTGCTAACCGAAAAAAGGAGGGCATCCAATGACAAGCGAATACATGAACAACCTCTATCGGGATCTGCTCTCCAATTCACCGCAGACCGTAACGATCCCGATTCCTTCTGATATGGGAACCGGACAAATTGCGCAGGTGGTGACAAAACAGGGTGCCGTTGTTTCAGACTGGAAGATGAATTATTTTTCTGACATGAATGTGCGCGGGATTAACAGCGAGGACTATATTCAAATGCTGTTCTGCCTGAACGACGGCGTGTCGTGGAATATTGCAGGCAGCAGAGAGGGCGCTTGTCTTGCAAAGGGAGAATCCTGCATTTACCGTGGACGCGGGAAAATGGAGTCTCTCTGTTATGCGCAAAACAGCGACTTCTATTTTAAGAACATCAAAATTCCCGTTCCATATTTCA